>Ga0209259_1000019_pt1 | contig 35608 bp, 23 predicted proteins | sample WorMetGr2BELIZE1_FD_187417 | JGI IMG/M metagenome (GOLD analysis project Ga0209259, IMG submission 187417) | Marine gutless worms symbiont microbial communities from Max Planck institute for Marine Microbiology, Germany - Inanidrilus... ...
TCCGCCAGCAATGCCTTACACGTATAAGGTAGCAAAAACCAGGGGCGGCGACTGCGGGGGATGAGGGCGACATGACCCCCAATATTCCGACAGGGGGGACGACATGCTTCAGGTCCCTCCCCCCCCCAAAAAAAAATTCACTTTAGATAGACTAAAATTTGCATCTGCGTTGACGTACATTTCTCTGGGGGCAAGCCGCCACTGGGGACGGTCTCAGCCCCTCCCCAGTCCCCAGCCCTTCGATTTTCCACTGAACCAGTGGTGGATCCATGGGGGAGGGGGCGATGACGGCTGCTCACCAAAAAATCGAGACGCCACTATGGGCGATAAAACCTACTTTTGATCGGCCTGTCGAAGCCAGGCCGATGAAAAGTAAGTTTTATCACCCAGTTTTCTACAATGTGCCCTGTTGCTTGCTCATCGCCTGTGTGGATTCTGGATTTTCATGCGGTTGTTTTCCTTTGGCTTATTGACGGTTAATCGCTGAACTCAGTGATTGACAACCATCCCTATTGCATTAGTCTGTCAAGTCATTTATTATAGCCGCCCTATGTAATATGGGGCATTATATTTTCGATAATTCTAGCGGTAGATCGGCGATCTCGCGTTAGTACATCAATGTTTACTAGTGGTAGATCGCATCAATATTTATGGTCCAAATTTAAGATACAGGTCTGAAACCTGCAGGATGCAAAAAGTCGTCAAAAAATCGCCATCTGGGCACCATCGCACAAACTTGTCGGGCTATATCTTTGCAACTAAGGCACGTATCGACAACCGGAAAAAACTTGTTAAGCAGCAATATCTCCTCCAGATGTCCCCATAATATGGTGAACTTCGGCCCACTAGCGGCTGAGATCCTTTCGTTAGTTTGGGGCACCCCTGCAAATTTCAACAGGCTTGGCGTCTTGGCAGCGTTACTGCAGGGCATTCTAGTAGTGGGCGTCAGCCAAACTTTGCGGCGTTGAACAGAGGGCGCCACCTATATTCGGCAGGGCGACAATCGATAAAAAACTTAAGCAGCAATAGTTCCTCCACATGTCCCCACAATATGGTGAACTTTGACCGACTAGCGGCTGAGATCCTTTCGGAAGTTTGGGGCACCCCAGCTACTTTCAACGGCTTCCGCGTCTTGGCAGCGTTACTGCACGACATTTAGTAGTAGGCGTGAGCCAAACTTTGCGGCGTTGAACAGAGGGCGCCACCTATGTTCGGCAGGGCCACCATCACGTTGGGCATTGGCCCACATTTCCAGTTACGACTGTTACATTAAAAATTAAACAATGCAATGGTCGGTGACGACTAGTAGGCCTAATACGGACAATGAAGATGTTGAAAAATTACAATTGGCGACTTTCGACAAATCATACGCGGTCTATGCGAGAGAGCGCCGACAGGCCGATAGGCCGATGCATCATTAACCCACTCCCGTACAAGACCCGTAGACGTAGATCGGGGACGCGTCATAGAGGCACAAACACGATGGGCCCGATTCTGTGGCTACATAACCGTCCGTTTGTACCGCGAGTTGCCGATCAGTGCCGAGAACTTCCGTAATAACGCAGTCATTAAGTCATTAAGTGCTGCTCGTTGCAACTGGCGAACCGTGTTGCTTACACTGTCGGCGCTGCGGGGTCACTTCGTCGTCACTGATATCATACAGAACAGCCGCTTGTGCGTTGCAGGCGCAATGTGAACACGTCTTTTGAAATTACCTTTAACTGCATCTCTGCTCGTCTGAAGGCGCTTTGTTTTAATCTTTAGTGTTAGGATAGGCTTAGGTTTAGTGTCAGTGGTGCGAAGCTTCAGGTGACCCGTCGATCGGGGATGGGGTAAAATTGTCGCTTTACCATAACTTTGTATAGAATCGTTATTAAAATGGAAAATTATGATTATACATACCTGTATATTGTTGAATATAATTGACAACCCGAGCAGCGAGCGCATCATCGAGAACCGACTCACCGCCTGCGTGGCGCAGCAGTACAGAAGTGTTGTGTTCCATGACGTAGGCTACTGTGATGGCTTAGTACAACGGATTTATAGGGCAAAATAACTGGGATAACATAGACCATTATAGCCGTAGCCAATAGCTAGGGAAAAGTTACGCCTGAGTGGCCTTGAGTTAAAGGGAAAGACCAACGATTGGCTAAAGGTCATTACGCAACGTCGGTGATGCGGCCCGTGTTTTCGCTATCGATGGCGGCGGCGGCAACTTAGCCTACAGTTGCGCTCGCTCATCTGAAACAGGGAACGAACTATGCCGAAGTGACTTTATTTCGCGTGATTGTCACATTAATTTCTGCCCGTTAGCTACCCAAGAAATTTTAAAACACAGAGAGTGATGCTTGTACTGTTCAGCGCGCGTATACGACTTTTTAAATTTTGTCACTTTGTTTTGGGCTCACTAGAAGCGTTCGTAAATCGCAATGCATCTCTGGAATGCTTAAGCTGTGGTTTCAAGAATTGAGTAACTTCATGTTTTTTGAGACCAGTTTGTGCATGCTTTGTAAATGTAGCAATTTTTTTATTGCTTGATAACAATGCATTGATTTTTACCGGAAAGCTTATCGATATATGATATACGATTGCCTACCTCGATATACGCGACCTGTGGAATAATCCGCATGAATCGCCTGGCTTATTACGATGCCCAACGTAATGGCCGCCCCGTGGAATATACACGGCACAAACGCGGAGCGATAGTTCGGTAATTCCATTCCTTGTCTCACGCCGCAAAATTTGGCTGACGCACACTGCTCCAGTGCCGTGCAGTAACGCTGCCAACATAGGAGAACGCAAGACTTGGACAAAAAGTGAATTTTACGAATGGCAAAATGTATATATAGTGTAACAGCGCAGAAAAGGGCCAACGGCAAAGTTGTGCTATGGTGTGCAGACAGAAATTTTTGTGTAGATTTTGTGTCCTGTATTAAGGTCACGGCATGTGTGGAAGTATAGCAGAATCCAATCTCCGACCGCTGAGTATAAGCGAGGAAAAAAACAAAAAGAACTAGAGAATTCGACCGAGTTCCGCTAACGGCCACTGCTCGAGTGCCGTGCAGTAACGCTGCGAATATAGGAGCACGCAAAACTGGGACGCAAAGTTGCAATGTTAGGTTTGCACCTGGCAACAGCTCCCAAAAATGTGCATATAGTGCGCCAGCCCCAGCTGACGGCCAAAGATCGTGCAAAGTGATGTGGAGGAGACATTGCTGTTTAACAATTTTTTTCCGACTGTCGATCAGAATTTTCCTCATTGCTACTTGCGATAATGCACCAGTTCCAAGAGACGGCCAAAGTAAATATAACGGCCTGTAGTAGTATATTTTAGTGTTTTATATTGTGAATATGTGTGCGAAGTTTAGAGTAAGCCCCTGTGATCTATTCGGTGACGCAATAGATTGCATAATAATGCTACACATCGTAGCGTGGAGATTTCGCAGTACAGAATCCACAGACGAACGGCAGTTTGCATTCACAAGTCCAAGTTAATGTATTTTCCAGTCGGACACAGGATATTGGATAAAACTAATGAGTTCACCTTTGGAAACCTATTCCGTGTCGGACTGGTAGAGGCGGAGACGGCGACAGGCGATACCGCACAAGCGATAATTAATCACAGACGCCTACTCGACCATCACGACCGCGGGAGGCGACAGTCACGCCGACACGCGGAGACATAAGATGTTCGACAGCAGGCGGTCACCAGTGGCGTAGCTAAGGGGGAGCAGACGGGGGCAGTCGCCGCCGTGTCGCTATTGATGCCGACGGCGGCAGCCTAGGCCTACAGATGCGCTCGCTCACCTAAAACGGGGAACGAACTATGTAGAATAAACAGACCGTCACACAAGTGACTTTATTTCGCGTTGATCGGCAGACAACAAGGTGCAAAATAGCCTCATCAAAATATTTTATGACTAACGACCATAAAAATGAGTAGTGATGTAACTTTCTGAATGAAAGAAAACTAACAGTTTTCCAGTAAGTTTGCTAGTTGTAACTTTGCAGACCACAGAAAAAGCTAACATCAGGCTCAGCTAGCAGTAAACTACGTGATTAGTAGACTGAAAGAACAAGTGCTCAGCAGTTGCTGAGATGGACGACCGTTTGGTCACAATAGACGTGGGCAGAAAAGTGAGGGCTGCTGTGCCCCTTTCCGAGGGATCTGGGTCCCCATTTGACACGAGGCCTACCGCCGTACAGCGTTGCACCTTGATCCATTCTAGTTACGCCACCGACGGTCATCACAACGGTGTAGACATCTGACATGCGGATCGCTGGTAACACAGACGCCAGGATTCGGATATGTACGACATGACACTGACGCAGAACACATGTCGCTCGACGACATACGGACGACCTGTCCACTGTGGTTGATAGATTTGTGAAACAAGTCTAAAATATTCCGGTTACAAACTACAAAAATTATGTAGAAACTTCTGCAATATAGCCATACTTATACCTGCATGCAGCGCACTGTTGTTTCGGTGAGATGAGAGGCTTAAATAACCATATTAAAAAGAAGTTCATTGACAAGCGTCACTCAGTATATGCATATAACGTGGGGGCCATATTTGGTTGATGCTTTGGATATATTTTACGTGCTCACCTGAATTTGCCAGGACTCGCTACTGCGTCACACCGACAGACCACGCTGCTCGGTCTGTAACAATAGGCCACATCTAAGTACGCAGTACTGCGAAGCGGACTAATCATAATAATAATAATTGTATTGGCAAATGTCGGTAGGGTTGAGGTAACGGTGAGCTTTTCTGTACATTCTAGTACAAAAATCGGAAGATCAGCATTCAACTGGTCGCCAGGTTCATGCCTTTGAATTAGCGATTAGTGGACTTGTTCTCTTAGTCTGCAAATGTTACGGCAGATTTCTAGAAATAACTAGAATGCGGGCTGATGCCAAACGTGATGGCCGCCTTGCCGAATATAGGTGGCGCCATTTGCTGAACGTCACAAAGTTTGGCTGACGCCCAGTGCTCGTGTGCCATCCACTAATGCCGGCAATATAGGAGTGCGCAGCATGTGGACGCATAAATTTCGCGCCTGACAAAAATATGTGTGTGTGTGTGTGTGTGTACCACGCCAGGAGACGGCCAAACATTGTGCAAAGTTTGGCTGATCTGCGTTGAGCAACGTTGGTGCAGTAGTAAAGCCAAGACGCGAAACCCGTTGAAATTTGCTGGGGTGCCCCAAAGTGGCCAATAGATCTCACCCTTCAGAATCAGTGGGCCGAAGTTCACCCTATTGTAAGAACATGTGGAGGAGATATTGCTGTTTAACAACTTTTTTCCGATCGTAGATATATGTCTTAGTTGCGAAGATATAGATAGCCCTACAAACTTGTGATGATGCGCAGATGGCGATTTTTGGCGTAATTTTTGCGTCCTGTTATTTCAGTGAGCCGCATGCAGCACATTTCAGACATGCATTTCAATTTCACACTAAGGCCACATGATGTGTGGAAGTATGGTAGACATCCCCTGAGATTAGGCGAGGAAAAAAAGAAGAAATACGAAAGATAAATAGAAATCACGGAGGTAAAACATAATGGCCTGCCCATTACTTTGGGAGGCCATAGAGAGCTTTTCGGCATATCCTGCCAGCGACAGCGGTAGATAAAACAAAGCAGGAGTTGCATGTAAACAACTATTAACATTTAGTTTATTGGCGACCGTTTGTGAAACGGTCCGCGCTATGCCATGGGACCGTTGTCCTGTCGTGTCCTGTCTGCGAGTGACGTTGGTGTATTGTGGCCGAACGGTTGGATGGATCAAGGTGAAACTTGGCAAGGAGGTAGCCTTCGACCCCGGCCACGTTGTGTTAGATGGGGACCCAGCTCCGCCCAAAGGAGCACAGTCCGCTAATTTCGGATCATGTCCGTTGTGGCCAAATGGCTGGATGGATCCAGATGCCATTTGGTACGGAAGTAGACCTCGTCCCAAGCCACATTGTGATAGACGGGGACCCAGCTTCCCCCGCGAAAGGGGCACAGCAGCGCCCCTCTTTTCGGCCCATGTCCGTTGTGGCCGTGGTCGCCCATCTCAGCTACTGCTGAGCTCTTGTTTAAAAAACACAGATATCTTGTGAACAAACGTCAAACAAACGCTAAGAAACTGATATTAAATAACCCTTCATACGTATATTTGTACGAGATTAAAGGTACGCTACAAGTTGCAAAAAAGCTTCTTGCTGCAAGGTATTCTAAACGACCGAGCTCGCATAAGTAAAATACATAGTATAAATTGTATAAATTGTATTGCAGCCTAACTTAATCTGCGTCTAAATTTGTGGTCGAGGCACGCCTTCTTACAGCAAATAGGCTGCCACGCTTCTTCTATGAGAATATTAATTTCAAACTACAATGTTTTCAATTTACCTCCGATGTGATGTGTTTAGGGTCACGTGCCTCTTTATTTTTTTGGAAATAACTGATAGTATCTCGGAAACAACACAAGCTATAGTTACAATTACAATAGAAGACAAACAGGAAATCGTGTGTGTAGACGTATTTATTTGTACAACGGTTCACAATATTTCAAATAACCTATAGCGCGTCCTGCGGTCCTTCCGCGATAGCTGAGCCTTTTGTTCGAATTCTAATTCTAAATGTCATGTTTTTCTATGTACGTGTGTGTTACAAGGAATAGCATAATATAGGCGGACATCGCTACGTAGAGGAATGTCTATGGTCGTTCACGCCATGCTGAAATACTGAGCATCTTATACAAATACGCACTAAATCTCTGGACAGCCACGTGTCTATGGACAGCGCCGCTGCTACTACCCTAGACCGATGTAGTGTTGGATTCAATCCAACGCCGCCGCTTTGATGCCGCCGCGGCTGTGACTCCCACAGCATTAGTCCTACTCAGGCAGACTGCTGAACGCTGAATTCAGTTGCATCGTTGTCTGTAGACAGAAGTGGAGCGCCGGACACGGCTAGGACGGACTCGCCGATCCGCCGGAAGACTGGCCGGTCACGGACTTGCCGGCGGCGCAGCGATTGCTGCGGAGTTGGATGCTCCCATAGCGCCCACGATGCCGCCGCCGTGACTCCACGCGAGTCAAAATCGCGTTTTGCGCGATTTTAGGTCGGCACGTCAAAAGAAAGCGCGGCTTGGCGCCAAGACTGACAACGTATAGCTGGGCGGCGGTGGCTGCCAGCGACCGTGACGAGTGACATGCTGCAGTCTCGCAGTCATCAGTGCATTATGCCGCTCCTACAAAGAGGTGCCAAATTACAAGCGGCAAACAGACACTGGCTGTGGGAGCGTCCAGCGCAGCATCAGCAGCTGCTCAGCGAATACAACAGCTGTTTTGTTGGCCCGTATGGCTCTGCAGACTGAGCGTGTATCTGCTTCAAAGCGGCAGTTACTAAATGCTGACATCTTTTGATCAGTCACTCCAGAGTGGTACACATCTCCTCACTCAACACAGACCATCAGCAGTCTGCGCGAAAACTTGGCTTCATCCTCGACAAACACCTTACCTTTTTCCACCACATTTCCACTCTGGCCAAATCTTGCTATTATCATAATTATTAGACAGCTTCGTTGTATTCGTACTTACCTTGTTATGTTTTGGTCGTGTTATTTTACAGTCGCTCGCGTATCGCTCCAGCAATAGCGGAAGACTGTTATATTTTGGCCGTGTTCAATTCTCCCCACCACAGATTTTTCGACCTCCTCGCATCAACTTTCGCGAAATTTTGCCACACGACGCGGTGTGCCCTGAAATATTCTATCTCGTATATGGGTGTTCATGCGTGCCGCCTAAAAATTTGAGGGGCGACAAACCAGAAATTTTGCCGATTTGCGGGCTCAAAATCGACACTTTGAGTTTCGCCATTCAGTAATGAGGAAAAGAAATCGGGAAATCTAAAACAATTTGGTCAATCTGTGGCTATGTGAAAACGTCCACACTAAACATAGTCATGGTCCCACCACCCTACCTCAGAAATCGGCCGTCCCCTTGGGGTGTCGGGTGGGACAAGCAAGTTTTGAATCGATCTGACTTTTTCTGTATGACAGCTAGCGACTCGCTGTTTGATTCTAGGAGTGGATTTTCGGGGTCCACCTATCCGACGGTGACATAGCCGAGATCGAGGGGCTACGAGACGTTGTTATGGCAGAAACAGACTTAAAACTGAACTGTTCCAGAAGTGCTACGACACTTGACACTGTAGCGCCAACGCTGCGCCCCTGATTCGCATGCGACTTACAGTTCTTTGGGCGCGCTACAAGTTATGTATTAGATTAGATTAGAATATTAGAGGTGGGTAGCTAATTAATTAGCAACTAATTAATTGGTAAATTAATTAGATAGACATCTAATTCTAATTCTAATTAATTAGCAAATTCATGTTGCGAAATCTAATTCTAACTAAATAGAAATTTCAAGCTAATTGTAATTGAATTTAATTAGCTGGCTAATTAGTTCGTTATATTACTCCGCAGTCTGCACTGGAAGTAATGTGTTGCACATCACAGTGTAAGCACTGAACAAATCATACCTTGTAACAACAGAAACATGTGCTATTTTTTAGACTACTAGATAAACGCATTCTAAAAAGTAAAGGCTTTCCCATACTCGATACCCAGCGTTGGGCCCAGAGCTAATCCCAGTGTACAGGCAGTCAGCCCGGAGGTGACCGTAAGTCATCCACCCGGCGGTAGGCTGCCATTAACTTACGCCGGGCCCCCGGTTACTTCCCCAGCCGCAGAGCATCACCGCCCTTTGGCCGGTACCAAGTTATACTGCTTGGTGACAGAGGCACATAGGTGTGAACAACTTGCCCAAGCTTATTACGCAGCGTTGCCCCGAGTAGGATTTGAAGCCACGACCTACTGATCGCAAGTCCAATGCTATACCCGTTGCACTACCACGACGCATTATATTATAGCTGAAAGTGAACAATAGAAATCACCAGCCACATTAGTTGATGCTGTTGTCGTTTGAAGTATTTCATACAATCGTTCATAACATCGTTTAAAACAAAATCTGTGTTCTTGATAAAAATATGACATTATCAAATTACATTTTGAGTGAGTCATGACGCTGCAAAATGTATCGTGGTCACGCGCGTCTGTGTGTCTGTCTGTCTGGCTGTCCGCGGCCGTACACCCACACTACTGCACGGACCCGGATGTAACTTGGCGGCATGGTAGAGGCTGCCCCCTAGTTGCGCACTGTTCGGCGGATTTGCATTCGGGGCACGGGTTGCGTTGCTATGGCAACATAACGCGAACCCTAGTTACAAGCTTGCGTCCATCCCGCGATATAACGACATAGTGCGAACGGCCGGCTGGGCGGGGTCTGCGGGCGCTGCTGACCGCTGACTGGCAGGTGATGGGGGCGTTCTCAAAATTGGGCGCCGTATATGGGAAGTGGGCGTGGCTGGCTCGCCCCGTGATTGGCCGTCGACGGGGGCGTTCTCAACATTACTACGACGGCCTGGACTGCGGGCTTCCTCTGATGGCGTTCTTCTGGCAACAAAAAGCGAACGCAAAATGTTAGCGAGTACATGCTTGTACTCGCTCTATGCCTGGTTCTAATTGTAATTAATTAGAAACCTAGCTAATTGTGCCCACCTCTGTGTTATGGCAATTAATTTTGGGACAAAAATTGCTATAACTGGCTCTGTATGCACGATAGCAACTAAGCGATTGGTTATGGAGGGGACTTTGAGTGGTCGGCCGATAGAAATGCAGATACTGCCCATACCCTGCCTTTAAGGGAGGTTGCCATGGCAACCACTTTTTGGCTTTCGATGGGCTATAATGGGCTATAACTTCAGAACTGCTTCAGGCGGGCGACTGTCAAATTTTGGGAATTGACGCGTTAAGTGCCGACATTCTAGGTTTTTAGTTTTTTGCGGACCAGGAATCGACACGGAGCCCCGCCATTCCCTAATGCGGGGAAAATCAGGAAATCTAGAACAATAGAGTCAATTTGTGGCTAGGTGAGGACGTCCATACCAAACACGGTGGGTGTACCAAACACCCACCTCTGAGATCGGTTGTCCCCTTAGTGTTTGGTAGGTTTCTTCATTGATCGGTCGGTCGGTTGGTTGGTTTAGGCCGTGAATTTCTATAAACAATGGATCTCTGACGGCCCTTACTGGATCGCCACAAAATTTGCACACAAGTTTCATGTGTGGGGAAGCCTGAAGACCTACCTGCGAAATGTTTTACGCCACCCCTAAAAAATTTGACAGGGAAACCCCCAAATTTCGTAGAACTTCCGCCGACCGACCTGCCGCCAATCGAATGTGCGTAACTTCGAAACGTCTCAACATGTCGATAAACAAGCCCTTACTTTTCGGTCCACTGCTCTCGCCCGCATCCGCGCAGGTCCGCATTTTACAGATAACTCGTATTGTCGACTAGGTCGGCTGCTCACGTGGCAATCCTACCGGATAATTGCTATCCGTCTAGTTTTGTTTGTTGTTTAACACATGTCTTTGGTGTCTACATGTCAAAATTTTAACAAAATCCCGGGAGTCCCGATCTTATGAGGCGCATTAAAACTTCTCGCTCACTATTCTTGTAATGCAAATGCCAAATTCAAGCGGGAACCAAATTTTAAGGGGACAGTTGTCAAAAATGTGTCCATGGCAAATTTCAGATTGATTGCGCCGACATAGACAATGCTCCCAGTGACTTTTGTTTTTCCCCGGCACCCCAGTACAGAGATCTACGAGAGCAATACTGATCCCATTGATGTCCGATCGACGAGCATATACGCCAGCTTCTTTAATGTATCGCCACTATGGGAAGCAGATCTAGAGAAACAGCTCAGATATCTAGCGCTGAGGGCGCGAGCATCGTCGACGCTGAGATGGTGCCACGCCCAGCGCGCGACCGTCCTACCACGTTTCAGCATCCTATTGGGCAGGGACAGCTGACAACAGCAATATAATCCACCACAGACACTCAGCACGCCGTCAGTACTCAGTTCTGTCATTGTGCACAGCGTGTTTGAAAGATAAGCGTGGTTTCTTCTACCCTTGTAGTGAATAAAGATGAATCGCAAAGTTTGCATTTGCCATATTTGTGGTCAGGAAACAAAGCGTTTTGCTGACCACATCGCCAGCGCACACGGTCGAAGGGACTTCAAGGCTGAGAAGGTAAGATTCTATGGTTTCTTGTCGCACAGCATAACAATAGTTACAACGTAGGAATTATTGATTTTCCGCTAACATTTTTACAACACTTGATTTTCTGCCGGCGAGATCAGCACATCAACTACAGAGGTTAGCGAAACGCCTCCCACTATATTGCCTCGAGGCTTCTAGACTAACGCCTTCTCTTGCGTAATCAACATACACAGCGGTTGAGCGTGTTGATTCAACGCCTCAACAACGTTCTAATTCATGACTGCTTTGCTGATGAGGTGGCAGGTCATTCCAGCTAATTTTGTAGTTTTGTTGTAGTCGATCTAATTTTTGAAATCGCTGGGGGTCATATCCTACCGAGGGTAAAAAAGCAATAATAGTAATAATAATAATAATAATAATAATAATAATAGAGCATTTGCGTAGCGCCTTAAAGTCATGTAAAGGATGTGGAGCCGCTGCAACGATAGATTACGCTCCGCAGAACTGAGCTCTAGCGACGCGAATTAAAGATTGCCAGGAAAATTTTTCAGTCTTTTCCCCAAGCTCCCTCATAGACAAAAACCAACTGAAAAAATTTCTCACAAAGTGGAATAAAAGCAGTTCGCTGTTCACAATGCATTGTTTACAGTTGTGACTTCTATGACGAACAGATTTAGTCATTAATGTGCAGATGATGTTGGAATGGCGCAACGTATATAACTTTAGTCTAGTTTTCTTTTTTCTGTTTGTTTATTTTTCTCGTGGTTTTTTTCTACCCTTGTGGTGAATAAAGATGAATATATTATGCAGTCTGACATAACTTTAATCGTTCGCTGTCTATACATAGGGTGACAGTGACGTAATTTCTTCATATCAGCTGTCATCCGCCATTTTGTGGGGCAAGCTCTGCGAAATCTTTGCTATTCTGACGTCCCTTTCTCCATAAGATAGCGATAGTTCTTACATTTTCTTAAACGAACTGATTGAATTCGATTCGAATAACGCGGCAAATCTTCACCATTTAACTAAAACAGTACGAGGTGTTGACCTACACAATGGCGATCGCATTGCGACCACAAATGTATGACGTCACTTCACCATGCATAAAACAATTTGCCTGCTGGCTTTAGGTGCTGTTCGTGAACAGATACACAACGTTTCAGTTTCTCTGTTTGTTAGATGATATGATGTTTGTCTCTTTAATTTGAATTACGTCAGTGAACTTATGTATGGTGTTTGGTCTTTGTCTGGGCTCTGTTTTGTCATTTTAGATCATGGTCAGCTATTGACGTTTCTGCTGTGGACCTAAAAGAGTTAATTACATTTCGCGTGAGTCGTAGACCGCGAGAAATGTATTGTGGTCACGCGCGTCTGTGTGTCTGTATGTTTGACTGTGTGTGTGTGTCTGTCTGTCCGCGGCCGCATGCCCACACTATTGCACGGACCCGGATGGAACTTGGGGGAGTGGTAGGAGATGGCCCCTAGTTGTGCACTGTTGGACGGATTTGCAATCGTTGCACGGGTTGCGTTGCTATGGCAACACTGGAAATGCGTGGCAGAGCCCAGCGGTAATCCACCAGGCCCACCGCACGCCACACGTATGCCGCACACGCACACTACGCATGCCGGCGAAGACTCCCCTCGCCGGCGACAAAATGGACGCGCCTGCTGCGTGCGCCGTTCCATTTCGTCCATACTGCGGGAGTGTTGTAACGCGAACGCGAAATGTTAGCGAGCACATACTTGTACTCGCTCTATGCCTAGTTTATCTTTGTTATCGATGTAGCTGGTATAGTTTTTTTTCTCTGCAATTATTTAACCGTTACGGTTAATACTAATCGCAGTTAGGCAAACTGGATGCAGGAACTTTTTTAGCTTTCGTACCTGTAGTAGACCAGCAACCCCAACCCTAACCTTAACATAATATAACAGCTCGACGGCGCGGCGACGGATCGGGTGTCAGCACAATTTTAGTTTTGCATGAATGCTGAAATTTGCCGTGGACACATTTTTGACAACTGTCTCCTAAAAATTTGGCTACATCAAAACCGACTTTATTACAGCAACAGCGACAGTAATGAAAGAACACCTGTTGGTTAAGTTATACTAACCAAGGCAGGCTAAAGTCCTAATCAAAATTCGTTCCCAATCAACTGATCGACGGGCGTCGGCGGGCTGGTCCTGGGTCCGGACCCCCACTGTGGCACTTGCAATAATCATGCGGATCCAGTGACTTTCTCAACATGGGTGGGGGGTCCGGCGGCCACCCAGATCCCTTGAAATTTTGGACTACTAGACAAAACTTCCTGACGCCACCCTTGAGCTGATGAGCCAGACTGCCAGAACAAGAATTAGTCGCAATTTGTAGCCGGTTCGACTGTTAGTTCAGTTTCTACAGCGACAAAGCGAGCGAGATTTGTTGCTGAGCGAGCGAGATTTGACGTTGAAGCCGGAGTCGGTTGTAGGTGTAACCTAGCCATCACGTAATGTTATATTACGACGGTCCATTACTTACTAGCAAACGTAATGTTATCTGTTCGCTACACTCACCAAAGCTAAGAATTGCTATGACTAGTAACTTATTTCTGCATTTATATCGGCGTGTGAATAACGTCTTTACGTCTGTTCTGTACAGCGAATAAAGGAGGAGAGGGAACGGACGGTGTCGCAGCTCAGCTTCTCGTCCGACCTGGCCGTCTTCAAGGAGCTGGACGAGATAGCTGGGACGTGCGATGCCGCCGCGTACGACCGACGGACCATTCTGGCGTTCCTTCGAGCGAAGGGCTGGGTGCTGGAGGAGCTGAAGGACGTGGAAGACGTCGATTCACGAAAGGTAAGCAACTGTCAGTACATATACTTTTGTGACGCATATTTTTAAACACTATCCAATTATAAACGCAATGTGGTGGCAAAATTCCAGAACGTGACTGTATTTTATTTATTGGCACCACGTGTGCATTAGAAGCAATCCATATTTGGCTTGCAATAATATCGTCGTATATCAACTGTTTTGATAATTCTTGACAGAAATCTTAAGAAGAACGTCAAAAGTAAAACTGTTTTACCACCTCATTTTATAGCACACGCTGCTAAAGAATGTCTTAAAGTGTAGGCTATATACGTGTATATACCCGGTGTCTCAAAAAATTCTCACCTTTAAACTGTCTGTGCCTGTGTCAAATCCTAAGAGATTTTCAAACTTTATGCACTGCTGGAAAGCGTATGAAATACAACACTACTTACCTCACCTTAGGAATGTTGGTACACTACGTTGAAAAAATAAAAATTCAAATTTTCTGTATACATTGAGTAGAAATAGAAGAAAATGCGAAAAGTTTCATTTTAAGTGGACCGCTTGTAATTTCTGTATGCGTGTAACTGTGTATGCTGAGTGAATTAATGTGTTAACAGAGTATGTGAAATATTTGAATATACGAAGGCATAGCTATCTGCTTTTCACTGCGCGGTCTGCCGCTGCGTGACCGCCTATTAGCTGCGCCTTTGAGACACAACTTTTTCACCAGCTTCTTAACACCACGCCGTCTCCGCACAATCGCACAACTTTGTCGCGCTATGTCTTTGCAACTAACGCATGAATCGAGAATCGGAAAAGGCTTGTTAAACAGCATGTCCTCCAAATGTCCTCACAATATGGTCACCTTTTGTCCACTAACAGCTGAGGTTGGTTGACCACTTTGAGCCACCCCAGAAAATTTCATCGTTTTTAGTTTCTTCATTACCCTCCTTTTGTTTGGTTTTGTGGGGCATTAAGCTGACTATTCATTAGCTCCTGGGCGCACGTAAAGACAGTGCCGCCAATAGTATATTTCGAAAAAAATAGTTCGGGTGGCTTCAGAAAAAGGTATTCTGCAGCTTGTCAAGGCTAAATGCATGCCAATCATTTTTTGGGTCTTGCAAGGTCTCTCATTGTACAGTTGTCAGCTACGCTCACTTGACTTTGTTATAAACAGGTTTTGTATGTAACTGTTTAGAACCACTCATATTCAAGTGGTCGCCGAGTGTCAGGCGTACTTGCCCTTTAATCAGCCGAGTTTTCAGTTCGCTAGGCATACTACAAAATTTTTGGATAGTTATAGTTTATTTAAATTTATCTGGGTTTGTTGTATCGTCTCATTATATTATATATTTATCTTTAATTCACCGCAAACGGTAGCACAACAAGAAAAAAAAACAATAAAGAAAGCGACAGCTTAACTAAATTATGGTTGCCCTATGGAATAGGGCAGACCATTATATTTTTGCCCCATGGTTTCTTTCCTTCTTCTTCTTTCCTCGCCTAACCTCAGCCGTCGCAGACTGGATGTCTGCCATACTTCCACACATGGTGTGGCCTTAGTGCGAATTTAGAATGCAGGTCTGAAGTGTACTGCACGTGGCTCGCTTGAAATGCAGGACGCAAAAGATCGCCAAAAAAATCGCCATCTGGGCACCACCGCACAACTTTGTCGGGCTATATCTTCGCAATTAAGGCACGTGTCGACAATCGGAAAAAAAACTTGTTAAGCATCAATATCTCCCCACACGTCCTCGTAATATAGCAAACGTCGGCGTACTAACATCTGAGATCGGTTCGGTTATTTGGGGCACCCAACCTAATGTCAACAGGTTTCGCGTCTTGGCAGCGTTACTGCACGACACTCTATTAGTGGGCGTCAGCCAAACTTTGCGGCGTTCAACAGAGGGCGCCACCTATATACGGCAGGGCGGCCATCACGTTGGGCATTGGCCCACATTTCTAGTTCTTCCGCCTTTCTTCTTTGTTCTTTTCCCCTCGCTTTCTCAGCCGTCGCAGATTGGATATCTACCATCCTACCGCAATGGTGTGGCCTTAGTGCGAATTTAGAATTCAGGTCTGAAATGTGCTGCACGCTGAAAATAGAGGACGCAAAAAGACGGCCAACAACCATCGCACAACTTTGTCTGGCTATACCATAGGAGCTAACGCATGTATCGACAATCAGAAAAAACCTGTTCAACCGCAATAACTCCTCCTCCACATGTCCTAACAGCATGGCGAACTGCGGCCGACCAACGGCTGAGTTCCTTTCTGGAGTTTGGTGCACCCCTACGAATTTGGGTTCCGCGTCTTCGTCTTGGCAATGTTAGCGGGCGTCAGCCAAACTTTGCGGCGTTGAACAGAGGGCGCCCCCTATATTCGGCAGGGCGGCCACATTCTAGTTAAGGTATTTTTCTTCTTTTGCTACCGTTGTGTGATGAATAAAGATTATCATAGTAGTCGAAAGGGCATTATCTTCGCAGGCGATACGATTTCGCGTCAGTTTTCTGCTTCAAAGCGGTACGTTAACAGCGAGAGTTTCCTGCTGCCATGGGCGCGCCTCGCACAGTGGATAATGACCGTGACTAATGACACTCTCATGACGGGCAGATAAAGTCGCAGGAACCATCGCATCTGACGAGGAAAACTGCTGCTGAGTTTCCGTTTGTTCATGATCTCGCTGCGCTGCTAATTAATACAGGGCGGCAACCAATAACGACGGCCATGCGGCAGCTCTACATTTAATGACCTAATTATCACAGCTGAGAGCGAATTATAACCTCCGGAAGTGCGCATCTGTTTCCGACTCCGTATCTCGTTTTCAGTAGCTGCAGTCGGTCTCGAACTCGCAATTACCTGGAAGGAAGTTAAATACGTTACAAAATCTTGCTAAAATCTCTTTAATTTCATATCACGTGCTATAAATGTTTGACTTCGCATGTTCCTGCAATCTGCTGCAAAAGTGACGGTTAAATAACGGCGTCCTTAAGCAGATTGGCTATTACTCTTTTTCAAAAGCACCACAACACATCATCATCATCGTCATCATCATTTTTGTTTATTAATATCAGCTGACAAGTGCTGCTTGACTCGCATGAGCAAACAACATGCATGCAACGTAAAATACGCAACATAGAACATAAAGTGCAGGATGAGGGTTAGGCAGTTAAAGGGTTACAGTCAATAAATTCGTTTATATAGATTACGGATTAAGAAGTCTCTTTCGATCAAGTCAGCAGTTTTGAGAATTAAAGTCTTGTTGTGATGACGTCCTCTAAGGTTATAGTCTGTATCAGGCTGATCTGGCAAATAAGATTGCAGAATATGGTAATTATAATGAGTTATTTTATTAAATAAAGTGTCCTCAATGTCTTCAGCAATAGTGTATATGCATGGTGTGCTACTGAATGCAGGGGAGCTGGGTCCCCATATAACACAATGTGGCCAGGACCGAGGCCTACCTCAATACCAAATGGCATCTTGATCCATCTAGCCGTGTGGCCGCAACAGACATGGGCCAAAAATTGGGGCTGTTACCCTTCTGGGGGAGCTGGGTCTCCATCTAAAACAACATGACCTGGGCCGAGGCCTACTGCCGTGCCAAGTTTCAGCTTGATCCATACAACCGTTTGGCCACAATACACCAACGTCACAGACAGACAGACAGACAAGACAGACAACTGTCCACTAGCATAGGGCGAACCGTTTTGCAACCGGTCGCCCAAAAAACTGCATTCGTATGTAATGACGACATTTATGCGCATAACGTTTACTGTGTTTTCATGACTGTGTGTTGCCTGCGTGACATGCAGGACGTCGGGCCATCAACGACAGCAGCCGCAAACACCCACGTCTATTTTGAATCATCATCGGAGGGCGGAAGTGTCACGGAAACCAGCAAGTCGGTAAGCAATCTCACTAATCACGATAGATTGCAAGTTAAAACGTCCAGTACGTTATAACTGTCGTAGCAAAAAATGAATACAGTAAAACTCGCGCATTTGCATAGGTGCCGTTAAGACTGTTCATATACGATTATCCGGCGTATGCTAATAAATGGGAACAGGTAAAGTTCAGAATGTCATAGGCCTATACACTGTAAACACAACAGTACACAATGCACACACAAACAGTAATATAGAACAAAGCTGTAATTTATGTTCATAATAATAATAATAATACGAAAATTTATAAGGCGCACATGTAGTCAAGCATTAAGCATGAATCGGAGGCGCGGTGATGTGTGCATCACACTGCTGTGTGATGCTGTGCATCTCACAGCAGTCAGTGAACAGTTAGAGTAGCCTAGTGCGATGCGGCTAATTATAAGTTTATTAACTCTAATTACATTTGGCTTGAGTCGTAGACCACAAGAAATGTATTGTGCTCACGCGCGTCTGTGTATCTGTCAGTCTGTCCTCGGCCGAATGCCCATGCTGTTGCACGGACCCGAATGTAACTTGGAGAACTAGTTCCCCCTAGTTGTGCACTATTGGGCGGATTTGCAATTGGTACACGGGTTGCGTTGCTACGGCAATACTATGGAAATGCGTGGCAGAGTCGAGCCCGGTAATCCGCCAGGCCCACCGCACGTCGCAAGCATGACGCACACGCACACTACGCGTGCTGGCGAAGACTCCCCTCACCGTTCCATTTCGTCCATACTGCGGCGGTGCTGTAACGCGAACGCGAAATATTAGCGAGTACATGCATGTACTCGCTCTATGCCTAGTTATAATAGCAGACGTCTGTAGGTTTTGGGTAATACTGAGCTTTTCTGTACATTTTAATGGATAAAGCGGAATATCAATGGTAAGTAGTATGAACCGTTCGTGATTTCAGTCGGCGATGGTGGACTTGATCTCAAAATCTGTGCCAAATATGGAGCAGATTCCTATAAATAATCAGCTTCTCTGTACATGCTGCCAACGGGCACGCAGATCTGCCAAAGCTGGAGTCGCACGTGTACAACCAGTTATATTTAATATTTACAAACACATATATATTCGAACAAGCATTAAATATGTGCACTATTGGGCGGATTGCAATGAGTGCACGGGTTGCATTGCTATGGCAACATAACGCGAACCCTAGTTACAAGCTTGCGTCCATCCCGCGATATGACGACATAGTGCGCACGCTCGGCGGGATGTGCGCGCACTGCTGACCGGCGGGTGACGGGGCGTTCTCAAAATTGCGCGCCGTATACGGGAAGTGGGCGTGGCTGGCTGGCCGGTGACTGGCCGTCGATGGTGGGGCGTTCTCAACATTACTGCGGCGGCCTGGACTGCGGGCTTCCAATGGTGGCGTTCTGGCAACGTAACTCGAACGCAAAATGTTAGCGAGTACATACTTGAACTCGCTCTATGCCTAGTTATAATAGCAGACGTCTGTGGATTTTAGGTAATAGTTAGCTTTTATACGTGCATTTCAATGGAAAAAAAGCAGAATATCAAGGGTACGTAGTGTGAAGTAGTTACCACGTTAGTGATTTGAATCACTAATTAACGATTAGTGGGCTTGATCTCGAAATCTGTGCCAAATATGGAGCAGATTCTTATAAATAATAAGCTTCTCGGTACAGGCTGCCGACGGGCACCGCAAATCTGCCAAAGCAGGAGCCGAACGTGTACAACCAGTTGCACTTTGTTTTTTTAAACACAAGTATCATTCGAACAGTCATAAAATATGTGAAACCGGCCATAATGACAGCCTACCATCAATGGCAATCGTCGGGTGGCGCCAGTGTGCACACCAACACATGCTTCCTTGCAACTGGCTGAGTCCAAATCGAAACAGCCTCTCGATCTGTTCAACCGTTTTTGCGCAGATTACTGCAGAAAGTCGCTATACTTCGAAATCCGCTCAGTCCTGATCTTACGAGACCCCTTAAACCTTATCGCTGCCTATTCTTGTAACGCAAACGCCAACTTCAAAGGAGCGCGAATTTTGTAGGCGATGATGGCCTGAATCTAATAGTGGTTCCTTGGGCCCACCCTAGTCCTCAGTCCTCAACCCCAACAACATCTCGATCGGTTTAGCCGCTTTTATACGGTTCACTGCTGCGACTGACCGACAGACTGACAGACCGTCAGACCCATAGACCGACAGACCACGCTACTCGGTCTGCAACAGCGGTCCGTATCTATACGTACGTAGTAGGCCTATTGCGGCGCGACTAATGATAGTAACTAGGCATAGATCAAGTACAACCATGTACTCGCTAACATTTTGCGTTCGCGTTATGTTGCCAGAACGCCACCATTGGAAGGCCGAAATCCAGACCACCGCAGTAATGTTGAGAACGCCCCCCCCCCGTCGACGGCCAGTCAGCCATGCCCACTGCCCATATACAGCGCACAATTTTGAGAACGCCCCACTTCACCCGCCGGTCGCCGGCCAGCAGCGCGCGCAGACCCCGCCGAGCGTTCGCGCTGTCATCATATCGCGGGATGGACGCAAGGTTGTAACTGGGGTTCGCGTTATGTTGCCATAGCAACGCAACCCGTGCACCGATTGCAAATCCGCACAGTAGTGCACAACGAAGGGGCATCCCCTACCACTCCCCAAGTTACATCCGGGTCCGTGCAATACTGTAGGCATGCGGCCGCGGACAGTCACAGTGCTAGAGATGACACGGTAATTGGGAATACGGTTATACCGCGGTAACCGCGGTAATTTCCGCGGGAATGCTGACTGCGGCAATACCGTGGGACGGTAAAATGATACGGCGAAATTACTACGGTAACGGTAATGGTACTGTAGCAGCACACTATGCCATGGACATTACTCCGTCATTGTCATTATATTTTGCTCTATGGTTTCTTCTTTCTTCTTTCTATCTTCTTTTTTTCCTCGCCTAACCTGAGCCGTCGCAGATTGGATGTCTACCATACACATGGTGTAGCCTTAGTGCAAATTTAAGATGCAGGTATGAAACGTGCTGCACGGGGCTCGCTGCAAATACAGGACGCAAAAAGTCGTCAAAAAATCGCCATTTGGGCACCATCGCACAACATTGTCGGGCTATATCTTCGCAAATAAGACACGCATCGACAATGGGAAAAACGTGTTAAGCAGCATCATCTCCTGCACACGCTCCCACAATATGGTGAACTTCGGCCCACTAGCGGCTAATATCGGTCCGGTAGTTTGGGCCACCCCTGCAAATTTCAATGGGTTTCGCGGCTTCGCAGCGTGACTGCACGGCACTTTGCGGCGTTGACAGAGGGCATCACCTATATTCGGCAGGGCGGCCATCACGTCGGGCATTGGCGGATATGCTAGTTTGCTTTGTATTAGGGATGTGAAAGTCGATTTCTTCTGTAACCGATCATCGTGACGCGATAGTAGGCTATTAACCGATCATCGCTTAGCTCGCCATACAAGCATAACTCTCGTTCGTGACGTCCAACTACCTATGTGTCTAGACGGGCGGGCGCGCGTCGCGTCCCAGGCCTGTCCACCCCACCCACCGCGGCGCCTTTCGCCCGGCGGCCACATCAAAATATTCCGCATAACGTGATACAATCGTTACGCGACAGTCGTCGTCTTTTGAGTCAGTTGATGGTTGCACGCTTGCTGCTGGCGTCCGTTGTGGTGGGAAGGTGGGCTGCCCCCCTTGGTCATTGCTGCCTGGTCTGGCGTGGACCACCTGCGGGGTGATTAAGCCTAAGTGATGTTTGAAAGTTTATCCTGATCGGCGTATGCGTGTGTATACCTGGATAGTGTGGCGCTCATGAAAGACTGCAGCGGTTTCAAATTGATAGGCTTCGAAGACGTACCGCTCCGCGTGCGGCGCTGCCTTTGCGTGCATGTGATCGCCCATCACATAACAGGTGTGACGCTGAGTGACTGTCCGCTGCAGCTTCGCGGGATGGAAGGAGAGGGCGATAGCGGTCCCTACACACAAGCAGTCGGCTTGATAATGTCGTTACGTAGCCTAGTTAACTCCGTCCGGGTCAGCACGCCAAAGTGCTGTCAATTGAAGTCGTACGGACAGTCGGCGTTGAATTACAGCGCCTCCTGTCCGTGCGACTGCAGTTTACAGCCTGTTGCGTATACGGCGTTTAAGCCTCTGATTAATACGCCGAAATCAAACATCGGCTTTCATATGTGGCAGCCGATCATCGGACAACAGATGCTGCGTTTACAACCATACTTTGTATACGTAACTGACTCTGGCTGTGTGACATGTCGAAATTTTGACAATTTACCAAAATTCTACTATTTTGGTGTGATATACTATCCCCTGCCTATTCGCATGCTCTTTGGGGATGGGGACATGGCGGGATGGGGTGGGGATGGGGACTGAATGCTTTACCGTGTCATTCTCTAACACAGACAGACACACAGACGCGCGTGACCACAGTACATTTTGCGTCGTTTTCGACTGACGCAAAATGTAATTATAATAGCAGACGTCTGTAGGTTTTAGACATTAGTGAGCTTTTCTGTGCATTTTAATGGGAAAAGCGGAATATGGAGCGCATGTAGTTGGCAGTATTTACCACGATCATGATTTAACATAACGATTAGTGGACTTGATCTCTAAATCTGTGCCAAATATGGTGCAGATTCCTACAAATAACAAGCTTCTCGGTACATCCTGCTAACGGTCACAGCAGGTCTGACAAAGCAGGAGTCGCAGGTGTAGAACCAGTTATAGTAAGTTTTTAAAAACACACATACCTTTCGAAGAATCATAAAATGTATGCCCAAAACTGCTGTCAAATAGCCTTCAGCGGGCCAGAATGTAGCTTACCCCCAATAGAAATCGCCAGGTGGCGCCAGTGTGCACCCCACATAATACGTGCTTCCTTGGAACTGGACCACACAGTGCCATTCGTGGGTTGTCCAAACACCCCATTACAAATGAAAGCTGGCGGACAGTCGCCATTTTGAGAAAATCGAAAGATAACCGATTGCCATGAAATGTGGCACGATTCGACCCTCCTTACCCGTCCGACTGTTAAAAATTCACATTTTTAAAGTGCAAGATGGCGGTGGCCGCCATGTCGAAAAGTGAAAAAATCGCCAAATGTTAGCACCGGTTTGACCGGTTGCCGCGAAGTTTAATACGGTGACACATGTTGACCCCTTAAACGTGTCGACCATTAAAACTGTGAATTTTTAAAAATCCAAGATGGCCGACGGCTGTCATCTTGAAGTTCGAAAGATCGTGATATCTCGATAATGATTTGACCGATTGCAGCGAAATGTGACATGATTACACACTTTGAACTGCTGGGACCTATGGACTATTAAACGCCAGACATAATAATTTTTAATATTAAGAAATCGTGAAGGAGTTTGCTGATATTGCCAAGTCTTACTTGTTGCTAACATCCTAGATTTCCAATACTACTTGCGATGTCATGCTTTAACAATATAGGAAATATTATAAGCTAGAAATGTGGGCCACTGCCCAACGTGATGGCCGCCCTGCGGAATATATATGGCGCCCTCTGTTCAACGCCGCGAAGTTTGGCTAACGCCCACTGCTAGAGTGCCGTGGAGTAACACTGCCAAGACGAGAAAGCCCGTTGAAATTTGCTAGGGTGCCCCAAACTCGCTAACAGATCTCAGCTGCTAGTGGGCCGAAGTTCATCATATTGTGAGGACATGTAGGGATGATATTGCTGTTTAACAAGTTTTTTTCGAGTTGTCTATAGGTGCCTTAGTTGCGAAGACACAGTCGGACAAAATTGTGTGACGGTGCCCAGATGCCGACTTTTTGCGTCATTTTTGCGTTCTGTATTTTGAGCGAGCCGCATGCAGCACGTTTCAGGCCTGCCTCCTAAATTCGCACGAAGGCCACACCGTGTGTTGAAGTATGGTAGACATCCAATCTGCAACGGCTGAGATTAGGCGAGGAAAAAAGGAAGAAGAAAGAAAGAAGAAGAAATAGGACAGAAATATAATGTCCACATCTGCTACGCAGCGCGGCCATAATTACTGTAGAAGCTGAATGTTTTCGCTGCATTGATGCGCGCGCGTTTGCTTGTCTGGATTGCAGACGACGCAGAAGCCGAAGACACACATAGTCTTCGATTCGTCACCTGAGAGTGACGAAAGGAGACAAGAGCAGGACGTTGAAGAAGGCGACGACGGCGCTAACGACGGCGACAGTGAAGGCGGCGATGATGAAGGCGGCGATGAAGGCGGCGACGATGAAGGCGGCGATGAGGACGGGCGGTCAACGCGAGCGTTCCGCTCGTCGTACGTCGGTCGCGGTAACGTCCAGGCCGTTCGTGCAGCACGGAAGCTGGCCGGGCTCAGCGACGGCTTTCCGCGGTCTGATCCGCTCCTTGTGGAGTTCGACAACTTCATGAGAGCGTCAGGAGCCGCTGAAAAAGACATCACCAACAAGGTAGATTCTGACACGCGAACGTCAGTTAACTGATTTGATAACACATAGATCGTATTAGCTGCATACATTGTTATTGTGTTAATATGGTAAACCAAACTAGCTTACTGTGTGACAACTGAACGCCTGTCTTTAACGTAAGAAAGTTTTTAATGGCCGCCCAGGCTAATGTGGTTTTTATCTTGTTCTTTTTTCTTTTTTCCTCGCCTAATCTCACCGGTCGCAGATTGGATGTCTATCATACTTCTACACATGATAATAATAATTATAGTAATAACTAGAATGTGGGCCAGTGCCCAACGTGATGGCCGCCCTGCCGAACATAGGTGGCGCCATCTGTTGAACGCCGCAAAGTTCGGCCGACGCCCACTACTAGATGTCGTGCAGTGACGCTGCCAAGACGAGAAAAACCGTTGAGATTTGCAGGGGTGCCTCAAATTACCGGATCGATCTCAGCCGCTAGTGGGCCGAAGTTCACCATATTGTGGGGACATGTGGAGGACATATTGCTGCTTAAGCGAGTTTTTTTCCGATTGTCGACACGTGTCTCAGTTGCGAAGATATAGCCCGACAAATTTGGGCGATGGTGCCCATATAGAGATTTTGGCGACTTTTCTGCGTCCTATGTTTTCAGCGAGCCGCGTGCAGCAGGTTTCAGACCTGCATCTTAAATTCACACTAAGGCCACACCATGTGTGGAAGCATGGTAGACATTCAATCTGCGGCGGCTGAGATTAGGCAAGGAAAAAAGAAGAAAGGTAGAAAGAAGAACAAACGACAGGATGAAAATATAATGGTCTGCCCTACCCCATAGGGCGACCATAATAATAATAATAATAATAATAATAATAATAATAATAATATAATTTGTATAGCGCCTTGAAGTCCAAGGATGCAGAGGCGATAGATGTGGCCTTAGAGCGAATGTAGAATGCAGGTCTTAAATGTGCTTCATTTTTTCACGTGGCTCGCTGAAAATGGACGACGCAAAAATTACGCAAAAAAATCGCCATTTGCGCACCATCGCACAATTTTGTCGAGCTATGTCTTCGCGACTAAGGCATGTATCGACAATCGAGAAACCTGTTAAACAGCAATCTCTCTCCCACATGTCTCCACAATATGGCGAAGTTCGGCCAACTAGCGGCTGAGATCGGTTGGCGAGTTTGGGGCATCTCCGCAAATCCCAACGGGTTTCTGGCCTGCGCTTCGCTAAAGCTAAATTCCATTCCGCTATCCAGCTGGCGAACCAGCTCGCGAGCTGGTTTGCGAGCGGGTCTGCGACCTGCTAGCGAGTCGCTAGCGAGCTGGAATGCTGGACAGCGTAATGGAATTTGGGCTATCAGGCGCTATCCTGGTCGCCAGCAGCTCGCTAGCAGGTCTTCGACCACCTCGTGAGCTCGGCGCAAACCTGGTAGCGACATACTAGTGAGCTGCTAGCGAGCTGGATAGTGCGTGATAGACCAAATTCCATTACGTTGTCCAGCTCGCCGGCGGGTCGCAGACCAGCTGGCGAACCAGCTGGATAGCGTAAATTTGGAGTTTACTGCGACGTCGCTTACCGTAGCCCACCAACCCTTGCGCGTTGTTTGGCCGTTTCCTGGCTTTGTACACTATATATACATTTTGGAGGCTCTTGCCCCTGACGGAATTTTGCCAGGTGCAGAATTCACTTTGCGTCCAAGTGTTGCGTTCTCCTATATTGGCAGCGTCATCGCACGGCACTAAAGAAGCGGCCGTCAGCCAAAATTTGCGGCGTGCTACAAAGAATGGGATTACGAAACTTTCGCAGAGGGCGCCACTTGTATTCGGCACGGTGGCCAAAACGTTTGGCGTCGGCCCACATTCTAGTTTTATGTAAGTTGTCTTTTCTTGCATTATTCTATTATTGTACTGTTTCTTGTGGTACTAGTTATGGAGAAATAAACGTTTTCAATTATGTTTACAATGTAACAGATTCCTTGTGCCACCGTATCACAAATGTCTTGTCTTATCTACTGATTTAACTGCTCTTTGCTCATAAAATTATTTGTTTCGTGCGTAGTTTATGTAAGTACCATTTGTGTATTACGGTAAAGGAAATTCAGAATGTGTTTTTTCCGTTATCTGCACTCATCAAGTACAGTACGTTACAAGTCTTTGCAAAAATTGCTACAATCAAGCGATTATCTCACAGACGCACGTTATATTGTTAAACGCAGCAGTTTTATGGTCAGATTATACGCCCAACATAAAGGGTTTTTGTTCTATTTTATGCTCGTTAATGATATGTCGTGCAGAAACTAAATGAATATTAACTCAGTGTAATTATCGTTAATATCGCTGGTGGTATGGAGACAGTGTCGGTAACAGCACTGAGGAGAATTCTCGCGTTTTACTTTAATTATAATGCGCTAGTTGTCGTCAGCAAGCAATAACGCATGTTGTCTTATTTGTTGCCATTGCGAACTAGTAATTACTCGGCTCGAAGCTAGGCTCCAGCCGAATATTGGAAGTACTTTACAGCGCCTTTTGACGGTGTTCACGCGTTCGGCTATGAATCCGCCGAAAGTGAGCAGATTTGGATGTATTTGGATGTAAGAAAATTGTCTGCGGCTGGCCTCGGCAAATTCTGAGTGCGATCTGTGTAGAAGCGTGAGCGGGAGAGCCAGACGAGTTTCTTGGCAGGTAAATAACTCACGACTTTACCGATTTCTCGTCGGTCAAATTTCACGAAATTCCAACACAACACGTCCATCTGTGTCGCGATGAATCTTTCTGGAACAAAATTTTGAAAATTTTCCCGTAATGGGTCGCTTTTTTCAAAAACGCGAAATTTTCGCAAAAATTTTCCAAGTCTTGCGACTTCAAGCCGCCATAACTCTGCAACGATTATAGGCTGAACCCATCGATTTGCCGCGTGGGTTGTGGACTCGGGTCAGCCGACAGCAGCACAAGTTCAATGCGCGATCATGTTAAGGCACATATCCGCCACCTGGCGAATACGACTGAACTATCCGTCTGCGGCGGCGATGCACCTTATGTCAAATTACTTTGGCAACTTGTTATCTTTGGCCACGCCCACTAAGACAGTAGCACAGATATCCGAGCGCTTCGAGCCGAATACTGTTTTGTGCGCATTTCACATAATGCAGTCATCTAGTCGTATATTGCGGTACATTTGTAATTAATTAATAAGTAGCTCGATGTTCTTATAATTTGACGCAATTTTCCTACGGCGGATTTAGGAAAAGGAAAGACTGATAGCTATTTCTGTAGCCTACGGTAAGTCCTGTCGCGCGTGTTGCAGGCGCTGCAGGTGGGAAAGCTGATGAAGTACCTGAGCGGCCTCAGGACGACGACATCAGAGAAACCACCTGCAGCGAACGTCGCGGACCTCGCCAACACGTTTGGCATCACTGAGTATTTCCGCAGACTCAGTGGCGATGAGGTAACGGATGCATTTTTAATTTCAGCGTAACAGCTTCTAACAACAAATCCGTCGACGTTGCTTTACACCGCAATTTTGTGTGATGCTTCGAAGCAATTGTTGCTTGCATTACGATATTTCACTTGCATTATTCCGCGATCGTTATTAATAATATTGGGTTCGTGTCTGGAATCGTCTGTTAACCTAACAAGCGTGCAACGAGCACAGGGGCCGTTTACGCCCAGATCGACGTACTGCACGGCGTATTTTCTGAAAACGACCCGCGTAGAGTTTTATTACTCGCTTTAAAAACCAGAGTCGAAGTCAGATTCACACGCGGACAGTTCGGCGTAGGAGCTGCCCATCGTTGAAGCTGGGCACTGGCGAGCTGACCTGGATACGTCCGAGCGATCCGCCGCTTCCCGACACTCCACCCACTCAACTCATGTCCGCCTCAGCGCCGGAAATTCCTGGCGCTGACTGGCTGACGCGTCGGGATGGCCGACCAATTCCGTGCGACCTTCTGTGCTCGTTGCAAGCGCATTTCGTTTAACTATTTGGCAGCAAGTTACTGAAAATAATCAGTTTGTTCGTTTTGTACTAGAAATTTGCTACCAAATTTGGCTGTAAAACAGTTAACTAATTGTTTAAATAGAATCATTGTGTAAACAGCATGTTTAAACGTTGTGAATTTTATTTGTAAATAACATATTAAACACTTTATTAACGCACTGTATAGAAAGTGCATGTGCTGAATTTAGTAGCAGATTTTAAGGAACAGTGAGGAGCTTCTCATCGATATACAAGTGAAAAATACCGTACTTGGGACGCTACTTCGAAGTAATTAAATACTGAAGCATATGCTAGTATATAAGTAACCAAGGTAACATGATAGCGAACTGAAAAACAAAACCTAGCTCGTTTTGCACATACTCACTACAATTGTGGGTTGCATTATGATATTCCACTTGCATTAATTCTCTACGTTTAATGATGTCGGAGACAATATATTCTACTTGGATCATATCGTGTTGTAGCAAATGACGGAATTTATTCTTCCCTTGATCGAGAGGTGGATGTCTGCAGTCGCGTCTGTTTGTCAACACGATAACTTCCAAACGATTAAACTTGGGATGATAGAACTTAGCGGTTAGGTGCATTGTCAAAAATCTCGCCCGAATTCGAATGTCAAGGTCAAAGGTCAAAGGTCAAGGTCACCGGAGAGTGGACAAGTACGAAAAAGTGTGGCATTTTGTTCGAAAGTCGTCCCCGTGCGGCATTTTTTCGGGAGCGGTTTTCGGGGGCGCGGACCACTACGCCGGTGGGGAAACCAGCGTACACTGTCTAGTTTTTCCATTATAAACGTTTAATAAAATGTATTATAAATCCATGTTTTGTAGGTCAACATGAAGCCAAGCGCTGTCAAGAACGAGCTTAATGCAGCGCTGCACTTCATAAAGTTTGTGAAAAGGTAAACTCCAGCTAAGTGTATTTAACGCGTTACTGAGGATTAGTACATTTAAGATATGATGGAAGTTTGACGCGTGTGGACTTTTAAAGATATTTAAGATGTCTTTAACGTCAGATACTTTTTGGAGTACTAGTAGCAGTGCGCAAGTGGTTATGGCCGCTCTGCGTAGCAGATGCGGACATTATATTTTTGCCCTGTGGTTTGTTCTTCTATCTTTCTTTTTTCCTCGCCTAATCTCAGCGGTCGCAGACTGGATGCCTGCCGTACTTCCACACATGGTGTGGCCTCAGTGCGAACTTAAGATGCAGGTCTGAAATGTGCAGCACGCGGCTCGCTGGAAATACAGGACGCAAAAATGACACAAAAAAGTCGCCATCTCGGCCCCATTTGTCGGGCTGTATCTTCGCAACTAAGGCACGTATCGACAATCGGAAAACTTGCAGCAACACCTCCTCCACATATCCTTACAATATGGTGAACTTCGGCCCTCTAGTGGCTGAGATCCTTTCGTTAGTTTGGGGCACCCCAGCTAATTTCAACGCGTTTCGCGTTTTGGCTTCGTTACTGCAGCGACGTCGCTCAACGGAAGTCAACCAAACTTTGCACAATGTTTGGCCGTCTCCTGGCCTGGTACACTATATATACACTTTCGGAATCTCTTGCCTACTGACGGAATTTTGCCGCCATCGCCCAAGTTTCTCTGGCTATATCTTCGCAACTAAGGCATCTATCGACAATCGGAAACAACTTACTAAACAGCAGTATGTCCTGCAGATGACTCCACAATATGGTGAACTTCGGCTCGCTAGCGGCTGAGATCGGTCCGGTAGTTTGGGGCACCCCTGCAAATTTCAACGGGTTTCGCGTCTTGGCAGCGTTACTGCACGGCATTCGAGCAGTGGGCGCCAGCCAAACTTTGTGGCGTTGAACAGAGGGCACCACCTGTAATCGGCAGGGCGGCCATCACGTTGGGCATCGGCCCACATTCTAGTTGTTATTTATTTTTGTCGCAGCTAAATGGGTGCCGTGCAGTAACACTGCCAATACAGATGAACGCGAGACTTGGAAGCAAAGTGAATTTTGCACCTGGCATTCCATTAGGGGAAAGAGCCCCCCCCCCCAGGAGACGGACAAACATCGTGCAAAGTATGCTTGACGTCCGTTGAGCGACGGCGGTGCAGTAACGAAGCCAAGACGCGAAACCCGTTCAAATTTGCTGGGGTGTCCCAAACTCGCCAACCATCTCAGCCGCTAGCGGGCCAAAGTTTACCATATTGTGAGGACGTATTGATGTTTAACAATTTTTTCGAATGTCGATAAATGCCTTGGTTGCGAAGATATATACCAGGACATATTTGTGCCTTTGCGATGGTGTGCAGATGGCGAATATTATTTTTGTGTCATGTATTTTCAGCGATCCGCGTGCAGCACATTTTAGACCAGCAACCTAAATTTGCACCAAGGGCACATTATGTCTGGAAGTATGGTAGACATCCAATCTACGACCGCTGAGAATAGGCGAGAAAAAAGAAAGAAAAAAGTAAAAGAAGAAACCACAGCAGCAGAATATAATGGTAGTCCTAACGGGCGGCTATAATTATATTCTCTGTTTCTTTTCGTAACAATTTGGTTCATTTTCACATCACTGTGTGACAGAAACTCATCCGCAAAGTGCTCAGGTATGGCACGTGTTAACCAGTGATCAGACAGTTTAACCTCCAACCCACACCATTATCCAAAAGTGGAATGAACCATGCCTGCTTTTATTCCCAGCGGCAGAGCGTCACGGCACTTTGGCGGGTAGTACTTTTCCTTCCCGCTGAGGGTTGAAGGCTGAGTTGGCCTAGAAGGCTGTGTGTGTGTAGATCACGCAACCTCGCTGTGGCGGACCCGTTACTGAACGGCACACTGGAAAACACCCGAGACATTATACTGACGTTTCAGGTATTAAGTGTATAATGTTTATCACCTTTATCAGCTTGAATCACAGTTTTTCTCAGTCTAGAGACAACGAGCGTGCTATGGCTACAGAATTGCATGTTAACAGTGACTCTGCTACATGGCTGTAGAGTTAGAATTTGCTTTTGTTATTGTATCGCTATACAACGCAGGTGTGGCCTGTTGTTACCGACATGGTAGCGCGGTTTGTTTGTGGGTCTGTAGGTCTGTAGGTCTGTCACATCCCTGCATAGACGGTTGTTTTTACCCTTTCGTCAATAAATTGAGTTGAGTTGACTTGATATCATGGGAGCAATGTCGATTGCCTGGAGGGTAAGAAGGACAATTGTCAGGTCTGTTCGGTGGAGTATTGTGTGGACGACATTCTGCCATGATCTGTGCAAAAATGCCTGCAGCGATCGAGAAGCCAACACACAGATACATGCTAAAAACGATATTCGCAAACTACAGTCAGCCTCTTTGTTATGTATTTCAACGGATTTGGATTGTAAAATACATAATAATGTATTATTAGCTGTTGGTAATTATGATATATTAAATGTGCTGTTAGGAAGGTACCTTGAAACGCATAAATAAAGACAGGAACGCTAAAACCACGAGGAACATACAGGACGGTTTGCCGTTCAACATCGATGATGTGAAACGGCAAACCGAAGATCCAAAGCTCCTCGCAGCGGTTAGTAAAAGTTAACAATGATTAATAGCTTCATTCAGTTAGTCAGTCCTGTTTGTTTATTAACATGCTGTGCGACAGTACCCGGCGCTATTCCGTTAGCTGAACCGACAGATAATTTATGTCGTCAAGACAATATGTGCTGATTTACAGTCCGGTGGGTGAGTCTGCACTTGAGGACAAGCGTATTAGTCAAACTTGTTGATCACGTGGTCTTTGGATAGCTACAGAACCCTGACCCAGACAGACGAAGACAGTCGTGTGTTTATCAGATACCTGCTCATTTTTGCCTGACCCTAATCACGTAATACACTTCCAGTGCAGCTGACGCCGGCGACAGCTATGCGTTTGTACTTACAGCTCGGAGTGACTTAGCCGTATGTGCCGCGAAGTTATCCTATATAAACAGCTGCTGCTGTTGTTGCTATGTTTAGGCTAGACACTGTGTCATTCAGTTACTTAGAGTGAAGCCAGACAGTTAGACTTTAGTTAGATCAGTTGAAACTATTATCGTGTTCTGAGTCTGACTTAATAATAAACAAGTAAACTAAGTGTGGGCTCCTTCTAATTCCCCAATGTTCCAGTGAACCACATCAGACAGGCAAACATTCACTGCTACAAATTGGTGGTCGAATCCGGTCTGGTGGCGCTGTCAAAGCTGCAGTAATACGAAAATGCTTCCGGCGGTTTGTAGCAGTTTGCTTCCATTCTGACGTCATTTTTTTTCCGCCAGATAACTAAACCGAGATATTTGTATACGTTAACATATTGACACTTAGACTGCTACGCAAGTTATTACAGAATCACAGTCGTTTTGCAGATAATAAAGCAACTAAAATGTGGGCCAATGCCCAACGTGATGGTCTCCCTGCCAAACGTTGGTGGCGCCCTCTGTTCAACAGCACAAAATTTGGCTGACGCCCACTACTAGATGCCGTGTAGTAACGCTGCCAAGACGCGAAACCCGTTGAAATTTGCAGGGGTGCCCCAAACTACCGGATCGATCTCAGCCGCTAGTGGGCCAAAGTTCGCCATATTATGAGAACATGTGGAGAACATATTGCTGCTTAACAGGCTTTTTCTGATTGTCGATGTGTGCCTTAGTTGCGAAGATATAGCCGGACAAAGTTGTGCGACTTTTTGCGTCCTGTATTTTCAGCGGGCTGCGTCTTAAATTCACACTAAGGCCACACCATGTGTGCATGTATGGCAGACATCCACTCTGCGACCGTTGAGATTAGGCGAGGAAAAAAAGAAAGAGGAAAGAAGAACAAACGACTGGATGAAAATATATAAGGCGACCATAATTACTTATCGCTTTGCGCGATTGTGGCTTGACCTGTAGTGTACGAAAGCCTGCAGTCGACGCGCGCCGGCCGTTGAGAAAGGCCCCAGTCGACGGGCACGCCCGTTGAGAAAGCCCCCATTGGACGCGCAGCGGCCGTCGCCTCCCGTCGCGCAGCTGTAGTTTCGGCACGTCGACATCTCGAGCGATCGCGTTTTAAGGCATCAAGCCGCTCAGCAGTTCCTGTTGAACTGTCTACACGTTCACCGTCACGAAACTGCGCTGCTCGCTCATGTTGAATTCTTTGACGCAGATACAGAGACAGCGACGCAGCTCACGACGCCCGACCCGACGCCTAACCTACAGCTGTAGTGTACTTGTACACAAAGCGATGGCGTCAGCCTCCGGGCCGTTGCCGTCTCGCTGAGTCATTTGGCAGCATGCATAGGTCAATTTGTTAACTGTCATCGGGCACACCCAGCAGCAGTCCGTTATCGCACATCGGAAACTGATACCTTGCTCAATAACGGGGAGACCGAGATCGCGGGTCGAATTTAACGGCTTAACTACCAACGACCACTGACACCGGATACATCGGTCGCAGGAGCGCAGTCTGTCGCTGGGTAAAGGAGACCGTGGTGCACACAAACGGACGCTAGGCAAAATTATATATATAAGAAAGATAATATAAGATAAGATGCTTGTGTTTGAATGAATGTAGGTGAACGATATTGCCGCAAAGTATAATGCGACTGGAAGAGTGTGCTCCGACGTCCACGAGTACAACACACTGATGAGGTAACCATTCCACACAGACTCTGAAACCGCCATAGTGACTGAGTGCAGCGCACTGGTTGATGCTCTTCTGCTAATCGTTTACATATAAAACAATTTGTGCATGTTTTGCGAGCAGGGCCTACAACATAGTGGTTGGGGGGAGGGGGTGGAGGCAAACTGCCTCGACTTTAAGCCCGGGCACATTTCCACATTCCGGGGGAATAATTAACGACACGATATGCTGCACAATCATTTCATTTGGCAGAAATTTGCATGTTATTTCTTAGTGACTGTAAGCTAAAGATAGGTTTAATGACAATTGAGTAATGCACGTTCAATTCTCCACGGGGGAGCTTACAGCGTTCCGCAAACCCCAACTGATTGAAGACGGGGAACGTCCAGATGAAAAATGTTCGTTAAATCCTAGCGACATCATCGCGTGTGAGTAACCGAGAACGTTGTGCTATTGTGATAAATTTAGCATCAGCCACTAGCCATACATCTAACATTTTTCAATGAATTCCTGATGACCTTCTAGACAGTGATGAAGATACTAAATAATAGTCAACTGTAGCCACAATTCCGCACTGCTGTATTATCGGCGGTATTTATTGAGACTTCGCATCGCTACTCTGATGTACAGATTTAAGTTGCAGCTAATCAAAATCCCCAGAAATTGTTGTGAAAATCACTTGTAGGCTAATCGCAGGACTTCCGGGGCTCCACCGCGAACCCTAACGGGGACTCTACCGCGCTCCCCAGAACCCCTAGCTGTATCAAAGGGGAAGCCTACAGTTCTTTGGGCACTTCCTGTGAGTACCCACGTCTATATATTTTATTTGCTTATTGTCTGTCTCTCTGTTTGTTCAATCCTGTTCGTTCGTGGTGAATAAAAAATGAATATTATGATATATTTGTCTACTGGTGCTAAATGTAATGCTGTAATGCTGTCACTTTAACAGGTATCTCATCAGTGTGGTCATTTTCGGGCACTTTCAGAGACCATCGGTAGCAGCAAACCTGACTATCGACGAGTTCGTGCGGGCAAAGCCTGCTACCGATGGTCGTCTGATTGTGCTCGTGTCGGAGCACAAGACTGGTGCACAGGGTCCTGCACAGCTGGCGCTGGAGCCTGTGCATCACAAGCTCTTCTCGTTGTATGCCAAGAGGTCTGTTACTATGCAGAGTTTATATATATCACAGTTTATATGTTTCGTTAAGCGAGCTTTACGCTTCAGTTATTTTAAAGTTAGATTTATTTAATTCAATAGTAAAGAAACTACTGGCACAGAGAGGATACGTCGCTCGTCATCCATAAGCTACATTAGCCGTTTTTCTATCACTTTTAAGTTGACATTTGTAAATAAATGCCTTTTATTTTCGTCAATAGTAGCAGCTGTTGTGTGTCGTGACCAACCTTGCAATTTTTTTTTGCGTTTAATGTATAGTGCTACTGTCGTACATTTTATATTTACTTATGTCGACTTTGTTCGTTTGTCGTGCTTGAATTGACATAAAAACATCATTGTTATCATCGTCGTCATCATCAGTCATCATGCTTATTATCTTACTTAGCAAGTTTAACGCCCTGCCCATGTAGTCCAATGGTCAAACCACTTGGGCGCCATGTGCAGTAGAGCGTGACGTTCGCAGTGGCCGAGGATCGATTCGAGCCTCGGCCCGGGCGCGTCCGCCTACTAAAAAAATTATTTCAAATAATTCCTATGCACATGATGACCAGGGAGATAA
>Ga0209259_1000022_pt1 | contig 34357 bp, 28 predicted proteins | sample WorMetGr2BELIZE1_FD_187417 | JGI IMG/M metagenome (GOLD analysis project Ga0209259, IMG submission 187417) | Marine gutless worms symbiont microbial communities from Max Planck institute for Marine Microbiology, Germany - Inanidrilus... ...
GAGGCTGCGGAGCGGGTGGCCGGCGAGATCATCGATGATACGCACCGCGTCGTCCGCCTGACCCGCCGCCAGCGGATACACGATCAGGTGCCCTGCGATGATGTCGCCCTGGAATGCCGAGAAGATGGCTGCCTCGTCGTCGATGGTGAAGTCCCCATTTCGGCGCCGCCGCGCCAGGAGACACCGCAATTCGACCACCGTCAGGCCGCTGATGGCCGCCTCGGGGAGCGCGCGCAGATAGCTCTCAACGTCTTCCGAACGGTCCTCTCCGATGTACCACTTTGCAAGCGCGCTGGTATCGATGTAGGGCGCCGTCACCGTTCGTCCCTGTCTTCGCGGACGAGCGTTTCACTGCCGACGCGCTGGCGAGCCACTCGGCGGCGAAGATCGGCATGCGACGGCATGCGCCCCGTTCCTTCCATTGGCAGCAGGCGCGCGATGGCCCTGCCGTGGCGGGTAACCACCAGTTCCCGTTCACCAGCGAGAACGTCATCAAGGCGCGCAAGGACCGTCCGCAATTCCCGAACACTGACTTCGCGCATGAACCGGATCCCGAGCAATGTGTCACATATTAGAAATTGTGACACAAAATCGCCAAATCCGCAACGACGGAGGTCCGATCGCTACGACAACGCGGCTCGCCCTCACTCCTTCTTGGCGCCGATCCTGGGTTCCTCGCCGCGCAGCAGGCGGCGGATGTTGGCGTGGTGGCGGACGAAAGCGAGGACGGTGAGCAGCGCCGCGACCACGGCGATCCGGTCGTCGGCCGACCACACCGAAAGGAACGGCGCGGCGGCGAGCGCCACCAGCGCGGCCAGGGACGAATAGCGGAAGATGGCAACAACAGCGAGCCAGGTGGCGCAAGCCGCCAGCCCCACCGGCCACGCCAGCGCGATCAGCACGCCGAGGGACGTCGCCACCCCCTTACCGCCCTGGAAGCGAAGCCAGACCGGGAAATTGTGGCCGATGACCGCGAACAGCCCGGCGATCAGCGCCGGGTCCGTCCCCCACCGGGTCATCACCAGCACCGCCGCCGCGCCCTTGCCGCCGTCGAGCAGAAGCGTCAGCGCAGCCAGACCCTTGGAGCCGGTGCGAAGAACGTTCGTGGCCCCGATGTTGCCAGAGCCGATGGCGCGGATATCGCCTTTTCCGGTCAGCCGGGTGAGCACCAGCCCGAACGGGATCGCCCCGGCGAGGTAGCCGACCACCGCGGCGATCTGGTGCAAAAGGCCGATGGCGACGCTGCCCGCCTCCATCAGCCGTCGAGCTCGAACACCCGGCGGCCGTCGATGACGGTCATCACCGTGCGGCCCTGGACGGGGCGGTAGTCGAAGGGCGTGTTCTTGGACTTCGAGCGGAGGTCCTGCTCGCGCACCTGCCAGCCGCGTTCGGGATCGAACAGCGCGAGATCGGCAGCGGCGCCTTTATCCAGCCGACCGGCCGGCAGCCCGAGCACGTCGGCGGCCCGATAGGTCATCAGCCCGAGCACCTCGAGCAACGGCAAATGCCCGTTGTGGTGCAGCTCCAGCGACACTGCCAGCAGCGTCTCCAGCCCAATGCCGCCGAACGCCGCCTGTCCGAAGGGCAGCCGCTTGGCGTCCTCGTCTTCGGGCGCATGATCGGAGGCGATGGCGTCGATGGTGCCGTCACGCAAGCCCTCGATCACCGCCTGGCGATCGTCCTCGCTGCGCAGCGGCGGCGACAGCTTGGCGAACGTTCGGTAGTCGTCGACGGCGGTCTCGTTGAGGGCAAAATAGGGCGGCGCCGTGTCGCAGGTCACCGGCAGCCCTCGCGCCTTGGCGGCGCGCACGGCGTCGATAGCCGCCGCCGTCGACAGATGCGCGAAGTGCAGCCGCCCGCCGGTGATCTCGACCAGCCTGAGGTCGCGCTCGACCATCATCACCTCGGCCTGGGTGGGGATGCCGACGAGGCCGAGCCGCGTCGCCATCTCGCCGGCGTTCATGTGGCCGCCGCGGGCGAGGCTCGGCTCCTCCGGGTGCTCGACGACGAGCAGTTCGAAGGTCGCCGCGTAGTTCAGCGCCTGGCGCAGCACCTGGGCGTCGGCCACCGCCTTGATGCCGTCGGTGAACGCCACCGCGCCGGCTTCGGCGAGCATGCCCATCTCGGCCAGTTCAGCGCCGGCGAGGCCCTTGGTCACGGCGGCATAGGGAAACACTTTGGTCAGCCCGAGCAGGCGGACGCGGCGGGCGACGAATTCCACCACCGACACGTCGTCGATCACCGGGTTGGTGTTGGGCAGGCAGACCATCGAGGTGATGCCGCCGGCCGTCGCTGCCTGCCCGGCGGAGCTCAGCGTACTCTTGTGCTCCTCGCCCGGCTCGCGGAGCTGCACGCGGATGTCAACCAGCCCCGGACACAGGCACAACCCCCGGCAATCGAAGACCGCGGCGCCGTCGGGGACGCCGCCGTCGAACAGGCCGGCGCCGACGTCGGCGATGGTCTCGCCGTCGGTCAGCAATCCGCCGGCCGCGTCCAGGCCCGTTGCCGGGTCGAGCAGGCGGGCGTTGACGTAGGCGACCCGCGCGCCGTTCCGGTCGATGTCCCCCGTCATCCCCGGTGCCTCTTAGATGTTCCCGGCGCCCGGATCGGGCAGGTTGCGGGTGAGCATGTCCAGACAGGCCATGCGCACGGCGACGCCCATCTCGACCTGCTCGCGGATGACGCTGCGCCCATAGTCGTCGGCGACCAGGGAGTCGATCTCGACGCCGCGGTTCATCGGCCCGGGATGCATGATCAGCGCTTCCGGGTGGGCGGCGCCCAGCTTGTCGTAATCGAGGCCGAAGAAACGGAAGAACTCGCGGATGGACGGCAGGTAGTTGCCGGCCATGCGTTCGGTCTGCAGGCGCAGCATCATCACGATGTCGCAGCCGTCGAGGCCGGCCTTCATGTCGTGGAACACGCTGACGCCGAGCCGTTCGGCGGCGGCCGGGATCAGCGTCCGGGGGGCGATCAGCCGCACCTCGGCGCCCATGGTGTTGAGGAGATGGATGTTGGACCGCGCCACCCGCGAGTGCGCGATATCGCCACAGATGGCGACGCGAAGGCCCGACAGCCTGCCGACCCGGCGGCGGATGGTCAGTGCGTCGAGCAAAGCCTGGGTCGGGTGTTCGTGGCTGCCGTCACCGCCGTTGATGACGGCGCAGTTGACCTTCTCCGACAACAGCTTCACCGCGCCCGACTCCGGATGGCGCACGACCAGCACGTCGGGGTGCATGGCGTTCAGCGTCATCGCCGTGTCCATCAGCGTTTCGCCCTTGCGCACGGCGCTGGTCGAGACCGACATGTTGATGACGTCGCCGCCGAGCCTTTTTCCCGCCAGTTCGAAGGACGTCCGCGTGCGGGTCGAGGCCTCGAAGAACAAGTTGATGATCGTCCGCCCGCGCAACACGGACTTCTTCTTGTCGACCTGGCGGTTCTGCTCGACGTAGCTCTCCGAGCGGTCGAGCAGCGCGGTGATCTCCAGCGGGGAAAGGCCTTCGATGCCCAGCAGGTGCTGGCGCGAAAAAGTGTCGAGGCCGGGTCCGTCGGTCATGAGCCGCGACTATACGGTCCGGGCGGCGACGGGCGCAAGGCGGACGGCATCACGATCCCCCGCCCCCTTAAAACCCGAATTACGCGAAGACCTCTTCTGGCAATTCCGACCAGATGTCGATAGGTTGGGCTCGGGATTCCCCTATCGGGATATGGACTGTGACCGCAGGCATGAACAGCGGCCCGCGCGACTCGAAGAACGGGCGAATCGGTCTCGACTCCGGCGACGATTCGGCGAGGCCGGACGGCCCGGCGGGGCTCTCTATCCGCGACGGCGAGCCGCTGTATCGGGCCCTGGTCGCCAACATCCAGAACGGGCTGTTCCTCATCGCCGACCATCGCCTTCTGCTGGTCAACGAGGCGTTCGCGCAGATGGTCGGCTACCCGCTGGCCGACCTGATCGGTCAGGAGTTCCTCGACTTCGTGGCGCCGGAGGACCGGGATCTCGTCGTCGACCGCTATCGCCGCCGCCAGGCCGGCGAGGACCTGCCGTCGCTCTACGATTTCCACCTATTACACCGCGACGGAGAGACCCGCATCCACGTGCTGGTGAGTGTCGGCGTTATGCCGCTGGACGACGGGCGGATGGCCACCGTCGGCACCCTCAAGGACATCACCGAGGCTAAGCAGGCCGAAGAAGCGCTCCGCGACAGCGAGGAACGGTTCCGCAACCTCGTCGAGGGCTCGATCCAGGGCATCATCGTCCATCGCGACTTCAAGCCGCTGTTCGTCAACAAGGCCCTGGCGGAGATCTTCGGCTACGCGTCCGCCGATGACATCCTCGCGCTGGACTCATATCTCGACCTGATCGCGCCCCACGAGCGCGACCGCCTGCTCGGCTACGCGGCGCTCCGGCGCATGGGCCGCGAGGCGCCGCAGACCTACGAGTACGAGGGGCTGCGGAAGGACGGCTCGGTGGTGTGGGTGGAGAACCGGGTCCGCCGCATCACCTGGAGGGATGGCCCGGCGACCCAGTCGACCCTGGTCGACATCACCCAGCGCAAACGGGCCCAAGAGCAGATCCTGCACTTGGCGAGCCACGATCCGCTGACCGGGCTGCCCAACCGCGCCCTCGGCCGCGACCGGCTGATGCTGGCGCTGGCCCGCGCTCGGCGCAGCGGCAGCCGCGCCGCGGTGCTGTTCATCGACCTCGACGGCTTCAAGGCGATCAACGACAGCCTCGGCCACGCCACCGGCGACGACCTGCTGGCAGAGCTGGCGCGCCGGCTGTCGGCCGGCGTGCGCGAGAGCGACACCGTCGCCCGCTACGGCGGCGACGAGTTCCTGTTCGTGCTGTTCGATATCGCCGACGACCATGCGGCGGAGCGGGTCGCCGAGATGCTGCTGGCCACCGTCAGCCGGCCGCTCCAGCTGCAGGGACGCGAGGTTTCGGTCGGCGCCAGCATCGGCATCGCGGTGTTTCCCGACCATGGCGATACGCCCGAAGCCCTCCTGTCCGCCGCCGACGCCGCCATGTACGCGGCCAAGCAGTCGGGGCGGAACCGCTACCGCTTCGCCGAGACGGCCTGAGCCCCGGCTTCACACGAAGACGATCAGTACCACCGGCATTGTGACGATGGCGGCGAGGGTCGTCGCGGTGATCACGCCGGCCATGATCGGCGCGTCGCCGCCCATCTGCCGCGCCATCACGTAGGCCGACGCCGAGCCCGGCAGGGAGGCGTAGAGGATGGCCACGGCGGCTTCGACGCCGTCGACGCCGAGGATCAGGCAAAGGACCACCGTGACCACCGGCAGGACGGCGAGCTTTAGGGTCGTGGTGACAGCGACGGTGCGCCCGGCCAGCCGGACGGCGGCGAGGTCGAGCCCAGCGCCGACGGCCAGGAGCGCGATCGGCAGCGAGGCGCGGCCGAGAATCTCCAGCGTCGGGCCGATCAACGGCGGCAAACCGATGCCGGTGACGTTCAGGGCAAGGCCCAGCAGGCAGGCGACGATCAGCGGGTTCTGCAGCACCGGAACGACGACAGCGCGCCAGCCGCGCGGCCGGCCGGCCGGCGACGCGTAGGTGATCAGGGCGACGACGCTGATGAAGTTGACCAGTGGCACGGCGACGGCGATACACAGGCTCACCGCGGTCAGACCGGCATCGCCATAGAGCGCCACCGCGGCGGCGACACCGACGTAGACGTTGGGCCGCACACTGCCCTGGATCAGCGAGGTGAACTTGGGGCCGTCGAGTCCGAGGGGCCGGCGCAGCAGCCAGTTCGAGGCAACGACCAGCAGGATGCCGCCGACCAGCGCCGCCAGCATCGGCCACACGTCCAGGCCGCCGAGGTCGGCGGACGCGGCGTTGGCGACGAGCAGCGCCGGAAAGAACAGGTAGAAGGTCACCCGCTCGGCCGGCTCCCAGAAGGCATCGGAGATGATCCGCGTGCGGCGGAACACGTAGCCCAGCAGGATGACGATGAACACCGGGATGAGGGCGCCGAGGATTCCGCTCATCGTCCGTCCACCGCCTGCGTCTGGGCGGCGCCTATGGCATCTAGCGCGCCCTGGAGGATGTAGGCGGCGGCGGCCTTGTCGATGACCGCGGCGCGGCGCTTGCGGGTCAAGTCGGCCTCGCGGATCAGCATCCGCTCCACCGCCGCCGTCGACAGCCGCTCGTCCCAGAACGCCGCCGGCAGGTCGACGACGCCAAGAAGGTTGGCGGCGAACTGCCGTACCGACTGGCATCGCGGTCCCTCGGTCCCGTCCATGGAGACCGGCAGACCGAGGACGAGGCCGCCAACGCCGTGCTCGGCGGCGATGTCGGCGAGCCTGCGGGAATCGTCCGTGAACCGTCGGCACCGAATCGTCTCGAAGGGCGTGGCGATGGAAAGCGTCACGTCGGAGAGCGCCAGCCCGACGGTCTTCGCGCCCACGTCCAGCCCGAGGAGCCGTTTCCCCGTGGGCATCCGTTCCTTCAATTCGGTCAATGCGACGATCGGCATGGCCCAACACATGCACGCATCGCCCCGGTCCAGCAACCGGGAAAAGCAACCGCGGCCGAGGCCGGGCCAACCCGCGAGGCGGGAAACCGGATACACCGGCTTCACGTGGTGATGGATGGCGTTGTCGCGCTGATGTAACATGGTGCTTGGCTGATCGGGTTTGCTGCTGCGACGGAACGCACAACCCATGGTTTTGGCGCCCGCACGGTCCCGGCCTTGTCTTCGCCGGTTCTTCTCTCTCTGGGATGGACCGGTCCGTCTTGGACTGGCCGCCCTATCCGTAACCGCAATTGTTCTGACCGCATCGGGTGCTGCGTCCCAGGACGCCCCGCCCTCGGACCCGCCACTGAAGTTTCGCGGCGTCGAGGTCGAGCCGGTGAGCGGCCGGTACCTGGTCGCCAAGGACGTCAACATCCGCTCGGAGCCGAAAACCGCCAGCGCCCGGCTCGGCAGCCTGCGCCAGGGGACGCGGGTCGACGGCGTCGGCATGGTCAAGGGCGGCGCCTGGCTGGCGGTGCGCCAAGACGGCAAAGACCTCGGGTTCGTTTACGCACCGGTGATGCTGCCGTTGATCGACGGAACGCTCGATCAGGACCTGACCGGCAAGACCAAAACGCCAGCCGGCGCCGATTGCGGCTACACCGTGCATCATGTCGGCAAGTCCGTCGTCGAAGTCGAGGACCTGGAAATCTCGGACTACGAGATCGCCTTCGACTGCGCCCGCGGCGAGCGGTCCCTCGCGTTCCAGGGCGTCATGTTCATCACCGAAGCGCCGTATCTGCTGACCCGCAAGCCCATCTACCAGATCACCGTCGACGTTCCCGACGTCGCTCCCGGTATCGACGAGGTGTTGTCGGCGACGTCCCTTTACGAACCGCGCAAGGGCCGGACCGTGTTCGATTCGGCCGGACCCAACTCCTTTGCCGACAGACCCGAGAAGCGGACCCGGGCCAGCGCCGACGTCCGCGAGGTGCTCGGCGCGGCGATCGCCATGGCCATCGAATCCTGGTCGGATACCGCCTGGGGGGCGATCGCTGGCGACACCGTTGCCGAACAGGAGGATACGCCCGAGCCGGAGATGTCCGTGCAGACGGGCCCCGAAGGACGCGCCGAAGAATCGGCCGAGACCCCGCCGCCCGAGACGCCCTGACTCGCCGCGCCGCCCGCCGGCGGGCTTGCGGCTCGCCTGAGGCGGGTGCTACTTTCCGCGCCTCGCCGCCGGGGCGTTTCCGGCGGTTTTCCGTTTCGTCGCCCCCACCGGCCGGAGCCCCGCCGTCATGTCGCTGGACAGGACCGACGTCCGCAAGATCGCCTTCCTCGCCCGCGTGCGCGTGGCCGAGGACCAACTCGACGGGCTGGCCGGCGAACTCTCTAACATCCTCGGCTGGGTCGAACAGCTTGGCGAGGTGGATACCGACGGCGTCGCGCCGATGACCAGCGTCGGCGAGATGGTGCTGCCGCGCCGCACCGACGCCGTCACCGACGGCGGCGACCCCGACGGCGTGCTGGCCAACGCGCCGAAGCCGGAGGGCGCCTACTTCGCCGTGCCGAAGGTGGTCGAATGAGCGCGGCGCTGACCGATCTCGGCATCGCCCAGGCTCGCGCCGGGCTGGCCAGCGGCGCGTTCTCGGCCGTCGAACTGGCCGAGGCGCACATCCGTGCCATCGAAGGGGCGCGCGACCTCAACGCCTTCATCACCGAGACGCCGGACATCGCCCTCGCGCGGGCCAAGGACTCCGACGCCCGACGGGCCAAGGGTGAGACGCGCGGACCGATGGACGGCGTTCCCGTCGCGGTCAAGGACCTGTTCTGCACCGAGGGCGTGCCGACCTCCGCCGGCTCGCACATCCTCGACGGTTTCACGCCGACCTACGAATCGACGGTCAGCGCCAAGCTGCGGGACGCCGGCGCGGTAATGTTGGGCAAGACCAACCTGGACGAGTTCGCCATGGGCTCGTCGAACATCACCAGCTACCACGGCCCGGTGCACAACCCCTGGGGGCCCAAGGACGGCCTCGAGTTGGTGCCCGGCGGCTCGTCCGGCGGCTCGGCGGCGGCGGTCGCCGGCCGGCTGGCACCCTGCGCCACCGGCACCGACACCGGCGGCTCCATCCGCCAGCCGGCGTCGTTCTGCGGCATCGTCGGCATGAAGCCGACCTATGGCCGGTGTTCGCGCTGGGGCATCGTCGCCTTCGCCTCGTCCCTCGATCAGGCCGGGCCGATGACCCGCTCCGTCGAAGACGCGGCGATCATGCTGGGCGCCATGGTCGGGCACGACCCCAGGGACTCGACGTCGGCGCCAGTCGAGGTGCCGGACTTCGCCGGAGCGCTGACCGGCAACATCCGGGGACTGCGGGTCGGCATTCCCGCCGAATACCGCATCGACGGCATGCCGGGCGAAATCGAGGCCCTGTGGCAGGACGGCGTCGCCTGGCTGAAGGACGCCGGCGCCGAGGTGGTCGACGTCTCCCTGCCCCACACGCGCTATGCCCTGCCGACCTACTACATCGTTGCCCCGGCCGAGGCGTCTTCGAACCTCGCCCGCTACGACGGGGTCCGCTTCGGCCTCCGCGTCCCCGGCGAGTCCCTCGATGAGATGTACGAGAACACCCGCGGCGAGGGTTTCGGCGCCGAGGTCCGCCGCCGGGTGCTGATCGGCACCTACGTGCTGTCCGCAGGCTACTACGACGCCTATTACCTGAAGGCGCAGAAGGTGCGCACGCTGATCGCTCGCGACTTCGAAAATGCCTTCGAGACCGCCGATGTGATCCTCACCCCGACCGCACCCTCGGAAGCCTTCGCCGTCGGCGAGAAGATGGACGATCCGGTGGCCATGTACCTGAACGACGTGTTCACCGTGCCGGCGAGCCTCGCCGGGCTGCCGGCGATCTCGGTGCCGGCCGGCCTCGGCGCCGGCGGCCTGCCGCTGGGCCTGCACCTGATCGGCCGGCCGTTCGACGAGGAGACCATGTTCCGCACCGCCGGCGTCCTCGAATCCGCCGCCGGCTTCACGGCCCGGCCGGGGGGCGGGTTGTGACCTACCTGATCCAAGGCGAGACAGGGGACTGGGAGGTCGTCATCGGCCTCGAGATCCATGCCCAGGTGATCTCGCGGGCGAAGCTGTTCTCCGGCGCCGCCACCGACTTCGGCAGCGAGCCCAATGCGCAGGTGTCGCTGATCGACGCCGCCTTCCCCGGCATGCTGCCGGTGATCAACGAGTATTGCGTCGAACAGGCGGTTCGGACCGGCCTCGGGCTCAAGGCGGCGATCAACCGCGAGAGCGTGTTCGAGCGGAAGAACTACTTCTACGCCGACCTGCCTGCCGGCTATCAGATCTCCCAGTACCAGCATCCCGTTGTCGGCGAGGGCACCATCACCCTCGACCTCGCCGACGGCTCGACCCGCGCCGTCGGCATCGAGCGCCTGCACCTGGAGCAGGACGCCGGCAAGTCCCTGCACGACCAGGACCCGAGGCGCACCTACATCGACCTCAACCGGGCCGGCGTCGCACTGATGGAGATCGTCTCCAAGCCGGACATCCGCTCGCCCGAGGAGGCCGGGGCGTACCTGCGCAAGCTGCGCTCGATCCTCCGCTACCTCGGCACCTGCGACGGCAACATGGAACAGGGCTCGCTGCGGTGCGACATCAACGTCAGTGTGCGGCCGGCCGGCAACAACGAACTGCGCACCCGCGCCGAGGTGAAGAACGTCAACTCCGTGCGCTTCGTCATGCAGGCCATCGAGCACGAGGCCGAGCGCCAGGTCGAGGTCTACGAATCCGGCGGCGAGGTGGTGCAGGAGACGCGGCTCTACGATCCCGGCCGCGGCGAAACCCGGTCCATGCGGGCCAAGGAGTTCGCCCACGACTACCGCTATTTCCCCGATCCCGACCTGTTGCCGCTACGCCTCGACGACGCCTGGATCGAGGGCATCCGCGCCTCGCTCCCCGAACTGCCGGACGACAAGAAGCAGCGCTTCATCGCCGACTACGGCATCGGCGCCGACGATGCCGGCGTGCTGGTCGCCGAGCGCGAGACGGCCGACTTCTTCGAGGCCGTGGCCCGTGGCCGCGACCCCCGCGCCGCCGCGAGCTGGGTGGCCACCAGCCTGTTCGCCGTGCTCAACAAGCAGGGCTTGAACATCGCCGACTCACCGATCTCGGCCGACAACTTGGGCAGGCTCCTCGACCTCATCGCCGACGGCACCATCTCCGGGCGCATCGCCAAGGAGGTGTTCGAGATCATGGTCGACACGGGCGGCGACCCGGCCGCCATCGTCGAAGAGAAAGGCCTGACCCAGATCACCGATACCGGCGCCATCGAGGCCGCGGTGGACGCCGCCATCGCCGCCGGCACCGCCCAGGTCGAGCAGTACAAGTCCGGCAATGAGAAGGTCCTGGGCTGGTTCGTCGGTCAGGTGATGAAGGCGACCCAGGGCAAGGCCAACCCCCAGGCCGTCAACGAGTTGTTGCGCCGGAAGCTGGCGAAGTAATCCTTGGGCTGTTCATCGGAAGGCGGGAACGTCAGGGTACTCTCGGGCGGCATGCTTCGACACGGCGCTGCCGCGCCTGCTCAGCATGAGGATCGGGAGATTGCGTAAAGACTCCCCTCATCCTGAGCAGCGGCGGAGCCGCGTGTCGAAGGATGTTTGAATGGCGGCTGGGCGGCGCGAATTGGACGAGGGCCGCGGCGTCAATCGCGCGCGAGGACGGTGCCCATGGCGCGGGCCAGGGCGATGTCGCGCTCCTGGTCGGCCGCGGCCGCCGCCGGCACCGCGGTGTCGCCGAACGCCGTCCACAGGCCGCCGATGCCGATCCAGCCGATGGCCGACACCGCGATCCACACGGTGATCGCCCGCCGCCAACTCTGCCGGTCCCGAAAAAGCCTCTTCTTGCGCGACATTCCGATGCTCCCTGTCGGCGCGCGCGACAGTCCTTCTGACCGTCCGCGCGACGCAGTCCTCTCGAAGCTTTCGATGATACGCGTTTCGGTCGAGGGGGCGCGGCGGCATCGGTATAGATGCGTTATCCGAACGCATAGCGCGGTCGGCGAGCGCACGAGCCCGCGTCCGCGTTTGCGGCGGTGCAAAAAAATGGACGATTCGGTGAGCGTCTAGATCGGCAGCGGGGCCATGGCTCGGCGGCGGTCGGCGCCGTTGGCACGCCCCGGCGCGCGGCGTTCGCCGCGGCGGCGCTCCATCAGCAGGTCTTCCAGCAGCCTCGGGTCGTTGATCTGCTCGGCCCGCACCATTCCGGGGTAGCGGAGCAGCGCCTTGGCCAGCCGTTCGGCCCGGTCGGGCGCGGTAAGATAAAGGAATTCGCGGAACGCCCGGCTGCGCCCCTCCCAGGATGTATCGCGGCGGGCGACGGCGCCGAATTGTGCGGCAATGGCGTGCACGTCTCCGTCCACCGGCTTGGCGTTCTTGGCATGGGCCAGTCGCGCGGCAATGACGGTCATCATAACAACCAGGGTTCCTCCCCAACCCGTAAGTTCAACCCCTGACTCGCTGATTATAACAGCGGATTGGAGGCGGGCACAATTCGCAAGTGCAACAATTTGGTCACAAATCAAAATCTACCCTCCGTTTCCGGCGTTTGAACACGCCGAGATTGGCCCGTGACAGCGCCGGCGCGACCGGATAGGAACACCCAAGCCGATTGGAGAGGATGCGGTATTGGCAATGGAACGGGCTTCGCTGTTCGAACGGCGGCTGAAAACGACCATCACGGTGGTGCTGCTGGTCATCGCCGTCGTGCTGCTGGGCGGGTTGGAGGTCGGGCTCAGGCTGTTTGCGCCGATGGCCATCGGCACCGCCGGCTACGTCCGTTCCCAGAACGGCCTCGTCTACGGCTGGGGGTTTGATCCCCACCAGATGGTCCGAGTCGAGGACCCGGACACTGGCGAGGTCTATCTGGACCGGGTCAACAGCCGCGGCTGGCGCGACCGCGAGCGTACTTTCGACAACCCGTCGGGCACCTTCCGAGTGCTGGTGATGGGCGATTCCAACGCGTTCGGCTACATCGTCCCCGGCCGGGCGCTCTACAACCGGGTGCTGGAAGACCGGCTGCGCGCAGAAGGCTACAACGCCGAGGTGCTGATCATGGGCAACGCCGGCTGGGGCACGGACCAGGCCCTGGAAGCGTTCAAGCGCGAGGGCCAACGCTACCGCCCCGATCTCGTCGTCCTGCACTTCAGCGAAACCGATATCCACGACAACGTCTACTACCGCGACCCCGGCAAATTCGGCCGCCGGAAGCCGTTCTATTACGAGATCGACGATTCGGGTGCCCTCGTCCGCCGGGTCAACGAACGGTTCAAAGAGACCCGCGGCCGCATCAAGCGCCAGTACGTGATTGCGCAGTCGGAGATTCTCAAGCGGCTGTGGGTGTTGAGGACGGCGTTCAAGCACCGCGGCAAACCGGCTTACGTTTTCGGCAACAACCAGAGCATTCAGCTTCGCTTCCTGCTCGGCAAGGATGGCGCCAAGCGGCTGTTCGGCGCCCTCGGCACCGCCGCCAAGGCGGGTTTCGACCTCGCCGCGCTGGAGGCCGCCATCGACGCCGCCGGCCTCGGCGAACACCGCACCGCCATCACCCGCATCGCCGAGAACCGGCACTTCCACGAACACTGGTTTCCCCCCTACTACCACCAGCAGCACAACGACTACGACGGCGCCGAATGGCGGCTCTACTTCGCCCTCGTCGAGGCCATCCAGGAGGTGGCGGAAAGCAACGGCGCCAGGCTGGCGATCCTCTCGGACAACGACATCGGCCATTACGACTGGGACCTCGCATGGCACCGCATCGCACCGGGGGAAGAGGCCAAGGCGCGCTTCCTCGGCGTCACCGCCAGGCTCGCCGCCTTCGCCGCCGAACGCGGCATCGGCATGGTCAAGACGGTGTCGCCGATGACCCGGGCCCGCAACGATGCCCATCCAAACATCGCCGGCAATGCGGCGATCGCCGAAAACTTGTACCGTTACCTGATGGCGCACCATGGCGAGGCGCTGGCCGCCCGTCGCGCGGCAGCCAAGCAAGGAGCACGCGGCTCGTGATCGATCTCTACACCTTCGGCACGCCCAACGGCCGCAAGGCTTCGGTAATGCTGGAGGAGGTCGGCCTGCCCTATGCCGTCCATGTCGTCGACATCGGCAAGGGCGACCAGTTCGACCCGGCCTTCGTCGCCGTCAACCCCAACAGCAAGATCCCGGCGATCGTCGACCCGGACGGACCCGACGGCCCGCCGATCACTGTGTTCGAATCGGGCGCCATCCTCGTCTACCTGGCGGAGAAGACGGGGAGCCCAATGTGGCCCGCCGACCCGCGCCAACGCTACACCGTGCTGCAGTGGCTGATGTTCCAGATGGGCGGCGTCGGGCCGATGTTCGGCCAGGCCAACCATTTCCTCAAATTCGCCAAGGAAGACGTCCCTTACGGCAAGACGCGCTACCACGACGAAGCCAAGCGGCTCTATGGCGTGCTCGACCGGCAGCTCGACGACGCGGCGTTCCTCGCCGGCGACTATTCGATCGCCGATGTCGCCACCTACCCTTGGGTGGCGCGTCACGATTTCCATCAGGTGGACCTCGCGGACTATCCTGCGGTGGCGCGGTGGTTCGAGACGATCTCGGCGCGGCCGGCGGTGCGACGGGGCATGGAGGTACCGAAATGAGTGTGCTGGAAAACGACTCGGTCAAGCGGGTGCAGACGGCCCTCGCCGACGCCGGGTCCGAGGCCCGTGTCATGGAACTGGCGGACACGGCGCGGAGCGCCAAGGATGCCGCCGCGTCCATCGGCACCGAGCTGGGGTCCATCGTCAAGTCTTTGGTGTTCACCGTCGGCGGCCAGCCGGTGATGGCGCTGGTCTCGGGCGACCGCAATTGCCGCGAGGACCAGCTGCCGCGGGTGTTCAACCTGAAGGGCGACGTCAAGCGCGCCGACGCCGACGCGGTGAAGGCGGCGACCGGATTCTCCATCGGCGGCGTCGCCCCGGTGGGCATGACCGGGTCGATGCCGGTGGTCATCGACGTCGGGCTGAAGCGCTTCGAGACGGTCTACGCGGCGGCCGGACATCCGCACTGCGTGTTTCCCACTTCGGCCGCCGAGCTCCGGCGGATGACCGACGGGCTGATCTCCTACGCTATCGCCAGCGAGGCTTAGGGTCGAGACGCGCCCCGGTTCGTCGACAGGGGCCGGTCGGGGTTGTCAAACCGCCAAGGGTTTTCTAGCCTGCGCGAACCCGGCACCGGCGGCCCTCAGGCACGCGTTCGACGCGCAACCCACGAGAGCGGGCGTCCCGGATTGGACTGGACAGGTGGCCGAGCGGCTGAAGGCGCTCCCCTGCTAAGGGAGTATGGGTCAAAAGCCCATCGAGGGTTCGAATCCCTCCCTGTCCGCCACCAAGCCTCTGAGTTCAGAGAATTTTTCGCTTCTCCGCAGGGCGGCATCGAATTCCCCCGCATTCCGCGGGCCTCAGCGCCTGCCCCCTCGCCAACGCCCACCGGAGACGCTCCGGATTCGGGTCTCCAGGGCCGTCGCGCCCCCATTTTCTCTGCGGGCCGGTTCGACGGTGGGAGTTCACGGGTCGGCGAGACCCTCACCGATGTCGTCCTCGTCCTCGGTCTTGAAATGATCGTCGATCCTTGACGCGATCGAAGCGAGCAGTGTCGTCAACGCGGCCGGCGTCACGACGTCCGCGTCGCGGCCGGCGTGGGTTGGCTGCAACCGAGGTCGCGGAGACGGCCGTCTTCGAGGCCGTACACCCAGCCGTGTACCGCGACCCGCTGACCGCGCTCCCAGGCCTTGCGGACGATGTCGAGTCGAGCCACGCGTTCGACTTGTGCCTCGGTGCTGCGTTCGCAAAGGAGGTTCAAGCGAGCGTCTTCGTCGCCGATCGCCAGGAGCTCGTCGGCGAAGCGCCGCGCCGTGTCGCGCACGGGGTCGAGCCAACGATCGATGGTGTCGGAGCCGGTTTCGTGCATCGCCGCCCGGATACCGCCGCAGCCATAGTGGCCGCAGACGATGATGTTCTTGACGCAAAGCACGTCAACGGCGAACTCGATCACCGCGAGTGCGTTGGTGTCGGCCTCGTTGATCAGGTTTGCAATGTTGCGGTGGACGAAAACCTCCCCAGGAGCGAGGCCGGTGATCGTGTTGGCCGGGACCCGGCTGTCGGAACACCCGATCCACAGATACGTCGGATGCTGGCCGGCGGCCAGCCGATGGAAGTACTCCGGATCGGACTGCGTCTGCCGCCGGGCCCAGTCCGCGTTGTATTCGAAGATGTCTTGGATCACCGGTCCTACTCGGCGGCCCCCCATGATGCCCGGTCTCGGGCCGCACCCGTTGCCGCCAGCCGCGTGCGGACGATCTGGTAGCCCGGCCGCCAGATGTAGCGCACCGGCGCGCTGAGCATGTGAACGAGCCGGGTGAACGGGAAGATCAGCAGGATCGTCAGGCCCAGGAAGAGGTGCAGCTTGAAGATGAAGGCGGTGTCCGCAACGAAGTCGGCGGCACCCGCCTGGAACGTGAAGATACCCAGCGCCCACGCCATAAACTTGACCATCTCCTCGCCGTCGAGGTGCCCGAGCGAGACGAAGATCGTCAGCAGGCCGAGGACGAGCTGGACGGTCAGGATGATCAGGATTGCGGTGTCAGAAAAGCTTGAGACGGCCCGCACCCGTGAGTCGAACAGGCGGCGATGCAGGAGCATCAGGGCACCGATCAGGCAGACGACGCCGGCGATCCCACCGACGACGACCGCCATCACCTGCTTGAATCCGTGGCCGATGCCCATCGCATCGAAGACCTCGATCGGCGTCAGCAGCCCGACGAAGTGGCCGAGGAAGACGATCAGTATGCCGACGTGAAACAACACCGAGCCCCAGATCAGCTGCCGGCGCCGCAGAAGCTGGCTCGACCCCGAGCGCCACGTGTAGGGCTCGCGGTCGTAGCGGACGATCGAGCCGAGCACGAAGACGGCGAGACAGATGTAAGGGTAGATGCCGAAAAGGAACGTGTTCATCGATACGTCTCCTCAGCTCGCCCGCACGTGCGGGCCGAGCGGCTCGCCGTGTTCCGGCGCCGCCGCCATTTGGTTCAGGATCTCGTTCGCCTGCGCGCAGCCCTGGGACGGGTCCGGCGCGGCGGCGAACTCGACCGCCGCAGCCTCCCACTCGCGGTCGAGCGCCTCGAGGTCGTCGGGAGTGTCATCGGGCTCGGCGAGCAGCGCTTCCACGTCCGCTCGTTCCGCCTTTCCCCCCGCCAGCGCCTCGAGCGCGTACAAGGCCGACGCGTAAATGCTCTTGCGCTTGCGAAGGCGCTCGCGCAGGGCCGTGAGTACGTGAAGGGGCTCGGCGAGCAGGGCGCGGGCCTCGTCCGTCGGCAGCGTCGAGAGGAACTCCAACAGCAACGGCAGATAGTCCGGGAGTTCGCGGGCGTCGATCCTCAGACCGTGCCGCTCGTAGAGCGCCATGAGATCGACCATGGCCTGTCCTCGGTCGCGGCTTTCGCCGTGAACATGCTCGAAGAGGTGGAGCGACAGCGAGCGCGTGCGATCGAACAGGTGGACGTAGCGCTCCTGGACGTCGTAGAGGTCGCCGGATGCCAGATCGTCGATCAGGGCACCGAGCATCGCGCGGTCCGAATCGTCGAACAGGGCCTCAGCGTCGAGCACGGCCTTCAGCTCGGGCGCCGACGCCTGAAGCTCGGCTGTCGGATAGGACAAGAGCAGCGACAACACCTGGAAAGTCTTAGCCATCACGAGACCTCCTCGGGCATCGGGGCCTTGCGGCGCGTGCCGCCGAACAGGCTGGCCTCGTTCATGCCGCCGGATGCCTCATTGCCGAAACTGAAGCCGCAAGCCCCGTGCAGCTCGTAGGCATCCTCGCCGACCTCGCGGTGCGTTGTTGGAATCACGAAACGGTCCTCGTAGTTGGCGATAGCCATCAAGTGGTACATCGCCTCGATCGCGTCTGCCGAAAGCCCGACACGTTCGGCGATGTCCGGCCGGGGTACACCCTCCACGGTCTTCCACCGCATGTAGGCCCGCATCGCCAGCATTCGCTCCAGCGCCTGCGCGACGGGCTCTTCCTTGCCGCCGGTCAACAGGTTTGCGAGGTAGCGGAGCGGAATGCGCAGCGACCGCACGTCGGGCATGTCGCCATCGACGCTGATGCTGCCGGCTTCCGCCGCCGACTGGATCGGCGATAGTGGCGGTACGTACCAGACCATCGGCAAGGTTCGGTATTCCGGATGCAATGGGAACGCGACCTTCCAGTCCATCGCCAGCTTCCAGATCGGCGAGTTGCGCGCCGACTCGAGCCACGCCTCGGGCACGCCGTCCCGTCTGGCCTGTTCCTGGACCTGTGGATCGTGCGGGTCGCAAAAGATGTCCAGATGCCCCTGATACAGATCCTTCTGATCAACCTCTGAGGCTGCCTCCTCGATGCGGTCCGCGTCGTAGAGCACGACGCCCAGGTAGCGGATGCGCCCAACGCACGTTTCGGAGCAAACGGTCGGCTGGCCGGCCTCGATGCGGGGATAGCACAGGATGCATTTCTCGGACTTACCCGTGGACCAGTTGTAGTAGATCTTCTTGTAGGGGCATCCGGAGACGCACATCCTCCAGCCGCGGCACTTCTCCTGATCGATCAGGACGATGCCGTCCTCCTCGCGCTTGTAGATCGCGCCCGACGGACACGACGCGACGCACGTTGGATTGAGGCAATGCTCGCACAGGCGCGGCAAGTACATCATGAATGTGTTTTCGAACTGGCCGTAGATGTCCTTCTGGACACCCTCGAAATTCGTATCCTTCGACCGCTTCTCGAACTCGCCGCCGAGGATCTCCTCCCAGTTCGGCCCCCACTCGATCTTCTCCATCCGCTCGCCGGTGATCAACGAGCGCGGCCGGGCCGTCGGCATCGCCTCGCTCTCCGGCGCCGTCTGCAGGTGTTCGTAGTCGAAAGTGAAGGGCTCGTAGTAGTCGTCGATCTCGGGCAGGTCCGGGTTGGCGAAGATCTTTGAGAGGATCCACCATTTCGGCCCCATCCTTGGCTGCAATTTGCCGTTGGCGGTGCGGACCCAGCCGCCGTTCCAGCGGTCCTGGCTCTCCCACTCCTTCGGATAGCCGATGCCCGGCTTGGTCTCGACGTTGTTGAACCACGCGTATTCCATGCCCTCTCGGTTGGTCCAGACGTTCTTGCACGTCACAGAGCAGGTGTGGCACCCGATGCACTTGTCCAGGTTCAACACCATGCAGATTTGCGCCCGGATTTTCATTCCGCTGCCTCCAGCATGTCGGCGGCCGGCCCTTCGAGCCAGTTGACCTTGGTCATCTTGCGGACGACGATGAATTCGTCGCGGTTGGCACCGACGGTTCCGTAGTAGTTGAAGCCGTAAGCCTGCTGCGCGTAGCCGCCGATCATGTGCGTCGGCTTGACTACCGCGCGGGTCACCGAGTTGTGGATGCCGCCCCGCTGGCCCGTCACCTCGGACCCGGGCACGTTCACGATCTTCTCCTGGGCGTGGTACATCATGACCATGCCCTCATTGACGCGCTGGGAGACGACGGCCCGGGCGACCAACGCGCCGTTGGTGTTGTAGGCCTCGATCCAGTCGTTGTCCTCGATCCCGGCCTTGGCCGCGTCGGCTTCCGACATCCAGATTATCGGCCCGCCGCGCGACAGCGTCAGCATCAGGAGGTTGTCGGTGTAGGTCGAGTGGATGCCCCACTTCTGGTGCGGGGTGATGAAGTTCAAGACGACCTGCTTGGCGCCGTTCGCCTTGGCCTCGATCACCGGCTCGATCGTCTTGGTGTCGATCGGCGGCCGGTAGACGCAGAGCGACTCGCCGAAGGCCCGCATCCACAGGTGGTCTTGGTAGAGCTGCTGGCGGCCGGTCAGCGTCCGCCACGGGATCCGCTCGTGGACGTTGGTGTAGCCGGCGTTGTAGCAGACCTTCTCGGATTCGAGCCCCGACCAGGTCGGCGAGGAGATGATCTTCCGCGGCTGGGCGACGACGTCGCGGAAGCGGATCTTCTCGTCCTCCTTCGGCACCGCGAGGTGGGCGTGCTCGCGCCCGGTCGCCTTTTCGAGCGCGTGCCATGCCTTGACGGCGACCTCGCCGTTCGTCTCCGGCGCCAGCATCAGGACGACCTCGGTCGCGTCGATGTCGGTCTCGATCCGCGCCATCCCCTTCGTCGGCCCGTCTTCGGTGACGGCGCCGTTCAGGGCGACCAGGGCCTCGACCTCGTGGTCGGTGTTCCAGGTGATGCCCTTGCCGCCGTTGCCGAGCTTCGTCATCAACGGCCCAAGCGCGATGAACCGCTTGTAGAGGTTCGGGTAGTCGCGCTCGACGACGGCGATCTGCGGCATCGTCTTGCCGGGGATCGGCTCGATCGCCCCGGTCTTCCAGTCCTTGACGTCCAAGGCCTGGGCGATCTCGCCCGGGGTGTCGTGCAGGATCGGCGCCAGAACGACGTCCTTCTCGACGCCGAGGATCTCGGGCGCGACCTCGGAGAACTTGTGGGCGATCGACTTGTAGATGTCCCAGTCGCTCCGGCACTCCCAGACCGGGTCCACCGCACCGGTCAGCGGGTGGATGAACGGGTGCATGTCGGAGGTGTTGAGGTCGTTCTTCTCGTACCAGGTAGCCGTCGGCAGGACGATGTCGGAGTAGACGCACGTCGTCGACATCCGGAAGTCGAGCGTCACCAGAAGGTCGAGCTTGCCCTCGGGCGCTTCGTCCCGCCACTCGACCTCGAGCGGCTTCTGGCCGCCGTCCTCGCCGAGATCCTTGCCCTGTACGCCGTGCGACGTGCCGAGCAGATGCTTGAGGAAATACTCGTGCCCCTTGCCCGACGAGCCGAGCAGGTTCGAGCGCCAGACGAACAGGTTTCGTGGCCAGTTCTTGGGCTCGTCGGGGTCCTCGCACGAAAGCCTGACGTCGCCGGATTTCAGCGCCTGCGGCAACCAGTCCTTGACCTCGGCGCCGGCGGCCTCGGCCGCCCGGGCGATCTCGAGCGGGTTCGTCTCGATCTGCGGCGCCGACGGCAGCCAGCCCATACGCTCGGCGCGGACGTTGTAGTCGATGAGTGCGCCGTCCCACGGGCCTTCGGGGGCCGTCGGCGACAGGATCTCGTCGATGCCGACGGTCTCGTAACGCCACTGGTCGGTATGGGCATACCAGAATGACGTCGAGTTCATGTGCCGAGGCGGGCGGCCCCAATCGAGCGCGAAGGCGAGCGGCAGCCATCCGGTCTGCGGGCGCAGCTTCTCCTGGCCGACGTAGTGTGACCAGCCTCCGCCCGACTGCCCGACGCAGCCGCACATGACCAGGAGATTGATGATCCCCCGATAGTTCATGTCCATGTGGTACCAGTGGTTGAGACCCGCGCCGAGGATGACCATCGACTTGCCGTGGGTCTTCTCGGCGTTCTGCGCGAACTCTCGGGCGACCGTTTCGATGTGGCCGGCCGGCACGCCGGTGATGTGCTCGGCCCACGCCGGCGTATACGGCACCATCTCGTCATAGGTCTTTGCGACGTTCTCGCCGCCGAGACCCCGGTCGAGGCCGTAATTGGCGACGAACAGATCGAAGACCGTGCAGACGAGCGCCTCGCCGTCCTTCAGGGCGAGCTTCTTCGCGGGCACCTTGCGGACGAGCACATCTGGATGATCGGTTCCCCGGAAAAAGTCGTGATGGCGGTTGCCGAAGTAAGGGAAACCGACGTCGGCGACCGTGTCGTGGTCGCCCTCAGCGATCAGTGTCCGCTGCAGACTCGTACTGTCGCCGGCGGCGTCCTTCTCGCTAAGGTTCCATTTGCCTTGCTCGCCCCAGCGGAAGCCGACCGAGCCCTGCGGGACGACGAACTGCTTGCCAATTTCATCCCAAGCGACCGTCTTCCAGTCCGCGTTGTTCTCCTGCTTAAGGTCGCCTTCGAAGTCGGAGGCCCGCAACAGCCGTTCCGGCACGTAGTTGCCGTCCTTCTTCACCAGGCGTACGAGCATCGGCATGTCGGTGTACTGCCGCGCGTAGTCGGCGAAGTACTCGGCCTGACGATTGACGTGGAACTCGCGCAGGATGACGTGGCCCATCGCCATCGCGAGCGCCGCGTCGGTGCCCTGCTTGGGGTGCAGCCAAAGGTCCGAGAACTTGGACGCCTCGCTGTAGTCGGGGCTGACGACAACGCTCTTGGCGCCGCGATAGCGGGCCTCGGCATAGAAGTGGGCGTCGGGCGTGCGCGTCTGCGGCACGTTGGAGCCCCACAGGATCAGAAAGCCCGAGTTGTACCAGTCGGCCGACTCCGGCACGTCCGTCTGCTCGCCCCAGGTCTGCGGCGACGACGGCGGCAGGTCGCAGTACCAGTCGTAGAACGACATACAGACCCCGCCGAGGAGCGACAGATAACGCGAGCCGGCGGCATAGGAGACCATCGACATCGCTGGGATCGGCGAGAATCCGATTACCCGGTCGGGCCCGTAGGTCTTCGCCGTATAGGCGTTGGCCGAGGCGATGATCTCGGTGACCTCGTCCCAGCTCGCGCGGACGAACCCGCCGAGCCCCCGCTTCTTGACGTAGGACGCCCGCTTGACGGGATCCTCGACGATCGCTTTCCAGGCCGCGACCGGGCTTTTCGAGGCCCGTTCGGCACGCCATGCCCGGAGTAGCCGCGAGCGAACCAGCGGGTACTTCGTGCGGTTGCCGGAATAGAGGTACCAGGAGTAGCTCGCCCCGCGCGAACAGCCGCGCGGTTCGTGGTTCGGCAGGTCTGGGCGGGTCCGGGGGTAGTCCGTCTGCTGCGTTTCCCAAGTGACGATCCCGCCCTTCACGTAGATCTTCCAGCTGCACGATCCGGTGCAGTTGGCACCGTGCGTCGAGCGGACGATCTTGTCGTGCTGCCAGCGCTTGCGGTAGCTGTCCTCCCAGCGCCGGTCCTCGCGTGTGACGACCCCGTGCCTGTTGGAGAAGTCGTCGACGTTCTTTTTGGCAAAGAAGTTCAGTCGATCGAGCAGTTGGCTCATGACGGTTTCCTCAAACGATATGCCAGTATTCGGGCGTTATCCTTAGGGGTTCTTCACGTATGCATTGCGGCGCAGATAGAACCACCAGTTGATGACGATGCACAGCGCATAGAAGGCGGCGAAGCCGTAGAGTGCGACCTCGGGCGTCGTAGCCTTGATCTGCTCGCCGAACACCTTCGGGATGATGAAGGCGCCATACGCCGCCACGGCCGAAGTCCAGCCGAGTACCGGCCCCGCCTGCTGCTTGTCGAAGACGATGGCGATGGTGCGGAACGTCGAGCCGTTGCCGATGCCGGTCGCCGCGAACAGGATCAGGAACAGGACGAGGAACGGAACGAAATAGTCCTCGGGCGTCGCCGAGGCGTAGGCTAGCTTCATGAAATAGGCGACGCCGAGCGCGCAGGCGACCATCACGATCGAGATGATCTGCGTCACCTTGGCACCGCCCAACCGGTCGGAGATCATGCCGCCGATGGGTCGGATCAGGGCGCCGATGAACGGCCCGGTCCATGCGAACATTAGCGCGCTCGGGCCATTCGGGTTGATTGTATCGTGGGTCATCACGCCGCCGACTTCGAGGTGTTGGAAGCCGAAGATCACCTTGATCGCGAGGCCGAAGGCCGCGGCGTAGCCGATGAACGAACCGAAGGTCATCGTGTAGATGACCGTCATCGCCCAGGTGTGCTTGTTGTTGAAGATCTTGTACTGGTGCGAGAGGTTCTCGCGTAGCGATCCCGGGATCATGCGCAGCGCCAGGACGGTCGCCGCGATGACCAGCGGCAGGACGATCCACTTGCTCAAGTTCAAGCCCGAACCGCCGGCGCCGGCCGGCAGCATCAGCCACAGGCCGATCGACGCCATCACGAAGCCGATCGCCAGCATGCCAAGGATCTTCCCGAAGGCGCCCGGAATCGAGCCGACGCTCGGCGAGACGTGCTCGTCGGTGATGTTGTTCATGCCGAACCAGGCGGCGATGACGAGCGGCACCAGGATCGCGACCCAGACGTAGCCGGCGTTGTGGATGTAGGTTTCGGTGCCCGCAGGGATCTTGCCGATCAAGGTGCCGGAGGTGTTCTCGAGGATCATCGGCTCGCCGCCGAAGACGCCGAACGTCATCACCAGCGGCACCAAGATCTGCATCGTCGTGACGCCGAAGTTGCCGAGCCCGGCGTTCATGCCGAGCGAATAGCCCTGCACCCGCTTCGGGAAAAAGAAGCTGATGTTCGACATCGACGAGGCGAAGTTGCCGCCGCCGAAGCCGGACAACAGCGCCATCACCTGAAACTGCCAGAGCGGCGTGTTCGGGTCCTGCAGCAGGTAACCGGTGCCCGCCGCCGGGATGATCAACAGCGACGTCGTCAGGAAGATCGTGTTCCGTCCGCCGGCGATGCGGATGAAGAAGGACGAGGGAATGCGGAGCGTGGCGCCCGTGAGACCCGCGATTGCGGCGAGCGTGAAAAGCTCGCTTTGCGAGAAGGGGAAGCCCAGATTCAGCATCTGGACCGTGATGATTCCCCAATAGAGCCAGACGGCGAACCCGCAGAGCAGACACGGGATCGATATCCAAAGATTACGGTTGGCGACACGCTTGCCAGTGCCGTCCCAGAATGCCGCGTCTTCGACATTCCAACTGCTTATGTTCGCCATCGTCGTTCCTCTTGATCCCAGTTTTTCTAAGTAAGAGCTGTTGCTACTCCACGTTCACCTCGGCATCGCGTCGCCGATACCAGAACCACGTCCCGAACACGCAGGTGGCATAGAACGCGGAGAAAATCATGAGCGCGGCCTGCGGTGTGCCAGTGCCTTTGATCGACAGCGCGACGAGCGCCGGGATGAAGAACAGGCCAAGTGCGGCGATCGCCGCGGTGAAACCGAGTGCGACCGATGCCTCGATCTCGCCCTCCGAAATCGCCGCGTCCTGGGCCGCCTGGTCTTGCCCCTCTGCGCGTCGCCGGTGCAGCGTGATGAACACGTTCGTGACGATGTGAAACACCGAGCCGTTTCCGATCCCAGCGGTCACGAACAGCAGAAGGAATGCGGCGTAGAACCATGGTGCGTTGGCACCGTCCGAGCCCACCGGCAGGAACGCCAAGGCGCCGAGGGCCGCCACGAGCATGACGACGAAGTTCCAGAACGTGACCTTGGCGCCGCCCATGCGGTCCGACAGCCATCCGCCGAGCGGCCGCACCAGGGCGCCTGCGAGCGGACCAACGAACGCCCACTTGGCCATCTCCAACATCGGGAACGAGGTCGACAACAGGCTGGGGAACGCGGCCGCGAAGCCGATGAACGAGCCGAACGTGCCGGTATAGAGCCAAGCCAGGATCCAGGCGTGCTTGCGGCGGAAGATCACCGCTTGCTCGGCGAAGGTCGCCCGCGCTCCGCGGATGTTGTTCTGTCCCCAGGCGGCGGCGAACGTCGCCAGCAGGATGAACGGCACCCAGATGAAGCCGGCGTTCTGCAGCCAGACCTCGGTGACGGTCCCGTCTTCGGCGTAGGGCTGGGGGCCGCCGCCCAGGACGGCAAGAGCGCCGCCGTAGATGATCAACGGTACCACGGCCTGCATCACGCCGACGCCGAGGTTGCCGATACCGGCGTTCCAGCCGAGCGCCATGCCCTGCATCCGTTGGGGAAAGAAGAAGCTGATGTTGGCCATCGAGGCGGAGAAGTTGCCGCCGCCGAGCCCGCACAGCAGTGCGATGGCGACGAACACCGCGAAATCCGTCGTCGGATCTTGGACCGCGAGCGCCATCCAAAGCGTCGGCAGCAGCAGCGACGTGGTGCTGAAGATTGTCCAGTTGCGCCCGCCGAAGATGGGCACGACGAAGGAATAGAGGAGGCGCAGCAGCGCCCCCGAGATGCCGGGCGCAGCGGCGAGCCAGAAAAGCTGGTCGTCGGAAAAGGCGAAACCGATCTTCGGCAGCTCCACGACGACAACGCTCCACACCATCCAGACGGCGAACGACAGGAACAGCGCCGGCGCCGAAAGCACGAGGTTGCGTATGGCGATGCGCCGGCCGAACTGATCCCAGAACACCTCGTCGTCCGGGCGCCAGTCGGTGAGCCAGCGGCGGCCGGCCTGGGCGCCAACGAACTGCGCCTCGAAGAGCTGGTCGCGGAGACCAGGCTCGCGCTCGAGCACGGCCTCGCGCTCGCTACGGGAAACCAGCCAGGTCCAAATCATCACGCCGGCGACCACGGCGAACATCAGCATGAACGTGCTGCTGCGGACGTCGGTGGCGTCGGCGGCGACGCCGAACATGATCGGCAGCGAAAAGCCGCCAAGCCCGCCGATGACGCCGACGAGCCCGCCGACCGAGCCCATGTTACCGGGGTAGTAGTCGGCAAGCTCCCGATACACGCTGGCCTTTCCGATGCCCTGGGCGATGCCGACGACAAACACGAGCAAAGTGAACAGGACGACGCCGACCGCGATCTCTAGTGCCAAGTCACCCTTGATGCCGTGGATGACGAATGTCGTCGGCGGATAGGAGAGGAAGAACAGGCAGACAATGGAGACCCAGAACACCCACCAGGTCACCGTCGAGCCGCCGAACTTGTCGGAGAACCAGCCGCCGAGGGCGCGGATGACGCCCGACGGCAACGTGAAGAACATCGTGATGAAGGCCGCCGTCTGCAGGTCGAGGCCGTATTCGGCGATGTAGTACTTCGGCAGCCACAGCGCGAGCGCGACGAACCCGCCGAAGACGAAGTAGTAGGCGAGGCCGAATCGCCACACCCGCGGCTCGGTCAGCGGCGCGAGCTGCTCGCCGAGGGTCGGGAACTTCCCCGTGGCTTTTCGTTCCTCGAGCTTCGGGTCGGGATAGGTGAAGAACCAGAACACCACCGCCATGACGAGCATGGCCACGGAGTAAATCTGCGGTACTGCGCGCCAACCGAGGGCGACGATGATCAGCGGCGCGACCAGATTCGTCACCGCGGCGCCGGCGTTACCGGCGCCGAAGATGCCCATCGCGGTTCCCTGTTTCTCTTTCGGGAACCAGGCCGAAGTGTAGGCGATGCCGATCGCGAACGAACCGCCGGCGAGGCCGACGAACAGGCCGATGACGAGGTACTGCCAGTACTGATCCGCGAACGCCAGCCCGTAGCAGGGAATGGCCACGAGGATCATCTGGATGAGATAGACGATGCGCCCCCCGAAGCGGTCGGTGAGGACGCCGAGCGGCAGTCGGACCAGGGATCCGGTGAGAATCGGCGTGGCGACGAGAAGGCCGAACTCGGTTTCGTTGAGGCCGAGCTCGCCTTTGATCTTGATCCCCAAGACCGAAAACATCGTCCAGACCGCGAAGTTGACCGTGAAGGCCAACGTGTTCATGGTCAGGATGGAATACTGCTTGCGCGCCTCCGTGCTTCCGGCGCCGCCTGACGCCGGAACACCCTTCATGGCCCCAGCGGCCCCGCCTGTGGTTCCCGGGGCGGCTCGGTGTATCCGTTCGGTCATTTCCCCCATCCGAATCTTGCGGGCGGGACCGACGCGGTCGTAGGCGACCGCATTGGCCGCTCGATGCTGCAATGCGAAATTCTACCGTGAGATGCGCTGCACCGCAACGTATACTGCACTGCAATAACACATCTTGGGACGCACTGATTTGACCTTGGTCAAGAAGCCTGCTATCGGCCAAAGCATGAATCCTCTCGCACGCGCGGCAATGGACGGTTGGATTGCTTTGCTTTGGTGAGAGGGTGGTTGCCGACAAGGCGCCGGACCACGAATGACGCCACGCTTGCGGAGGAACGCGATGACCACCGATCTGCCCCACGCCGCTGCCAAAATCGCAGAGCTCTACCCGGGGGTCTGGCGCGCCTACGAGGACCTTGGCGAAGCCTGCGCTACCGCAGGGCCGCTCGACGGCCACACAATGCGCTTGATCAAGCTCGCCTTGGCAATCGGTGCGGGCTCGGAAGGCGCGACCCATTCGCATGTTCGTCGCGCAGTCGACGAGGGCCTGGACAAGGCCGCACTAAAACAGGTCGCCGTGCTCGCGATCCCCACGCTCGGATTTCCGCGTGCGAGCGCGGCGCTGACGTGGATCGAGGACATAACCGAGGCGACCTGAGGGTCGCTCGCTCGACTTCGCGCCACGTTCTTGAGGAGAGCGAAAACTGCGTTGCGCGTCAGTTGTGGCGCCCGGAGCTGTGTTGGCTCGCTTGGCGTTCGGCGCGTCGCGTTTCATCGATCGGCTCCCGACGTAGGATCCGCAGGCTGACGTCCTTTGAGCCCGCATCACCGGTCGAGGGCAGTCGGCGCACGGGTTCCCCGAAGTCGGCATATAGATCCGCGTGTTCGCGACGGTTTCTGGTCAAAGCTGGCACATCGTGGTCTGTCTGAACCGCCTCTTCGCGGTGACCTGCTTCCAAGGAATTGGACCGTCTGAGGTGAGGAAATTCTCGGTCAGACCCTGGTGTCGCAGCCGAGGAGAAAGCCGTGAATCGGTCGACGTTCAGCGATCGGCGGATAGGGTTCTTTTTGCGCCAGGCCGAGGAAGGAACGTCGGTCGATGAGGACTGTCGGAAGCCCGGGATCTCGCAGCAGACGTACTCCAGGTGGCGGAAGAAATACGGCGGCTTGATGCCGTCGGAGATGAGGCGTTTGAAGCGGCTCGAGGCCGAGGGCGGACCGTGGCCGAAGGCCGCGTAAGCCGGCCGAAGGGACGAACGCTTGAGGCGGCTTGTGGCCGATCTTAGCCTCGACAACGAGATGCTCCAGGAGGTGGTTCGAAAAGGGCTCTGAAGCCTGCGCGGCGGCGGCAGTTGATCGATCACCTTCGGACGGCTTGGCAGGTGAGCATCAGACGCGCCCGCGCGGTCCTGAAGGGGAGCCGATCGACCCGAAAACGGGGTCCTTGTTGCATGCCGATTTGCAAAACCCCGTAATCGATTGTCCAGCGCTTCTCGGACTTGACCCCGTTCCTCCCCCCGTGGATTCAGGCTCTTGCTCGCTTGGGAATCCCCTAAATTGAGTCTCACTCAAGGCTCGCTTATCTTAACACCTATGGGGACGTTACCCTTTTCACCCGATCGAACAAGCGGGGGCGGGGGGCGGGCGGGGCTACCGCATTTTGCCGAGGACGGATCTGGCGAAGGCATCGGCGGAAAGCGGGCGGCGCCACTTGTAGACGGTGCCGGCGCCGACACCAGTAGACGCAGCTACACCATGGGATGCCCTGCTCGTTCCAGCCGCGAGATCGACATCCTTCGACCGCGCGGCGTCAGGCGGGCATCCTTGAAAATATTCATTGGATCCTCGCGAGTGGCGTCTGTTCCGACAAAAACCGGCCTATCAGACCCGGATCGAATGAACAACCTGGCGAGGCATCACATCCAGGGACTGGCGGGGGTCGCCTTACATGTTTAAAGAACGCGTAAGCCTCAAACGTATTATGAGCGAAAAAGAGTTCATAATTTCAGTCGTTGGAGCCTTTATTGGCACGTTGCTTGCTACGTTTTTCAGCAACACTATACTTCAGGCGGAGGGCCTTCCACTCGTACTTGCCTCTACCGGCGCCTCGGCAATACTCATCTTCTCGCTTCCCTTCAGCCCTTTTTCAAGACCCTGGAATCTGGTGGGCGGGCACATGGCCTCCGCGTTCGTTGGAGTTTCCTGCTATTATCTTGTTCCCAATGAGCTGTTTGCCGCCTCGCTATCTATTCCCTTCTCGATGCTGCTAATGCATTACCTGCGCTGCATGCATCCTCCCGGCGGAGCAACCGCCATTACAGCGGTGATTGGAGGCACCAATGTTCATGCACTTGGTTACGCGTTCGTAGTTGTCCCGGTCGCCATCAATGCAATCATCCTGCTTTCTATCGCTATTTCCATCGCCACATTCCGCGAAGAGAATCCCTTTGAAGTCCGAAAGCAAGGGCCGGAAGAGGAGGAGATGGACGTATTTGAAGAGTAGCGGTGACCTGCTTCCAAGGAATTGGACCGTCTACCCCTGCGCAAGCAGGACGTCCGCCTCACGCGTCATGTTGATGATCTGCTCGACCGAAAACCGCTTCCTCGGCATCTGAATGCCTCAAGCTGTCCGGCGAGAGGGGTAAACTCCAAATAGAGGGTCAATCATTGGTGCTGATTGACATACCGCTGTCCACGCTCACGGCCTCATCGCTGCGGGCGAGAGTCAGTAGTGCGTTCCGTAGCAGGTCGCCGTTCTCGGCCCGCGGCAGTTCCTTGACAAACTTGATTGTACGCGGTGTTTTGTAGCCGCCTAGGACACGGCGCACCTCCCGTCGGAGGTTGGCGTCCACCTCGGCCAGTTCGGATCCTTCGTAGGGCACCACCAGGGCGACCAGCCGAACCAGGTTGATTGCATCATGGACACCGACCGCAGCGCAGTCGGCGGCCAGACCGGTCGCGCACATCGCCGCCTCGACCTCGAGTGGGCTCACCCACATGCCTGAGACCTTCAACATGTCGTCGAGACGGCCCTGGAAGGTGAACACACCGCGCTCATCGACGACGTATATATCGCCGGTGTCCAGCCATTCACCGTAGAGGGCTCGGCGCGTGGCAGCCGGCTGTTTCCAGTAGCCGGCCATAAAGGAGTCGCCGGTCACCCACAGCCGACCGGGTTCGCCGACCGCGACCTCCGTACCGAGATCATCGACGATCCGAGCCCGATACCCCTCGACCAGGCGGCCTGTGGACCCGGGGTAGATTTCCCCGGCCCGGTTGGAGATGAAGGTGTGGCAGGACTCCGTGGAGCCGATTCCGTCCACGATGTCGACGCCGATCTCGGATCTCCATCGGTCCAGTAGGCGCTCTCCCAGTGGCTCGCCGGCCGAGACGAGGAGTCGGACGTTGTCAAACTCGCCGCCTTTGCGGGATCGGGAGTTGTCCAACAGGTTGGCGTAGCCGGTGGGCACCCCGAACATCACGGTCGGCTGGTAGGTGCGCAGGGTGTGAAACACCATCCGCGTCTGGTGTGGTTCCCGCGCCAGGACCGTTGTCGCTCCGGCGGCGATGGGTAGGTACAGCCCGCCGCCGAGACCGTAAGCGAAGTACAAGCCGGAGACGGAGAATGTCGTGTCGTCCTCGGTCAGGCCAAGGACATCGCGCCCGAAGCTGTTGACCACCGCACGCATGGCGCGGTGGTAGTGCATGGCTGCTTTGGGCGTGCCGGTCTCCGACTGGCTGTAAAGCCAGAACGCGATGTCATCTCGGCTGGTCGCCGCGGGGCGCAACTCCGGGCTGGCGCGTGCCAAGAGGTCCTGGTAGCTGGGAACGTCGTCGCGACCCTGGCCGTCGACCACCAGATGTCGCAAGTGGGATGCCTGGGACGCGGCGGCCGAGACCTGACTGACCGCCGACTCGGATACCACGGCTACCCTGGCTCTGGTTTCGTCGAGCAGGTAGGCGTAGGAGTCTGCGTTCAGATAGGTGCTGACCGGCACCGGGACGGCACCGATTTTGATGGCGCCGAAGAAGCACGAGGCGAACTCGCAGCTATCGGCCATGATCATCAGGACCCGATTCTCGATCTCCACACCTAGATCAGCCAGGGCGTTTCCCGCCCGGTTGGTCTGCTCGCACAGTTCCGCGTAGGTCCAGTCACCGCCGGGTGTACGGATGGCAACCTTGTCTGCCCGGCCGGGTTCAAGGTTGCGTTCCAGGATATCGACCGTGGCGTTGTAGCGCTTCAGTTCGTCGCCGCGTCGTCCTCGCCCGTGGACCACGGGTCGCTGGCGGGGCTGCTTGACCGGGTGGCGATAGAAGAACTCGGCCAGGATTTCCGCTGCCTCTTGCGGTTGCTGGATGTGCAGCAGGTGGGAGGCACCGGGGAGGGTTTCGGTCTCTGTCTGCGGTGCCCAGGCCTGCACCTGGGTTTCGGCGTTGCGGTAAAGCTGCGAGCTGTCCGAGCCTACCACGAACAAAGTCGGGCAGGCGATCTTGCTGCCGTGCTCGTCCTCGAATCTCCATTCTTCGTGTGCCGGAGCCTCGACCGAGAAGAACATGTCGACGTCGCGCAGCGCCTCGTTCAGCCCACCGGGTATGTTGCGGGAAATGTCGGCCCGTTCCTTGGGGGAGCCCAAGAATAGGTCCGCGGCCGCCTCCCAGTCCCCCGCCCGGTACAGGTCGGAGGCCATGGCGACCAGGTCTCTGACCTCTTGGCCGCCCTCGACGGTCAGGATAGCCGCCTCCATGAGGGCCAACGACGACACGTAATCGGGGAAGTCATGGGTCATCTGCAGGGCGATGGCCCCGCCGTAGGAATGGCCCACCACGTGCGTGGGTCCCACGCCGAGATGATCCAGCAACGCCCGCGCGTCATCAGCCTGCTCGGGGATCGTGAACCGTCCTTTGGGTGGCGTCGAGTTGCCGAAACCCCGTCGGTGGTAGCGGATCAGCTGGTAGTGGTCGGTGAGCGCAGGCTGGGCCAACAGGGGCACGAAGCTGCCCGAGATGTGGCTGCCGTGGATGAGCAGGACCGGTTCACCTTCACCGCGCAGCTCGTATTCCAGGTAGATGCCGTTGACGCGAGCCTTTTGCATGCGATGAACGGTCCGCGAGGCCGTCACGTGGTCGCTTCTGCCTCGTCCGGCAAGTTGCCGAGTGGGGGACTCCACTTTCTCAAGGTGACCGGCGATGTTATAGGGCCCGCCTGAGCGGCGCAAGAATCGCCCCGGGGCGGTGGCGGTTGTTCGCAGCGTCGTGAACTCGGCATGACAGGGCCGCGTCGGTGTCGCGCGGACCGGGGGGAGAGGGAAGCGGCGCATGCCGACGTTCGAGCTGGAAGTCACCGGTGAACTGCTGCGGCGACGCGTTCCCATCCCGATGCGCGATGGCACCGTCCTTCGCGCGACGGTCTATCGGCCCAACGACGATAAGCGACATTCGGTCCTGCTGGTCAGAACGCCGTATGGCGAGGCGTTGACGCGGACGGTGCCGGTGCAGCCGGCGCTCGACGGCGGGTTCGCCGTGGTGATCCAGGATTGCCGAGGGACCGGCGAGTCCGACGGTGACTTTGTGCCGTTCGCTTCAGAGGCCGACGATGGCGTCGACACGATCGCCTGGTGCGCTGCGCAGCCGTGGTCGGATGGGACAGTCGGCATGTACGGGTCGTCGTACCAGGGCATGGTGCAGCTGGCGGCCGCGGGGCGGGCGCCGGACGCTTTGAAGGGCCTGCTGCCGTCCATGACGCCTGACGACTACCACTCGGGTTTGTTCACGTCCGGCGGTGCCATCGAGCTCGGCATGTCACTGTTCTGGTACGCGCTGAAGTCGGAACAGACGCTTGAGCACCGCGCCCGGGGCGGCGAGGACGTCTCCCCGCTACTGAGCGAGTTGGCCGGTCTCTCCGCCGATCCGCAAGCCCCCTACGACGCACTGCCGATCCGCGACTCGGTGGTCGGCCGTGTCATACCGGCCTGGTGGCGGTGGAACGACCACGAGGCCCGTGACGAGTTCTGGGACGCGCAGAGCTATGCCGACCAGCGTTCAGCGATGACCACGCCGGCGCTGCATGTGGGCGGCTGGTTCGACCTGTTCATCACCGGCACGGTGGACAACTACGTCACACTCACCGACCGGGCGGCGACCGCCCACGCGCGCCGCAACCAGCGGCTGGTCGTCGGTCCGTGGACCCACGTCGACCAGACCGGTGCGGCCGGCGAGCTGTTCTTCGGTCGTGGTGCGGACGCGACGGTGATCGGGCTGGAGCGGCAGCAGTTGGCGTTTCTGCGCCGAGTTGTCGCGGGCGATGACGCCCCGGACGGACCGCGGGTTCGGATCTTCGTCATGGGTCACAACGTCTGGCGCGACGAGGAAGCGTGGCCGCTCGCCCGCACCAGATATACGCCGTGGTATCTGCACGCCGGCGGGAGGCTGTCACCCGAAAAGCCGGCATCCGCCGCGCGACCGTCCATATACACCTATGATCCGCGCGATACACCTATGATCCGCGCGACCCCGTGCCGACCGTCGGTGGACAGACGCTGATGAGCGGCGGATCGGACGGCGGCCAGGCGTGGCAGCCTGGACCCCGTGATCAGCGGGTGCTCGACGGCAGAACCGACGTGTTGACCTTCACGAGCGAGGTGCTCGCCGAGGATGTCGAGGTTACCGGTCAGGCGACTGTCACGCTGTCGGCATCCACCTCGGTGACCGACACCGATTTCACCGCCAAGCTCATCGACGTCTGGCCCGACGGTCGGGCGATGGGCGTCGTTGACGGGATCGTACGGGCGCGGTTTCGTCACAGCGCGGTTTCGTCACAGCGTTGAGACACCTGAGCCGGTGACACCCGGCAAGATCGAGAGCTACGTGATCCGATTGGCGCCAACCAGTCAGGTGTTCAAGGCTGGGCATCGCATCCGTCTCGATGTGTCAAGTTCGAACTTTCCTCGCTACGACCGGAACTCCAACAGCGGTAAGGCCGCCGGCTCGGTCACGAGCGCCGACTTTGTCGTGGCAGTTCAGACCGTGCATCACGCAGCGGACCATCCCAGCTTCGTCGTGCTGCCGATCATTCCGGAGAGCTGATCCCGGCCCGGTCAATGGGGCACGTGGCATTGGTCCTTGGTCCTGGTCCTGAACCCAAAACCCGATCCATCTGGATCGGGTTTTGGGGGGGAAGGTCAGTAAAGTGGACGTCTTTTCGCCAATGTCCGCGTTCCGATCTCTGACATCCGCTTCACTCCTCGGAACGGACGATCTGCAAAACATGCAAATACCGCCGCTCGTCACCCTGGCTGTGTGAAAACGCGAATACGTTTAGGATTCCCGTGCAGTCTTTGCGGGGGATCGGATGAAGCGTTTTGTAGAAGGGGTGGCACGGGACCAAGCGACGCTGTTTCCGGAGTGCCTTGAG
>Ga0209259_1000032_pt1 | contig 31606 bp, 28 predicted proteins | sample WorMetGr2BELIZE1_FD_187417 | JGI IMG/M metagenome (GOLD analysis project Ga0209259, IMG submission 187417) | Marine gutless worms symbiont microbial communities from Max Planck institute for Marine Microbiology, Germany - Inanidrilus... ...
ACCCATCGGGGGCGCTATCATCCCCGAGCTTCTGACGGGGGACGCTGCATGAGATTTTCGACTGTGGGTTTGACGTTTCTGCTGGCGATTTGGGCGGGCACCGCCTTGGCCGCCGAGCCCCTGCAGCTGCTCTACCAGGACCGGCCGCCCTATTACACCTCCAACACCGACGGCACCAAGGGCGGGCTGGTTTCGGGGCCGGTCGAGCAGGCCCTGAAAAAAGCCGGCATCCCGTTCACCGGGGTGCATAGTTCGGGCAAGGGGCAGATCGAGAGCGTCCGGCGCGGCGGCGAAGCCGTCTGTACGCCGGGCTGGTTCAAGAAGCCAGAGCGCGAGGCATTCGCCAAGTTCAGCGATCCGGTCTACCGCGACCGTCCGCAGGTGGTCGTCGCCCGGGCCGACAACCGGGACGTCTTCGGACACCGGACGCTGGCCGACCTCTTCGCCGACAAGCAGCTCCGTTTCGGGGCCAAGACCGGCTATTCCTACGGGCCCTTCGCCGATGACCTGATCCAGGCGAACAAACCGCCGATGGTGCGCACGACACAGGACGTCGGCGGCTTGGTCCGCATGCTTCTGGGCCGACGTTTCGACTACATACTGGCCGCGCCCGAGGAGTTCGAGAGCCTGGCCGATCGTCTGGGCATCGCCGGTGAGGACATCGCGGCCATCGAGATGACCGACATCCCGCCCGGCAACAGGCGCTACCTGATGTGTTCGAAGGACGTCGCCGACGCCGTCATCGACAAGTTCGACCAAGCCCTCGCCGCCGGCCGCTAGACGACGCGTGCCTAAAAAAATCACGTCGTTTTTGACGCGTGCGCTGGCGCCCGTTCGGCGCTAGAAAGGCCAGTCGAGTTATTGGGGGGCACGCGGCGTCATGACGCGCTATTCCATCTTTAGCCTGGCCAGGAACGCGCTGAGCCGCCACGAGAACTGGCCGGAGGCCTGGCGCAGTCCGGAGCCGAAGCCGGAATACGACGTGGTCATCATCGGCGGCGGCGGTCACGGCTTGGCCACCGCCTATTACCTGGCCAAGGAACACGGCATCACCAACGTGGCGGTCCTCGAGAAGGGCTGGCTCGGCGGCGGCAATACCGGGCGCAACACCACCATCGTGCGCTCCAATTACCTGCTTCGCGGCAACGCGCTCTTCTACGAGAAATCCATGAAGCTGTGGGAGGGGCTTTCCCAGGACCTCAACTACAACGTCATGTTCTCGCAGCGGGGCGTCCTCAATCTCGCCCACACCGACGCCCAGGTCGACGCCTTCCAGCGGCGCGGCAATGCCATGCGGCTGAACGGCATCGACGCGGAATATCTCTCGCGGCCGGAAGTGGCGGCCATGGTGCCGAGGCTCGATTGCTCGCAAGGTGCGCGTTTCCCGGTCATGGGCGGGCTCTTGCAGCCCCGTGGCGGTACGGCCCGGCATGATGCCGTCGCCTGGGGTTACGCCCGGGCCGCCGACGGGCTAGGCGTCGACATCATCCAGAACTGCGAGGTCACCGGCATCGACGTGCAGAACGGCCAGGTGCGCGGCGTGCAGACGACCAAGGGGGCGATCCGCGCCCGCAAAGTCGGCCTCTGCGTCGCCGGCCATACGAGCCAGGTGGCGGCCCTGGCCGGATTGCGCCTGCCCATCGAATCGCACGTCCTGCAGGCCATGGTCTCGGAGCCGATCAAACCCTGCCTCGACACCGTCGTCACCTCCGGTGCCGCGCACTGCTACATCAGCCAGTCGGACAAGGGCGAGCTGGTGTTCGGCGGCGATCTCGACTTCTACAATTCCTACGCCCAGCGCGGCAATTTCCCGATCATCCGCCATGTGGTCAGTTCGGTGCTGGCGCTCTTTCCCAGTTTCAGCCGCCTGAGACTGATGCGGAGTTGGGGCGGCGTCATGGACATGACCATGGACGGAAGCCCGATCATCTCGAAGACCCCCGTCGACGGCCTCTACCTCAACGGTGGCTGGTGTTACGGCGGCTTCAAGGCGACGCCGGGGTCGGGCTGGGTCTTCGCCCATACGGTGGCCCAAAACCAGCCCCATGAATTGAATGCGTGTTTCACCCTCGACCGTTTTGCGCGGGGTGCGGTACTGGACGAGAAGGGCGCCGGGCCGGTGCCCAATGCCCATTAGGGGGACGCCATGCTGTTGATCCCCTGTCCCTGGTGCGGCGAGCGGGCCCAGACGGAATTCACCTACGCCGGCGACGCGGCGTCGAAGCGCCCCGACCCGGAGACGGCGACCGACGCCGACTGGGCCGACTACATCTACCTCCGCGACAACCCGAAAGGCCCGCACGACGAATTGTGGCAGCACACGGCCGGCTGCCGGCGCTACCTGAAGGTCCGCCGCGATACGACGACCCACGCCATCATCGGGTCGGCTCCTCCCCATGATGACATGGAAGGAGGCGGCGGATGACGGATCAAGCGTACCGCAACGCCTCCGGCGGGCGCATCGACCGTTCGAAGCCGCTGAAGTTCACCTTCGACGGCATCGAATACGGAGGCTTCGCCGGCGATACCCTGGCCTCGGCGCTCTTGGCCAATGGCGTCAGGCTGGTCGGGCGCAGCTTCAAGTACCACCGCCGGCGCGGCATCGTCAGCGCCGGGGTCGAGGAGCCCAATGCGCTGGTGCAACTGCGCGGAGGTGACCGCACCGAACCGGATCTCCGCGCTACCAAGGTCGAGCTCTTCGACGGGCTTATTGCGGAGAGCCAGAACCGCTGGCCGTCGTTGAACTTCGACATCGGCGCCGTCAATGATCTCGTCGCGCCGCTGATCCCGGCCGGTTTTTACTACAAGACCTTCATGGCCCCGGCCAAGCTGTGGCACAACTATGAGCACTGGATCCGCAAGGCGGCCGGCCTCGGCCGGGCGCCCGACGGTCCAGACCCGGACCGCTACGACCACCGCTACGCCCATTGCGACGTGCTCATCGCCGGCGGCGGCCCTTCTGGCCTGATGGCGGCGCTCGCCGCCGGACGGGCCGGCGCCCGGGTCATTCTGGCCGACAGCGGTCCCGACTGGGGCGGGTCGCTCCTAAACCGCCGCGTCGCCATCGACGGCAAGCCGGCCGCCGACTGGGTTGCCGGCATTGTCGCCGAGCTCGAAAGTCTGCCCGAGGTGACGCTGCTCGAACGATCGACGGTCACCGCCTATTACGACCACAACATGCTGCTCATCGCCGAACGCATCGCCGATCATCAAACCGAACCCTCGGCGCATCAGGTGCGCCAGCGCCTGTGGCAAGTGCGGGCCAAGGAAGTGGTCTTGGCCACCGGCGCCATCGAGCGGCCGCTCACCTTCGACGACAACGATCGGCCCGGCGTCATGCTGGCTTCCGCCGCCCAGGCCTACGCCAACCGCTTTGGTGTTCGCGCCGGCGACAAGGCCGTTGTCTTCACTAACAATGACAGCACCTACGAGGCGGCGATCGATCTCAAGGCGGCCGGCATCGAGATCATGGCCGTCATCGACGCGCGGACCGACGGCGGCGGGACGGGGCGGGACAAGCTGAAGGCGGCCGGCATCGGCCTCATGGCCGGCCACGTGGTCGTCGGCGTCGAAGGCAGGAAGGCGGTGCGCGCCGCCAAGGTGATGGCCTATGACAGCGGGTCGGGAGCCGTCTCCGGTGACGTGAAGACCGTCGACTGCGACCTCATCGCCGTCTCCGGCGGCTGGACGCCGAGCGTCCACCTACTGAGCCAGGCCAAGGGCAAGATCCGCTACGACGAGACCCTGAGCGCCTTCCGACCCGAAGCGTCGTTCCAGCGCGAACGCTCGGCCGGGTCTTGCAACGGCGGCTTCGGGCTCGGCGCCGCACTAAGAGAGGGTGCGGAGGCCGGCGCCGAAGCGGCACGGGCCGCAGGGTTCGAGGCCGCAGCCGCCGGCCCGGTTCCGTCCGTCGACACGGACTCACCACTGGCGCCCTTGCCCCTGTGGCGGGTGCCTTCGGAGCCGGGTGGCCATGGCAAGGCCTTCGTTGACCTGCAGAACGACGTCACCGCCGACGGCGTCGCCCTGGCCCACCGCGAAGGGTACCGTTCGGTCGAACACCTGAAGCGCTACACGACCCTCGGCATGGGCACGGACCAGGGGCGCACCTCCAACGTCATCGGCCTCGCCCTAATGGCCGGTCACCTGGGCGAGGCGATCCCGGCCGTCGGCACGACCACCTTCCGCCCGCCCTTTACACCGGTGACTCTGGGCACCATCGCCGGCGAGGAGACGGGCGAACACTTCGCGCCGACCCGGCGCTCGGCCATGCACGATTGGCATGAGGCGAAAGGCGCGCCTTTCGTACCGGCCGGCCTGTGGCTGCGCCCGCAGGGCTATCCGCTCGAAGGCGAGACCATCCTGGATGCCATGTATCGGGAAGCGAAGGCGGTGCGCGAGCGGGTCGGTATGGTCGACGTGTCGACGCTCGGCAAGATCGACATCAAGGGCCGCGACGCTGCCGAGTTCCTCAACCGGGTCTACATCAACGGCTTCGCCAAGCTGCCCGTCGGCAAGGTCCGTTACGGGGTGATGCTGAGGGAGGACGGCCTCGTCTTCGACGACGGCACGACCACCCACCTCGCCGACAACCACTACATAATGACGACGACGGCGAAGGCGATCGAGGTCATGCGGCATCTCGAGTACCACGCCCAGGTCGTCTGGCCGGACCTCGACGTTCACCTGATCTCGGTGACCGAGGAATGGGCGGCCATGGCCTTGGCCGGCCCACACAGCCGCCGGGTGTTCGAGAAACTGACCGACGACATCGACGTCTCCAACGAAGCCTGCCCGTTCATGGCCTTCCGCGACGGCACCATCGCAGGCGCACCCGGCCGCCTCTTCCGCATCAGTTTCTCCGGCGAACTGGCCTACGAGATCAACGTGCCCGCCGATTTCGGCCTCGACGTCTGGGAGCGGGTTTTGGAGGCGGGCGAGGAATTCGGCATTGTGGCCTACGGCACCGAGGCCATGAACATCCTGCGCATGGAGAAGGGGCATATCGTCGGCGGCGAACTCAACGGCCGCGCCAGCCCGGATGATCTCGGCTTCTCGGGCATGCTCTCGAAGACCAAGGATTTCATCGGCCGGCGCGGCCTCGATCGCCCGGCGCTCAAATCAAGTGCGCGCAAGCAATTGGTCGGCCTCATCCCCGTCGATCGCAAATCCAAAGTGCCGCGCGGCGCCCAGCTCGTCCTCGATCCGGCCGCCGCACCACCCGTCGTCCTGCAGGGCGAGGTGACGTCCAACGCCTACAGTCCCAATCTCGGCCACCCGATCGCCCTGGGCCTGCTCCGGGACGGCAGGGACCGCTTGGGCGAGACCCTTTACGCCCATTCGCCGGTGACCGACGAATCGGTCCAGGTCTTCGTCACCGAGCCGTGCTTCATCGACCCCAAGGGGGAACGTCTCCGTGCCTGATGCCATGCCAAGATCGGCGCTGGCCGCCCACTACCGACCCGGCACCTACGGTGCCGACACTGGCGGCCATCCCGGCGTCTTCTTGACCGAACGGCGCGGCCTGGCTTTGGTCCATCTGGCCGGCGATGCATCGGACGGCGCCTTCGCACACGGGGTCAAAACGGAAACCGGTTGCCCCCTGCCGGTCGAGCCGGGCACGGCGTCGGAGGACGGCCAGGGTTCCGCCGTCCTGTGGCTGGCGCCGGACCGTTGGCTCGCCGTCTCGGCCCGCCATGCGGGCGGGCTTCTCGAGGAACGCCTACGTCTCGGGCTGGGGCAGGGTGGCATCGCCATCACTCCGGTCACCTCGGGGCGCACGGTCATCCGCGTCGCCGGCGCTAGAAGCCGTGACCTGCTGGCCAAGGGCTGCCCCGTTGACCTGCACCCCGACCGCTTCGCCCCCGGCGCCTCGGCCGGCACCCTGATCGGCCCCTTCACGGTGGTCCTCCACTGCGTCGAACCCCACGCCTTCGACGTCTTCGTGGCCCGCAGTTTCGCCCGCGATTTCTGGCATTGGCTCTGCGAGGGGGCGGCCGAGTTCGGATACCGGGTCGAACCGGTTGCCGCCGGTGCGGATTGACGTCTGTCGCCATTAACCCGGCGTCGGCGACGCGAAGAATAAATATCTGGGAGGGAACGAGGCCATGAAGTCGCAGGCTCGTGTCGTCATCATCGGTGGTGGCATCGGCGGATGCAGCGCGCTTTATCATCTGACCGAGCAGGGCTGGACCGACGTCGTCCTGGTCGAGCGTGACGAACTGACGTCGGGCACGACCTGGCATTCGGCCGCCCAGGTCACCAATTTCGGCGCCGTGCAGACCATGGTCGCCCTCAAGAGCCATTCCATCCAGCTTTACAAGGACATGGCCGACGATCCCGACTATCCCATCAACTACCATCACGCCAGCGGCGGACTGCGCTTCGCCGCCAGTCAGGACCATATCGACGGCTACCAGCATTTCATCGGCATGGCCAAGGGCATGGGCGTCGATTTCGAACTCGTCGACGCCGAAGAATGCAAACGCCGCCACCCGCTGATCGAAACCCACGAACTCCTGGGCGCCTTGTGGGATCCCCTCGACGGCGACATCGACCCGGCACAACTGACCCAGGCCCTGGCCCGGCGCGCCCGCAAGGCCGGAGCCGAGGTTTACCGGCATACACCTGTCGTCGGCCTGACCCAGGCGCCGGGCGGTGAATGGACGGTGCATACGACGAAAGGCGACATCACCTGTGAGATGGTGGTCAACGCGGGCGGTTACCGGGTCAACGAGGTGGCCGCCTTGATGGGCGTCGAGCACCCGGTCGTTTCCATGGAGCACCAGTATTTCCTGACCGAGCCGATCCCTGAATTGGAGGCATTGGATCATAGAGTGCCCTTGATCCGCGATCCACTCGACGACTTCTATTCCCGCCAGGAGAAGTTCGGCCTGCTCGTCGGCATCTACGAACAGAACTGCAAGACATGGGGCATGGACGGGATCGACCCCAACTTCGCCAACGCCCTTTGCCCCGACGACCTGGACCGCTGTCTCGACGACCTGGACCGCTGTCTCGACGACCTGGACCGCTGTCTCGACAACATGGAACGCGTCTTCGAACGCATGCCGTGCCTGATGGAGACCGGCATCCATTCCATCATCAACGGCCCCATCACCTATACGGCGGACGGCCTTCCCCTGGTCGGCCGGGTGCCGGGCAAGCGCAACGCCTATTGCATCATCGGCCTTCGCGCCGGTATCGGCGAGGGTGGCGGCCATGGCAAGATCCTCGCCGAGATCATGGTTCACGGCGAAAGCGAATGGGACAGCTGGTGCCTGGACCCGCGCCGTTTCACGGCTTACGCCAACACGGAGTTCACGGCGCTCAAGGCCATCGAGGACTACCGGAACGAATTCCGCTTCCATATGCCGCACGAGTTCCGACCGGCCGGCCGGCTGGCCAAGACGACGCCCCTCTATTCCGTTCTCAAGGACCGGGGTGCCGCGTTCGGCGTTGTCGCCGGCTGGGAGCGGGCGTTGTTTTTCAAACCGTCCCCGGATTTCGTCGACCAACACAGTTTCCGTTTCCGGCCCACGGAGGCGGTCATCGCCGAAGAAGTGAAGGCGGTTCAAGAGCGTGTCGGCTTGATGGAGGTCTCGGGGTTCAACCGTTTCGAGATCAGCGGGGCCAAGGCCGCCGAATGGCTCGACGGTCTCACCTGCAGTTCGATCCCGAAGGCCGTCGGGCGCATCGCCCTGACCTATTCCCTGACGGAAAAGGGCCATGTGCTGAGTGAGGCGACCATCGCCATGCTGGCCGAAGACCGGTTCTGGTACGGCTCGGCGGCGGCCTCGGAAGCCCATGATTGGGATTGGCTCAACGATCACCTGCCGGCCGAAGGCGTCGACATCTGCAACCGCACCCATAGGGACACCATCCTGGTCGTCGCCGGCCCGCGGTCGCGCGATCTCCTGGCCAAAGTGTCGCCACGCACCGACTGGTCGAACGCCGGGTTCAAATGGCTAACGGCGAAACCTGTCTTCATCGGCCATGCCGAGGCGATCGCCATGCGGGTCAGCTTTTCCGGCGAACTGGGTTGGGAGTTGCATGTGCCTAACGAACAGCTCCTTCTCGCTTTCCAAATCCTCGCGGAAGCGGGCGCCGAGTTCGATCTCAGGCCTTTCGGCCTCTACGCCACGGAGTCCATGCGCCTGGAAAAATGTTATCGCCACTGGAAGGCGGATTTGATCAGCGAATACGATCCCTTCGAATCGTCCCTCGATCTGGAAAAGCCCGACTTCCCCGGCAAGGCGGCCTTGGCGGCGCGGGCAGCGGCGGGACCCCGGCGCCGTTTCGTGCCGATGATCGTCGACAGCGATGTCGCGCCCGCTCATGCGGGTGATTCCATTTACGCCGGCGGCAACCTCGTCGGTACCGTCACATCCGGCGGTTTCGGACATCGGGTCGGCAAGAACATTGCCATGGGTTTCATCGATGCCGCGAGGGCGGAACCCGGCACCGAGCTCGAAATCGGAATCCTGGGGTCGCGTTGCCGGGCGACGGTCGTCTCCGAGCCCATATTCGACCCGGCGAACGATCGGGTCAGGGGGTGATCGCGACCGGGCCTGGGCGCCGGCATCCCGGTCGGCTACCTCGCGGTCAAAATCGTCTCGATGTCGAGCCATAAGACCTTGATGCTCGGAACATCGGTGCCGAACAGGTCCAAATCGGTGCGTTCGGAGAGCTGTCCCCCCAGATTCTCGTAAAACCGTATGGCCCGCGTGTTGCCGACGGCGACCCATAGAAAGGCTGTTCGCTGTCCGGCATCCAAAAGCGCCTTGGCGCCGACACGCATCAACAGCCGCCCGACACCCTTGGATCGGAAACCCGGCAGGACGTGTAAATTGTCTATGTAAGGCGTCGGCCGGACCCAAATCGCGATGAACCCGACAACATCCGTATCCTCGGCAACCATCACCACGTCGCCGTCCGCGATGTCCTGGTTGCGCCAATGGGCCGCAATGTCGTCGTCCAAGCGGTTGTCGAGATAGTCTTTCGGAAGAACATCGGCATAAGCCGTCCGCCAGCTGGCGGCTTGTACGGCTGCGATTGCCGGGCGGTCCGTCTCCGTCGCGACTCTGATGATCATCGTCTGAGCGTCGTGCCTCCGGTCCAGCGGCGCCGGTTTGGGCTGCCGCGCCTGGATTAGGTTTGCGCCAATCCCGCCACCACGTCACAGACGACCTGGGTGCCGGCGGCCATGTCGTCCAGTTCGGCCCGCTCCGCCTCGTTGTGGCTGACGCCGTTCAGGCACGGGATGAAGACCATGCCGGTGGGGCAATCGTCGACCATGAAACGCGCGTCGTGGCCGGCGCCGGAGAGCAGCGGGCGGTTGCGGTAACCACGCGCTTCGGCCGATGCCCGGATGCGGTTTTGCATGTCGTCCGGGAAGACGACCGGCCGGGCGCTCGACACTTCGTCGACCCGCACCTGGCAGGGACCCTTCAGCCGGTCGCAGACGGCGGCCACCTGATCGCCCATGGTCTTGAGAGGCTCGGCTGACGGGTGACGGAAATCGATGAAAAAGGCGGCGTGGCCGGGAACCACGGACTTGGCACCCGGCGCCACTTCGAACTTGCCGACGGTGAACCGCGCCACGTCGTCTTCGTCCCAGAAAACGTCGCGAAGCGCCGTCGTCATGTCGGTGGCGGCGACGAAGGCGTCCTTTCGGCGGGCCCGGGGCGTCGTCCCCGCATGCGCGTTCTCGCCGGTGACCGTGACCTCGAAACGCCGGTTGCCTTGCATGCCGGTGACCACGCCGATGGTGTCGCCGCTGTCCTCGAGTTGGGTGGCCTGCTCGATATGGGCCTCGATGAAGGCGGCGAAGGGAAGGCCCAATTGGCGACCGGCGGCGGCCGGGACCGCGTCCTTCAACCGGGCCACGCAGTCACCCATGGTGGTCCCGTCACCATCCCGAAGCGCCAGCATAGCCTCCAGGGCGTAAGCCCCGGCGTGGGTGCCGGACCCGGTGAGCCCGGGCGTGAAGCGCGCCCCTTCCTCGTTGTTCCAGATGACCGCCTCGACCGCATGGGTCGTCTCGATGCCGGCATCCTCGAGGGTCTCCAGGGTCTCGAAGGCTGAGAGAACGCCGAAGCTGCCATCGAAGGCGCCGCCCATGGGTTGGCTGTCCGTATGCGAGCCACTGCCCACGGCGGCCACCGTCGGGTCCGTTCCGGGGCGCCGTATGAAAAAATTTCCGATGGCGTCGATCTCGACGGCGAAGCCCCGGTCGGCCGCCCAGCCGGCGATCAGCGCGTGCGCCTGGATGTCTTCGCCCGACAGCGCCAGGCGGTTGAGGCCGCCGGCCTCGGTAGCGCCGATGGCGGCGAGCGCCAGGTGGCGTCGGCGCAGGCGGTCGGCGTTGATGGTCGGCAGGTCTGACGTCATCGTGAGAACTCCCCCTGTGAGCGGGTCGTCAGCCCGCCTCTCGATATTCATATGAATGCAAGGAAGTTCCTGCGCAAGCGGAAGGACGATGTCGGCTGAAGGCTTAATGAAAGGATGATCGGGCAGAATTGGTCGGCCGCCCCGATCGAAATGGACGGCGCCTGCGTACGAGGACACCCCCATGAAGACCATCGAGATTTCAGGACGGACCTGCCGGGTCACCGATATCGCCGGCCCCCTCGGCAAGGCCTTCCCGACGCTTCCCTACGCCTTGCGGGTGCTCGCCGAGAATGCCCTGCGTTGTGGCGGCGACGGCGATGAGACCGCCGCCGACCGGATCGCGGCGCGGGCCGGTGACGCCGTCGCCTTCCGGCCGTCGCGCCTGATCCTGCAGGACATGCTCGGCCTGCCGCTGCTGGTCGACATGATGGCCATGCGCTCGGCCATTGCCGAGGCGGGGGGCGATCCCGCACGGATCGACATGACGCTGCCGGTCGTCCTGATCATCGATCACGCCATGACCATCTTCCACTGGGCCGAAGGGGCCGCCTTCGAGAAGAACGAAGCCCGCGAGTTCGACATCAACCGCGAACGCTTCGCTTTCCTGAAGGCCTGCGAGGCACGCTTCGCCAACCTGCGCGTCATCCCGCCCGGCGGCGGCATTATGCACCAGATCAACCTGGAGCACCTGGGCCGGGTGGTCAGCGGTGCAGCGGACGACGCCCATTTCCTGACCCCCGACACCTGCCTTGGCACGGACAGTCACACGCCGATGATCAACGGCCTTGGTGTGCTCGGCTGGGGCATCGGCGGGCTCGAGGCGGAGGCCATCATGTTCGGCGAGACGACGGCGGTGAACGTGCCCCGCGTCGTCGGCCTCGAGGTGACCGGAACACCGTCGGAGACGATCACCGCGACCGACATGGCCCTCGCCGTCGCCGAGAAACTGCGCGCCTTGGGCGTCGTCGATAGTTTCGTCGAACTGTTCGGCACCGGCTATTCCAGGCTTTCCGTCGGCGATCGCAGCACCATCGCCAACATGGCCCCCGAATACGGCGCCACCTCGGTGTTCTGCCCGGTCGACGCCAACACGCTGACTTACCTGAGAGGCACCGGGCGCGGTGCCGATCACGTCCGCACCGTCGAGGCCTATTGCCAGGGCCAGGGGCTATGGGCCGATGGTGTCGACAAATCCATCGAATACGACGACGTGGTCGCCCTCGATCTGTCCAAGCTCGGCCGCTCCGTCACCGGACCGAGCCGCCCGGAACAGCGCATCGACCTCGCCGACGTGGCACCGGCCTTGGCCCTCGACGGCGAACGGGAAGCACCGCGCCGGGTTCCGGTCGAGGGTGCCGCGCATGACATCGGCGACGGCGACGTCATCATCGCCGCCATCACCAGCTGCACCAATACGGCCAATGCCCGCAACATGGTCCTGGCCGGACTGATCGCCAGGAACGCCGTGGTGAGGGGCCTGGCCGCCAAACCCCAGGTCAAGACGTCGTTGGCGCCGGGCTCGCGCGTCGTCGCGACCTATCTCGAGGCGGCCGGCCTGATGGCCCCACTGAACGCGCTCGGCTTTCACGTCGCCGCCTATTCGTGTTCCACATGCAACGGCATGTCGGGACCCCTGGCCCCCGAGATCGAGGCGGCGATCCGGGAAAACGAGATCAAGGGGGTCGCCGTGCTGTCCGGAAACCGTAACTTCGCCGGACGCATCCATCCCCTGGCGTCGCGCAACATGATCGCCTCGCCGCCCCTGGTCGTCGCCTACGCGCTTTCGGGCACCATCCTGACCGACGTCACCGCCGACCCTCTCGGGGAAGATACCGACGGTAACCCGGTGACGCTGGCCGACCTGTGGCCGGCGGAGCAAGAGGTCGAGGCCCTGATGGCGGCCCATGGCGGGCCCGAGGATTACCGGGCCAACTACGACGGCATCTCGACCGTCAATCCCCATTGGAACCGATTGGAGGTGACCGCCGATACCTACGACTGGCCGCCGTCAACCTACGTGACGTTTCCGCCGTTCATCGAATCCATCGCGGCGGAGCAGGCGCCTATACCAGCCATGAAGGGGCTGCGGCCGCTCGCCATCCTTGGCGACTCGATCACCACCGACCACATCTCGCCCTCGGGCGCCATCGCGCCTGAGTCGGATGCCGGCAAGTTCCTGATCGGGCGCGGCGTCGAGCCCCGGGACTTCAATTCCTACGGCACCCGGCGCGGTTCGTCCGACATCGTCATCCGCTCGACCTTCGCCAACGGCCGGCTCCGCAACGAGATGACGCCCGGCCGCGAGGGGCCGTGGACGCGGATCGAACCGGAGGGTCGGGAGGCGACCCTGTTCGAGGCCATCGAGGCCTACCGGGCCCGCGGCCAGGGTCTCGTCGTCATCGGCGGCAGGGAATACGGCTGCGGATCGTCCCGCGACACGGCGGCCAAGGCGCCGTGGCTGGCCGGCGTGCGGGCCGTCGTCGTCGAGAGTTTCGAGCGCATCCACCGCTCCAACCTGGTCAACATGGGCATCGCGCCACTCTGTTTCCCGGACGGCGTCGACCGCCTGACCCTCGCCCTCGACGGCAGCGAAGTCTTCGACGTGACGCTAACAGACGACCTGACATCGGCGATCCTGACCGTGCATCGCAAGGACGGTGCTGTCGATACCACCCCCCTCGACCTTCGCCTCTACAACGATGCCGAACGCGAGACCTTCCGCCAGGGCGGCCTGCTGTCGCGCGCCTACCGGCGATTCCTCGTGGCGGGGTAGGGGTGGCGAAAACGGTCTTCAGGCACGGGCTTATGCGGCGTTTTCGCCCGTATTTTGGGAGATTTCCGGCCAAACGTCCCTGAGAAACACGGTCAGATCGCTGGCGGCGCCCTTCGATATGAGGGGAAACAACAAGGTGCTGACGAAGCCCCTGTGGTAGGTGGCGTGGTTCACCAGATGCAGCAAGATGTCTTCACGTGTCATGGCACCTTCGCCGCCGCCGACAAATTCGAAGGAAATGATTTCCGCCAGTTCCGCCTCGGACCAGTTTCGCGCCAGCCCGACATAGTATTGGTCCATTTTCCGGAGTCCGTCGGCGACTTCGGAAAAGGGCAAAACCGTGCTCCGATACCGGGCCGTGTGCGGGTGGGTCCGCCCGTCCAGATGGGCGCGGAAAATCTCTTCGACGACAAGGATATGGTCGAACGTGCCGGCGATGCTTTTGAAGAGCGCATCTCGGGGAGCCATGAGCTGTGCCTCGGAGAGCTGCTCGGCGTTCCTGAGCACCACGTCGTCGGCCCAGGCCATGTAGGCGGTCATTCGATGGACAGTCGAAAAGTCGGGCATGGGGAAACTCCTTGCTGGCGTCGAATTGCCACGCAACAAAGGCACCGAACAAGAGAAACATTGTCCTCGTAGCAATTTTGCGGCCCGACGCGACTAGGGGCGAATTTGTGGCCAAGCCTTCCAAGTGAATCGCCGATCACATCACGGAATGGATTGCCAACGAGAAATGCGGGTTTGGCCGCGAAAGGACAAGAAGGTCCGCTTTGCGGGATTCCGAATCACTCGATTTGCCGACGGAAACGGTTAACGAGTGGAACCGTCGCTTTCCCCCCGAAGCCGAATGTTCGGAGACATCTTGATTTGGCGTCGCCGAGGCCCGAAATCACTTCCACCGCATGGCTCGGAACGTTTTTTGGATGAGGGTTTGGCGATGAAACAGATTACCGGAATCAATCACGTCGGGATACGGGTCAAGGACTTGGAAACGACGCGAGCGTTTTACGAGAAGCTCGGCTTCAATTTCATCGAGGGGCCGGTTGGGCCGGAGCCGGTGGCCATCATGATTCACCCCAGCGGTGTGAACATTAACTTCATTCTCAATGCCTCGGCCGACGCCGACGACGACAACGTGCTCATGGATCGACCGGTCAAGCAGGCGGGGTACACCCATGTTGCGTTGGAGATCACCGATCTCGAGGCCGTCGAGCATCAGTTGGCGGAACGCGGCATCCCGATCACGGAAACCGTTGAACTGCCCACCGGTGGAAAGTTCATTTTCGTCAGAGATCCTGACCGCAACGTCATTGAATTTCATCGGCCACCACCAAAATGAGATCGGCGGACAGGTCTTTGTCCGCGCTGTCCCAATCATCGTTTAGCCATGTCACAAGGGTGAACCGCAGATGAAAATTCTCGCGTTTGCAGCAAGTAATTCCCGGAACTCCATCAACAAATCGTTCGTCATCCATGCGACCGAAATCTTCAAACGCGATATCGCCCCTAACGCAGATATTGAGATCATTGACCTCAACGATTTCGAGATGCCGTTGTTCAGCATCGACAGGGAGCAAAACGCCGGCATACCCGAGCAGGCTCACCGTTTTCTGCAGGCCATTCGCGAAGCGAATGCGTTGATTGTTTCTTATGCCGAGCACAACGGGTCGTACACGGCCGCGTTCAAGAACCTCTTCGATTGGACGTCGCGTATCGACGTGAAGGTGTATCAGAACAAGCCGATGGTCGCGTTGTCGACGTCTCCCGGCAAACGCGGAGGCGCGACCGTCTTGAACACCGTTCTCAGCGCGGCCCCGCGTTTCGGTGGCGACGTCGTCGCGAGTCTTTCGGTCGGATCATTCAACCAGTCATTCGACGTCGAACAGGGCGAAATCGCAGACCGCCAACTGGCCGCCAAGTTATACGAGGCACTGTCTCAACTGGGCGGGCGTCTATCAGCGGCATAGGTTGCATCGGGTATAAGCGGGTTTCCGCACCTGGGATGAACCAGACACTTCACCTTCCCGACCACATCCTCATGCGCGGGCTTGACCCCACTACCAGCGGCGCATCGGCGTGTCTCAAAGGCACTGCGGATCCGTAGAAGCGTGGAGGGCCCGCTGGCCGCCTGCGACGGGGTCGCACCCGGCCAAGAGGAGATTGGAGGATGGGGTTCGTCGCGGCAGGGGATATTCCCGAGATCCGGACCGCCCGGACGTTCGCCACAAAGGCGGAGCCGCGACCTAAGCCGGGAAACGGAAGTCCGACCATATGCCTTCACGGACTACTCACAGAGACGTTCTCAATACCTCTCCACAGTCCGTTGAGAAGGCCCCTGGATTGGCAGACGATCCACCCCTTCAAGGACGCATGGTGATCTTGGCCAACAGATGGTCGACGATATGTTCGACCGCGTCGTCGATGGTGACGGTGACAGCGCCCTCGTGCGCGTCCGGGCGTTCGAGGTCTGCGAGCTGGCTGTCGAGCAGGCTCGCCGGCATGTGATGATCTTTGCGGGCCTCCATACGCCGCAGAATCTGATCGCGGTTTCCATCAAGCAAAGCAAAGGTCAGGGGAAACCTTACGCCCTCGCGCAGTCGGTCGCGATAGATCAGCTTCAGAGCGGAACAGGCGGCGACCACGCCGCCGGAATCGGCGGCCTCATCGCGAATACCCTGGCTCAAGGAATCGAGCCAGGGCCAGCGATCCACATCGGTCAGCGGGATGCCGTTGGACATCTTTTCGACGTTGGCCTTCGGATGAAAGTCGTCGGCATCGAGAAACGGTACACCAAGGCGTTCGGCCAACGCCTCACCGACTGTCGACTTTCCCGACCCCGAAACGCCCATCACGATAACGATGGGTCGTCGTTCAAACCGAACAGGTGATTCCGCCGTCGACATAGAGAATGTGTCCGTTTACGAAGCTCGATGCAGGAGAGGAGAGGAAGACGCAGGCGCCGATGAGTTCCTCGACCTCTCCCCAACGACCGGCCGGCGTTCGGCCACTGAGCCAAGCCGTAAACTCCTCGTCGGCAACCAGCGCGGACGTCAGTTCGGTCTTGAAATACCCTGGGGCCAAGCCGTTGACCTGCAGACCGTGTTTCGCCCAGTCCGTGGCCATGCCCTTCGTCATATTGGCGACGGCCCCCTTGGAGGCGGTATAGGGTGCGATCGACGGTCGCGCCAGTGCGGTCTGCACGGAGCAGATGTTGACGATCTTGCCTTCGTGGCGGGCGATCATGTGTTTGGCCACCGCCTGTCCGACATAAAAGACGGAATTGATGTTGAGCCGCATCATGAAATCGAAGCGGTCGGTCGGGAACTCCTCGAGGGGGGCTCGGAACTGCATGCCGGCATTGTTGACCAGGATGTCGATGGGACCGGTTCCCGCCTCGAATCCATCGACGGCGGACGTGGCGGCGTCAGCATCGGTGACATCAAAGCCCAATTCGTGAACCGTGGCCCCTTCGGCCCGGAGCTTTTCCGAGGCCGCGGCCAGACGGTCCTTGTCGATATCATTGAGGATGACGTCGGCGCCGGCTTGCGCCAGCCCCCTGGCCAAGGTGAAGCCAATGCCCTGACCCGATCCGGTCACCAAGGCGCGCCGTCCGGTCAGATCGAATAGGCTGTTCGCCATCACGATTTCTCCTTTTCTACGGATTCTCCAAGAAACCGCTTGCAATTATAAATGTTAGCGCTAACATTAGTGCTGGCGCATGGCGATGTCAAGGTGCAAACGATGGCGAACACTTCCAGGATAGACTCCTTGCTCGCAGCGCTTGGATCCGTTCGACGAATTGCTTTGCAACCCATTGGCAACCTGGAATATTGGAAGGGGGGGGCTATGAAATCAGTCGTTTGTCACGGACCGCGAGATCTGAGGATCGAAGAAGCGGCGCCACCGACCGCTGAGGCCGGTCAGGTGCTGATCGACGTTGCCGCGGGCGGAATATGCGGTTCCGACATGCACTACTATCTCGACGGCGGTTTTGGCGCCATTCGGATCCGCGAGCCGATGGTCCTCGGTCATGAGGTTGCTGGACACGTTGCTTTCCTGGGCGACGGGGTGGAAGGGCTGTCGGTGGGAGATCTGGTGGCTATCAACCCCAGTCGTCCGTGCGGAACCTGCGAATACTGCCGCGAGGCCATGTACAACCAATGTCTGGATATGCGCTATTACGGCAGCGCCATGCGTTTCCCCCATATCCAGGGGGCCTTTAGCCAGTCCCTGGTTGTCGAAGCTTGGCAATGCGTTAAGCTTCCTGCGGGCATCAGCCCTCAGGATGCGGCTTTCGCGGAACCGCTTTCCGTTGCCCTGGCTGCCGTTAGGAAAGCCGGGGATCTGATGGGGAAGCGCGTTCTGGTTACAGGAACCGGGCCGATCGGCGCTTTGGTCGTTGCCGCGGCGAAAGTCCATGGCGCCTTGCATGTCGTAGCCACCGACGTGGTCGACGAAGCCTTGGCCCGGGCCAGGGAGGTCGGCGCCGACGACACCATAAATGTGGCGACCCACATATCCGAACTGGAGGCTTTTGCCGAGGGCAAGGGCACCTTTGACGTGGTCATCGAGGCATCCGGTAATGAAGCCGCATTGCGAGGCGCGCTCGACGTCATCCGGCCGCGCGGACGTCTGGTCATCTTGGGCCTCGGCGGATATGTCAATTTGCCGCTCAATCAAATGGTGGCGAAGGAAATTCAGATGCTGGGCAACTTCCGTTTCCACGACGAGTTTCAGTGGGCTGTCGAACTCATTCGGGAAAAGCGCATACCTCTCGGCCCCCTGCTGACCGGCGTCTATCCCATCGACGACGCCGTTGCCGCGTTCGAAGCGGCCAATGACCGCAAGACGGCGATGAAGGTCCAGTTGTCGTTTGCCTAGGGAGCACCGGAGATGACGACAACGCAGACCCTGGGACTCGTCGGATTGGGTGTTATGGGTCGCAACCTGGCCCTCAATGCGGCCGACAACGGATCGTCCGTGGTTGCTTACGATCCGTGGGCCGAGGCCCGAAGCCAATTCGTCGATAATCCCGAAGTGGAGCGGACAAAGCGGATAACCGTTGTTTCATCCCCTAAGGAAATGGTCGCGGTGCTTCCGGCGCCTCGCACCGTCCTGATCATGGTCAAGGCAGGCGAACCGGTGGACACCGTGATCGATAACCTATTGCCGCTCCTGACCGACGGCGACACCCTGATAGACGGCGGTAACTCCTACTTCCGCGATACCATCGCGCGCCAGGGGCGGCTTGCGGAGCGCGGGATAGTTTTCATCGGTCTCGGCATTTCCGGTGGCGAAGAAGGTGCCCGTCATGGCCCGTCGATGATGGCCGGCGGCGACGAAGCGGCGTATGAGGCTTGCCGGCCGATCCTGGAGTCCGTCGCAGCGGTATTCGAGGGACAACCTTGTTGTGCTCGAGTCGGCAGCGACGGTTCCGGTCATTTCGTCAAGATGGTCCATAACGGCATCGAGTACGCCATCATGCAGTCGATTGCCGAGGCCTACGTCCTATTGCGCGACCTCGCCGGCATGAGCCATGAAGACATGGCTGCCGTCTTTCGCCAATGGAACGAAGGCGATTTGTCGTCATACCTGGTGGAGATCACGGCCGGCATTTTGGCACGGCAAGACGACCTGTCCGATGCGCCGTTGGTCGAGATGATCCTTGATAAGGCTGGCCAGAAAGGGACCGGGCGATGGAGTTCGGAAGAAGCCCTCAAGCTGGGGACGCCGACACAAACCATCACTGAAGCGGTATATGCCCGTGCTCTCGCCTCCCTGAAAGATGAGAGGGTCGAAGCGGCAGGCGTTCTGCCTGGCCCCGAAGGCATGCCCAGAGAATGGCCCGCGGCGGAAGCGGTGCCAGCCGTCCATCAGGCACTGCTCGGCTCGGTCGTCGTCGCCTACGCCCAAGGACTGGCCCTGATCGAGGCGGGGAGTCGCGAATACGGCTGGGATACGGATCTCTCCCTGGTTGCCGATATATGGCGGGCCGGTTGTGTGATTCGGGCGCGTCTCCTCGATCGCATCGCCGCCGCCTTTAAGGGCGGTGCGTCACCGGCCAACCTAATGTGTGCCGCCGAGTTCGCGACGATCCTAGCGGACGTCCAAGACGGCTGGCGGCGGACCATATGTGAAGCGACGAATGCCGGCGTGCCGTTGCCCGGCATGGGATCAGCTCTCACCTATTTCGACGGCTACCGGAGCGAGCGCCTCTGGGCCAACATGATCCAAGCGCAGCGCGACTGTTTCGGTGCCCATACCTACGAGCGCATCGATCGGACGGGATCGTTCCATACGGATTGGGGCCTCTAAGGAAAACCAGCGAGTTTTAACCATGGCTCGAATTGTTGCCCGGATGTTAGCGCTAACTCATAAAGCTGTTGCGGATAACAGGGATGAGATCACCAGAAGCAAAACCGGCCGTCTCGTCCAACTCGGTGATCGGGAAGAATGAAGGAGGACACGTAAATGCTAGCTCAGGAATACTCGCTGCTCGTGGGCAGTTACAGCGACATGGACGCCCTGGCCCACCAACCCTACGCGCCGGTGCCGGGCAAGGGGATCTATGCAATGTCCCTCACCCGCGACGGCAAACTCGTTCTCAACGACACGACGGAGGCTTTGAATCCGGCCGTCCTCATTCCGCACAGCGATGGCAAGACCCTATACGCCATCGTCGAAACCATTCAGGATGAAGGCGACGTATTGCGCTACACGGTCACGGGCGACGGTACGCTGATCTACCACGACAAGTTTCGCGCCTCGGGTCGTTCCACCTGCTTCCTTGCGCTGGCGCCGACCAAGGATGCCGCCATCGTCATCAACTACTGGGATGCGATCATCGATGTCGCCGAGGTGGCAGGCGATGGAAAGCTTGGCGCCGTCTTGCAAAGCTTCAGGCAGCATTACCGCGGCGAAGGCGAATGGCGCCAAGTCGAGAACCGTGAAGACCACTGGGGAAATCGACAGGTCGGCCCGCACGCCCACTGCGCCCATTTTTGGCGCGAATGGGTGTTCATCCCGGATCTCGGCGAAAACGCGATATTTCAGTATCGCTGGGACGCCGAGAAGAAACAGCTTTCCCGGGAGACCTGGATCGAGTTCGAAGCCGGATCGGGGCCACGCCACATGGCCATGCACCCGGGCCTCGATATCTGTTACGTCTCCAACGAGTTGTTCAACACCGTATGCGTCGCCGTGCTAGACGACAGCGCACCGGACGAAATCAAACCCCGGCTATTGCCGATTCAGTACGAGTCGACCGTCGACAATCGCGACAATGTCTCCTATGTCTCGGAAATCAAGCTGTCGCCGGACGCCCGCTTCCTCTACGTCTCCAATCGCGGCGACAATTCACTGGCCATTTTCAAGGTCCTGGACGACGGCCGCTTGGAGCGCAGCGGGCTCGTTCCTACCGGCGGCAAATTCCCGAGGCACTTTGCGATCACGCCCTGCGGCGACGCGGTGGTCGTCGCCAACCAGGATTCCGGACACATACGGGTCTTTTCCCGGGACGTGGACAGCGGTGACCTGACCATGACCGACGAGATCTACGAGATCCCGGCACCGAACTATATCCGTTTCGTCAATTCCTGATCGGGTCCTGAAACACCTGTGTCGCCGAGGAGACGCGCCATGCCGAAATTCTCTGCAAACCTTGGGTTCCTCTGGAACGAACTGACGCTGCCTGAAAGGATCCACGCGGCGAAGAACGCGGGGTTCGCCGCCGTCGAGTGTCATTTCCCCTACGAGACACCGGCCGACGCCGTCGCCGCCGCGCTGAAAGATACCGGTCTTGAAATGATCGGCCTTAATACGCGGCTCGGTATAAACGGCCCTGATGACTTCGGGGTCATGGCCATGCCGGGGCGCGAGGATGAGGCCCGCGGCTATGTCGACGAAGCAATCGCCTATGCCGCTGCGATCGGCGCCCGCAACGTAAACGCGGTACCCGGCAAGACCGGCGGCACGGAAGAAGCCGAGACGGTGTTCCGGTCGAACCTCCGGTATGCCTGCGATCAGGCGGCGCCGCTCGGCATCACGATCGTGATTGAGGGCGTCAATCAGCGGGACGCGCCGGGGTATCATTTCAGTATTGTCGAAGTCGGCCTGGAGACCATCCGGGCGGTCGCCGCAGATAACCTGAAACTGATGTTCGACTGTTACCACGCGCAGATCATGCAGGGGGATTTGACCCAATTGCTGAGAGGCAGTCTGCCGCACGTCAGGCATGTTCAGTTCGCCGCCGTTCCCGATCGGGGCGAGCCTGATACGGGCGAAGTCAACTATCCCTACCTTCTGGCCGCCCTCGATGACATGGGATGGGGCGGGTTCGTCGGCGCTGAATACCGGCCGCGGCGTACGACGCAAGAAGGCCTCACATGGATGGATGTCTACCGATAGTCAAAGCGTGAGAAGAGAGGTAAGGACCCGATGACCCAAACCGAGAGAAAGCCGAAAGTTTCCTTTATTGGTATAGGTCTCATGGGCAGCCGCATGGCCGCGCGGCTGCTGACGGCAGGATTTCCCGTGACCGTATGGAACCGCAGTGCCGACAAATGCACACCCCTCGAAGCTCAAGGCGCTCGGGCGGCAGGTTCGATCGGGGAGGCGGTTGCCGATGCCGAGATCGTCATCACGATGCTGGCCGGCGCTGCTGCCATCGAGGAGGTGTATTTCGGCCCCGATGGCGTGGTGTCGAATGCACCGATGGACTGCCTGTTGATCGATATGAGTTCCCTGGCCCCGGACATTGCGACAGGCAACCACCGTCGCCTTACCGAAGCCGGCTATGAACACCACTTGGACGCCCCCGTCTCGGGCGGCGTCTCCGGCGCAGAAGCCGGTACCCTCTCGATCATGGTCGGTGGCCAACCCGTGGACCTCGAGCGGTCACGACCCGTCTTCGAAGTGATGGGCAATGTCTTTCACATCGGGGACGCGGGGGCCGGACAGGTCTGCAAGCTGGTCAACCAGACCATCGTCCATATCTTCATTGGCGGCGTGTCGGAGGGCTTGATGCTTGCCGCCTCGTTGGGCGTCGACGCCGGCAAGGTTCGCCAAGCGATATCGGGCGGCTACTGCCAAAGCCGTATTCTGGACATTCACGGCGGCAAGATGGTCGATCGGGATTTCGTTCCCGGCGGGCCGCTCGAGTTCTCGGTCAAGGACCTGGATTCTTCGGTGAAGATGGCCAACGAGGCTTCGCTGGAAATGCCTCTGGCGGCCGAAACGCTTGATCGCTACCGGACCCTGGTCGCCAGCGGGCGTGGCCGGCTCGATCACTCGGCGTTGTTGCTGGCCTACGAAGAAGCCAACGCTCCGATAAGGGTGTCACCGGACAAGGCTGACAAGCTGCCTTGATCGCGGCGCACAACCGGACCCTCGATCGGCCGGCGCGGCGGGCAAAAGGGACCGGCGAGGCGGCCCGTTCAGGTCGTTCCGCCTTCGACAAGCCGGCATTCGATCGTGTTGACCCGCGGCGTTTGTAGGCCGTTCAACCTGTCGACAACGATTTCGGCACTCTGTTGACCGATCTTGAAACGCTCGACGTATACGGTCGTCAACGGACGGGGCAGCAGTTGCCCGATCTGAAGCCCGCTGAACCCACCGATCGCCAAAGTCGTCGGGACATCGATGCCGGCCTCTTGGCAATAAAACAATCCGCCAACCGCGGAAATGTCGTTGGGAAAGTATATGGCATCCAGGCCAGGATGATCGGCCAGAAGGTTCTTCAGCCCGGTTTTTCCGATCTCGATGTCTGGTGGCCGGTCGAATTCGCCGATCCCCTCGAACGACAGACCGTAATCTTGCAGCACGTCGGCAAATCCCTGAAATCGCTTTCTTGCCGTTCGATCACGCTTGTTCCAGCCAAGGTAACCGAAGTGCCGATAGCCCCGCTGGATCAAATGCCGGGCCATAAGAGCGCCAGCTTGAGAATGATCGACGCCAACGCAGGCGTCGACGGGATCGTCTGTGACCTCCATCATTTCGACAACCGGCACGCCTGCATTGGTCATGATCTTCTTCGCCCGATCCGTATGGGCCAGATTGGATACGATCAATCCCGACGGGCGCCAAGACAGCATGGAGCGGATCAGTTCCTCTTCCTTATCGCGCTGGTAATCCGAAATCCCGATGACAGCTTTGTAGCCTTCGGAGTCCAGATGACTGGTTACACCCGCCAGAACCTCGGTGAACACCTGGTTACGCAACGTCGGTACGATGACGGCGATCAGGTTGGAAGTGGATGTCGCCAATGATCCAGCGATTTTGTTGGGCACAAATCCCAGTTCATCGACCACCTCGAGGACTTTTTTTCGGGTCTTTTCGGAGACACTGCCCGTTTCGCGCAGGACGCGCGATACCGTCATCTCACTGACGTTCGCCGCAGCGGCCACCTCACGAAGAGTCGTTTGGTCCCGTAGGGCCGGTTTTTTCCTTTTTTCGTTTTTTGAAGCCATGGGGTCTCCGAGGCATCGTATGTTGTTTAGCAATGCACGGATGACGGATCAGAGCCGAATCCGCCAAACCATTATGAGAAAAATGTTAGCGTATGGCAATTTATATAGACTCCGCAGAGGAATAATGTTAGCGTATAACAATCTTGAATTATTAATGCCTTACAATAGGCGTGCGGGTGAGCCGATCATTTGGTGTCGGCATGGCAGGGACCGCAGAAAAGGGAAAGCTCAAGGGCGAGCAGGAGTTGATCGATGCGCGATGCCCCAACGAAGCCCTTCCATCCTCAAGAAAAGAATAGGGAAAAACGGATTGATTTCCCGGCCCCCGATGCCGTCTCCACGTATCTTGTGATCGAGCCTGGCCGAGACCGATGCAGTCGGACGTACGAATAGAGATAGCGTTTCATATGGAGAGTGATCGTGCCGAAAATCCGTTTTGACTCCGTAGAGAAGAGCTTCGGTTCGGTTCTGGTTCTGCCGCCGTTCGATTTGGAGTTCGACGACGGCGAGTTCACCGTTCTCGTCGGCCCGTCGGGATGCGGAAAATCCACGACGTTGAGAATGCTGGCCGGACTTGAGGATCTCACAAGCGGCGAAATCTGGTTCGACGACAAACCAATCAGCCATCTGGAACCCAAGGACCGCGACATCGCCATGGTGTTCCAGGACTATGCGCTCTACCCACACATGAACATCGCGAAGAATATGTCCTTCGCCCTCAGGCTCCAGAAGGCCCCCAAAAACGAAATCGACGACAAGGTGGCACGGGTCGCCGAGATGCTGGGCATCGAGCAGCTTTTGTCCCGCAAACCGGGCGAACTGTCGGGCGGACAGCGTCAACGCGTCGCCATGGGCCGGGCTCTCGTCCGCGACGCCTCCACCTTCCTGTTCGACGAGCCCTTGTCCAACCTGGATGCCAAGCTCCGCAGCAAGATGCGTACCGAGCTTGCCGAGATGCGCAACACCCTCGACAAGAACATGGTCTACGTGACCCATGACCAAGTCGAGGCGATGACGTTGGGGGATCGAATCGTGGTCATGGCGGACGGCTTGGTGCAACAGGAAGGAACAGCCGAAACGCTGTTCAAGGAACCGACCAACAAGTTCGTCGCCGGCTTCATCGGCAGCCCTACGATGAATTTTCTCGATGCCGAGCTGGTCGAACGCGACGGAACCGTGGCGGTCAAAGGCGAGGGCGTCTTGCTCGATCTATCGCCGTCTATGCGTGAGCGACTGAGTGCCGCCACCAGTCAGCAGGTGATCGTCGGAATACGCCCGTCGTGTTTCAAGGTCGCATCGGAGGCCGGCGCCGAGGGGTCGCATATCAGCCTAAGCGTCAAAGTTTCCGAATACCTGGGCGCTCAATCGATCCTCGTGACCATGTGCGGCGATCAGGAAATCCTCGTCGAACTGGAAAGCGCGTCGCGGTTCGATCGCGGAACTACCGTGATATTCGAGGTCGATCCCGAAGACATCATGGTTTTCGACAAGACGACGGAAGTCAGGTTCTAGCGCCGGACAGCCGTCAGACGTTCAACAAATCGAAACAAGGAGGACGTGAGAAATGCTGAAAGTACTCAAGACACTAGCCCTATCCGCGGCAGGCCTGGCCCTGGTGGCGGGTTCGGCGCTGGCGGATCCATATGCGCCCTACAGGGGGCAAACGGTGATCGCCAATTTCCCGGCCCACCCCCACTACCATGCGGTCATGAAAGTCTTGCCCCAGTTCACCAAGGAAACGGGCATCAAGGTCGAGGTCGACCTTCTCCAATATCTGAAGATGCGTGAGAAGCAGACCCTCGAGCTGACCAAGAGAAAGGGCGACTACGATCTGATCGCCTACGTCGTGTTCTCGAAGGCCGACTATGTCTATGCCGACCAACTTGAGAACCTGGCGCGGTTTTTCATGAACCCGAAGTTGGCCGATCCCAATTATGACGCCGGCGATCTCATTGATGGCTACGTTAAGAACATCGGTGTCGTCGGTGGCACCAAGGGATACCTGCCGGGACCGCTGCATTCCGTCTACGGCATTCCCTTCGGATCGGAGACGTCCGTCCTCGGTTATCGCAAGGACATCTTCGAAAAGCATAACCTGACGGTGCCGAAGACCTATGACGAACTGCTCGGTCTCGTTTGCAAGATCCCCGAGCTCGAGCCGGGCATGGGTGGTTTGGCTTCCCGGGCCGCCTCAGGCCACCAGGCCAGTCATGCGTTCCTGCTCCACCTGGCGCCGCTCGGCGGACGGATCTTCGATGATAAGTGGAACCCAATCGTCAACAACGCGGCCGGTGTCCAAGCGGCCAAGGCGCTGAAGAAGATCGTCGACTGCGGCCCCGAGGGCGCCAAGACCTTCGCCTTCGCCGAAGCCGGCAATGCCTTTTTGCAGGGCAAGACCGCTCTGTTCCTGGACACGACGGTATTCGCCAGTTCAGTCGAAGACCCGAAGAAGTCGAAAGTCGTCGGCAAGGTCGGTTGGGCCATGCATCCCAAGGGCGTGCGCCGGGGATCGCAAACCGGCGGCTTCGGAATCGCCATCCCGAAAAACGCGCAAAACAAGGAAGCCGCCTTCCTGCTGATGCAATGGCTGACTTCCAAGCACGGCGACAAACTGGTGGGACTCGCCGGCGGAAACCCGTCACGCTATTCCACCCACGCCGATCCGGAGGTCAACAAGAAGTACCCGCACATGAAGGTGTTCGGTGAAGCCCTCAAGCACGCCGATCCTGATTGGCGTCCGATCATCCCGGTGTGGGGTAAGATCAACGCCGATCTGGGCACGACGCTTTCGAAAGTACTGACCGAAAACCTGGATCCGCAGGAAGCGCTGGACGGCGTCGCCAAACGGACCAAGGCGATCATGGAGGACGCCGGTTACTACAGCTGGCAGTAACGGCGCAGCCGTTACGGAGGGCGGTCATCCTCCCTGGGCCGCCCTCCGCTCCCGCCGTTCGTAGCGCAGCAGTGGATGGCTAATCGAAGCGGAAACGGTTGATATGACGACGATGAGCATGAAGCGAATGACCCCATACATGTTCCTCGCCCCGGCGGCGGTGATCATGATCAGCGGGTTGCTCTACCCCATCGGGTACATGATCTACGCCAGTTTCCTCAACTGGAACCCGAGCCAGTTGATCGGCGAAGCCGAGTTCATCGGCCTGCGAAACTACGGCAACCTGCTCATGGACGAGAGCTTCCGGGAATCGACCATGGTCACCCTGAAGTTCTCGTCGATCGTCGTCGTCACCGAAATGGTCGTCGGCGTTGGTCTGGCGCTGTTGTTGGACCGCAACATCCGCGGCATTTCCGTTCTCAGGACCATCTTCATCCTGCCGATGATGATCGCTCCCATCGTCGTCGGCCTGATGTGGCGCTATATGTATCATCCGTCGGTGGGGATTTTTAACCGGACATTGAAGGACTGGGGTTTCGAGCCCATCCCCTGGCTTTCGGATTCCGGATGGGCCCTGGCCTCGATCATCATCGCCGACATCTGGCAATGGACACCTTTCATCTTCATCCTGGCACTGGCCGCCCTACAATCGCTACCGCGTTCGGCCTTGGAAGCGGCGCGGATCGACGGTGCCTCCGGTTGGCAGCAGATCATCCACATCAAATTGCCGCTGATGATGCCGGTGTTGATCGTCACCGGGCTCCTGCGCCTGATCGACTCCTTCAAGGTGCTGGAAGTGATCCTGGTGATGACCAACGGTGGCCCCGGATTGTCGACGGAAATCCTGTCCCTGCGCATCGCCCGCACGGCGTCCGAATTCCGCGAACTGGGTGTCTCCGCGGCCATGTCCAACTATCTGCTGCTGATACTGCTCGCTCTAACGGTCATCATGTTCGTCTACAACAAGGTCGTCGAAGCCCGCGAGGCGAGCGTGCGCCAGGCGGCGGAGGAGGCCTGACTCATGGACAACACCTACGAACGCCAGAACCCGGCCTTCTACGCGTTGATCGCCGCCCTCGTGGTCATGTCGATCGCGCCGATCTACCTGATGCTGTCGACCTCGTTCCGGCTCAACGTCGACGTCATGAGCGAAACGTCGAGCCTGTTGTTCTTCCCGACGTTACAGAATTACGAAACGGTGTTGTGTAACGTCCTGTGGTACGACCCGGCCCACGTCGATTATTGCGACCCGACGTTCGGGCGCGCCCTTGGCAATTCGCTCATCGTGGCCCTGATCTCAACGGGTATCACCTTGATCGTCGGTTGCATGGCGGCTTACGCCCTGGTCCGTTTCCGGTTCATGGGACGCGGCACCATGTCGATGACGACGCTGATGATGCGCATGGTCCCGCCTGCCGTTCTGCTGGTCCCCGTCTTCGGAATCTGGACGTTCCAATACAGGCTCGATGGCACCCACGCCGGCATCATCCTGGTTTACGTGGCCATGAACCTGCCGTTCGTCATCTGGATCCTGCAGAGCTTCATCGTCCAAGTGCCCATTCAATTGGAAGAGGCCGCCAGAATCGATGGCGCCAATGCCTTCCAGGTGTTCTTCCTGGTCGTCCTGCCGGTCATCAAGCCGGGCCTGGCGGCGGCGTCGATCTTCACCTTCCGCATCGCCTGGAACGAGTTCCTGATCGCCAACGCCCTGCTCGACCGGACGACGCGAACCGTCCCCGTGACCATCGTCAACTCGCTGACCGAATACGACATCGATTGGGGCGTGATCATGGCCACCGGGATGCTTCTGGCTATCCCGCCGATCATCTTCACTTTCGTCGCCTCCAAGCAGATCATCACGGGCATGACGGCCGGTGCGGTCAAGGGATGAGGTTACGGCGGTCTTGTCGTCGCGTCGGCCCAAGTGACGCGAGAGCACGCACGTCCGCTTACAGATCGGCGGGCCGGTGATTTCCAAGAACCGCCCGTTGGACGGCGCCTGGGATGCTCTCGAGATCCGGTCCGCCCGGACGCTCGCCAGCGCTTTTGGAGCCTGCCCCGATATCGCAAGCGGACGGGGTTCAAAAGGTCCGGATATCGGCACACTACCGATACTGTTGATAAACTCGGTCTGGAGAATTCGGCTTGAAACTTCTTACCCACTGAGCCGCACCATGCATTCTTGAGACGAAGGGATCGGTCAAAGAAGCCGAATTTTCGCCCTGGAGCCGCCTGGGCCCGCACAGACGCCTTCTGAAGCCACCCGTCTCTTGCAAAATCAAAATCAGATATTTTCACCGTCCGCCATTTGGCGAGTTTATCAACAGTATCTAACGGTTACCGGCGTCCGCCCGCCGGGCCGCTTCGGTGAGATCGAATGCGCCGACGACGGACAGGTTACCGAATTCAACGAAAAGCCTCAGGCTTCCGGCGGCCGTATCTCGGGCGGCTTTTTCGTCTGTGACCAGCGGTTGTTCGATTTCGTCGGCGATGACGAGGATCTGGTGTTGGAACAGGAACCCATGCGCGACCTGGCCGACCGGGGCGAGATGATGCTGTTCAAGCACGACGGTTTCTGGCAATGCATGGACACCTTCCGCGACTACAAACTTCTCAACGGCCTGTGGAATGCGGACGACGCCCCCTGGCGGAACTGGTAAAAGAAACAATATGGCGAACATGCCGCTTACCGAAGTCTTCGCTGGTAAAAGAGTTCTGGTCACCGGGCACACGGGATTCAAGGGCTCCTGGTTGGCGCTTTGGCTGAAGGAGCTGGGCGCCGACGTCTCCGGAATCGCGCTGGCGCCGGAATACGAGGGCTCGCATTTCGAGCTGTTGGGTCTGGACCGGGAAATTCGCCATACCATTGGCGACATTCGGGACCTCGACGCCCTGGCCCGCGCCGCGCAGGACGTGCAACCCGACATCGTCTTCCACTTGGCCGCCCAGGCCTTGGTCCGGCGATCCTACGACGATCCCAAAACCACCTTCGATACCAACGTGGGCGGTTCGGTGAGCGTGCTCGAAGTGGTTCGCCATTGTGACAGCGTCCAGGCGCTGGTCATAATTACGTCGGATAAGGCGTACTTGAACAAAGAGTGGCCATGGGGCTATCGCGAGAACGACGAGTTGGGCGGACACGACCCCTACAGTGCGTCGAAGGCCGGCGCGGAGATGGCGTGCATGGCCTACCGCCATGCTTTCTTCGAACGCCGCCACGAACTTGGCGTCGCCACTACGCGAGCCGGCAATGTCATCGGCGGCGGTGACTGGGCGGATGACCGCATCATACCTGATTGCATGCGCGCCTTGCGCGACGGCCGGCCCATTAAATTGCGCCACCCGATCGCGACCCGGCCTTGGCAACATGTCCTGGATCCACTGAATGGCTATTTGCAATTGGCCGCGGCGCTTTTACGCGAACCGAAACGCTACAGTGGTTCATGGAACTTCGGGCCAGAATTGGAAAAAAGCCTGAATGTGCGAGAGGTTGCGGAACACGCGGTATCCCTGTGGGGAAGCGGCCACGTCGAAGAAAGTCCAGAAACGGATGCCCCATTCGAGCATCGGCTCCTACAGCTCAGCATCGACAAGGCAAAACTGGACCTCGGTTGGCGTCCTCGCTGGTCATCTGTGGCGGCGATCGAGCAAACGGTTGATTGGTACAGGCGAGTCAACGCCGGCGAAACGGCGGCCACCGTTAGTGTCTCACAGATTCAGGCCTTCATGGCACTTGGAGCCTGATGCCTGAAGCCCGCGCCAGGATTTCGCTGTTAGCTCGGCAATAGAGACCAGAATCGGTGTTCGTATCCCGTCAAATCGCCGTTATCAGTATCTGTGTCGCCGGCAGCGTTCTTGCCTATGCGTTTCGCCCCGGTACCCTGGGCGCGGTCCAGGCCGTCCTGGCCATCGCGATCATCTGGGTCGGGTTGGCGCCGGGAATATGGTACTTGCGGCAGCCGCACGAAGCCCGACGCCCGCTGCCGGTTATGGCATTGAGCGGTTTGTTTTACGCGGTGTTTTTCGGATTGCCGGCGTTCTTGGCGTTTTCGCTGCGAGGGGCCGGCGACACGGGCCCACAGGATCCCAGAATCGCATTCTATGGAACAGCATACATCGACGCCATCAATGTCGAGGCGCTGTTCCTGGTTCTCGCGGGCCAGTTTGTTCTCTTTTCGACATGGCTAGCGATGCGGGACTCATTCCCTGGTTGGCGAACGCGAATACGGGTCCGCGAGGTTGGAGGCGATGCCGGCCTGATGGTCGTCGGGTTCAGCTTGGCGCTCGGCTCTATCGCTTATGGGTTGGTGCCCGCAATCAAGGCCCTGCCGTCTGTCGGACAGTTCCTGCAACCGGCGGGTTACGTGGCTTTCGCCATCCTCTATTTGCTGAACAGCTCGAATCGGCTGCCGCGGCCGCTGGCGTGGACCTATTTTTTGCTCTTGCTTCCCATCTGGGGCGGGCTATTGCTGGCCTCGGGATTCCTGACATCGCTGGTCAATCTGCTCGTTTTGTGGTTCGTGCTCCGGTTGGGAACTGGCGGGTCTCTCCCCTGGAAACCCCTGCTCGTTGCCGCCGTTCTGTTTCCCCTTATTTATGCGCACATCAATTCTTTCAGGAACCAGTATTGGGTCCTGGACCGGGATGCGTCGATTGTGGAAAAGGTTGTAGGGTTTGTGAAGATCGTTCCGGCGCAGGTCGTCAGCTCTGATCACGGCCTGTTTTCCGGGAAATTCGAAACTGTCCGTTTGGTTCGCCGCATATCCCTGATCTTGCCATTCAGCCATGTCGTCGAGTCGACTCCGGAAGTGGTACCGTACTGGCAGGGCGCCACCTACCGGACACTGTTCGTCGGCTGGGTGCCCCGGATCATCTGGCGGAACAAACCTGAGGAGCGATGGGGCAACGAATTCGGACGCCGATACGAGATCCTCATGAAGGACAACCGGACGATGTCCACTGCTGTCCGGTTTAATTTGGGTTGTCATATGAGAGCCCATTGACTGGTTGGCCTCGGGTCAGATGTATCCGGTTCCAGAAGGCGGTCGATGCGTTTTCGGTGCATGAGGTTTTGTCTGACCA
>Ga0209259_1000033_pt1 | contig 31570 bp, 25 predicted proteins | sample WorMetGr2BELIZE1_FD_187417 | JGI IMG/M metagenome (GOLD analysis project Ga0209259, IMG submission 187417) | Marine gutless worms symbiont microbial communities from Max Planck institute for Marine Microbiology, Germany - Inanidrilus... ...
AAATTTTACAATCCAAACGAACTCAACCAAACCATACCAGCTTGCTCAGTATTTTCGGCCAAACGCTGAAATGTTAGGGTGTGGCCATGTTCACGTCAATCAAAATAGGAGGCGTGGCAAGCGAAAATTACAAAATTATTAAGTACGTAACCGCATAAGAAATACGTGGAAATAGCGCTTTGAGCAACTGTATTGTGCATAGTTTAATGTAGCAAATCACGAACACGTTGCGGCCACAGTAGCTTCATTGAGGTATTGTGACAGTGTTACGGCCGTGTGTTATGTGGATGATGTGCAGACAATAGCAGAAATCTGGAAAAAGCTGTCGGATAGTAGTACGATTGGTGTTAAGGTCAACTCAATCCCCAAAACACCGGATAGAACTTAATAGCTGCAACAGAGAACTTAATAGGTGGAACAGATTGTATTACATGATAAAATTACAAGTAGGGTTATAACTGTGCAAAAGTTAAACTCCAAATAGCACAGAAATTCATTACGCCACAACGTGACACAATACTTCACGGTTAAACGTTCAACATTAGATTATACTGCGCACGCGTCCTCTGTAGTTTTTTTGTAAATCATTACCATTTTATCTTTTGCTTGAACAACGTAAATTAATTTTATGGATGAAGATTCGTCGTTCAAATAATATTGTATTACAGACATTGTCTGGAGTGAATTATCATGAATTTCTAGCACTGTGTAGTAATGATATTGATGCGTCTTCTGTCTCAGAAAATATCATCAAGAGAGCGTTATGGAATGCATTTGCACAGACTGTTGATATCTGAATTTGGTTTCTCTGCTGTGTATTGTTTTTGCTGTTTTTATGCGTTGTGTTCTATTTTGTACGTTTGTAGTGTAATGTGTGCTGCCTCTGTGGCACAATAATGATAATAATAATTGTATCACGGACACTGTCTGGATCTAGAGTAAATTAGAATAAACTTCTAGCAACTTGTAGCAAATATGGTATTGATATGTCATGTGGAATGTATTTGCTCAGACTGTTGATGTCTGTTTTTTTCTGTACTGTTTTGATGTTTTATGTTTTATTTTGTATGTTTGTATTGCTATATGCGGCTGCCTCTGTGGCGTAATAAACAATAATAATAAATAATAATAATAACATCAACCAAATTTGAACTAAATTCATAACAAAAGTAGCGTATACTGCTGCAAATAATCAGTTGATTCAGTACGAACCCCCATGGTCATATTACACTTGAAAAACGTTTAAAGAATTTGTGAAGAATCAATCGCCCAATTTTGCACTCCTGCTCAGCCAAGTCAATGAAGAAGGTATGACTGCGTCACTGTGTATCAATCGCTCAACTAATTGGCGTCTAACACAAAAATAGTTGGCGTCAAAAGCCCAAATGTGTTCGGTCAAACGCCCAATTCTGCACTCCTGTGGCACAGCGAAGTCAAACAAAATGGTATACCGGCGTTAATACAGTCAAACGCTCAGCTACTTGGCGTCAAACGCCCAGCTAGTTGGCGTCAAACGCCCAAATTCGGTCGTCAAACGCCCAATTCCGCATTCCTGTAGCACAGCGGAGTCAAAGCAAAAGGTATACCGGCGTTAAAAGGGGTCAAACGCTCATCTAATTGGCGTTAAACGCCGAGCTATTTGGCGTCAAATGCCGAAATTCGTTCTGTCAGACGCCCTAGTCTGCACTCTAGTAGCACAGCCATGTCAACGAAAAAGGTATGGCGGCGTCACAGGGGTCAAACGCTCAGCTAATTGGCGTCAAACGACCAAATTTGGTCGGCCAAACGCCCCTGTGTGCACTGTAGTAGCACAGCTAAGTCAAAGACAAAGGTATACCGGCGTTAATTTGAGTCAAACGCTCACCAAACTGGCGTAAAACGCCCAGCTAGTTTGCGTCAAACACCCAAATTCGGTCGGTCAAACGTCCAACTCTGCACTCCTGTAGCACAGCCAAGTCAAACAAAAAGGTATACCGGCGTTAATTGGAGTCAAACGCTCAGCTAATTGGCGTCAAACGCTCAAATTCGATCGGTCAAACGTCCAACTCTGCACTCCTGTAGCACAGCCAAGTCAAAGAAAAAGGTATACCAGCGTTAATTGGGGTCAAAACGAAACGCTCAGCTATTTGGCGTCAAACGCCCAAATTGGGTCGGTCAAACGCCCTAGTCTGCACTCTAGTACCACAGTGATGTCAATGGTAAAGGAATGGCGGCGTCACAGGGGTCAAACGCTCAGCTAGTTGCCGTCAAACGCCCAAATTTAATCGGTCAAACGCCGTAGTGTCACTAGTGTGCACTGTAGTGGCACAGCCATGTCAACGAAAAAGGTATACTGGCGTCACATGGGTCAAACGCTCAGCTAATTGGCGTCAAACGCCCAAATTCGGTCAGTCAGATGACCAACTCTGCACTCCTGTAGCACATCCAAGTAAAAGAAAAAAAGGTATACCGGGGTTAATTGGGGTCAAAACGAAACGCTCAGTTAATCGGCGTCAAACGCCCAAATCCGGTCGGTCAAACGCCCTAGTCTGCACTCTAGTACCACAGTGATGTCAATGGTAAAGTAATGGCGGCGTCACAGGGGTCAAACGCTCAGCTACCTGGCGTGGGCGTCTAACGCCCAAATTTGATCGGTCAAACGCCGTTGTGTGAACTGTAGTAGCACAGCCATGTCAACGAAAAAAGTATACCGGCGTTAATGGGAATCAAACGCTCAGCTAATTGGCATCAAACGCCCAAATTCGGTCAAGTCAAACAAAAAGGTATACCGGCGTTAATTGGAGTCAAACGCTCAGCTATTTGGCGTCAAACGCCCAAATTGGGTCGGTCAAACGCCCTAGTCTGCACTCTAGTACCACAGTGATGTCAATGGTAAAGTAATGGCGGCGTCACAGGGGTCAAACGCTCAGCTACCTGGCGTCAAACGCCCAAATTTGATCGGCAAAACGCCGTAGTGTGCACTGTAGCTAGTTGGCGTCAAACGCCGAATTTCGGTCGGTCAAACGTCCAACTCTGCACTCCTGTAGCACAGCCAAGTAAAAGGAAAAAGGTACCGGTATACCGGCGTTAATTGGGGTCAAAACAAAACGCTCAGCTAATTGGCGTCAAACGCCCAAATTCGGTCGGTCAAACGCCCTAGTCTGCACTGTAGTACCACAGTTGGTGTCTTTACCATTTGTCAATGGTACAATGGTAAAGAAATGGCGGCGTCACAGGGGTCAAACGCTGAGCTAATTGGCGTCAAACGCCCAAATTCGGTCAGTTAAATGCCCAATTCTCACTGTAGTAGCACATCTAAGTCAAAGACAATGGTATACCGGCGTTAATTGGAGTCAAACGCTCACCTAAGTGACGTCAAACGACCAGCTAGTTGGCGTCAAACGCCGAAATTCTGTCGGTCAAACGTCCAACTCTGCACTCTTGTAGCACAGCCAAGTAAAAGAAAAAGGTATATATACCGCCGTGAATTGGAGTCAAACGCTGAGCTAATTGGCGTCAAACGCCCAAATTCGTTCGGGCAAACGCTCCTGTGTGCACTGTAGTAGCACAGCTAAGTCAAAGACAAAGGTAACGGCGTTAATTGGAGTCAAACGCTCACCTAATTGGCGTCAAACGACCAGCTAGTTGGCGTCAAACGCCCAAATTCGGTCGGTCAAACGCCCTAGTCTGCACTCTAGTAGCACAGCCATGTCAATGAAAAAGGAATGGCGGCGTCACAGGGGTCAACTCAGCTAATTGGCGAACGACGTTCAGCCAGTGTGTTATGGTATGGGTCGGAGCTAGCGAACAATGTGCAATTATAAAGTACAGGAAGTCGACTACTAGCTTTCCAACCAGCTAAAGATAAATCGCATACGTTACCCCTAAGAGCCCCCCCCCTAAAGAGTGCCTCAGAAACGCTAATTAGCTGTTTTATGAGTAAAACTGACATTCTCTCGATGAAACTCTGCTACAAAGTGTCTTTGCGTTAAATCTTTCATATAAAGCGCTTATGTTTGCCCCTGATGCCCCCATAGGGTAACCCAAAAATGCAATGTTGTGCATGATTTTGCGAATAACGCTGGACGTTCATCGAAAACGCATTAAGCTTCGCGCGGTCTCTCTGCCATAGCTGAGCTACTTGTACTTTGAGTTATAAAATTTTCACTAAACTGTGTTACGGTGATAAGATAAAGTTTTCATTCGTAATTCATGTGAATTATGAATTAAGTAGCTATGTTATTGATGTGCCGCGATATTGAGAAATGTGACGTACACCTAAGTGAGATAAAAACTGATGTACAGGTAGCTGGTCTTTAATTTCAAAGCTAGTGCATATTTTAGGTGAAGTGGGCACTTTTTACATACTTTTGTTCCGCGTTTATCCCAGTAAATGTGTACCTATTTATATTGAAATCGGTTGATATTTGACAGACACAGACCATAAAATAGGTTGGCATTTTTTTTGAGACACGTTGTAGTTTCAAGGCTTAATATTAACTGTTTTACACCTTCCAATGATTAAGAATACGGATTTACGACTTGTGTTTTATTACTGGAAAATACAATCATGTCTTATTTTCTTTGAGAAAATTGAACTTGAATTTTTTACGCTTTAAGGGGGTAGCTTAAAGTGATGTGTAGATATTTAGAAGCAATGCTTCTCAATAGCAAATACCTGAAAGCATGAGGCGGATGTCCAAACAAATTCTGTAACCTGTTGCAAAGCAATATCTTGCTGCATTATTTATTCACAGGCATGTCAATTTCAAACGATGGTCAATTTTTGACCATATTTTGACATTGTAATAACCTATGTAAGGAAATTATTCAAGGCTAAAACAATATAGTTGTATTCATTCTCCTAAACATTATAAAGTAATATCATTTATCAGTTGTTTTAATGATTTACGTTAAGAGCGCAGTTAGCGACGTACAGTTATTCTTTCGGTTTGCATCGCTACTTGATAATACACAGTTCAGATCATGATGACAACTCATTGTGTACCGAAGCAACGTTGGACTTTTCTTTGCTTTGCTAACCTTCTTGTTATCAATATGTATTATAACTATTGCTGTCGATCGATTAATTTTTTTAATCACGTTAATTTTTTAACACATAATTAAGGCGTTATTAACGCACGTTTTGTTGGTGCCGACTTTGTAGTTTGTATTGTGATTTGTGGTAGAACTAACTTAGTACTTTGTAACTTTGTATGTATTGCACGTAAGAAACACGAAGAAACAAGAGACAAGTGAATGTTATTTAAATAAAATACTGTCGAAAGTAAGTGGCAGTGACGTAATTAGAAAATTTTTAATGGCGTTAATTTTCTTAATCGTGATTAATTCTTTAACGCGTTCACGCGTTAATTAACGCGTTAAATCGACAGCTGTAATTATAACGTGCCATTACAGTAAGCAAGAATAGTCATACAGTAAGCCTATGAGGCAACGTGTGAATGTCCGTAATACACACCATGTCAACGCAGATTTTTTACTGAAGAATAATACAGATCAAACAATGACAATCTGTAAAGCACCACATATTTGTCGGCTCTAAATGATTTCGATTCTAGCGAAAATCGGACTAAGTCAGTAGGCCTATACAAACTGTCCGTTTGGCGAAAATTTCGACTGCCTAACGAAATTCATCAACAACGCCTGTTCCAGAGTGCCAAACAGATTTCACAGTGCAGAAATTTTTTCATTATGAAGCCGCTTATCAGTGCAAACTTTCACTACAGCTCCATGAAACGTAGCTATACCACGTACCGTTTACATGAAACAGTGAATAACGAACAACACTTCATACATCGGCACCACTGGTTTTGCAAGCTTCACTGTAATCATGATGTCACAACTGACGTTATAATTAGTCAATTTTTTAATGCTTCATTTATTTCTGGAGAAGACTGTTAATCACAATGTATCCGCACCCTTGGCAATAAACTCAGAATTGTCCGAAACGAGTCAATGTAGGAAAATCATACTCGTGCTGCAGGTTAATATACATGTAGACAAGGGCAATGGTCGTAGAATTCACGTTATCTGGTAGATGGTATAGGGGGTCACCCCTGCTCCGATCATTATTTATTTATTTTTTTACAATGCAATTCGTACACAGGGTATACAAAATTGAAAATAAAAAAAATAAATAGAAAAACAATACTGATCGAAATTACGTAGCTAACGTGTGCCAATAGCAGTCAGTATGCACTCGATCTGCACTCGACTCCATTCACGGTTAGGAGTGTACAGAATGCCAGCTCTCACCATAATCAGTTCCAACGCAAAACTAACATGACAATAATCAGTAAGCGACATTTGCATTAAAGTGTCACTATTGCAGCAGGATGATTTAAAACCAGACTGAAGTTCATCTTCGATCTTGAACCCATATCTGTTATAACACAGTGCATAATTGCGACCAATAGGCGATTTGCACGCGCACAAAACACAGCATGCTTAATGACAAAGCGAATAAGCTCGGAATCACTGGAATAACATATAGCGATAAAATTCAGAAAACGCCGGCATAACACATCATATGTCGTATCGGTACAAGAAATGCTGGACAGATATTCACTACGAAATGTATTTGGCAGTTCTCAGATCGCAGGGCTCTCCTCCAGGCCTAACAATGGTCTGAAAGTGTATTGCAGCTGAAATCCCATAATTCAGATCCATAGTGACTACAGCAGTAAGCTTGAAAGAGTTTATTTTTAACAACAGGATCTAAGCGTCCAAAACGACATAAAGCAGTATTTATCTGACCAATGAGAGACTGTTTAAGACAGCTAATATCGACGTCATCACTCAAATTTAAACTAATCATGTGACCAAGATGAGGCCACTTATCAACAAATTCAACATTATTGCCACCGATAGACACATTGGGTGTTCCTACAGTGGCATACTAGTAGGACTTACATGGGCGAACAAACATGCACTTAGACTTACTAGCATTAAACATTACATCAAATTTAACTGCAAATTCATCAGACACTGCCAGTCCGACGCATAATATCCGCCAATATCCCAGTCTTAGGACGTCCAGCAGTACTCCAAATATTATGCCAAAATAGCGACTTCTCATGAGCCGGCCTAAGAAATTCATTCCACCCAGGCTTCCGTTTAGACTGACTGAAGGTAGTTTTCGGTAGAGCAGACTCAGCGGCCATGAGACGTGCTTCAGTAAGATCCTTAGCATATTTATGAATACATGTAACGTGTTCATTATTAACACATAAACGGTTACGACACTGAATAGCATCAACTGGGAGATGAACGTCTTTGAGTAAGGTGCTCAAGGTATTACAGTAAGCTATAAAATCAGCATCAGTGCACTTATGCCAAGCCACCTTCTCTTGACAAATTTTGTTAGTTGCAGTAAATATATTACTAGAAAGACTAAAACGAATAATAATAGGATCATGATCAGAGAGATTTTCTACGTCATGCTGGACACGTACGTCATCTACGGCCGAGTCAAACAACACACTGGACATAATGAAGTGATCCAATGAATTGAAACGCTTCATTGCAAAGTTATACGTGTAGTCGATATCGTTTTTAGCGTGTCTAGTAGAGGCACATAAATCGAGTTTAATGCAGAACTCATTAAGCATGTCGGTGTGGGGCCAAACTCTACAAAAATCGACGTTGAAATCGCCACAAAGTACGATATGACAATCCTGGTATTGGCTAATGATACCCTCAATACATGCCAATTGCTCACAAAATTCCTCCGATAAGGAATTCTTCACAGGGCATGTAAACATTCACAATTAAGAAGCAGACTCAAAATGCACAGCGCATAAACGGGTGCTATGTGTCTCGACTATATTAGACTGCATATTGACCGCCACACACACCATAACGTCTTGGTTTACAGCAATAATGTGCTTCACCGTGTCACAGTCGACACGCAGAACAACGTATGACAACAACAGTTTAACACTGCAATGCAACATCTGATGGGAATGTCTTTCTGATAGGATTGTTAATGACATTATCAAAAGCGTTCCACTTCCTGCTAAAAAACGAATGCAAGTTAAACTGATAACACATGCAGTGTTGGGTAAAATCATTTCTAAAAAAATTTAAAATCAAAATCATCTTTCCAAAAATGATTTAACTTCAAAATCAAAATCATATTTTCCCAAATGATTTTAAATCAAAATCATTAGTAAAATAAGTTGCAAAATCGAAATCATTTGTCCAGCATTTATGTACTGTTAAGAAACAGTGTTGTTGTTATCACTGTGGCTCATAGTGGTTTGCTTTCAACACATAAGCAGTTTCTCAAATGTACTGTCACTTAGCCTATTTCGCCAAAACGTAGCAATGAGCCCAGCGCAGCTAAACAGCCGTTCAACTGCTGCGGATGATGTTAGTGACGTATTGTATCTCATGAAGACAGTCTGTACCAGTGGTGTACGAAGTACTGGGTTCGGGGTGTTCATAAAACCATCGCAATATTCTGCTTACATCATATCATTTCATCACATCGATAATATGGACGCAGGCCTTTACAGGCCTCTCTATCCGATGAGTAGAAATGTGTAACAAGAATCTATAGATAACTATACTAATAAACTACGGCTTCCGATACCATGGAGATCCGCCTTGTAGTTGTATAATACATCCTGATCGCACCAATATCTGTCAAGACGGTGTTTAAAAGTACTGACAGTGTTAGAAGACACCACATGATCAGACAAACTATTCCATACAGAAATCACCCGGTTAGTATAGCTATATTTTCGTAAATCATATGAACAATGGTGTTGTATAAGTTTATATCTATTACCTCTAGTTCTAATTAGATCATCTGACAACTCCACAAACTCAAAATGAGGAATACATGCTGGGTCATATATGCCTTTAACCATCTTATATAATTCTATCATGTCTCCTCTGTGTCGTCTATATTGGAGTGTAGGTAAATTTAGAAACTTGAGACGTTCACTGTATGGCTTTTTAGACAACACTGGAATTAATTTCGTGGCTCTTTTCTGCACCCGTTCTATTTTATCAATGTCACATTTCCTCTTTGGATACCATACGGAATTACGGTCAGACGTTTGTCAAGCAATCAAATGTAACGCAACGACTACAAAAAGTAAACAAAAACTAACGAAGTAAAGAGTAAAAAGTAGTTGAAAGTATTACTTCGTTACAGTAAAATTACTTTTTTTTGTAAGTACTTCGTTACCCTTAAAAGTACTGCAAAAGTTACTTAAGTAAAGTAACGCGTTACTTTTACTTCGTTACCTAACATCACTGGTCTGTACTGCTGTTAAAATGGCAACTGTGTTGTACAATGATTTTGATTTTCCTTAGCAATTAAAATCATCACAATCATGGAAAAATTGATTTCAAATCAAAATCAAAATCACTTATTAGAAAATGATTTACAATCAAAATCAAAATTCAAAAAATTTATTTCAAGTCATGATTTCAAATAGTACCCAACACTGAACACATGTTACTGTCATAGTTGGACCCTAATCTAAACAATGATCAAAACTGTGTGCGTTATTTTCTATGTACTGCTGGCCGCACAACGCGACATTTGCACGCACGGACGAGGTGAGAAACAACATAATGTCTGCCTCACTCTGGAAGTTAAGCAGAGTGGCATCGCGCAGTCGCTCATATGCCACGTCATCCTTCTCTGCACGTGTTATCCACTCCGCCACTCTGTCGTCTGGTGCTGTGGCAAGGACAGGAATGTCGACGTGGTCGGACAACAACGACTTGTTTTCCGCCAACCACTGGCATGCCAGTCGCAATTGTTCAATGTCAGCACGAATAGCCTAACAGTAACAAGTAACATTTTACTCCCAGATTATAACTTTACTTGCTACTGTTAGCTGTTGACGCTGAATTTTGCATGTCAGTTGTACTAATCAACAAATTGTATACAAACACAATCACAATCACAATCACAATTAAGAACTTATAACGCGCACATGTGTAGGCAAAAGCCTATTCGTTGGCACGGCGAGACAGTTACGCTAGTCAGTAAAAGCAGCAGTGAATAAAAATGTCTTTAGGTTGCGTGTAAAACAGCTAACAGTTTCGACATCGCGAATAACAACAGACAAGCTGTTCCAAATATATTTAGCAGAATGTGTAAAATCACGCGCAGCTAAATCCGCAAAAGTTCTTGGAACTGAAAGAAGTCCTTGCCCAGATGATCAGAGGTTCCTTGGTGGAGTGTAAACTTGAAGAAGTTCATGCAAGTATGCAGGCAGACGGGTGCAAACGACGTCAGTTATCAATTTTAGCGAAAACCTTTCACTACGTAACGTACTTTGTCATTCTGCAAGACGTAACAAACGTCGTAAACAGATTACAGCAACAACTGAGTGCACAATTGACGGTAAATTCCTTACATTACGAAATGACTGACGTGAAGTGTCCGTTTGATCTGAATCGAAATCCACGCCAGCAGCAGATGGACTGTCACACACTGGATGCCAGTCAACAGTTGAAGCGGACTCTGTGCTACGTCTGCACATGCACCAATTTGCATTGAATACACTTTATCTGCCTTCGGTCTGAAGTGTACACCTGCGGATTTTTAACACAGCTATGGCACAAGATGACCATGGACACGAATGTCTCATGACTGGAACCAATAACATAAAATTACGAGTACTTTGTTGTTTATGTGTTGAATATATCCCAATTTCACCACTTATGATTTTTTTTTAACTTTTCACCACGTAAGTGTGGCTATATAGGTAACGTGTGGTGGAAAACATGACAATAATTTTAGTACAAATTCTGTTCTAGATGCAAAGGTGACAGAATTTGTAAAATCAACCAACAGTTCGTACAGTTATGAACGAAAAAGGTCCACAGATACTGAGTGGCTGGAAAATACATCCGGTTATTGAACAACACATTTACGAATGCTAACGAATTAACCCATATTTGTTATAGACGAAAACATAACAAAATTGGTGTGTGTCATCACGTAGAACATTGCAGCACACGTCTAACTGTAAATGTCCATGTGGAAGAAACTTGCTCAAACCTGCAAGGGTGGCCATCAGTGTTATTTCGGTTCAAGAAATAATTTATAATTCAATTCTAATTCAGTTCTCTGACAGTAATTTTTATTAAAATTATATTTCCATTTCAAAAATAATTTCTATTTCAATTCTAATTCAGTTTTCTGACAATAATTTTAATTCTAAATCTAATTCCATTTCAAAAATAACTTCAATTTCATGAGTTGAGTTCAGCAGGGTTTAATGTCCCATCAAACACATTACATATTGGGTACGGGTTTTTACGGGTCAAGTGACCCAACCAACAGTTTCAAAGCACTAAAGGAAGATAGGTGCTAAGGATTAAGCTTCAATCCCATCAGATTTACCCCACTGTGCTCACAGTAATACAACATACATGCAGTATGAAATAAATACAGAGAACTATAAGAACTGCTCATCTAAGTGCTTATGACTGCACATCTGTCGTGCACTGCAGCACAGAACAGTTCTTATAATCTCCAGACAAACACGATAGCTCAGATGTTGTAATTTAACATTAAAACTTTCTGATCACGAAATTCAAGATTGATTGATTGATTGAAGAAAGTATGCTAATGTCAGTTCGACAGTTCATTATAATGTCAGTCAACTCACACTACGTGAATTTGTTTGATAATTTTCGTTCGAAAATTAATTTCTATTTCTATTCCTAATTTTGTTCTCGTAAAACATTTCCTATTTCTATTCAATTTCCATTCTCAAAATAATTTCTACTTCGCATTCCTATTTCTGTGAACGAAATTAAAAAATTTTTATTCCTATTTCTATTTCCATTAACGATTATAACACTGGTGGCCATGGTTTGCACAAAAAGTAGCGCTGCAGTCATGTCGGCACGTGTTCTGTAATGTCATAACTGCAGCATAGTGTTGTTATGTTAGAAGCAACTGTAATACACTTTGCTGGCACTTCTTTGGAATATTCAGCAGTATCATCAGAGCTTGAGCCATTGTATGCATGCATGCATGTATGCGTGGGTGTATGCATTTATGTATAGGTGTATGTAAATAATGTCTCCGGTACGTACTGTTTCCCGACTTCTTCAGAGTAACTGTTCATGTCGTCACTGTCGCTGTCACTGACAGGTGATTCTCGTACCCGCTTATGAGGAAGGGGCGTCTGACATTCCCAGCTGGCAGAGAACCGTTTCTGAAACACACCCAGTTTACTATTCTCACTTAGTTACACATGACAGTAACTGAGCGATGGAACTAATTCAGTTACTCTGGAAATGGAGGTAGTAACAACACCGTGGAAGTTTTCATCAGTCAAAGTGTACAATGTACATTACAAAATGATTACATCAGTCAAGTTTAAGAATACCAAAGGGGCCCGCATAATCACCTTTGGTGCCACTTTCCGGAGTGTACGTCGTACAGCCGGCCTCTGCGAGTCGACGACTACCTCTTCACTCGTTCTTTTACATTCTGGCACTGCATATAGTCACACAGATCACAAACAGGTTCACAATAGTACCAAAAACTTAATTTAAAGAAACAAACAAATACCAAAAAAGAATACTATAGTGCATCAAAAAACGTGACATGAAGACACAAGAAACTCATCTCGAGATTTTGCATGATGCATATTCCATGCATTGCTACTAACGCTAAAAGCGTAATTGAAAATTGTACAAAAAGAAACGGAAAATTACAGTTTAAAAGTACAGGAAAAATTAAAACTAACTAATGTGCACATGGATCTCCAAATGCAGCTGCAGTGTACAAATGATGACTCAATGTTACAATGTTCGGCTTACGTGACATCAAATTACACCATCAATTAAAAGCGTTTCTGGAAACTTGTTGAAATATATTGAGAGAAACGTAGTAGTACATTGTAACTCAGTAGTAGCATTATCACAGATGGCATATCTGTCATTAGGCCTAGTTATAAATTTTGCATCATTAATTGCAGTATTGCCTGTTGTAGTGCACATTTACTCGTCTACTGAATGGTTGCGTTTTTGTCACTGCAACTGTACATGTTAAACCAACAAGATAATCATCACACAGCAATGACATATCTGATAACCAACCAAACTCTGTCGTCACGTCAGTCAGGACATTGTCAGCAGTGTCGTCTTCCTCTACCTCTGCTGCACGGACCTCCTGAGTACTGAATGACACAGGATTGTCTGTTCTCGATGCTGCATACAGCAGAAGAAAAACTGTGCAACGTCAGACAGACAGACGGTAACACAAAATCGTAACAGCTATAACTAAATGATGCATGTTCTGTCAGAGTGAATTACTGTTCTGTGTTCAGGCATTAACACATGCATAATAAGCAATGTCTGTAATGTTTTTTTTCCATCGTCAGCTGTAAGTGCAGTGACAGCCGATGAAGATTATAGTATCAAAGGCATCATCACTGTAAGTAATATGAAAATGCAACATACAGGTATAGAACAGAGTCAAGCGTAACATAACATGTAAATAACTTGTATGAACACCTTGTGATGTCCGATAAACTACAATGTATGGTATTCTGAAATTAGCAGTTAATGTCTTCCAACAGTATGATCTGTGAAATTTGCAATCACTGGCTTGTATTGCACGAGACATCACAGCAGCATTAACGTTGTGACGACATAGTTACAGTATCATGCATGTTGTGATATATAATTAAAATTACCCTGTGTACCCTATAGCGCTGACCTGTTTGTGATGCGGGCAATTGATCTTCGCGAGTATACATGCACATGTATACATCGCCACTGTCGACAGTCGATGGCCTCTGGGAAACCTGCAACACCTACACAATGACAAGAATACATGCACAAAGCACTGTCATGAAAATTATTTTCACAACATTTGATACTGAGGCAGTCATGCACATCAGTTTGACAACAGATGCAATGCAAACTTGTTATAATCTGCTTACAGTAAATGGACTCCGCTGTAATGCAGAGCTGACAAATTTCAGTTATTAGTCAATGCAAAGCACAGTATGAGAATGGTTCCAACAGAACCGAGCGAACCTGCTTGTCGTCACAAAGCCACCATCCACCTCCGTCACACTTGATGACAGCCATATAGTGACCTCTGTGCACCAAAGTACCAGTATGCAGCATAACTGCTGTCAACGAAAATCTGACCTGTACATATCACAGCAAGTTGTATGTATTCATTTACAGGACATGCCGAAAAGCTTTATGATGTCTTTATGTACATGACAAAACGTGTCGTCATTCCATCATGTCTGTAACAATCTCTACATCCAATGTACTCAGAAGCTCCACTATCGCTGACAGGACAGCACATCCGCAATGCATAGCGGTTTGCAATTTGCACATCAGCGCTATGCATTGCAAGCACTGCAGCCGCACTTTACAAACGTATGACTGGCAGTAACTGTTGTTCCGTTAAGATAGACGTCCAGAAATGTTTCACACATGTCAAAGAAGTCCAGTGCCTGGACATTAAACAGTGATCAAATGCACTGCAGTAGATGTCAACACTTACTTTCCTTGCAGACATGTCCACAATTTCTAAAACATCATCAGCCAGAACTGCAGTCATCACCTTTGAGCGTGCTGCTGTTCTCCACCTGCAACATGCGCATATATTTGATGAACAAAGTTAGTTTGCAATTGCACAACATCAGGATAAACACAACAGGTCATTTCACACAAGAATCTGACCAGGTAATCAAGTGAACTGTTTCTGATCACTAACAATTAATCAATTACAACCAGCATGCACCTGAAGTGCAAACAGTAAATGTAAGGAAGATGCAGCTAACACATAAAAACTTAAGACCACAAGTAATCTGTGGTTTAGTCAATTCCATTATTTCTGATCAGGAAACAGAGTGGATCTGCTCTAATGCACGTGCACACGCACACACACACATAGCTCACCATGGGCCCGATTTTCAAAACATCCTAGAATGATCTTAAGATGAATTTAGGATATGATGTGAGTTATGAACAGCTTATGATAAAGTTACGATTATGCTGATTTTCAAAAACTCCTAACATAATCTTATCATAAATTCATAGCAAATTCCTCAGAAATTTACAATCACGTTCCAATAGCAACTTTGCTCTCCTAGGACCGATTTACAATAAAGTTACCACGAACTTAGGACAGAGATACAACGAATTTAAGAACAGTAAACCTCATTGAGTAAACTTTCGTTAATTTTTCGTTATTTGTTCTAAATATTTCGTTGTTGCGCATGGCCCCCTGTGGCCGCCGGCCCCCGCATTGTGGGGTCTGTAGTTACGCCACTGTCAGTCGTGAACTTCTCCGTGGAGAATGGCTTCTTGGGAAGACAATAACTACATTAATTTACATCAGACATCACATTCACATGACAGACTGTGAAGTAATTTCTTAGTTAATGTATAAAATAAGAAATAGGCCTATGTGTAATTCGTAGACTTATGTTCACATATTATTTATCAGATAGGCCTACATTTATAAGATTTGTAGGCCTACAAAATAAGTAATAACAAGAAACTCATCACAAGATGAGAATACTCGAACGTGACGTGAAGTCGTGAATCGTTCTATCTCTTTACTTACTTACATCATGTGCAGTACGTGTTTGTTTATTATTACGTGAACGTGACGTCAATAACGACAGATATCAAATAAATAACGAATAAAATTAACGAAAGTTCATTCAATCAGGTTTATGTTCGTGAGTTCGTCGTATCTTTTTATCGTTATCGGCTCTAGTGATTAGCTGATATTTTTATTTACGATAACATTACGAGGAAGTTACAATGAGCTAAGATTTGTTTCGAAAATTAACTTGTTACGATGTTAGGCTGATCTTATGAGTTCCTAAGTCCAGAACTTATGATGAATTTACAATAACTTTAATACAGATTTATGAAGATGTCAGCTTCATCTTAGGATGTTTTGAAAATTGGGCCCTAGGTTACTGTAGTTACTTACGAAAAGGTCACACGGGCAAAGTACGATGTACACATACACACAGTATCAGTATAAACCTTTTCAACTGCAACAGTAACACTGATGGACATGTCTTCCAAGAAAGTGTCGACATTGCCAAATTACTGCAGCATCTACGAACAAAAAGTTACACATGAATGCATATTATACCAGTACAATAACGTGTGGACATGTCATACAAGAAGACAGGGCATTGGTACTGCTACAACTTTTCCGCTGGAAGTTTGCACACCACACAGTTAGCAAGTTCTTGCCACTGTGTTGGAAAAATATTTTTCTTCTGTGGAAAGAAAAGTCCCGGCCATGCAAAAATAGTTTTTGCAGACAAAAAACTTTTTTTTGCCAACCAGTGGCAAAAAATCATAATCATACAGTCGAAATTGTTTTACAACTGCTAAGGCAAGTCAGGAATGTTGTTCTAAAATTTGTTTTTAAGAATAGTTTTTGCAGACAAAAAACTTTTTCTTTCCAACCAGTGGCAAAAAAAATCATAATCATTCAGTCGCAATTGTTTTACAACTGCTAAGGCAAGTCAGGAATATTGTTCTAAAATGTGATCGTTGCTAATATTCACGTATAACACAGCAAGACGTTTGTGAACTATCGAGTCACAGTGACAGTGATACTGATACTGACTATGCAGCAGCAGTCTTGCTGCCATTTTGACTTGCAAAATTCTCATTTTCCATTGATACAGTATTGAAAAACTAGCACGTTCTGCAAATGCAAAGGACAGTGACAGATTTTGATGGTTCACACTGTGGTGTTGTATTAAGTAAAGTAACAAACTTCACGTCTCCTTATATTTGTCTGTTTTTGTCATATAAAAACATAACTAACATAACATACATGTAACATACCACATGGCAATATATTTACATGACCTGTGTCTAACTCATTAGCTCCTATGAAATAACATACAACATACGAATACAGTAGGCAGCACGTGGCTGACTTACTGTTAACGTTAATTGCACATTTTTCCGAGGTCGTATGGTTCAGATGTTACAAGCAGATATTTGTCAAAGTCGGCGTTTATCAAAGATGGGTGGGTCACTTTAAGCACACATTTCACTTGGAAGGGGACATCGCCCACCAACCCGTTCTGGTATCAGAAAACTACAGTGATTACCGTTTCATGTGGTATCACAATATCGGCAGTATGTTCTGTCGTTTCACCACAAAGCAGGCGTGTGAGGACGGAATGACGGACAGAATTACAATCCCCCGTACCGCGTTAGCATAGCTGCATTGCTTAATAAAAATGCATTAACTAGTTTCCGTAGTAACGTATTACGCGGGTCTGCGCAATGATTCGTATAGTACCTTACCCAGGGTTCTCACAATTTGCCGTTATGGCTTCAGGTGCCCTTGATGTTGACATTAGACAAGACACCGAAACAGTTGCTGATGTCTGCAACAGTTGCAGAATAACACAAGTTGACACAGGTCACAAGTAGATATCATGGAATCAGTATTACTAAAAACGCACACTAGATGGCAACGGACACAAAATGAATACGATATGCTGCTGATAAACGTACCTGCGGTACTGTGAGAGGCAGCACAGTGTACTCCTCATCAATGTAACGGCAAGTGAAACAGTTAGTGCAAACAACTACAATAACAATCACAACAAGTACCTGTAATTAACTGTCATCGTCAAACGTCATAAACAGTGGTAATGCAAAGAACGATATTCCAGCAGCTTTTGAAATTAAGAATGGCATGTCCGTTACTGCAATTATCATAATTTCTGGCACGCGAAGTAAACACCAGTTGACGTAGTTCTGCCTCCGCCAGTGGTGGATGGTCTTAGCCACCTCTCCTTCTACGTTAATCCATTCACACAGACCGACATAATTCCGTGTCATCGACGACTACATAATCAGCATTAATCAGTCTACACTGCAAACTGTAAAGCATGACATGCAGGCCACTATATTTCCCTGTTTTCATAGAATTGTACAAATAGTGAAGCGTCAATTTTATGGTTGAACTACCACTATTGACAATTAAGCACTGCTCAACGTTGCCAACAACTGCTCACTTATTATCAACATGGTGTAACTGACACATGTCCACATAACTGAACTCATGTCATGAGGCGTAAGGAAGCCGGAACTGGCGTATACGACATGATTTGCAGCGATCGATACATACACCAGCAAGTGACAAACCAAGTGTGTACAGTTAGAAGTCATAACACTGTACCATGAAACGAACTTGTAAAATAAGCTTGTGACACATCTGCAATGCTTCGGCTGATAATGTATAAATGTACTTAATAACATAATATTTTGCTAACAATCACTGGCAACAACGAATATGAGATGAGATAACAATCGAGATATGATGTTACGAGTAGACAAAAATGGCATTACAAAGCATTTTATTTTGCAACTTGGATGAACACTGCAGAAAACAGTCACAATGGCGAACAAATGACGCCACAGCTGTATTCCAATAGGAATATAATAAGTCAGTAATCGTAGAAAATCAGCGATGATCGTCGACAAACTGGATCAACCGAGTGCAATAAGTCAATAAATGTAGCACATCAGTGATAACTGTTAACAAACTCAATCAACCGATTGCCAAAGTACTGTGCGGAGGGCACAGAGTGTACAAATTTTCGCAAAAGCGAATAAAATTTTATTCAGTGAAATTTCAGACAGTGAAGTCCGCGATGTGCACACATCGAGAATTTAGTCAGCAGAAATGCATTTTTTGAACAGAGTCTGCGAACTCGGTAACAGTTACAGTTCACTAGCCACATGGTAAACGTAGTTAGTACTAACAATAATAACAGTACACAAACGTGGTACTGAAGTATGTGTTCATACTAAACGACGCTTAGGGCCCGTTTCACCAAAGTTTGACTGGCGGTTGACGTGAAATTAACAGGCCGATTTGATGAAAATTTGGTCATTTGCGTTTCTTCAACATTTATCTGACCGTCAACTGGATGTAAATTTGACAGGCCGTAAACGCCCAGTCTGCTAGAATTCAACAATGGCCAGTATTAAAATCCTCCGCAATCAGCCTTCACTCCGCCTCGCAGTAACCACGTCACCATTCTTTGTTTTATATAATGGTCTAATAGGCCTCTACTTCAATGGAAACTGTACCTGAAATGGTTTTTCTGATACCACTGTACTGGCAGATTGAACGACATGTTTACAAATGATCAGTGTTGTCATGGAAACAAGTTATCACAAATCTTGCGAAACGTAAATCAGCCAATGAGAACGAACTATCCTCCATCAGCTGACCCAGATTTGACTTAATGTGACGTATGTTGGCGAAACGGAAACTATAGTTTCACTTGTAGCCAAGTTGACGCTCGGTCATTTGACGGCCGAATTCACGTAACTTTGGCGAAATGGGCCCTTAATGTAACATAGTTAGACAACTGTGGAAAGCCAACATGAAACCTCAACAAAAAGAACTCGAAACATAGCCTGGAAACCTGTATGTGTTTGCATCCATGTAAGCATCTCATGCACATCATTCAAAGGCGAAAACACTCTGCAAATGTCAATGCTTACATCTGCAATACTGTACGCATTGAAAATCACCAGCTATCCATACAATGCACATCATACACAAGCAAGGTCCGTGTTCAGGTGCAGGTTGAAAGTAGTTGTAAGCAGATTGTTTGACAGAAGTAGGAATGAACATCGGAAGGATAGGATGATGGATAATTGACAGCTAGCAGTGTTCCAACAGCGACATTCGGATACCATGCACAAATTACAATTACTGAAGTGAGCACATAAATACACGCAAGCCAGCAAGTAAGCAAACAAAGAGAAATCAAACATGCTCATGTTATCGCGCAGAGCATTGCCGTGTCCAGAGAAATCATGATGAGTACTGTAACAACAGTACCAAACACATGAATAGCTGCATTCAAAGCTACAGCAAAAACTTTTAAGTAATGTTTCACAAACGTCGATATCTGTACAACAGTATGCATTGAAGCATGGCTGGAGAACGATGCGCTTTGCACATTCCATAGCAAAAAATTTTAAAGTTATACCAACCTTGCATCGCAGGCTACTTGACTGATGCACTGCAGTAGAAATTCGTGCGCATCCTGCTGAATGCCAACTCTGTAGCCTTGCATGAACTCTGTAACAGTAACAACAGTCTGTACTGAAACCAACAGCACAGGACTCAAGTAGTAAAAAAAAGATCGACACAATTACATCATTTAAGTAAGGTCTTTCGCAAACAATGCACACTGCTTTTCATCAACATTGTTACTTTAACCTGGGCCCAGTTAGTTTTCGGATAGGTGACTGTTGGTGGAATTGATTCATCTTCATAAACTCTTGGTATTTAACCAACCGTGCAGGTCAACTCAACAGGGCTGTGTTTCCAGGGTAAGCAAATGATTGGCTGTGTATGCATTATCTGTAAAATACAGCACTCTGTCATTAGCAATGTTAGAACGGTTGAAGCTCGCCAGTTCTGTGCAAATCTGCAAACAAACCTTTGTTCTTGTGGACGTATGATCGTAGTTCTATCACTGATCCAGTAATGGCCATTGCAAAGCAGCAGGTGAAACAATCTGCCAGAAACATCAAGTGCAGTGATTCAACGTGAACAATTTACAGCATCAGTTGGCTTCTGAAGTGATCGCTTAGCCATGAAAAACGAGTAATGATATGTGAATTATATCGGTGCTTTAATAAGAAGAATCCGAAGAGCTGTATGAGGAATTGTGTTATCTAGTCGACCGGCAAAAACGCTGAAATAAACTTTGGATTGCATTTTTCTACCATTTGGCAATCATGCTAGAAGAAAGTATCAGCATGGTGCAAGGTGTCAGACAAACCCGTTTGCCATCGCGGCATTTGACCTTCACGGTCAAAGTTCAAGGTCAATCATACATGGTCATTTGTCATCTTTTCAGAATGAGGCGAGTTTTTAGGCATATTTCTTGTGGTTGGCTGTTCGACTAATCAGCAACACTAACCAAATATGACGCCAGTTTAACAACTTGTTCAAAAAACAGTCACACACAGAAGCAGTGACTGTGTGTATGATTGATAACAGCACTTACAAAGGCTGCAGTACTTTTCGTCATGAAGTGAAATATTTTCGGAAGAAATGTGCTGCGTGTTTCACTAAAAAATTGGCTTTACACTTTTGTATGAAACAGTACTTCTGTCACATTTCGATACCAAATTTCTCTACAATTACCCTTACAGGGCAATCTAAACGTTTTCACCCACTGCCCTGGATATTATTCATTTGACTCACCTTGTGTATGCAAACATGTCTTGCGAGGTCGCAGAATGAGTTTATAAGAAATTTTACAGGCCCGTATTCATGGCTATTAAAGTTGATTCATAATCACAGAGAGCAAGCATACTATTACCGGTGTTGAAATGGTCCAGCAAGTGTGTGAGCACAGTGCACCGCAACGACAATGATGCGCCCAAAAGCTGCACAGTGCTGATGATGAAACATGTGTTGCCAACGTTCATCATGGGAGCGTGATCACTTGTATGCTGGCATTAACAAAGACACACAAACGCGACAAAACTGTTTAATCGCTCGAACACTTTGATATATGGATCACCTGTCTATGTCATCACCTACTTGAGTTGCACACTTGCACAGAACATCTGCTTTTGGCCCATCATGTATTCTAGACAACTACTAACATTAATCATACTCTTATGTAGATGACAGCAGATTCACAGTGTCGCACGCAATAAAGTTAATGAACAAAATGAGGAAAAAACAAAACATATTCCACCATAAAATGCAGAATGTGTGCACGTTGCTCTTGTGACAAAGACACAGCCAATTCTGCCTCAGCTGGCCTGTGACTGGCAGTCTCTCCACTGCATGACGCTGCGGATGCTGTTGGACACATTTGACCACGTCCTGAAATGATTGACACAATAGCACAACATTATGTGTTCACACTTATCTGAAGACATGGCAGATAGTTAGCCTTTAAGTACTATATACAATACATCACAGCAGATACACTATTCATCACTGTCACAGTTAATGCTATGTGTAAAAACAAAACTGTAATTCAACATGTGCAGTACTGTGTGTTAGAAGGTAATAATGGTAAAATCATACGTAATGTCGTATTGTACAGGGTGTTGTATTAATGCTATCTAAAGAAGTGCCGAGTGAAATGGCAAGTGCCCTGTAGTATTAAATTGTGTGCATTGTCTTTCATACATCGATTGGGTTACGGTACTGATTGTTCAGCATCCGTATCATTAGTGAAATGAAAAAGACGTGTTTCCTGCCTCAGAACTCGAATATTGCAATAGAAAAATATAGACAGAGTATGAAAACTGTCACAAATGCAACTAAAAATCAAGAACTTTCTTCCATTTCACAAAATTGTGCATTTTCATGGCTACTTTCACGGAAAATGTCACGGCCGTGAAGTAGTGAATTAGTTTTGTAACAAACACTGTGGTACTGTTGTTTACACACTGATTTTCGTCTAAGCTGTCACCAATTGCACATTGCAGTACTGCTGCAACCAACCTAGTGGATACAAATCAACATTCAACACATGGATGTTTATGACGATCGAAAGAAAACGTATGCTATCGGTAAGTGACACAAGCCAACAATGTGCATGAACTGAAAACTGACACAGCAGGTTGCACACACCGCGAAACAGATGGCGTATCCGCTTCAGCGTCCGCTTTCTTCTCTGGACATGCAGTCTTCTCTTGAGACCTGTTGCGCGAGTATTCATCTTCCCAAAACGACGCCTTGAGTTAAATCGAGACTTTTTCTGGACAGTAGCAACAGCACGAAATCGGCTGTGTAACTGTTTAGCCACATCGATTGCATCCTGCAGTAAACTCTCATCCGAAACAGTATACGTTGCTGATGCCAGCATGTTGAACAACTGTCGTGCACGTGTCTGCAGTTTCAACGGAACATCCGTATGTCTGCTCGCATGAGCAGCAGAAGGCGCAGTACTTGTTGCGTCCACACAGTGATCAGCTGTAGAAACGTCACGTGCAGGTCCATCAGCGGACATATCACTACCAGACATGACACTTGCCTGCGCATTGCCAACATGTTCAGCAGCAACACTGCTCACCACGTCGCAGTGTTCCACCGGAATGTCACCTTGCCCACAAACCACCGGATCCAGGTGAAAGTGAGGAAATGAACGATATTCCTCGGGCAAGGCATCCCATCCATACTGTGGATATGTGGCAAACACAGCCAGCATATGTTTACAAGGCAGATGATATCTATCCCAATCAAAGCAGCTGCACGCTGGTGCTGCAACTGGCATGGTGGAATAAATGCGGACGATGTACGTATTGTCGCTGTCCACGCTGTGGACAGTAAATGTGCTGTCACTGTTCTGAACTATGTGCCTGCTGTCAATGACAGTTGTTGCTGGTGGGATCCGCTTAAGACAATGCATGACGAATGTACGCGGTCGGCTTCGCAGAAATGCTGGGACATCTGGTCCATACTTCCGAATACTGTCCAGACACTCTACGTTCAGTCTTTCATACCTGAGCACAAAGGCACAAATACACACACATCGTACGAAGTACAGGCAATCGCTTGTAACTTATGCACGCTGAACAGGCGCTAACACAGGCAGTCAGCTCACAGTATGTGTGAATGTTACACCGCATGTTAGCTGCAAGAAGTATTTTACACACAGAATAAACGTTTTTACACCAATCAAAATGTACCTGTAAGTATTTGCAATCTTTCTGGCCAATTCAATTAATAATAGAATATTCTGTTGCAGAGCCATACACACTGAGATGTAACATGAATTGAGATCTGAAGTATTCGGCAGCAACAACGTGTTTGCCTTGATAATCTCCAGTACGTGGAAGCACAGGTAAGTCGTTTGAATACTAAATTGCTATTGGTATGGTAGCATTATAATTCTGCAAAGAATATTCAAATATGTAAAAATTCACAATACAATCCTTACTACAAATGAAGTGCTGATCATTTTGATCTATAGATCTGTTTTATCTGTCACAATATGCAGGGGCAATAATCTTTTAAAATGGCCCAGTCGTAGCTAAATTCGGTTGTTATTTTAATGTACTATGGTTTAATATGCGAAGAATATTTAAATGAGACCTTATTCAAAGTGCAAACCTTGCTGTTGATAAAAAGATAAACAGTTTAGTACATAGATTGTTTTTCGACGTCATCATATGAAGGAGTTTTAAACTCTCCATAATAGGCAAAGATTTTTTGGCCCATCCTGTAGTAGTAGCGGTGTACAGTGCACAGCCGTGGCTTTTCATCTGTTTAACAACATTTTACGTAACAATTCCTTGGCCAAACACTGTTGGGAGCCTGGCACACCATTATTGACATCATCGTACAGGTATACACAGCAAGTACAGGTTTGAGCTAGGAAACCAGCATACTTAGTTTGAGACTGAGGCACAAACTTCTTCACGACTGTGGTGACCAGATCAGTCAGTGATCCATTGCTGGCATTGCTCAGATAATTGTACTTTAGTTCCTCGTGTTGACGCTCGAGGCCATTAGTGGTCGTGATCCGGGCATGTACGATGTCGTCATGAAATGCCCTGACCCAACGCTGCAAAGAAACACAATTATAACAATGCACAGTATGCAGCCAGCTGTCAAAGTAACAATAATATAAACAGTACCCAATCTGCTGACCAACAGCAGGCACATATGTAAAGTACACTGACAGCAAACAAACAAGTACGTAATAACGAGCTATTGCACAAGAATGTATCCCTAATGCGGTAGTTAAAAGACTAACACATCCAGTACCCCAAGTTTCAACCGGCCACAGACAATAACAGGCTGTAAATGTACTACTGGTAAGAAAATTCCACAGCTGTAATGCTATCAGTGCAGTCAACAAAGGAAAAGCAGCAGTGACTGCCATATAAGTAATTTTGTGTAATAAAGTTCAACAACATAAAACGTCATAACAAAAAAAGCAGATTACAAAAAAATAGACATATTGAAGAGAACGTTTTACGGCATTTGTCCCAAACATTCTGGATAGACAAGTTAACAAGCAGCATAAAGGTGCTACTTTGTGCTGTGGAATCCACTTCTTTTCGAGCCAGTTCTGCAGCGTCAGGTCCTGAATCCACTCATCAGACGTTTTGAGTTGGTCTAACCTGTCTACGTACTGTTCCACAGTTCTGGCGTTCAGTACCGCCTTCAACCTACACAGCAAGTGCACATTGCACACCAATCTCATCATCAACGGTCAACAAATGATAACAAACAACAAAATGAAATGAAATCTCAGCACATGAATCAACAGTTCCGACAGAGTAGCAAAGTATTAACAGTAACTTACAACGTGGTAATGAGACGATGCTGACAGGCAACACACAGATACTATTGACGGCAACCTGTCATGTGCAAGTTTTTTCAGTTTGAAAATTGAAATCCGCAAATAATTTCTCTGGGGCAGGTAAGAACAAGAGGTTTTACCAAAATAGCGAGTCACTATGACACAACTGAAAAAAAGTACTTGTTGACAGAAAACTGCTCTGCTAAGGTGTTTTGAAGGCAACTGCGACAACATTTCACAACAGTGGCAGCTGACAATAATGCAATCACACTCACATTGACATTATCTCTGCCTTGTTTTCATGCTGGGACAGACGTCTGTTCCAAGCTTGCATGCAGTGAAACTTGCACAACAAAACTTTCGTCTCTGCACATCCATAGTTGTGGCACATAGTTGTACGGTGTTCACTAACATAGAAGCAAACAGTGGCACTACTTCCTGTGCTAATTCATTAAGCGAAAATAAGTAAATTGGCACAAACCATAATAAGCAAAAGAGGTAACGAAATGAGGTAAATGATGTTAACAGCAATGACAGATTGCTCACAGAACAAAGGCAATGCAGCAAAAAGAAATGCACAAGATTCAGTGTCATTTGGATTTTGAGATATTTTTCATTTTCTACTACAGTATCAGTTCTACATTTACTGTACAGTTTCAGTGTTACTGCAGTTTTCGTTTCCTTGAACGGACTCAAAATTTTCCATTCACGGATATTTATTTTGCCGCTAATGGAAACTTCTGCAGCAAGTACTTCACGCATTGATTCTCACTGTGTGCTGAAATTTGGCATGGCGGCAGATTATAATTCTGCAAAGAACCTAGCAGGTTCTCTTGAGGTAAGGCATGGTGAACTTTGGAAATTGTACTTTTGACAGCAGGTAGCAGCGTGTGGAGATACCTTATATACTCGCATATAAGCTTTCCCACGTATAAGCCGCCCCTATTCCCGGGGCTAAAAATTTAGCAAAAGTTATTGACTCGCATATAAGCCGGTGAAAAAAAATCAGCAACGAATGATTACTCTTGATCGATGCCTTCATAATGTGTCAGGGTAAATGAGTTCACAACAATGACTACAGCAGTCTGTGGGTGGTCCTTAGGAACCCCTTCACCACACACTCCCCATGCATCCACGTATGCCTAGTGGCCTACTAAGGGTCCATGCCGTGTGTGGCAACACACCTTGCGCCGTCGCTGAGAGATAGCGTGATGCTGAATGTTGATTCTGACTGGCGGAGTGGCATGACCCGCAAATAAGAAGACCCGCAAAGCTGTAACGTCATAATTCACCCAAAAATTGCCAGCTTATACGCGAGTATGTACAGTACACATCTGGGATTTGCTGATGAGCTTGTTTTGTTTCCGTTTCTAATTATTTCATTTCAGTTCTGATTTGGTTGTAATGGATTTTTTTCAGTTGCATTTTCGTTTCGGTGAATGGATTCATAAATTTTCCGTTAGCAGATGTTTCAGTTTCTGCAAACGGGAATTACGCTGCCAAGATGGCAAAACTCACCGGGAAAAGTAGCTTCCAGTGCTGCAATCTGCGCCTCACAGAAGTCAGACATGACATAACGAGGTTTCCACGAGGGGTTCCATTCGGCCACCTTACTAAGGGCAGAAGAAATAGCAGCAGTACTTTCGTCAATGAGAAGCATAGTTGCCACATTGTAGTAGCCAACATTCGTCGCCACACACAGACAAAGCAGAGGAAGCCCATAGGATGTTGTGCGATAAGTTGCGTCAATCAAGCAAATGTCACCACCATACAGTTCCAGCATACGACGCTGCCATGTTGACTGGTGAATGAACACCACATCGCCAATGTCATCCTCAGCATCATCTGATCCACTATTACAACAACGACATGGTCAGTAAAAGACACAAAACCAATGACGATCAACAGTACTAGCAGAGTATGACAACTGAAATAAACAAGAAAGCTGAGCTAATGATCAAAGTACGCGCTACAGCACTGTTTAACTCTTACAGCTGAAAAATTTTTGGGAGCTCCCCTAGCCCAGGTCCACGAACACTTTTTCTTGTGGGTGTGATTTTATGATGGCACTTGGCAAACCACAACTGTATGCAAAATTTGAAGTCGCTAGCTTCAGCTGTTGCAGAAATATCAAAGGGGAACCCCAAATTTTGGAGAGCTCCATTAGCCCAAGGCCACGCCCACTTTTCCCTCTGGGTGTAATTTTATGATGGGCATTGGCAAACCCCACCTGCAAGCCAAATTTGAAGTCGCTGGCTTCATCTATTACGGAAATATAAGGCAATTTGTCTTTAAATGACAAATTCGCTTTTTGAGCCACCCTTTGGGGGAGTTAGGGGTAACGTACGGACTTCCTCTATGGCTCGTTGGAAAGCCCGTGGTCGACTTCCTATTCGCGCTAATTAAACATTTTTCGCTAGCTCTTACGGTTGAGACGTTATAAGCAGATATTGGTCGAAGTCGGCGCTTTTCAGAGGGGAGTGGGTCACTTTGAGGACAAATTTGGGGTGGAAGGGGACGTCGCCCCCCAACCATTGTTGTTGTCAGAAAACTAGAGTGTTTTTGCTACCTCACAGTGAAGACCGCGTGATCCTACGTTCATTCGTCTGGATAGGGTACCAGCACGTCACAGATAGACGGACAGACAGACGGACGGACGGAATTGCCGTAGCTCTGACGCGCTTAGCACTATGTGCTGTAGCACGTAAAAATGCAACAAAGTTCGTTACTGAAATATAATATTGGAACATCCTTATACCTTAATTACATGTGCTCATGCAAAATCTAGCATTATTATACTTTGTGCATTATGATTGTAAGATACTATACAAGAACAAACTCTTATTTAATTCATCCAAATAAAAATATAACATTACTAGTGAGTGTTGAACTTGTCAAAAACAACATAATATAATACGCGTATCGTACGCGTATTTTATTTTTTGAGTCATACATCAGTATTTTTACGAAAGATAAAATGTTATATGCATATGCTCAAACTTTTGAACCAACAGCATACACCTTTTCCTAGTATACTTAGTAGTGAAAGACAAGAAGTTCAGTTATCGCAGACATAACACATGAAAGAAAACACCCAAAAACATTGCTAACCGGAGATTCACTTGCAAGAGGTCATCAAATTGTTCATCTGCCTGCCACTGTGAGACCATCGCAAGAACATTCTCATCATCAGAGCTCTGTAACCTGCACAAGAAACGAACAGAAGTGAAAATGACGACCTACAGCCCATAAGCCTTGTATCCAGGCACATGTGGGTGAACCAGTACCTGACGTCCATGTAATATAACAGCAAGAACAGTCAGCCCGTTAAATTTTCGTATCAAATTGGCTTCACTCATATGGGACACAAAAGTGCAGTTAAGTCCAAAGTCCACTTGTGCTACACTGTGACACGTCGTGTACAACATCACGACACTGCGACACGTCGATGCATCGCAATGTTGTCCATGACGTTGCAATGTTGAATACAACATCACGACATTGTGGTGATGTTGTGTACAACATTGGGAGATTTGCGACACGTATCTACATGTCGCAGTGTCGCACAAGTGCAGTTTAGACTTTAAACCGATCGCAGAGTGGACAAACTTCTACAATTGTGTGCAAAAAGCACAGCCAAGGCATGCAGGTTCCCAAGCTGTATGTCCTAACAGTTCATTAACAGCAGGAAACACATTCAGCAGCATTGGTAATAAATCTCCAGTTAGACATTGTATTTGCTGTTACATTGTAGCCTTTGTTGATCATCAAGCATAAGGTGATGTAGCATTACACAGTACTGTTGGCCTTACATCAAACAGCTTACTGAAGCAGTACCTGGATCTTGCAGATAGCCTGGAGACGACTCCCAGAACAGTGCGATTGGATGGCCAGAAGCGAGCGTCAGAACGTGCAGGAAGTGCCTTCCCAGCAAACATATCGGTGACGAAATCTGCGAGCATGGTCTGAAATTCGCTTATACGGCGAATACCAGCCGCAAATAATTCTGAAATTCTACCCCTGACACTGTCGTGCAGGGGAAGACATGTCTCTCGCAACTGAAAATACAGTGCACATACGACTCATTAACGAACAGCAGCATAGACATAAGCCCCACAAAAGGTGCTGGTTCGATGGCTGCAATGAAAACATTTTATGCCAACGTCTATCGACCACTGTAAATTAATTTCATATTAGCCATGTATACACTGTTTCTGTGCCTAAACTACATTTAGTTTTTTAAGCAAATGACGACGAGGGCAGAGCCATATAGACTGTGAACAGAGCCAGTTGCCTGTTGCTGCTGGCTGAGAGCTGAACACATTAATAGACACTGTGTACTGGCGTGATGTGATGCGCTGAATGTCACATCACTGCTGCGGAGTGAGCAGACAGCATGACACGCGTCAACCAATCTGCGATGAATGTTCACGACCAACCCTAAACTTGTCAAATGTGGTGTGCAATAATGTTATGCTGGTTCCATGTTTAAATGAAACCTGAAATTATTGCACAATAACTTTACTGCAGCCATGGAACCAGCGCCTAACAATGTGGCAGAACCTGACTAACTGCAAAAAACACGTAAAACAGCAGTCGTGACAAAACATTTGCAAAACGATTATCACACGCAATAGCAAAGAAATCAGAAAGCCGTGTTGATAACAGTATTCGTATACAGTAACACACAATATACAGAATACAATGGAAACTTACTGGACCCATGTAATGGTGGTTGTGATCTGTAGGCAACGGAATACGGACCACAAAATAGCGTTCCTTCTGCACTGCTGACGCATCACTACTTAACGCTGCCTTGAGCAACTTGGACTGACGGTTGCGTGCAAACAAACTGGCGTCAGAAGTCACCTGTATGCACATAACAATTATGACCACACCCACAAATGAACCTAGGGAAACATATCAAGTAAAGTCAAGTCAATGGTATAGACAGACGCAGGCTCAATGAGCTTCTATGTCAACATCACTCGTAACAAACTGTATAATGTATAATCATCTCAGGTGTCATACTCAGATCGATTTCCAGTTCCGGTAAGGTCGACAGTGTAATCGTATTTAAGATCATGGAGTTTTCAAAATTTATCTAGTGTAGTCTTAAATACATGAACAGTATGAACATTAACTCACGTGTTAGGCAAACTGTTCCAGATATTAACAATTCTCTTGGAAACTGAGTAATTTCTAAGATCAGAATGATTTCTTTGTTTTGACAATTTACAACTTCCTGTTGTTAGACTGTTGCTGCTATAAATCATTTCCCGTACTAGCTTATGATCATATTTATGTTTAATTATGTTACAAACCTACATCCTGTCACCTAGTGATGTAACGATAAAATCTTTCAGTGAAATACTTCAAAACCAAAGGTTTTTTGAAAATATTTCATTGGCCAAAAAAAAGCCCGAACTATATCAATTTTACTACGATATTTACCTATGTACATCAGAGTCAGGACGCAACAAAGTTCACACTTTCACAGTCACTGTTTTTTGACACGAGCTTTGTTGAAGACGGTGGGAGCTCCACTGCTCCACTGTATATGGATGTCCCAGGTACAGGGTGACCACTTTCCATACTACATGAAATTCCCTGACTTTTCCCTGACTTTCCAGTAAAACGCAAACTTTGCTCACTATCCTGTAAAATCAGGCGAGCACCAAAAACTGATGACTGGTACATATCCTCAGTATTTCCGTATAAACAGCATCTGTCAACAAATCAGGAGAGGTAAGGAGAGCCTCAACCCACAAAGTACTGTTACACAAATTATGTGTAAAACTATAACTACAAAAAAATCCAGTACAGCTGCTGCGGAATATTACTCACAGTGTACTGACTAAACCGCACATGCTCGTAAACGTAGATCTTCGCCGAACACCCCATCTTGCGGCTGACTTGAACCTGTCGGTAGCCACGCTTATAACTGTGATCACCGTGCTGCAAATCAAACACAGCACTGACACTAAACAAGTAGCTCAGCTATGGCAGAGAGCCCACACAAAGCTTGATTGGTTTTCGATTCACGTCCAGCGTTATTCGCAAAATCACAAAATTGCATTTTTGGGCCACCCTATGGGAGCAACAGGGGCAATACAAGCACTCTATATTACAGTTTTAATGCAAATAAACTTTATAGCAGAGTTTCATCAACAGAATGCCAGTTTTACTCGTGATACAGCGAGTTAGCGTTTCTGAGCCACCCTGTGGGGGGGGGGGGGGGT
>Ga0209259_1000036_pt1 | contig 31282 bp, 27 predicted proteins | sample WorMetGr2BELIZE1_FD_187417 | JGI IMG/M metagenome (GOLD analysis project Ga0209259, IMG submission 187417) | Marine gutless worms symbiont microbial communities from Max Planck institute for Marine Microbiology, Germany - Inanidrilus... ...
AAGTCGTAGAAGAACTTGCCCTGGTCGTCCGACAACCGCCCCATCATCGTTCCGCCCTCCACCGAATCACTCGGGAAACGGAATCACGATCTCAGAAACCGATCAACAGGGGTTTATCAACAGTATCCCTACTTCGTGGCCCGCGATTACCCGTGCGAGATGTGCGAGGATATCCCTTGCGTCGTCGCCTGCCCGACCGGTGCGTTGGACAAGCGGTTGACCGATATCAACGACGCCCGCATGGGCCTCGCGGTGCTCATTGACGAGGAGACCTGCCTCAACTTCCTAGGTCTCCGTTGCGACGTCTGTTACCGGGTCTGCCCGTTGATCGGAGAAGCGATCACCCTCGTGCGGGAAGCCAACCTCAGGACCGGCAAGCACGCACGCTTCATTCCTACCGTACATTCCGACAAGTGTACCGGTTGCGGAAAGTGCGAGCGCGCCTGTGTCCTCGAGGAAGCGGCCATCAAGGTGATACCGGGACCGCTCGCCAAGGGCGCGATCGGTAAACACTACCGCCTGGGTTGGGTTGAGAAGAAGTCTCGGGGCGAGTCGCTGATCAAGGGAATCGTCGATCTGCCCGATCGCATGCCGGAGGTTAAGCCATGACCGCCAAAGCGAATCCGGGCCATGAGGCGGTTGAGGTCAAAGGCTGGTTCGGGGCCCACAAGTGGCTGCTGGCGAGGCGTTTCTCGCAAGTTGCCATCCTGGCCCTGTTCCTCGTCGGCCCTCTGTTCGGCTACTACATCGTCAAAGGGACGATCGCGTCCAGCCTGACATTGGACGTGCTCCCCCTTACCGATCCGTTCATGCTCATCCAGTCCTGGCTTGCAGGACACCAGTTGGAAAGCACGGCTCTGATCGGTGCGGCGATCGTCGTTGTCACGTACTTGATCGTCGGCGGGCGGGTCTATTGCTCGTGGGTCTGCCCCGTCAATATCATCACCGACGCCGCACACTGGGTGCGCCAGAAACTCGACATCCGGGGCGGTCTCAAGCTGACCCGGGGGGCGCGTTATTGGCTCCTGGGCACGGCATTGGTGACGGCGTTTGCCGGCGGCATCATCGCCTGGGAACTGGTCAACCCGGTAACGCTTGTTTTCCGGGCCCTGGTCTTCGGCGTTGGTTGGGCATGGGGCGCGGCCCTGGCCGTATTCCTGTTCGACCTATTCGTCAGCGAACGCGGCTGGTGCAGTCACTTGTGCCCGGTCGGCGCGTTCTACAGCCTGCTCGGGTCATCGGCGGTCCTTAGGGTCCGCGCAACGCGGCGAGACGCCTGCAACAATTGCATGGACTGCTTTGCCGTCTGCCCCGAACAACAAGTGATCACGCCGGCTCTCAGGGGTGCGGACAAGGGCGTCGGCCCCGTCATACTGTCGCCCAATTGCACCAACTGCGGCCGTTGCATCGACGTTTGCAGCCTCGACGTGTTCGAGTTCGGCACGCGTTTCAACAATCGTTCGCTCACGACGGACAACAAGGAGAATGGACCGGTACTCGGTAAGGCCGCCTGACCGCGGTTGCCGGTACTGGGATTTGGGAACATGGATTTTTCGAGATTTCGATCAGGAGGTACCATCATGAAACGACTGATGATCACGACTGCGGTGGCTTTCGCTGTAGCGATCGCAGCCGGATTTTCGGGAACGCCCGCCTTGGCGGACGGCGCCACGTCTCTCCGAGGCAAGGTCGACTTACCGACGCAGGAAGCGCCGGCGCCGGTCTACAAGCTCAGCCTCAACCAGGAGAGCTTCCCGCGCAACTTCAAGGAACAACCGCCGCTGACACCGCATAAGGTCGAGAAATACAGGATCAACCTGAAGGCCAATGGCTGCCTGAAGTGTCACGACAAGGACACCTACAAGGAAGAGGACGCGCCTTTGGCTGGCAAGAGCCACTACATGGGCAAAAACGGCAAGGAGATGGAGACCATCAACATGGGTCGCTATTTCTGCAACCAGTGCCACGTGCCGCAGGTTGACGCCAAGCCGTTGGTGGCCAACACCTTCAAGGGCGTGCCTGTAAAATAACGAAGATAAGCGCCTGAAATTCGGCTGCATGCCGGTACCCGGAACGATTTTCGGGTACCGGCACAGCCTTGGCGTTGAAAGGCGCAAGGGTTTACCTCTGGGGAACGGAGCAATCTTTCGCATGAAAAAGGTAAGGTTATGACAAGCGAGGAACGAAACACGCAATCCAGAGGTTTCTTCGGCCGGTTCTGGAAGGCCATTTGGTCACCCATCTCGAAATACTCCCTCGGCGCCCTACTCGCCGGCGGCATCGTCCTCGGTGTCGGTGGATGGGGTGCTTTCAACTGGTCCATGGAACTAACCAACACGGAGACCTATTGCCACGTTCCCAAGGAGTGGATCTACAAGGTCCGACGCAAGATCCAGGCCTCCAACGAGCTCTATCACAAGGCGTTGGGCTCCATCGACACTCAGGAAAAATTCGAGGAGAAACGCCTGCAATTGGCGAGAAACGTTTGGAAGGCCATGAAGGAGACGGACTCGCGCGAATGCCGCAACTGTCACAGCTACGAATTCATGGACATGACCAAACAGGAGCGCCGCTCCCAGAAACGGCACGCCAAGGGCCAAAAGAAAGGCGAAACCTGCATCGATTGCCACAAGGGCATCGCCCACGAATTGCCCGAAGGCTGGGACGAAGAAGAGGAAAGCTAAACCGGCCCGGTGCCGGTCACGGCGCCCGAGGAGAATTAGGAGAACCGGCCGGTTAGGGCCGGTTCTTTTTTATGCTTCGTTGGTCCTGAGCCGGAAGTCGTAGCCCTGCCCCTTCAAGTCCTCGCCCAGGGCCTCGACATAACCGCGGTCGACGGGCACCTCGGCGAGTGTGCCGAGAAGTTCGACACCCAACGGCGTGAATTTGAAGGCCGGCAGCGTGAATTTGAAGGCCGGCAGCGTGAACATCGTGCTTTCGGGGTGACGGACGATCAAGTTGAAGCCGCGGAAATCGAAGGTCAATCCCTTGGTCGGGGCATAGAAGGTCACACTCAGGTCTTCCGACTGCTGGACCAGGCTGAGGACCTGCAACCGGGCGATATCATCCTGGGAAACGCCGTAGTCGTCGAAATGATTGCGACCGCCGATCTTGATCAGGTAACCGGTCGGAAAAGAGATCCGTCCGACGCGTTCCCAAAGATCGATATCGCCCGCCGTCATCTCGGCGAGGCATTCGACGGCCTGGATGCTGAACGTCCCCGGCGCCATCTGTTCGCGGGCCAGCACATGCCCCCAGACCTGATGCATGTCCGGATTGCTGACATCCTTCGCCAAGTCGATGAAGCGGACCAGCCAATCCTCGTCGACGACCGGTTCCTCGGCGCCCGCTTGTTCGACGCCAGCCGCCTCGAAGGCCGCCTGTGCGACGGACTCGATGTTTTGCTGGCGCCGGAGTTCCATGGCGACAAGCCGCTGGTTGAGGCGGTCGCGAAGCGCCTTGTCCGCAATACCGCCCGCGACCTCGCCCGGCTGGTATTGCGCACCCAGGACCCGGCTCAGGCTGTCTGACACCCGCTTGACGGAGTCGGGGGGGCCATTCTCGGCGACCTTCGCGGCACCTTCAGGGGCCGTGGTTTCGGTATCCGTATCGGCCACGTTAAGTATCCTCCTCGATGCGGTTTAGGGTACTCAATCCGAAGTCGTGTAACGCAAGGTATAGCGCCGGAACGACGAGCAATACCAGTACCGTCGACGCCAGCAGCCCGAAAACGAGACTGGTGACGAGCGGGATCAGAACCTGCGCCTGGATGTTGGTTTCGGAGAGGATCGGCAGCAACCCGGCCAACGTCGTCAACGATGTCAGAAGGATCGCACGGAACCGCGCCCGGCTGGCTTTCGGTGCCGCCTCGGCGATGGTCATGCCCTCTCCAACCATGCGTTTGACGAAATTGACCAGCAGGATCGAATCGTTGACGACGACGCCGGCCATGGAAACGAATCCGAGCATACTCGGCATGGTGAAATCGAGCCCCATGATCAGGTGACCGGCAATGGCGCCAATGAAAGCGAACGGAATGGCGATCATGACGATCAACGGTTCGACAAAGCTTCGGAACTGGAAACTGAGCAGCAGGAAGACGCCGATCAGGCCGATCAGGAACCCCTTGGCCGTTGAACGCTGGGTCGTTTGCGCCTCTTTCTTCTGACCCTCGAGAGCCAAGCTGACGCCCGGGTAGCGTTCCAACAGGCCGGGAATGAACTTTTCGAGGGTATCGGCGACGATGGCGTCCGCATTACCGATGCGACGGTCGACGTCGCCTTGGATGGTCACCGTCCTGAGGCCGTTGACGCGGTTGATACGCGACACCCCGCGCGCCGTCTCGGCGTCCGCGACGACGGTGATCGGAACCAAATCGCCAGACGGTGTGGCGACGGTGAAATAGTCGAGATCGGCTAGTGAATTGCGATCGGCGGCGACCAAACGAACGTCGACCTCGTAGGATTCCGACCCGACCTGGATTTCGCTGACGGTGGTGCCGAAAAAGGCCGTGCGCAACTGATCGGCAATCATCCGCGCGTCGATACCCAGTGTCGACGCGCCCTCCTTAAGGCGCAGCCGAACCTCGCGTTTTCCTGGCCTGAGATCATCGCCGATATCTTGGGCGCCACGGTAGCGGCGCAGCCAATCCTGCAGTTCTTCGGAAGCCTTTTTGAGCGTAATCAGGTCATTGCCTTTGAGCCGTATGTCGATGGCCAAGCCGCCTGGGCCGATGACGGGTTCGGTGAATTTGAGACCGATGACGTCCGGGATGTCGCCGGTTTCCTGGCGCCACAGATTGAGGATTTCGTCGATGGTGGATTCGCGTTGTTCCGCACCAACCAGGTCGACGGTGACGGTAGCAACATGAGCCCCCTGTTCGAACGCATCGACGTTCTTGTTGAACTGCAAAGTGACGTTTTCGATGAGCCCCGTGCCGTCCAGTTGACGCTCCTTGAGCTTGTCTCCGACTGTATCGAGTGCATCGACAATTCGCCCGACGACCGCTTCGGTTCGCGCCAACGGCGTGCCCTGCGGGAGCAAGACGCGGACCTCCAGCGTATCCCCTTCGATATCGGGAAATACGGTGAACTTGAGAATGCCGCCGACCGGAAGGGAAACGGCAAACAGGAAGACCCCGACGGTGACACCGATGGTCAGATAGCGCCATTCGATGCAGCGGTCGGCAATCCGCCCGACGACGCGTTCGCGTACATCCTCAAGCCAGGCATTGACCCGTTGTTGCACACGACCGCCCGTGCGAGTCCCCTTTCCCATGGCGTGGTTTAGGTGACTGGGCAGGATGAGGAAGGCCTCGATCAGGCTGATCGACAGCACGAACAGCATGACAACGGGAACGACCTTGAGGATCTGCCCGATATCTCCCTTGAGGAAGGCCAGGGACCCGAATACGCAGGCCGTCGTCGTAAAGGACGCGAGAATGCTGGGAAACACCTGGCGCGCGCCCTCCGTTGCCGCATCCAGCGGGCTAAGCCCGTTTTGCCGCAAGGCGGCGACGTTTTCCGAGATGACAATGGCGTCGTCCATCAGGAGCCCGATGGCGATTAGCAATCCGACCATGGTCAGCATGTTGATCGAATAATCCATCAACAGCATCAGGGCGATGGCGCCGAGAAACGACACCGGCAATCCCATGGCAACCCAGAAGGAATATCGAAAACCGAAGAACAGCCAGAGGACCAGAAAGACCAGGAACAGGCCCTGAATGCCGTTCTTGACGAGAAGATTGAGGCGGTCACGAACGATCGACGAAAGGTCCTTGGTGACTTCCATCTCGACGCCGGGGGGCGCAATCTGGCGCTCATGCTTGAGGAATGCGTTGATGGCGTCGATGGCATCCAAAGTGTCCTCGGTGTCGGTTTTCGAAACCTCCAGAAGGGCCGCCGGTCTGCCGTTGAACAGGATCTTGTCCTCGTCCAGTTCAAAACGGTCGGTGATCGTTGCAATGTCGCCCAAATGGACCTGTCCACCCTGCTCGCCTGAAACCACGACCAGATCGAGAAACTCGAACAGTCGTTTGCGTTCGTCAGCAAAGCGGACCAGAACCTCCCGGTCCGAGGCCTTGATGCTGCCGGCCGGCAAATCGACGCTTTGGCGAGATATGGCGTCGGCGATGTCCGATGTGCTGAGACCGAACTGCCGGAGTGTGCCGTCCGCCAGCTCGATGCGGATCTGGTGGTCGGAAAAACCGCTGATCGAGACCTTGGAAATGCCACCCCATTGAAGCATGCGGTCCTTGACCGCTTCAGCGTAGGCCTTGAGCCGGGGGCGGCTTTCCGGGCCGGTGATGGCGACCGAGGCAACGAAGTCCGTACGCCCCAACTGTCTGATGATCGGCGTTTCGGCCTTATCGGGAAAATCATCAATGGCGTCGATTTCCGTGCTCACCTCGGCAAAAAACCGGTCCAGGTTCTGGCCTTCGGACATCTCGACGACGGCCCGGCCGATCCCTTCCTTCGCCTCGCATTCAATCTCGGAAACGTTGTTTATGCCGTCGATGGCATCTTCGATTCGCTGACATATGGCCTCTTCCACGTCTTCCGGACGGGCGCCCGGGTAGGCGACCGTAACTTCGACCCGACGCGGTTCGGTCCTGGGGAAGGTCTCTCGGGACAAATCGGGCACGGCCAGGAAGCCGATGACGAGAAAAGCGATCATCATCAGATTCGCGGCGGTCGGATGACCGGCGAAATAGCGGATCATTTGACCAGCCCCTGCCCCGACGCCTGACGTCGCAAATCAGCCGCCAAATCTTCGTCGAGGCGCGCGTTGATCCGCATACCGTCGACGGCTGGACTGAGATCGGAGACGATGACCTTGGTCCCCGGCGTAATGCCGGACGCGATGACGGCCAGCCCACCCTGTACGATATCCGTTTCGACTTTCCTGATTTCCAAGCGGTCGTCGTCGCCGACGATCAGCAGTCGATTGTCGGTAAGGGCCGAGCGCGGCACGACAATGACACCTTTGACCGCTTTGGTCCGGATCTCGACCTCGACGAACATGCCTTTCGCCAGTGGCGGCCGTTCGCCCGGCACCGCCATGGCATAGCTGCCATCAACGGCGACGATCACGCCGACGGTCCTGGTCTTCGGATCGATGGTGTCGCTGATCCTGGAAAACCGGCCCTCCCATTCGACGGTCCGCCCCCCCAAGCGAAGGCGGACCAGGGCCCGAATGCCGAACCTTTCCGCCAGTTCGACAAAACTCCTAGGCGTCAGCCCGTTCCCGGCGCCGCTGCTGCCGGCCGCTTCCAGAAGCATGCGGAAACGGGATATGGGCACCTGTGCCTCGACTTCCGCCGTTTTTACACTGTCGACGACGCCGAGAATCTGCCCGACTTGGGCGTACTGTGTTTCCTCGACGTTGGCTTCGGCGATCCGGCCGTGGAACGGCAGTCGGATGACGGTGCGCTCGAGGTCCAGCTTGGCAGCTTCCAGCTCGGCCTCGAACACGGCTTTCTGTTCACGCTGGACCGCCGTCTGGGTCGGTAACAGATTGAGCTTGTTCTCCAGGTCGCGGACCTTGTTGCGCTGGGCCAGGGTATCGCGTTGTTCCTGGTCGACCGAGGACTGCGACGCCGCACCCCGACCAAGCAGTTTCTGCTTCCGGGCCAGTTCCTTCTCCTTGACGGCAAGGGCCCGTTCTTCGATCGCCAACGATTGCCGCGTGTTTTCCTCGGAGACAATCAGTTCCCGAAGCTGGGCTTCCGCCGAGCGGATGTTTGCCTCGGCCCGGGCGATGGCCAGTTCGTAATCCACAGGCGCGATGCGAACGACCTCTGTTCCCGCTTCGAGGATGGCACCCTTGCGGAAATTGGGATGGACCCGGATCACCGTGCCGGCAACCTGGGGTACAGCGTTCCAGACCTTTTCGGGTTTGGCCGTCCCGTACCCGATAATCCGCGGCAATAAGTCGAGAGCCTCGGCTTCGATGATGCGGACGTTGTGGACGCGCTCCTCGGGCGGCGTTTGTTCGGGACCCCGTTTGTTGGCGACGATAAACACCAAGACAGCGCCGCCGAGGATGACCGGCACGATCCCCAATAATTTCCTTCCCAGGTTCATCCGTTTCCGCCTCTTCGCCTTAGCCTGAATTCTGACGATTATTTATGGTCCTGGAAGGAGCGGCAAGAGCCGGGTCAACGGAGCGGAGACCGCTCGACGTCGGCAAATCCCCTTGCCAAGGGGCCGGTAAAGGCGGAACATTTCTCCAACCCGATCAGCCAGTGGTGATTGCCATGCCGGACAACCCGACTCTTGAAAACGAACCCCTGCTCCTCCGTTCCGACGAGGACGGGATCACGACCCTGACGCTTAACCGCGGCAACAAGTTCAATGCCCTTTCATCGGATCTGATGACCGCCGTGCAGGACGAACTCGACGCCATCGCCGGGGACACCAGCGTCCGCGTCGTCATCATCGCCGGCGCCGGCAAGGCCTTTTGCGCTGGGCACGACCTCAAGGAGATGGACGCCGACCCGGAAGCGGACACGATCCGGGCGTTGTTTGCGCAATGCAGCCGCATGATGGTGACCCTGACGCAGCTACCGCAGCCGGTGATCGCCCGCGTGCATGGAATCGCCACGGCGGCCGGCTGCCAGATGGTGGCGCAATGCGATCTCGCCGTCGCCGCCGATCATGTCACTTTCGCCACATCCGGCATCAACGTCGGTCTCTTCTGCGGTACGCCATCGGTTGCCGTGACCCGAAATCTGCCGCGCAAACAGGCCATGGAAATGCTGCTGACGGGTGAGTTCATCGATGCCGCAACCGCCCTCCAATATGGCCTGGTCAACCGTGTCGTCGCCGCCGATCATTTGGACGATGCGGTCATGGCCCTCGCCCAGCGCATCGCCCGGCAGGGTCCGGCCTTCATTGCCAACGGCAAACGGTTGTTCTACCGCCAGCTCGAACAGGGTCTGGAAGCGGCATACGAATTGGGTACCGAATGCATGGTCGAGAACATGCAGATCAAGGAGGCCCGCGACGGGCTGAAGGCCTTCATTTCAAAATCGCCGATGCCGGAGTGGCCGGATCGATGAACGACGGTAACGCCGGGGTTCTTGACGGTGGCCCCCTCCACTACGAAGACGACGCGATCCGCAAAATCTTGCGAACGGTGCGCACCGTTGCCATGGTCGGCGTCTCACCGAAATGGGTGCGGCCGTCGAACTTCGCCATGAAATACCTGCAGGGTAAGGGTTACCGAGTCATACCGGTCAATCCGGGCCAGGCCGGAAAGGAGATATTGGGCGAAACGGTTTACGCCACCCTGTCGGACATCCCCGGCTCTTTCGAAATGGTCGACGTTTTCCGTTCCTCGGCGGCGGCCGGACCCATCGTCGACGAGGCAATCCAACTGGCCAAGGAGAAAGGCATCGCGGTCATATGGATGCAACTCGGCGTCCGCAACGATGAGGCGGCAGCGCGCGGCGAAGAAGCCGGGCTTACCGTCATCATGGACCGCTGTCCGAAGATCGAATATGGGCGCCTGTTCGGTGAACTGAGTTGGAGCGGTGTCAATTCCGGCATCATCACGGCGAAACGGCGGAAGCTCGGCTGATGGCCAAGGACGGCAACGGCGCGAAATCAGCCGACGGTCCCTGGCAGTACGGTCCCGAGACTCGGGCCATCCATGCCGGCAGCCAGCCCGATCCGATCACCGGCGCGCGCAACACACCGATTTACCAAACCACGTCTTACGTCTTCGACGACGTCGATCACGCCGCCGATCTCTTTAACCTGCAGACCTTCGGGTTCATCTATTCGCGTCTCACCAACCCGACCGTCGCCGTTCTCGAGGAACGGCTCGCCAATCTGGAGAACGGGCGGGCCAGCGTCTGCGCCGCGTCCGGCCATGCGGCCCAGTTCCTGGCCTTCTTCTCACTCCTGGAGCCCGGCGATGAGTTCATCGCCTCACGCAACCTTTACGGCGGCTCCATCACCCAGTTCGGAGTCAGCTTCAAGCGTCTGGGCTGGCACTGCCAGTTCGTCGACCCCACGAACGCGGAGAACTTTCGCAAGGTGCTGACACCGAAAACCAAGGCCATCTTCATCGAGGTCCTGGCCAATCCCGGCGGTCTCGTTCTCGATCTCGAGGCCATCGCCGCCGTCGCCGAGGAGGCGCATGTCCCCCTGATCGTCGACAACACCCTGGCCACGCCCTACTTGCTGCAACCCATGGATTGGGGTGCCGATCTCGTCGTCCATTCGACGACCAAGTTCCTGTCGGGACACGGCACCTCATTGGGCGGCGCACTGATCGAATCGGGACGCTTCGATTGGGCCAAGGACGACCGCTTCCCGACTATGACCCAGCCGGACCCGGCCTATCATGGCCTGACCTTCTACGAGACCTTCGGCGACTTCGGCTTCACCATGAAGGCGCGCACTGTGGGCTTGCGTGATTTCGGGCCCTGCATGTCGCCGGCAAACGCCTTCTATACGCTGACCGGCATCGAGACGCTGCCGGCCCGCATGGACCGCCACGTGGCCAACGCGCAAACGGTCGCCGAATTCCTGGAGAGCCACCCGGCCGTCGCCTGGGTCTCCTACGCCGGCCTCAAGTCGAGCCCGCACCACGACTTGGCCAAGAAATACCTACCCAAGGGCGCCGGCGCCGTCTTCACTTTCGGTCTCAAGGGCGGTTTCGATGCCGGCGTCAGATTGGTCGAAGGCGTCAACCTGTTTTCGCACCTCGCCAACGTGGGCGACACCCGGTCGTTGATCCTTCACCCGGCCTCGACCACACACCGCCAATTGACCGACGAACAGCGGGAGGCGGCCGGTGCCGGGCCCGACGTCATCCGCCTGTCGATCGGCTTGGAAACGCCTGAGGACCTGATCCACGACCTCGACCAGGCCCTGTCGATGGCATAAAGGAGGCGAGATCCGGTGGCGGACGAGACGCTGAGGCGAAGGGTTTACGACATCCTTGAACCGCGGGAAGGCGAAAACTTCCTCAGCCTGTTCTTCGACCATTTTATGGTCCTTCTGATCGTCACAAATGTGATCGCCATTGCGCTCGAAAGCGTGCAGGAGATCGGCGCGACATACGGAACGTTCTTTTTCTGGTTCGAGTTGGTCTCGGTGGCCATTTTCACGGTCGAATATGTGCTCCGCGTCTGGTCGGTAACGGAAGCGCCGCGCCGCGAGTTTCGCAACCCCGTAAAGGGCCGCCTACGTTTCGTCATGACGCCCTTGGCGGTGATCGACCTGATCGCCATCCTGCCCTTCTATCTGGCGTTTCTCATTCCCGTCGACCTGCGCTTTTTGCGGGTCTTCCGCCTGCTCAGGCTGTTCAAGTTGACCCGTTACTCGCCGGCCTTGGCCAGCGTCGGCGCCGTCCTTGCCGAGCAGCGGCGCCAACTGGGCGCGGCACTGGTGATCATGGTGACCCTGCTCGTCTTCTCGGCCAGCGTCGCCTACATCCTGGAGCGCGACGCGCAACCGGAGAAGTTCGCCAGTATTCCCGACGCCATGTGGTGGGCCATGGCAACCCTGACCACGGTCGGGTTCGGTGACGTCACGCCGGTCACGCCGGGGGGCAAGATCTTCGGATCGGTCCTGATGATCCTTGGCGTCGGCATGTACGCACTTCCGGCCGGCATCCTGGCCACCGGTTTCGCCCGCGAGTTCAGCAAACGGGAGTTCGCGGTGACCTGGCGCCTCGTCGCCAAGGTCCCTGCGTTTTCCAAGCTCGACGCCCTGACCATTGCCGAGATCGCCGACACGTTGATTCCGAAGGTCGTGCCCCCACGCTATACGGTCGTGCGCCGCGGAGAAACGGCCGAGGCGATGTATTTCATTGCCTCGGGCGAGGTCGAAATCGATATGGTCCCCCATATGGAGACACTCAGCACCGGTGAATTTTTTGGCGAGATCGCGCTATTCAAGAAATGCCCGCGCCTGGCTACGGTCACCACATCGACCGAATGCCAGCTTCTGATCCTGGAGGCCGGTGATTTCCACCGCCTTGTCGAAAAACACGACAACCTCAAGGAACAGATCGAAAAAGTCATGAACGAGCGGCTGGCCGTCCTGGAAAAACTCGGCCATCCGGTTTGATGAGGACGATTACGGAAATCTATGTCGACGCCGGTGCTTGCCCGGTCAAGGACGAAGTCTACCGGGTCGCCGGGCGGCATGGCCTGACCACCCATGTAGTGAGCAACGGCGGCATTCGCCCGCCAAGCGATCCTCTGGTCAAACTGGTCATCGTCCCGGAAGGACCGGATGCCGCAGACGATTGGATTGCCGAACGAATCGGCGCCGGCGACATCGCGATCACAGCCGACATTCCCCTGGCGGCGCGATGTATCGAGAGAGGCGCGCGGGTGCTCAGACCCAACGGCGAGGCGATCACCGAACGCTCGGTCTGCATGGCGGTGGCAAATCGCGATTTAATGACACACCTGAGGGAGACGGGCGAGATTTCCGGCGGCCCGCGCCCGTTCTCCAAAGGCGACCGGTCGCGCTTCCTCGATGCTTTGGAAACGGCGGTTCAGGGCGTGTTGCGGGGTAGAAGCTGACTGATCGGGAGAGAATGGCGTCCCCAACGGGATTCGAACCCGTGTTGCCGGCGTGAAAGGCCGGTGTCCTAGGCCTCTAGACGATGGGGACGCAGAACGCGTTTGGTATACGCCCTCCCCGACAAAATCAACCCTTTCGAATGCCTTTTCTGCGCCTTTTTTCCCAGGGCTTTTTCGCGGAGGGAAACTGACGCGGCCACAGTGTTAACAGGTGTCAACGGCGTTCATTTCTCGTTCATACCGGATTGAGCCCCGGGTGGTAGTCTTTTCGGCTAAAAGGAGGCTGTGGTGGTTTGGACTGCGGGCAATGGATCGATCGGGTAGCTTCGGATCTATTCCCCATATGAACACGATTGAGACGAAATACCGTTCGCGCCGGGAATGCCCGTGGTGCGGGGAAAGGCGATGAAGATCGGAATGGCGGAAAACCTTATGCTCGACCAGACAAACTCCGTTGACGAGCGGTTCCGCGACTTCGCCGAGTCGGTTTCCGATTGGTTTTGGGAACAGGACTCGGATCTGCGTTTCACCTATCTCTCGCCGATGCATGAAGTCGTGACGGGGATTCCGCCGGCGAAGCTTCTTGGAAAATCGCGCCGCCAGTTGTTCGAGGAACGCGGCGGGGAACTGGACGACAACTGGCGCGAGCACTTCCGAACCCTCGAACGCCACGAGAGTTACCGCAACTTCGTTTACGTCATGACACGGCCCGATGGCGAGCGGCGGGTCATCCGCAACAGCGGCAAGGCGATTTTCGACGATAACGGCGTTTTCATCGGATACCGCGGTGTCGGTACCGACATCACCGAGCAGGTCAACCGCGAGGAAGCCTTATTGAAAGCCAAGGACGCGGCTGAAACCGCGGACCGGGCCAAATCGGATTTCCTCGCATCTGTCAGCCATGAATTGCGCACCCCCGTGACGTCGATCCGCGGGTCATTGGGATTGTTGCGGGGCGGAACCTTCGGTCCGTTCCCCGAACAGGCGGTCGAGATGATTGAAGTCGCTCATGACAACGCGGTGCGGCTCGCCAATCTGATTGACGATATTCTCGACATGGAACGGATCACAGGCGGCAGCATCGAGTTCGACATGGCGCCCGTGAACCTTCGCCAACTGGTCGAGACGACCGTATCGGCGAACCAAAGGTTCGCGGACAAGTTCAATGTAAACCTGGAATTTAGACAGGAACACGCAGACCCGGTTGTCGTTCTCGGAGACAAGCGGCGCCTTCGTCAGGTCATGGACAACCTGCTGACCAATGCCGCGAAATTTTCCTATGAACACGGCCGCGTTGCCGTCTCCGTCGGCGAAATCCAGGGGTTGGCGCGGATTACCGTCGCCGACGAGGGGAAAGGTATTCCGGAGACTTTTCGATCCCAGGTCTTCGCGCCGTTTACGCAGGCCGATCCTTCGGACAGCCGTGCGCGCGGTGGAACAGGGCTTGGACTTGGAATTAGTCAGGGAATCGTCAAGAGCCATGGCGGCAGGCTCCACTTCCTGTCGCAGAACGGCAGTGGTACGCGCTTCTTCGTCGACCTGCCTTTGATTGCTACTTGCGGGCCCGAACAACCCTCCCTTCGCTGATCAGTTACCCTTTCTTTTCGGTCGCCGTTTGCCCTTCCCTCAAGCCGAGCAGACGAATAAAATCGTATCAATCTCTGCAGTCCGGCGCTCCGCCGGATAGAAATCACGGAAGGACCTATCAGACATGTTGCAAGGCAAAATCCTGGTCGCCCAAGGGGGCGGCCCAACCGCTGTGATCAACCAATCCGTTGTCGGCATCGTCTTCGAAGCGAGGAAATTCGCCGGCGTCGAAGCCGTTTACGGCGCACTTCACGGTGTCAGCGGCATCGTCAACGAAGACTTCATCGATCTCGGCCAGGAAACGCAGTCCAATCTGGAACTGGTCGGCGCGACACCGTGCTCGGGTCTAGGATCGACCCGTGACAAGCCGGATGAAGCGTATTGTCATGAAATCTTCAAGGTGTTGCAGGCGCACGAGATCAGTACGTTTTTCTACATCGGCGGCAACGATTCTTCGGACGCGTTGCGAATCCTGGCCGACGAAGCGAAGGCGGCCGACTACGCGCTTCGCTGCATCCATATCCCCAAGACCATCGACAACGACCTGATGGTCAACGACCACACCCCCGGTTTCCCGTCGGCCGCCAAATTCGTAGCCAGCGCTTTTGCCGGGGTCAACCAGGACAACCGGGCGCTTCAAGGCGTGTATGTGGCGGTCGTCATGGGCCGCCACGCCGGATTCCTGACCGCCGCCTCGGCCTTGGGACGCCGCTATCCGGACGACGGTCCGCATCTGATCTACTTGCCGGAACGCGAGTTCGACATGGACCGCTTCCTCAGCGCCGTGAAGGAAACCAACGACAAGTATGGCCGCTGCATCGTCGCTGTTTCGGAAGGTATCCACGACTCTAGTGGCACGCCGATCGTCACCAAACTGGCTGAGAACGTGGAACATGATGCCCACGGCAACGTCCAACTCTCGGGAACCGGGGCGCTTGCCGATCTGCTGACCGACCAGATCAAGGAAAAGACCGGCATCAAGCGTGTCCGTGGCGACACCTTCGGGTACCTGCAGCGCTCCTTCCTCGGCTGCGTGTCCGACATCGATCAGCGCGAAGCGCGCGAGGTCGGCGAAAAAGGCGTGCAATTCGCCCATGCGGCGGGCCGCGACGGCACGGTCACCATCCATCGGGTTGGCAACTACGCCACCGAATACCAACTCACCCAGTTGGAAGAAGTGGCAGGCAAAACGAAAGTGATGAGCGATGACATGATTGCGCCGTCGGGAAGTGATGTCACAGCAACTTTCATCGACTACGCGAAGCCGCTTCTGGGCAGTGGCATGCCCGAAGCATCACGTTTTCAAGCGCCGCGCGTCGACAAGATCCTTGTCTGACGGTAGACGACTGGAAATACCGCGCCAGTGCCAAAAGCGATGGCGCGGTGTTTCTTACCGGCTTCTCTTGCTCACTCGGGGTCGACGTACTCGACCTCGACACCGGCTTCGTTGAACATCTCTTCCGCAATCCGGCTTTGTGTCGCCCAGGGCTCGTGGGAAAAGTCCGGAGTCGGGCAAACCACCCGTTTGATCCCAGCCTGGATGATCAAGACCGCACATCGTGCGCAGGGCGGTAAGGGCGTCACGTAGAGCGTACCCCCCTCTGCCTGCGGTCCGGCGAAAACGAGCGCATTCTGCTCGGCATGAACGACCATTTCATACTTGATGGCGCGGTCCTTGAGTCGCTCCTCGGCGTCTTCGACACCCGAGGGAAATCCGTTGAACCCGGTCGAGACGATCCGTTTCGTCTGTGGATGAACGATGACGGCGCCGACCTTGGTCGACGGGTCCTTCGACCAATCGGAAATAAAGTCGGCGAGGTCAAAGAATCTCCGGTCCCATTTGTCCATCACGTCGAAACCTCCTCGTCAATTATCACCACGCCGGTGCCGCGTCGTCGATCAGAATCTGCGGGGAATCGCTGCCCTGCCAGCGGTTGACCCGCAGGCGGCCCGCCAAGTGCAAGGGCCGTCCGCTGGTGTCGAGCAAGAATTTTCCCAATGGGCGGTCCAGGCACCGAAACGCGATCCCCTTCAATTGGCGCCCTCCCTGATTAGCGACGCTGACCCGAACATGGTCCGTTCCGGCAACGGCGGCATAATCGAGATGGACGTTCGGCAGGGCGAACCGGGGCTCCGGGTTGCCGGAACCGAACGGACCGACGCGGGCCAATTCCCGGATCAATTCCAGGTTGACAGCGCCTGGTGCGACGACGCCATCAAGGCGCAAGGTCGGCACGATACCGCCCTCGGCGATTGCGGTGCCGATCCGCTCGTCAAGAAAGGTCTTCAGGCTCTTGAGCATCGGCCTCTCGACGGTGAAACCGGCCGCCATCTGGTGGCCGCCGCCCTTGACGAGCAGGCCCGATTGGCGCGCCGCGATGACGGCGGCACCGAGATCGACCCCGGTGACCGAACGTCCCGACGCCGAACCGATGTCGCCGTCGAAGGACACAACGCAGGCGGGCCGGTTGTATCGGTCTTTCAGACGGCTGGCGACGATTCCGATAACCCCCGGATGCCATCCTTCGCCGACCGCAAATAACACGGAGCCCGGGTCGTCACCGGCTTCTGTGGTTTCGATGGCCTCGGCGAGAACCTTTTCTTCGATCGCTTGCCGTTCCCGGTTGAACTTGTCGAGCCGTTCAGCGATCTCAACGGCCTCGCCGCTGTCGTCGGTCGACAACAAACGCGTCCCCAGGTCCGACGCACCGACGCGTCCGCCGGCGTTGACGCGCGGACCGAGCACGAACCCCAAATGGTAGGCACCGGGCGCCTCGTCCATACGCGCCACGTCCGACAATGCGCGGATGCCGGGATTTCGCCTCCCGGTCATGACCTTCAACCCCTGAGTGACGAAGGCCCGGTTGACGCCGGTCAGCGGCACCACGTCGCAGACCGTGCCAAGGGCAACGATATCGAGCCACTGGGTCAGGTCGGGTTCCGGCCGCGATTGATACCAGCCGGCGTTCCGAAGGACTCGGTTGACGGCGACGACGAGCAGGAACGCGACGCCGACGGCGGCGAGCTGCCCCTGGCCGCTGTCGTCATCGATGCGGTTGGGGTTGACGATGGCGGTGGCGGACGGAAGGCTGGGTTCCGCCACGTGATGGTCGACGACGATGACGTCTAGTCCCGCCTCCTCGGCGAGGGCCAGGGGATCATGGGCCACGGTTCCGCAATCGACCGTGACGATCACAGAGGCGCCTTCGTTCTTAAGTTCGAGAAGTGCCGGACCGTTGGGTCCATAGCCTTCACGAATGCGATCCGGGATGTAGACGCGGCAGCGGCCGCCGACAACCCCAAAGAACCGGCTGAGCAAGGCCGATGAAGTGGCGCCGTCGACGTCATAGTCTCCGAATACCGCAATCCGTTCGTCCTGCATGACAGCGCTGGCAATCCGCTCAGCGGCCACGTCCATATCCGTCAACGCCTCAGGATCCGGCAAAAGGTCCCGTAACCGGGGTTCAAGAAAGGAGGGCGCCGTGTCGGCATCGATTCCACGCGACGAAAGAATACGTCCGACGATTTCCGGCAGGTGCAGTTTTTGCGACAAGGTCAGCGCACGGCGTTCGTCGGTTTCCCGTCCAACCCACCGTTTTCCGGCAAGCGAACGCTCGATCCCCAAAAAGGGTTCCGCAGGACCGCTGAACCTGGTTGCCCTAATCTCCTTGGTCTCGCCGGAGGAAGTCATGGTGACCTTCGATCAAGCGAAGCGTACGGGTCGCCGACCGCATGACGAGGGAATGGGTGACCGCGCCGTCGAGTGTGGTGCGCACGCCGTTCAGAATGGCGCCGTAGGTGACGCCCGTCGCCGCGAAGGTGACGTTTCCGGAGGCCATTTCCTCCGTCGTATATTTCCTCTTTACGTCTTCGATACCGGCGGCCTTGGCGGCAGCGCCCTCGTCGTTGTTTCGGATTACCAGCCGGCCTTGCATTTGACCGCCGACGCCGCGCAAGGCGGCGGCAGCGAGGACGCCCTGCGGAGCCCCGCCGATCCCCATGTAGGCATCGACGATGGTGTTTTTCTCGGTGACCTGAATGACACCGCTGACGTCACCGTCCTGGATCAACCGTATCCTGGCCCCGGCTTCCCGGACTTTGGTAATCAGCTGCCCGTGGCGCGGCCGGTCGAGCAGGCAAACGACGAGGTCCGATATGGCGACACCCTTGGCTTCGGCCAAGCTCGCCAAGTTTTCGTCGGGTTCACGGTCGAGATCGACGACATTGTCCGGCAGGCCAGGACCGACGGCGATCTTTTCCATGTAGATATTGGGGACCGACAGGAACGCGCCGTCCTCGGCCATGGCGATGACAGAGAGCGCGTTGGGCCCGCCGCGGGCAACGATGCTCTTCCCTTCCAGCGGGACGACGGCAACCTGCGCTTTGAGCCCGTCACCGGTGCCGACCTTTTCGCCGACGAACAAACGGCTGGTTTCGCCCTGGGCCCCTTCGCCAATGACGATGGTGCCGTCGATCATCATGTTGTGGAGTGCCATGTGGGCGGCCTTGACGGCGGCCTGGTCGGCGGTTTTTTCATCCCCTTGGCCCATGAAACGAACGGCCGCGATGGCGGCCGCTTCGGTTACGCGCACGGCTTCCATGGCAAGATTGCGGTCTGCGGCGGTTTGATCGGTCATCGCGCTACTGTGGACTGGAAGCGGTGCGGTTGCCAACCCTTTCCCCGTATCGTTCATTTGAGGAAATTCTCGATGCGGATCAGAACCGGGGGTTCAACCACCGCCTCGAGCGCGGCGATTTCCGCAACCGTCCGCAACATCGCATCTTCCTCTGTATCGTGAACGGTCATGACAACAGGCACCGGTTCGCCCGGATCCCGGGCCTGCTGCAGGACCTGTTCCATCGACACGGCATGGTTTTTTAGACTCGTCGCGATGTCAGCGAAGACGCCGGGTTTGTCGACGACCATCAGCCTCACGTAGTAGGGCCCGATGTGACGCCCCATCGGCAAGGTCGCCGGTCTGCCCAAGGCCTTGGCCGGCGTGCCAAAAGTGGGAACCCGTTGGCCACGCGCGATATCGACGATATCAGCGACGACGGCCGATGCGGTCGGCCCGGCCCCGGCGCCTCGGCCCTCGTAGATGGTGTCGTCGACGAAGTCGCCCTCCACGACGATCCCGTTGAAAACACTGGAGACGTGATTAATTGGTGCGTTTATCGGCACCATACAGGGGTGTACCCGTTGCTCGATCCCGTCGCCGGCCCGGTTGGCCACGCCCAAAAGCTTGATCCCGTATCCAAGGCGCCTGGCAAATTCGATATCGACCGGCGACAGGTGCCGGATTCCCTCGATATAAACGGAGTCGAAATCAACTTCCGTGGCGAAGGCGACGCTGGCCAGAATGGCTAGCTTATGGGCCGTATCGATGCCGTCGACGTCGAAGCTGGGATCGGCTTCCGCATAGCCCAGATCCATGGCCTCCCGAAGGACCTCGTCAAAGGCCCGGCCAGACTGGGACATGTCCGTGAGGATGTAATTGCAGGTCCCGTTGAGGATACCGAATAGCTTGTCGATGCGGTTGCCGACCAGACCTTCGCGCAGGGCCTTGACGACGGGGATGCCGCCGGCGACGGCAGCCTCGAATGCGAGTACGGCGCCGGCTTCCTCGGCGTCACCACGTGTTTGGCCGCGGACAAGGATCGATCGACGAGTTCTTTTGCGATTCCGTCCTCTCCGCCGATCAGTTCGACCACGACGTCGACCTCGCCGTCGCCCGCCAGATCAACGGCGTTGTCGTACCACGTCATGGCATCCAGCGGCACGCCGCGGTCCTTCGAGCGGTCACGGGCGGATACGGCGGTGACCTTGATGTCGCGACTGGCCCGTGCGGCAATCGCGCCGCGATGGGTGTCGAGCATCGCCAGTACGCCGGCGCCCACCGTACCGAGGCCGGCGATGCCAATTCTCAGGGGTTGCGTCATGCAGCGGAGGCTTTCTTCTTTTTCGCCGGTTTACGGCTTTCACCGGGGGCGTTCTGTAGAAACGATTTGATGTTGCGGATCGCCTGGCGCGTCCGGTGCAGGTTCTCGACCAATCCGATGCGGACGTGGCCGTCGCCGTGTTCACCGAAACCGATTCCCGGCGCAACCGCGACCTTGGCTTGATCGAGAAGGAGCTTCGAAAACTCGAGGGAACCCCGTTCGGCGAATTCCTCGGGTATGGGCGCCCAGGCGAACATCGTCGCCGGCGGTGACGGAATGTCCCACCCGGCGGCAGCCAAACCCTCGATCAGGACGTCGCGCCGTTCCTTGTAGAGAGCCCGCATATCGTCAATGCAATCCTGCGGCCCGTTCAACGCCGCCGCCGCCGCCACCTGAATGGGCGTGAAGGCCCCATAATCCAGATAGGATTTGACCCTCGCCAGTGCTTCGATCAGGCGCGCGTTGCCGGTAGCGAAGCCGATGCGCCAACCCGGCATGGAGTAGGTCTTGCTCATCGAGGTGAACTCGACGGCAATATCCCATGCCCGTCGAATCTGCAAAATAGACGGCGGCGGGTCGCCGTCGAAATACACCTCGGCATAGGCCAGGTCCGACAATACGTAAATGCCATGAAACGCGCAAAAATCGACAACCTGCCCATAGAAGTCGAGGTCGGCGCAGATGGCCGTCGGGTTGTTCGGGAAATTGAGAACGATCGCCGTCGGTTTCGGAACGCTATGCTGTACGGCACGCTCGAGAGCCGCCAGGATATCGCCATCCGGCGCCACCGGGATATTCCTGACCGCGGCACCGGCGATGATGAACCCGAACTGATGGATGGGATAGCTCGGGTTGGGGACCAGGATAACGTCACCCGGCGTCGTGATCGCCGAGGATAAGTTGGCCAACCCTTCCTTCGAGCCAAGCGTGACCACGGTTTCCCGTTCGGGATCGACCTCGACCCCGAAACGCCGCTCGTAATAGGCGGCAAGAGCCTTGCGCAAACCGGGAATACCACGCGAGTTCGAATAGCGGTGAACCTTCGGATCGAGGGCGGTTTCGCGCAGCTTCTCGATGATGTGGGGCGCCGGCGGCTGGTCCGGATTACCCATGCCGAAGTCGATGATATCCTCGCCGGCAGCCCGCGCGCGAGCTTTCATGGCGTTGACTTCGGCAAACACATACGGCGGAAGCCGCCGGATTTTATGAAATTCCTGGTCCATCGTGTTCACATGCCAGATGACCGTGGCCATCTCAAGGCAAAATGGCTCAATCCCTCTTGTCGAGGAGCGGCCCCGCTTCGTCAGCTTTCCAAATAGATCTCCGCACGCCGGTTTCCGGCCTCGCCCGAGGGCATGAACTCGTAGAAACGCGGCTGGCTATCCGATACGGCATCGACCTGAATGTCCATCTTCGGGGCGCCGAGGCGCACCAGTTCCCGCGCCACCGCGTCGGCCCGGGCCGCGGATACCTGGAAATTGATCATCTTGTGGCGGACCGGGTCCGTATTCCGGGTCCGACTGCTGGCATGGCCGATAACATGGATCCGCCCGCCCCGTTCCTTCTGCAGACGCAGGACATCCCTCAAGATGCTGCGGTCACAGGAATTCAGGTTCGAGGAGCCGTTGCCGAAATGGATGGTCGCGACCTTGACCGCACCCTGTGCAACGGCCGGCGCGCGGCGTTGCCCGGACGCGGGCGCCGAGGCGGTTTCAACGGGTGCCGCCGAGGGTGCCAGCGCCGGGCTTGCGTACCCGGCTTGAACGCCATCGGCCGAAACGATAACGGTGTCGAAGCCGCCAGAACCGATGGGTTGCGTCGCAACAAGCGGCAATGCCGGACCGCCTTCGCTGGCCCGCGCCCGGATCTCGGACAACCGTTTGGCGAACCGTTCCTGGAAATTCCCTTGATCGGCCGTGGAAAACACGGTTTCCGGCGATGTCGTTGCCGGTGCCGAGGCGACCTGCTGGGGCGGTTCGGCCGTCACCGGTGACACCGGCATTGCCGGCGGAGCCGGTTGTGCCGGTGCTGCGGCCATCGCGGGTGCCGGCGGTTTCTTGGGCGGTTGGCCGAGAACGTTCAATGCTTCGCCCTGGCGAGGTACTGCGGGTGCATATTTGCGCCCCTCGACGTCCGCAACCAAACCCTGTGCACGGGCTTCATAACGTTGCTGCTGTTGGTCGACGCTTGAGAGTTTCGGAAATTCGCCGTCGTTGCCCGGTGGCGGCGTGCCGCGTTCGGCCACGAGGGCGCTACCTTTTTCTTCAGATTTCGAGGCCGAAGCGTCGTCCTCACCGGAGAAAAACTCGACGGTGTTATCGTACCATTCGACTGGGTTCACGGCGTCCGGTATCTGCGAACAGCCGGCAGCGAACAGGGCGGTCACGAAAAGGGCGCCGGGCCCGGTCAGTCGACCGGCCAATTCTCTTGATTTTCTATTTGTCTCGTTGTTGGCCATTTCTGTGCCGCTCCCTCAAAATCCCTAGAAATTCGCAGTTTCCTGCTTGATTTGCACGGTGGCTTAAAATAGTTAACCTTTTACAAAGACGTTTCGCAATTGCGAAATCTGGACCGGCCAACGTGATCATAGCCGGACCGAATGGATTTTTTCGCCAACCCGAGAGACCTATTGTCTCCGACGAGACGATCATAGAGGATTGGGCCATGACCGATCAACAAAACACGTCCCCACAACTCCCTGATCCAGCTGAGCTTTCCAAGTCGCTCGCGGGTATCGCCGAACGGTCGCAACGACTGGTCGCAGATTTTGTCGCCAAACAGACCGCGTCCGGTGAGATTCCCAGCGCCGATCCCTTGAACGTGGGTGGCGCGTTCATGGAAATGACCGCCAAGATGATGACCAATCCGGCGCAGGTCGTCGGTGCCAGTCTGTCGCTTTGGCAGGACTACGTGAGTCTGTGGCAGAGCACCGCGAGCCGCATGGTTGGACAGGATAGCGACCCGGTGGTGGCGCCGGCCCGTGATGACCGTCGCTTCAAGGATGAAGCGTGGAACGACAACGGGGTGTTCGATTTTATCAAACAGTCCTACCTGCTGACCGCCAAGTGGATGGAAACGACGGTCAACGATGTCGAGGGCCTTGACGAAAAAACGGCCAAAAAAGTCGACTTCTATACCCGGCAGTTCATCGATGCCCTATCGCCGAGCAACTTCGTCATGACCAACCCGCAGGTCCTCAGGGAGACACTCGATTCGGGTGGTGAAAACCTGGTCCGCGGTTTGGAGAATCTTCTCGGCGATTTGGAGCGGGGCGACGGGCAACTCAAGATCAGCATGACCGATTCCGAGGCCTTCACCATCGGCGAGAATATCGCCACGACCCAAGGCAAGGTGGTCTACCGCAACGATTTGATGGAGCTCATACAATTCAATCCGTCGACGGATGAAGTGCAGAAGACGCCGCTGATGATCGTACCGGCGTGGATCAACAAATATTACATCCTCGATCTCCGAGAAAAGAACTCGCTGGTCAAATGGGCCGTCGACCAGGGCCACACGGTGTTCATGATCTCCTGGGTCAATCCGGACGAGAAACTGGCCGAAAAGACCTTCGACGATTACATGCTGGAAGGGCCCCTGGCGGCCATCGACGCCATTCAGGAGGCGACCGGCGCGGAAAAAGTCAACGCCGCGGGATACTGCATCGGCGGCACCCTTCTCGCCTGTTCCTTGGCCTATATGGCCGCCAAGGGCGATGACCGCGTCAATTCGGCGACCTATTTCACGACGATGATCGACTTCGAAGAGGCCGGAGAGCTCGCCGTCTTCGTCGACGAGAGCCAGATCAGTAAGCTCGACAAGGTCATGGAAAAACGCGGCGGCTTTCTCGAGGGCGGCGAAATGGCGAGCACCTTCAATATGATGCGCGCCAATGACCTGATCTGGTCGTTCGTGGTCAACAACTACCTCTTGGGCAAGGATCCATTTCCCTTCGACCTGCTCTATTGGAACTCGGATTCGACCCGGATGCCGCGGGCTATGCACACCTACTATCTGCGGACCATGTATCTGGAAAACAAACTCAAGGACCCGGGCGGGATGGTTGCCAACGGCGTCCCCTTGGACCTCGGCCAGATCAAGGTTCCGACCTACATCGTCGCCACCCGCGAGGATCACATCGCACCGTGGAAGTCGACGTTCGCCGCGACCAAACTGTACGGCGGCCCGATCCGCTTCGTATTGTCCGGTTCCGGCCACATTGCCGGTGTCGTTAACCCGCCGGCCGCCCAGAAATACGGCTACTGGACCAACGGTCGAAAAGCGGCGACGCCGGACAAGTGGCTTGAAGGCGCCAAGGAGAACATCGGTTCCTGGTGGCCGGACTGGGACGACTGGATCAAGAAACGCGGCTCCAAGGCCAAGGTCCCGGCCCGGGTTCCGGGTGACGGTGGATTGAAGGTCTTGTGTGACGCGCCCGGCGAATACGTGCTCACGACGCTGGATTGACGAGGATCGCGGCCGCCTTTCGCATGGCGGTGGTCATCTCGTTTTCAGTAAACCCGGAGTAGCCGAGAATCAGGCCTTGGCGGGTCGCCGTTCCCGCGTAGAACCGGGATAATGCCAGCGCGGTAATCCCGTCATTCGCCAAGCATTCAGACGCCGTTTGGTCATCAATCGGGCATCGCGGTCCGGTTGCGGCAACCAAGTGCATGCTGGCTTCGCTTGGCCGCGCCTCGAGCAAACCGTCGGCTTCGGTACGGATCACCCGGATCAGGGTTTCCTGGCGCTCCTCGTAAAGCGCGCGCATACGCCGGATATGGGCGGCGAACTGGCCGTCTTCTATGAACTGGGCGAGCACCGGTTGCATGGCGATCGACGGCTGATCATCGAGGGCGGCACGGACCTTGAGGAAGGGCTCGATCAGTGCCTCTGGAAGAACCAAGTAGCCGAGCCTGAGCGCCGGAAACAGGACTTTCGAGAACGTCCCCGTGTAGATGACCCGCGAACCATCGTCCAGTCCCTGCAATGCTGACAGGGGTTTGCCGCTGTACCGGAACTCGCTGTCATAGTCATCCTCCAAAACCCACGCCCCGGATTCTCTCGCCCAATCGAGGAGCTCCAGTCGACGCCCCAAGCTCATTGTGACACCCATGGGATACTGGTGAGATGGGGTGACGGCGGCGAGAACCGCGTCCGGCGCCGTTGTCCGCCCGTAATCTACGGACAGTCCTTCGCCGTCGACCGGCACATCGACCAGACCCGCGCCGGCGGCCGTGAAAGCACCCCGCAGCCCTGCATAGCCCGGGTCTTCGACCCAGACCCGGTCGCCTGGGTCGATCAGGGTCCGTGCGATCAGATCCAGCCCTTGTTGGGCGCCAGCGGTGATCATCACCTGATCGCCTGAACAATGGACCCCACGAACGGCGCCGAGATAAGCGGCGATGGCGTTGCTCGTTCGCGGTCGAGCGCAATGGCGATCAACGGTGATTTTTGGGCTCGCTTAACCATGCGATCCTCTAAATGGCTCTATGGTTTTTCTCGAAACGGAACTTACTTACATACCAATTTGTAAGTAGTTTGTCTCCAAGCGTGCCGTAGCGCCAACCTTAGCCGCCCCAATGGAGACACGAGAAATGTCCATGGAACTTCCCAGCGTCTGCCCGCTGGATTGCCCCGATACCTGCAGCCTGACCGTGACCGTCGAAGAGGACCGCGTCGTCAAGGTTCGCGGCTCGCACGTCAATCCGATCACCGAAGGCGCCATTTGCAACAAGGTGGCGCGCTCCTTCCCCGAATTCGTACACGGCGAAAACCGCCTGACGCACCCCCTGGCGCGAACCGGAGCGAGAGGGTCGGGCCAATTCGAGCGGATTTCCTGGGACCAAGCTTTGGACCGGGTTTACAAAGGCTTTACCAAAGCCATCGACCAATACGGTCCGCAATCGGTGGTGCCGTTCAACTACGCCGGTCCGCACGGGTTCTTGGCCGGGGGATCGATCGATTACCGGTTTTTCAACAAGCTCGGCGCCACGCGCCTCGACCGGGGTCCCCTTTGCGGCGGCGTCAAGAGCATCGCCCACGAGAGTCTTTTCGGGACCATGCCGGGCACGCCGATGGAACAGGCACGTCACTCGAAGCTGATCGTCGTCTGGGGCAACAACGTCACCGTCTCCAACCTGCACCTGAGTTCGATTATCAAGGACGCCCGGCGCCAGGGCGCCAAGCTGGTGGTCGTCGATCCGAAACGAATCAAGATCGCCGAGCAGGCCAACCTGGTCATTCAACTCAGGCCTGGCACCGATGTGGTGCTGGCCTGGGCCGTGGCCGCCGAATTGGAACGCCTCGGCGCCGTCGATCACGCCTTTGTCGACAAGTGGGTCCTCGGTTTCGACGCCTTCATGGATCGCGCGCGGCGCATGACCATCGACCAGGCCGCCGATATCTGCGGCATCGCGGCCGAGGACATCCGCACGCTGGCCGGACGGCAATAGTCCCCGCCTGCTGTCAATTCGTTCCGAATAAGCGCATAACCGCCTCGCAATGTGAGCGGCTAGCCTCTAAGATAAGCCGCGCGGCGCGAAAACGACCGCAAACCGGGAACATTTTCGGTAAATCAACAGGGACCGATAGAAAATGCCGTGGAAAAATCTATTTGCGGGCTTGTGCGCAAGCTTGCTCTTGGTCATGCCGCCGCTGGCCGATGCCGCTGAGGCGGACCGGCAAGCCGTCATCTCCGGCGACGGATGCAAGCTGTGCGATTTGCGCTATGAAGAGTTTTCGCGCCTCGACCTTCCGAACCTCGACGTTTCCGGCTCCTATCTGTTCGCCTCCAATTTCGCCTGGTCGATCCTCAAGGGCGCCAAGTTCGAATCCAGCGTTCTCGTCCTCGCCCGCATGGAATGGGCGGACCTCGACGAGACCACGCTGGCCAAGGCCGACCTGACACGGGCCGCCTTGTTCCGCAGCACCTTCCGGTCGGCCAACCTCAGGCTCGCCAACCTGACGGAAGCCAACCTGTCGAACAGTGTCGTCGATGACGCCAATTTCAACACGGCGACCCTGCCACGCGCCAATTTCACGGAGGCCGACGGGCGCCGCGCCGTCTTTCGTAATGCCGATCTCAGGGGTGCGGTCATGCGCAAGGCCGACCTGCGCGATGCCGACTTCCAGGGTGCCAACCTGGTCGGCGTCGATTTCACCGGTGCCGATCTGACCGGTGCCAACTTGGCTGGTGCCAACCTGTTCGGCGCCATCCTCGATCACAGCCAGCTCGTGCGAACCAATCTTCGCGACGTCAACCTCGCCAACGCGTCGGTCGTCGGCACCAACCTGAACGCCGCCAACCTGCAACACAGCAGCCTCCACGGGGTCGACTTCTCGAAGGCCATCATGCAGAACACCAACACGCTGGACGCCGATTTCTGCGGTGCTGTCATGGCCGACGGCACGCCCGGAAAGTGCCGCGGCGGTGGAAAGTCTGGGACCGCCCCGGCCCTTGTGCCGGCGCCTGCCAAACCGGGGAGTGAAACGTGATGATACGATCCGGGTTCGCCATCGTCCTGTCCGTGCCACTGGTCCTGGGAGCCCTAGCGGCCGAGGCGGCGGAAAAGACGCTGCCGGCGATTTCCGGCGGCAAGGACATCCCGCAGCTCCTGGTCAATCCCGTGCCGGCCGAGACGATGCTGCCGACGGTATCGGCCGCGCCTGTCAAAAAGGTCGTGGTCGGTGTTCCCAACGATATCTTCTCGACCTTCGCCGACGGTCAACCGGTCGGTGTCATCGCCGAGACGGTGGATTACGTTTTCAAGAAAATGGGCTACTTCACACAGTATCGAAACATGCCCAAAAAGGTCATGCGGATTGCTGTCCACGACGGCAAGCTCGAAGTCGGCACCAGCCTCCTCAAGTTCCCGCACCGTGAGAAACTGGCCCGCTATTCGGACCCCATCGTCACCGAATACAGCGTCCTGGTGGTCCGCAAGGGCGCCAAGTTCGATGCCAACGAAACCGCCGACCTCCGCGGCAAACGTTTGGGCGGCCGTGAGGGGTTTCATTATCCGCTGATCGACGACGACAGCTCGATCAGGATCGAACGAAACCGCACGGACGGTGAAAACATCCGCCGCCTGCTGCTCGGTAAGATCGATGCGGCGATCGTCGGCGCCGTTTCGGACATCTTCGACCTCAGGGCCGAGGGCGTGATGACCGAGCTCGAGATCCTCGACCGCGCCGTCGGCTCCGTCAATCTCAGTGCGGCCCTGGCCGATGAACGCTTCGGTGAGGCCGACATCGAGGATTTCAACCGGCATTTGGCGGTCCTCAAGAAAAGCGATGACTGGACCCGCATCCTGGAACGCAATGCCGTTGCCGATCTCGTCAAGGAATGGCCGCTCATCGAAAAATCGAAAAGCAGCAGCTGGTTCTGGTAACCAGCGACGGGACTATCCTAGCAAGGTTAGAACGGAGAATTGGGGGCGCGTCCATGATCGCAGGGCAATCCGTCACGAAATGGCTATCGGCCGTGCTGCTCGCGACGGCGATGGGTTTCGGGACCGTCGGACCAACGGCCCCGGCGTGGGCGGCAGCGACCATGAGCGATGCCGACGCCACGGCCAGCGACCGCGCCCTGGCCCGTGCCCTTTCGGGTGATCTCGACGGGGCCCGCAAGGAAATCGCGTCCATCGCCGACGTCACCGCCCGGGATTATTCCTACGCCCGCTTGGCGACCCTTGAGGCCGGCCAGGGCAATGCAGCGAGTGCCGGCAGCTTGCTTGGCTTGATCTCCGACACCACCCGGCGCCAGGAGGCGATGCGTGATGTGGCCATCGTGCTGGCGCGCAAGGGCGACTTCAGGAATGCGGGCGCCTTGAGCGGCAAGCTCGACCCGGAAGGGCGCGACCGTTTGCTCGGCGTCATGGCCGCCTACGAAGCGGAGACCGTCGGCCTCAAAGAGGCGACCTTGCGCCTCGGGCAGATTTCCGACCTCGGCGAACGGGAGAACGCCACCGGGCTGGTTGCCACCGGCCGCGCCCGCGCCGGAGACGTCAAGACGGCGTTTTCGATCGTCACAGGGATCTCCGACAAGGCGGCCCAAGTCCGCGCCTACATGCTGGTCGCCCGTGCCTTTTTGTCCGGTGACCGGCGGATCGAAGCGCTTTCCGCCCTCCGTGCCGGTCTCGACATCGTGCCGAAACTCGCAAACGGCGGTGATCGCCGGAAGGCGCGGGCCGATGCCGTCAACCTGCTGCTCGACCTGGGCGACCCGAGCGGTGCCGCCGATCAGGCGTCACGGATCGCCGATGCCGAACTGCGCGGGTTCATGAAATCGGTGATCGAGAATGCCGGCAACCTCGGTATCCGCTGACCCTGAGCCGACGGCGGCCCGGTCCCGGCACCGCCTGGCGGCGCTGGCGATACTGGTCCTGCCCTGTCTCGGCGCCGCGACCGCGGCACCGGCCGGCGAGATCCCGCGTTTCGTCGAGGAGAGCACGGCAGCCGGCATCGACCATCGCTTCGAGGGCGACAAGACCTATATGGTCGGCGGCGGCGTCGCTGCCTTCGACTGCGACGGAGACGATCGACCGGATCTCCACTTGAGCGGCGGTGCCGCGCCCGCGGCCCTTTACCAAAACCGGAGTTCTTCCGGGGCGGCACTCCGCTTCGAGGACGCCGGCGCCCGCTGGGGGTTCGACGGCGGCGACGAATGGACGACCGCCTTCAGCGCTGTCTGGGAGGCTGGCAATGCCTGGCCGACCCTCGTTTTCGGCAACTACATTGATCGGGCGCGTTATCGGGCCAACACCTTCGCCTGCCATGACCACTACCTGTATCGGCCGAAAAAAGGCGGCGGTTACGGAGGCCGCCAATCCCTGACCCCCGGCTATTGCGCGTTATCAATACTATTCAGCGATTGGAACCGCCGCGGCGCCGCCGATCTCCGGGTCAGCAACGACAAGGACTATTTCGACAAGGGTTCGGAACAGCTGTGGCGCTTCCAGCCGGGCCAGGAACCGCGGGCATACGGGCCGGAGCACGGCCTCGAGGCGATGCGCATCAACGGCATGGGGATCGCCGGCCACGACGTCACCGGCAACGGTTTTCCCGAGTACTTCCTGACCAATATGGGCGCCAATCCGCTTCTCGGCCTGCTCGGCACCGGTAGCAAACCCCAGTACCGGGATATTGCCGAGCGCCTCGGCGTCGCCACGCCCCGGCCGCCGGGACCGGCGGCGTCGCGGCCGTCCACCGCCTGGCATGCGGAGTTCCAGGACGTCGACAACGACGGCCGCATCGATCTTTGGGTGGTCAAGGGCAACGTCGCCGACCTGCCGCGGTTTGCCCTCAAGGATCCCAACGCCCTCTTGCGCCAGGGTGTGGACGGCCGCTTTTCCGATATCGCTTCGGAGGCCGGTGTCGCCAGCGACCGGCGCGGGCGCGGCGGCGCCCTGATCGATCTCAACGGTGACGGCCTGCTCGACATGGTCGTGGTCAACCGCTGGGACAACACCGAGGTCTGGCGCAACGTCGGTGGTGGCAGCGCCGAGGCGCCGCAACCGCTCGGCAACTGGCTTTCCGTCCGCCTGCGTTCGGCCGGCGGCAACGTCCACGGCATCGGTGCCTGGATCGAGGTCAGCACCGGCGAACGGGTGCAAAGGCGTGAAGTCACCATCGGTGGCGGCCATGCCGGCGGCCAGCTCGGCTGGAACCACTTCGGTATCGGCGCCCACGACGCGGCCGAGGTCCGCGTGCTGTGGCCCGGCGGCAAGACCGAACCGTGGCGGCGTCATGCCGCCAACGGCGTCATCGTCGTCGGCGGGGACTGAAGCGGTTGAATGTCAGTCGAGGTTGGCGTCGGGAACTTTTTTTATTGTTCAAAAACGCGTAGCTGAAGGGCTGTTTCTGATGTTTTAGACCGTCCAAAGTAACAGCTTAAAATATCCAAACCTTGCAAAGTCACAGTTTGATATGGCCACTTTTTCGGGCTTCGTTTTATATCAATTGGATGGGGTTTTGCCTCTTGGCTTTGACTGACACAAAAAGTTAGGAATTCGGCGCATAGCCTGTGATCTATGTGCGGCCGGGCGATCGTAGGAGCGGAACACTCTTGTACGGGTTGTTCAGGCCCCCCTGTTTATCCGCTGTTCTCCGATATCGTTGATAAACTCGTCCGAAAGAGTGTTTTGGGCGTCCGCTTCTATTAAGAGCGGACGTTTATTCGCCGCCACTGGCAGATGCTGCGGC
>Ga0209259_1000038_pt1 | contig 30888 bp, 33 predicted proteins | sample WorMetGr2BELIZE1_FD_187417 | JGI IMG/M metagenome (GOLD analysis project Ga0209259, IMG submission 187417) | Marine gutless worms symbiont microbial communities from Max Planck institute for Marine Microbiology, Germany - Inanidrilus... ...
CTTCGCCCAGGTTCTTCCCTCAACAGCTTTCCTCCTGAACCGGCCTCGCTCCCCACGCTTCGTTACCTCCACCTGACAGGCCGCACCTACCTGCTGTCTATCAGCTAGTTACATGGCAATCTCCTTATTGGAGCGCGTATCAAGCCGTCATTCCGAGCGAGCAACAGCGCCCTGTGGGTAAAGAAACGGGGGAAACGGCTCATATTGAGCGTTGGAATAATACCTTATGGCAACAGTTGGTACGCTTCCCGTAAGACGTTGTCTTTTTCCAAATGTGTTAAAATGCATGAGATTCGTTTAAAACTCTTCATACACCGCTATAATACCGAATTATTGCCGATTGTTGGCTAGATATCACTTCAAAAATCACCACTACCAAATCGGGAAAGCCCCAGGTGCCGGTCGGCGTCAGCTTGATCGTCCAGCCATGATCCCGAAGTGCCTAGCCGTTCCATTGGATCTGGGTTCAGGGCAGGCCACGCAGTATCGGATCGTCGGTCCGCAGGCGTATCCGCAATGGATGAGCCGTCGGGTTCGGCAGGGCACCGTCGTGGGGGATCTCGACGGCGTCGAGCAGGATGCGGGATGCCTTGTCCGCATCGGCCCCAAACAAGAGCTCGAATAGGGCTTCGGGTGGCAGATGTTGGCCGGTATCATTCCGCTGCTTGAGTTTTTCCGAGCGCTCGCTCGGGTCCTTGTCGAGAGTCGTGAACCACCCCCAATTCGGCAGTGAGAAGATGCGGATGAGAGTTTTCCCCCGGTTCTCCAGATCGATAGGAGCTCGAAACGCCGCTGATCTCGGTGGCCGCGGCTACTTGGCTGGTAGGACCCAATGCCAGATCACGGATGGTCCGGGCGGCGTGGAGAAGGGTCAGCTCTTGCTCGGATTCCGACAGTTGACTGAGTGGCCTCTCGGGCCGATATGAGTCCCTGGAATTGGGTAATCCAGACCCGCTGGGTCTCGTCTTTGCCGGAGATCTCGATCGGGAATTCCTGCTCGTCGGCAACACTGGGCCTGACGAAAAGAGATGTGAGGATCAGCTTCTCTTGCAGCCGGCGGCCCAGCAAGACATGTCGCTTCCTCTTTGGTTCTGGAGAAGTATTCTACATCGCCGCCGGCGCCGCGGTCTTGGCCTGGGCCGTGAGCCCCGGAGCGGGCGTGTATAAAGCCTCCCAAAAATATGGCCTTGCCCTAGTACCCCGTTTCACCTTATTTTTCACTCTCAGAGCCCTCCCAAACGCGCCCGAGCGTTACCGCGCTTGGCAATTCTAGTGAGGGCATTCCCGGCGCGCGGTGCCTTTCCGGGGCGCGTTTGGGAGGGCTCTGAGAGTGAAAAATAAGGTGAAACGGGGTACTAGGGGGCGTTCTCAAATTAAGCCAAATCCCCGTAGCGTAGGCGTCCCGCCTGCCGGAACGCGGACGTTTCACCGGCGGGTGCAGGTGAGACGCCTGTGCTACATTTTTGGTTTTTGCGATGACCCGACTTAATTGAGAACGCCCCCTAGACAACCGAAACAGGAAGGATCCGGATGGCGTTGCAGGCGCAGGTTTCGGTGCTTGAAGATCCCGGCTTGTGGAAGTCGGTTGGGCAAAGCCCGCAGGATGGCGAGTGCAGAGAAAACTATGAATCGCGCGAATTGGCGCGAATTGGGTTGTTTGTACCCATGGGAACCTTCGCGTCGATTCGTGTGATTCGCAGTCGAGACCCTATCAAAGTACACTTTGCTTTGTGTCCTCAGCGTCTCTTTTGCATTTATTCGCGGCAGAAAATAAGGAGATAGTCTTGTTTGAATCCTATAAAAAGAAGGGGATGCATCCTATCGGTAGCCTAGTTCTGGTCGTACTCTCGATTTTTCCGACCCACGCCGACCCAGCCGGACATCGGGACTCTCCGCTGACCTTTGAGCGGTTGCTGACAGAATCGGGCGTGGAGCTCGCGGTTCCGGACGGCTTCGCAGCGGTCGAGGTACGTCCGAATGAGCGTTTTATTTACGATCGCGCCTACGCGAGTCCGGACGGGGCACTGGAGGTACGCTATGCGGTCCGGCCCCTGGGACGGATGCGGGTCGACTACGAGGATCCCCACAGCGCCGCACCGGACCCCAATCACATCTTCCCCCTGATGTTCCAGTCGATGGTCAGTCGACTCTCCGGCGGCCGCCACAGCCCGACCAGGGAGTATCCGCCGCAACAGGCGCGGGAGAAATTCAACGCCGACTGGGCTGCGGCGGCGGTGTTCGATACGGATGCCGGATTCGCGACGGACCACCGCCAGGCGCTGGTCGTCGCCATGCACAAGAACGCCCTCGCCGATGCCTATGTGATCTTCCTCTTCGACGACTATGAGCCGGTCAAACAACGGATCAACGACCAGCTGAGCGCATTGCGCTTCTTGCCCTGAAAACATCGAGACGGTGCGGTCTTCAATCGAGCCAGCGCACAAGGTAATAGATACGCTGCCCCTCGGACGATTTCGATGGACCATAGACCAGGGCTGGATGGAGATCAGATGCCGACCCGGCTCTGGAGCGGGCTTCCTGCTCGTCGACAACCGGGGTCACGCAGGCTTCCGGATACCGGGACCGGTTTCTGCGTGGTGTCTTGACCAGCGCGAAACATTCCGCGAGGGATTTGGATTCCGGATCTATGAGGATCTGAGGCATATGCGTGGCTCGATTCTGCGACTACTGTTCTAGGGGCTGTTGACATTTATTCTTAAGCGCGGGCGATTGCGAGGGATTTTGCGTGCTGACAAGGCGCAGCGAGGAAGAATAGCCGGCCTATTTTGACGAGCCGCAACGCAGTCAGCGCGGAAAAGGGCCGCAATCGGACCCTGAACGATGAATGTCAACAGCACTCTGATAGTGCCGGTGCCGTCGGTCCTGATCAAGACGAATGCAGAAGAGGAAACTATGAATCGCGCGAATCGGCGCGAATTAAGATCCCTCCCTTCGGTTCGGGATGACAATTTTGCAAGGATTCGCGGACAAGGGCACTGACTTGCAAACCCTGCCATCAGGCGCGGAGCCGATTTCTGTTATTCTTTGCATAATCTTTCAGTTATCGAGAAACTCCCGCATGATTGCCCAGCACGCCCTCGTACTGAACATCCACCAGCCGCCGAACAACTTGCAGGATTTGCTCGACGACGGCAATTGGGAAGCCACGGAAATTCTGTACGCTCTCGATCGTATTCCACGCAGCCTGTGGGGCGTGGAAGAGGTGGCAAAGGTCCATCTATCCCTCTCCGGAACCCTGTTGGAGACCCTCAACGACCCAGAGTTTCAGCAGCGGGTCTACGGCATCATCGACTGCGGCTCCCTGTTGTGGCACTTCCAGAACCAAGGCTTGTTCGAGATCCTCGGGACGGGCTATTACCATCCGGTATTGCCCCTGATCCCGGAGGCGGACCGGCACCAGCACCTGCGGCGCTGGCTGGACATCGCGCGCCATGTCCTGTGGCGCCCGCACTTCCAAGGTTTCTGGCTGCCGGAGATGGGCTTCTCCATGGAGCTCATCCCCCTGCTACAATCCTTCGGATACCAGTATGTGTTGGTAGACAGCAAACACGTGGAGCCGGTCACGCCCATGAGCTGGCAGGAGCTCCGCTATCGGCCCCATATCGCACGTCAGGGTAAGGACGAGATGGTGGTCATTGTCCGCGATCGGGACCTGTCCAACGCCCAGGAGTCGGGCATGGATGTGGATTGGTTCAACAACGAGGTCGCCAAGCGTACCAAGTGGTGCGATTTCGTCCCGCTGGTGACCACCTGTACCGACGGCGAAAACGGCGGTTGGTTCCGCAATACCACGGAAGGGACCAATTTCTGGAGCGCCTTTTACCTGCCGCTCATGGAGCAGGTCCGTGCCGGCCAGTCCGCAGTATCGCCCACCTTCATCAGCGATTATTTAAACGCCCACGGCACCCACGGCGAGGTGCGAGTCAACACCGGGGCTTGGAACACTGGCTGGCACGACGGGCACGATTTCATGCAATGGACCGGCTCCAAGCGACAGCAGGCAACCCTGCGGGCAGTCAGAGAGCTCAGCGCGGCGATTCAGAAAGCCGACCGCCCCAAGCCGCCGCGCGGGGCATTGCAGACGACGAGGGCTTCCGCCGGGATCTGGAGGAGGCCACCTGGCACCTGTTGCGGGCGGAGACCAGCTGCAACTTCTACTGGGGCGAGGCCTGGGTCCACCGTGCCGATGCGGACATGGCCGTATCCTGGGAAGCCCTGAATCGGCTACGTGCCCGCTTGGGATAACCTGCGATCCAACCCAATGCCATCAAGCTAAGCGCGTTACCGGTCGTCGAAAAAAAGGAAAAACTACGAATCACGCAAATCCTCGCGAAATTGTCATCCCGAACCGAAGGGAGGGATCTTTTTTGCGCCGATTCGCACGATTCGTAGTTTTCTCTGCCTTTCGGCTGCCGGGCTACAGCGCGTTCAGATTCGTTAGCCGGATTATACATAGTCCATCAACAACGAGAACCAATGCCGTGGATCAATTATCCGAATATGTCGAAGGTATCCCCAATGTGTCCGGCAATGAGGCCGACGTCGAGCAGGCACTGGCTACCGGTGCCGATAAGGTCCTGTTCAAGGACCGCGGAGGGGTGGACTTCGGCACCATCCGTGCCGCCACGACCATCGCCCTCCACCAGCATCAGCCCCTGATCCCCGCCGACGGCGACGACCTGAGCACGGCGGCCATCATCAGCAACCTGCAGTACATGATGGAGCACCAGAACATCGGTGATAACCACAACGCTTTTACCTTTGCATGGTGCTATAAGCGCATGGGCGAGTTCATCCCGCAGCTGGTGGGAGAAGGCAAATCGCCGCGGGTCATGCTGGAATACTCGGGTACCCTGCTGCACGGATTGCGTCACATGGGGAGTGATGACGTCATCGATGCCCTCAAGAGCATCACCTGCAACTCGGATTACTCCTGGACCACCGAATGGCTCGGTATGCCCTGGGGCCATTCGGTGGCCCCTTCGACTCCGGTCCAGGACTACCGCCTGCACGTGCGGGCCTGGCAGCACCACTTCGCCGCCATCTTCGGTTGGGAAGCCTTGGAACGAGTGCGCGGCTTCTCGCCTTCGGAGATGGCCCTGCCCAATCATCCGGATGTGGCCTATGAGTTCGTCAAGACCCTGAAGGACTGCGGCTACCAGTGGGTCCTGGTCCAGGAGCACACGGTCGAGCAACCGGAGAACGGCTGGCATCCGCAATGCCCCCACCTACCCCATCGGCTGGTGTGCACCAGCTCCCAGGGAGAGACGGCGAGCATCACCGCCATCGTCAAGACCCAGGGCTCGGACACGAAGCTGGTGGCCCAGATGCAACCCTGGTACGAGGCCCAGGGATTGAACCGTACCGAGCTGGCGGGCAAATCCGTACCCCCCCTGGTCGCCCAGATCGCCGACGGGGAGAACGGGGGGGTCATGATGAACGAGTTTCCGGACAAATTCATGGAGGCAGTGCGGGGAGCCAGCGGCTCCAAGGTGCCGCTCATGAATGCGAGCGAGTATCTGGAACACCTGTTCGCCGCCGGGATCAAGGAATCCGACCTGCCCGAGCTCCAGCCTCTGTTCCACCACCGGATCTGGGACCGGATGACCCCCGGCGACGGACCCGAACGCTTAGGAAAGGTAATCGAGGAACTCAAAAAGGCGGATCACCACTTCCATATGGAGGGCGGTAGTTGGACCAACGACCTGTCCTGGGTACAGGGTTACGACAATGTGCTGGGTCCCATGGAAGAAGTCAGTGCCCTGTTCAACGAAAAGGCGCTGGTACCCGGTGTGTCCACCGGCGAGCAGCATTACCGCAATGCCCTGTTCCACCTGATGAGCTCCCAGACCAGCTGCTATCGCTACTGGGGTCAGGGCTTGTGGACGGACTACGGACGGGAGATCTGCCGGCGGGCAACCGAAATCCTGAACAAGGATTTCGGGTAATGGGATTTCTTCTAAACCGCAAACGTATCCCCCAGCGGGGAACAGGGTTCGGGTAATACAACCCGAAGGTTCCCCATGCCGGATCTTTAGTACCCGGACATCCTGATCCGCTGCAATCCGGTGGCGGCGGATGCCGACGACTACTGAGAGACCGCCCCCTTCGGACTTTCCTGATGATGATCCGAAAATTTGTAGGCACGGCTCTTCTGCTGGCGCTGATCTGGCCCCCGGCCGGTGCCAGTGAAGAGGAGACCCAACCACAGCCGGTCGCGTCGGCCGGTGTCGGCGAAGAGAAGGCCCAATCACAGCCGGTCGCGGTAAGGACCTACAAGGACTGGGTGCTACAGTGTTCGGAAAATGCTCCCTGTCTCCTTATACAGCGCGTTTTTCTCAGGGGTAATCATAGAGAAACCACTGCTGAATTTCGTCCTGTAGTTTACAGGTAAGCCGTCGTGCCTTCTGATCGTGATCCGAACTCCGTTGGAGGTTATGCTCAGACTTGGGATCGAGCTCGGCGTGGACCGGGAAAGGGCTACCACCTATCCCTTCCACCATTGCCGGCCTGAGGGTTGTCTCGCTATCTTTCGGGGGTCGAGAAACCTGCGCAGGAACCTCGAGCCGGGGAAGCAGGCGAACATCGGCTACTACCTTACCAATGGTAGGAAATACAGTGTCCCGGTGTCTTTAATGGGGATAACTGCCGGATTACGTGCGCTGGAGAAGGCGGCGAGGTAGTGGTGATTTTTGAAGTGATAGGGTAGATGGATTTATCGGTAATCATTCCGATTGCCACTGTTTTTCCCGTTACCTGATTCTAGATTTTAGCCCTCTCTTCCGGAAGAATACGCTTGGTCTGAACGATTGCGTTCATTGATAAAACGAACCGAAGAGTTTTCAATTATGATTATCGAGACTAAAGTATACACCTGTCGAAAATGTCAGAGCGAAGAGCTCGTTAAAAATGGCACAAATGCATCCGGTAGCTCGCAATATCACTGTAAAGCCTGTGGTGCCTATGGCGTACTTGAGCGCACAGAACGCGCGACGGAAGAAAAGAAGAAAGATCCAGTATGCGCGGGATTGAACGGACGTTTGGAGTCTCGCACCGAACATTGAGCGCCTGGTTAAAAGAACAGGCGAATGACCTCCCACCCCTTGAAGAGACGCTAGAACCTGTTGAGTGCAAAAAGATTCCTGTGTTGGATGTGGATGAGTTGCGGTCCTTTGTCTTTCGTAGCAAAGACAAAGTTTAGGTCTGGATTGCCATGAATAGAGAAACCCGAGAAATCGTCGCCTCTGCCTGCGGTGATCGCAGCGAAAACACCTGTCGGATACTCTGGGATCGCGTACCGTCTGCTTATAAAGAAGCCATCGTTTTCAGTGATTATTGGGGCGCGTATCAAGCCGTCATTCCGAGCGAGCAACAGCGCCCTGCTATAATACCGAATTATTGCCGATTGTTGGCTAGATATCACTTCGAAAATCACCACTACCGGCGGTGAAAGGCAAAAGGAGCGGCAACTAGAGGAACGAAACCCAGTACCTTTTTGTTTCCGGATATTGTGCACTGCCAGATTAGGCCGTAATCTCAAGCGATTATCCAACCCGACTTGCCCGAACCGCAAGTCCTACCCCAAAAGAGGAAAATCCAAATGTCTGAAATCGTCGACATCAAGGCCCGTGAGATCATGGACTCCCGCGGCAATCCCACCGTCGAGGCCGATGTGATCACCGCTACCGGCGCCATCGGTCGCGCGGCGGTCCCTTCCGGTGCCTCCACCGGCTCCCGCGAGGCCCTGGAGCTGCGCGACGGGGACAAATCCCGTTACCTCGGTAAGGGCGTGCTCAAGGCCATCAAAAACATCCAGGGCGAGCTGCGCGATACCCTCGTCGGCACCGAGGTCAGCGCCCAGAAAGACATCGACGACAAAATGATCGAGCTCGACGGCACCGACAACAAGGGCCGCCTCGGTGCCAACGCGACCCTCGGCGTCTCCATGGCCGCCGCCCACGCGGCCGCCCAGGAAAAATCGGTGCCGCTGTACAAGTATCTCGGCGACGGCGACTTCCTGCTGCCGGTGCCCATGATGAACATCCTCAACGGCGGCGAGCACGCCGACAACAGCGTGGACTTCCAGGAGTTCATGATTATGCCCGTGGGCGTTCCCAGCATCCGCGAGGCGGTGCGCTACGGTGCCGAGGTCTTCCATGCCCTCAAATCGGTACTCGGCGGCAAGGGGTTGGCCACTGGCGTCGGTGACGAGGGCGGCTTCGCGCCGGATATGCCGTCCAACGTGGCGGCCGTCGAAGTGGTCCTGGAGGCCATCGAGAAGGTGGGCTTCAAGGCCGGCAAGGACATGTACCTGGGCCTGGACGTGGCGAGTTCCGAATTCTACAAGGATGGCACCTATAAGCTGGAGGGCGAAGGCCGAACCCTCGACTCCCAGGGCATGTGCGACCTGCTCTCCGATTGGGTGAAAAAGTACCCCATCCTCTCCATCGAAGACGGCATGGCCGAAGGGGATTGGAACGGCTGGAAGCTGCTCACGGACGCCATCGGCGACAAGGCCCAGCTCGTGGGCGACGACCTGTTCGTAACCAACACCAAGATCCTGAAGGAAGGCATCGACAAAAAAGTCGCCAATTCCATCCTCATCAAGGTCAACCAGATCGGCACCCTGACCGAGACCCTGGAGGCCATCGAAATGGCCCACAAGGCCAAATACACCGCCGTGGTCTCCCATCGCTCCGGCGAAACCGAGGACACCATCATCGCGGATCTGGCGGTGGCATCCAAGGCCGGACAAATCAAGACCGGCTCCCTCTCCCGCTCCGATCGTGTCGCCAAGTACAACCAGCTGATGCGCATCGAAGACCAGTTGGGCAGCGAAGCCCGCTACGCGGGCAAGGGCGCCTTCCCCTGGCTATAATGCCCCCGTCCTAGAAGCATGCGCTGGTTCGCAGGCATCCTGCTGCTGTTACTGCTGGGGCTGCAGTATCGCCTGTGGGCCGGCGAAGGCAGCTTGGCGGAAGTCCGGGCACTGCGGGACGAGATCAGCGCCCAGAAGGCCGAACTCAAACAGCTGCGGGCCCGCAACCGGATCCTCGAAGCGGAGGTCCTCGACCTCCATAAGGGTCTGGACGCCCTGGAAGAGCGGGCCCGCAGCGAGCTCGGGATGATTAAACAGGGTGAACTCTTTCTGCAGATCATCGAGGAGTCGGCTAAGGCCACTCCCCGGAAGCCGGCTTCTGCTACGGGGCGGAAACCTTTGTAGAATCGGTCCTCGCCGCGGACTCCACGTCCTGTCCGCGGATCAGCCCGTAGTACGAAACACAGCATTGCAATAGGTTCCCGTCCATGAGTTGTTCGCGGTGCTGAGTTTCGCTGCACTCAACCCACATGACTCGATCCACGAGCAGGCCTTGCCGTCTTATCCACGGATCAGAGAAAGGCCCCCTGGCAAACCGACAGCAGCGAGGCGGGAAAGATACCCAGTATCAGCATAGCCAAACCATTGACCGAGAGGGCGACCCGAGCGCCAAGGCCGGCCATCAGGGGTTCCTCGGTCACCGGCTGGTCGAAGTACATGAGCTTGATGACCCGCAGGTAGTAGAAGGCGCCGATGATGGAGAAGAAGACGCCGATCAAGGCCAGCCACCAGAGGTCGACGCGCACGATGGATTCGAGCACCAGAAGCTTAGCCATGAAGCCGACGGTGGGAGGCACCCCGGCCATGGAGAACATGATGAGGGCCATCATGGCCGCGTACCAGGAGTCGCGGTCGTTGAGTCCTTTAAGATCTTCCAAGTCTTCGGCATCGAAGCCTTGTCGGCTGAGAATCAGCAGCAGACCGAAGGCACCCGCCGCCATGACGGCGTAGACGATGGCGTAGAACATGGCCGCGGCATAACCTTGACCGCTGCCGGCCAGGAGTCCGAGGAGGATGAAACCCACGTGGGAAATGGTCGAGTAGGCGAGCATGCGTTTGAGGTTGGTCTGGGCGATGGCGACTAGGTTGCCTAGGCCAATGGACAAGAGGGCCAGGATAATCAGCATGCCCTGCCAATCCGAATGCAGCCCGCCGAGGCCGTCCACCAGCAGCCGGATCGCCAGCGCAAAGGCGGCGATCTTGGGGGCGCTTCCCAGGAACAGGGACACGGAGGTCGGGGCACCCTGGTAGACGTCCGGTACCCACATATGGAAGGGCACGGCGCCGAATTTGAAGCCGATGCCGATGACCAGAAAGACGAGTCCGAATACCAGGACTTGGTTTTGGGTCCCCTGCTCCGCCGCGGTCCGGGCCACGGTCTCCAGCTCGATAGAGCCGGTGGCCCCGTAGATCATGGACATGCCGTAGAGCAGCATACCCGAACCGAGCGCCCCGAGCACGAAGTATTTCATGGCTGCCTCGGCCCCGGCAGGAGAGTCACGGTCGAAGGCCACCATGGCATAGAGACACAGCGCCAGCAGCTCCAGCCCCAGATAGACAACCAACAGGTTGTTGGCCGAGACCATAATCGACATGCCGAGCACCGCGAACAGGTCCAGGACATAGTATTCGCCTGCCCACAGGTTGCGGTCGCGCAGATAGTCCTTGGCGTAGACGAAGGCGAACAGGCTGACGATGAAGATGAAGATCTTGAGCACGTCGCTCATGGCATCGCGCACATAGCTGCCGTCAAACACCACCTGCCGTTCGCCGCCCCCGACCAGGCCGGTGACCCCAATGGCAATCAGCAGCCCGACAATGGTGATGACATGGTTGACGCCTTTCTGTTCCTCCTTCAGATAAAGATCGAGCACCAGCACGGTGCAAGCCAGCACCAGGATAACAATCTCGGGGAGGATGGGGATCAGGCTTTCAAAATCGAAGGTGAAGGACATGGGTGTATTCCGGTCTCAATAGTCCGAGGCATGCGCGCCGTTCCTGATGGTCAGGGTATGAAATGCCTCGACGCCATCTCCCAGAACTTGCGTCGGTCTATCTCGTTAGCCCTGGCCTTAGGTCTGAGTCTATCGTCAAGCGACTGCTTGAGCCTTAGCACAGACTCTTCGCTGTCGAGGATGTCCGCCTTGCGGCTGCCCTCGACGAGATCAAGGGCCAGGGTCATAAGTTTGTTCTCAGAGGCTTTCTTCTCGGTCACATTCGATCTCCTGGAGGTTATTCGTGTAGAGCCTATATGCGCTATGCTCGGAGATGTTTATTGGGGATATACGACTTGCCAGCGATCCTGAAAGCGAGTCACGATCATTCAGGATCAGGAGGTGGGGGTAATGAATACTCAAGAGAGAGAAGTCGTCAAGGAAGCTCGCGGTAGCGTCGATGACAATTTCCCCCAGTACCTTGCCCTCCGGGTAAAGTGCTCGCATGGAAAGCTCCGCCACCCAAATGAACTTAGGCATAGGCATAGGCATAGGCATAGGCATAGGCATAGGCATAGGCATAGGCATAGGCATAGGCATAGCAGAGTATAGCAGACCAAGGTCGTTCGGCATCTGTGATCTACGACGGTTCCTCTTCTAAGAGCGGGAAGAAGTCAGAAGCAGGCGTATTACCAAGTCACCCGGCGGTAATCCAGGTGATCGGAGCGTGGACAGCCCAATCTGCTCATCCGAAAGGATCGTCTCAACCATAGAGAATGCGTCTTCGGCGGCAAGATAGATCTTCTCGTACAGCGGGACAATAAAGCCATTGATATCTCCAAAGATATAGTCAGTGCCGGCGTTCGTGCTGATCCTAAACTTTTTCGGCACTAACCGGTAAGGGGAAAGATTGTCGTCATTTACGATGAGTCCGCTGAAATACTCGTAGCTCCACCTGATCCCCGGGGGAGGCCGGGCGGGTGAAGTCTGACGAGTGGCCGATGCCGGCAATAGCATGGCCCGACCCGTCTACCAGCTTCAAGCTGACTATGACAGGAATCCCCGACTCGATATAGGTGTGGAGAAGCCTTTCAAAGTCCACTTGGCGGTTGAGATCCGGCTTATCGTAGAAGCGCGGATGGAAGCCGTACCGAGTTAGGATCTCGGTGACCTGTTCCATCGTCAGTCCCCGAGAGGGAACGAGACGAGACCCCTAGAGAAGTCCATCGTGAGCTGAGTAATCTCATAGGGATGAATCTCAGGGTATTCGGGATACCGCTGTGAGAAATGCCTGAGACAGGACCAGAGAGCAGAGTCGGCGCATATTGTGACGTCCGTGTCCTGGCCCATATACGGAAAACCTTCAACTGCAAGTTCTACGCCAAGTAGGTTCGCAACGAACTTTGTCGCGATAACGAAGCTAGGAGGCACATTCGCACGCCTGGGGTCGACCAGGGTCCGCCAGATAGAGACAACGCGGTTCGGCCTGATGACGGAGTAGCCAATGAAGGCGTTCGAGAACTTGGCTGGTTCAGACCAGTCGTCAGCCGCGATGGGGTCGGAGAAGAAGAGGAGGCGAATTGCGCGATCCGGGTAATGCGCAAACTTCTTCGAGTAGAAGTGGCTGTAGGTATCACGATAGTAGGCGTCCACATAGTCATGCTCGATGTAGATGTAGACCGAGCGCACGAAGCCGTCGAGGAGCTGCTTGAGACCGTCGAGATCATGCGGTAGGAGGAAATCCCCGGCCAGCGTTTTCACCTCGTCCCAATCAGACACATCCTCGATCCGGACAAGCTGGATCGGCTTGTTGGCGCGCACTACTGGCATCTCGTATGCTCCCGTTCCCGAGGAGGCAAAGCCTCGCTAACCACTCCTGGAATCCCGAACCGCATCATTCAGTTATCAGGGGGCAGTTATCAGTTGTCAGATGTAAGTTTGATAACTGCCCCCTGATAACTGAATGATGCGGTTCGGTCATCCCTGACCTCACCACATCCTTGTATGTTCTGTTTCCAAGGGAGAACCAAGGATGAGGTAGAAAGGGAATTGATGGCGAGTACCTGGGGAAGCCGTCACATCCTGAGGCCTTAGAGCCTGCACGTAGATTGGCTCCCCGCCCTCTTCGCCCATACCGGTAGAGTATCCGAGGCCGTGAGCCATGCTCGTGAGCCTGCAGACACAAGGCCGGTCGGCGAGGGTTCAGGGTCGGGGAACCAGGTTATGATCTTACCGGAATTTTACTGGCCGTATTCGCGCCGATAATGATTCACTGGCCGTGATCCGGTCCCTCTTTATCATCGCAGATAAGGCATTGCCGATTTCATAGGGCAATATTTCCGGGGCAATGATATCGACTCCTGACGTGAGCTCGATAATCCTCCCCTTCTCCAGCTTATCAAGGGCAACGGCCAAGAATATATTGTGCCTGATACAATGTTCAAGTAACGATTGTATAACTCTATGAGTATTCAAGGGCTACCTGCAACCGTTAGCTAATACAAAACCTAGGAGGCACTCTCACTTAACAAATTACTCCAAGGATATCAAGTTGTTATGAGTGTCTCGCCAACAATTATATGCTTCTCATATGCTTGATTTTTATGATGATTTGACTCAATTGAGAACGCCCCTAGTACATCTGTTCACAAATACTGGAAACAAGACCACAAATGGACGTGAATTAACATGAATACATCCATCGGCCCCATAGCCCCCTTTCCAGGCTGTAGGCTATGTTTCCGTTAATTACGCGTAGGTATACTAAAACGCATGTAACGAATGGCCGATTTTGCAATACAGAAAATACTTTCACCTAACTCCCTCCTTCTGACTCATTATCAGAAGAGATTTTCCACTAACGGACATAAGCACCGTTTCCGATTTCCCCATACGTGTTCACAGTCAGTATTCTCCCATAACAGTCCGAAAATTCCATAAGACAAAAACCTTGGCCACAACTCGCTATTTCGGGAAGATCGTCACTTCGATGATCGCTAGAAGGCACTTCTGATGATTGCCAACCTGCATCTCGTATATTCTTGACGGCGATATCATATTCCATGTATTGCTCAATCGCTGGATTACTTGAACAAGGCGGTATAAATGAGATTTTTGTTGAGACATTTCTTACTGAAAACTCATAGGTATATACCAAGATAGCGAAAAGTAGAGAAATGATACCAACATATGCACCGATTGCCACCAACTTACGATGGTAATGTCCACTTGTTCCACTGTTGTTTTTGTCGGCCACATGCTATGAATCATTCTTGTCCCACAACATCCGCTCAGAAAACGGCAGCAACGTCGCCCACGGCGGTCGGGAGCTTAGACACCGCAATCTGCTGGACCAAGTTTTGGATAGTGACATCCATAACCTCTACCAGGGGTGCGGGCCAGAGGCCGAGTATAAGCACAGCGGCGGCCAGGCTGCCGAGTACGAAGAGCTCACGGCCGTTGGCATCCTTGAGGGCCGCTACCTGATCGTTGGCGACCGGACCGAAAATGACGCGCTTGACCATCCACAGGGTATAGGCGGCCCCCAGGACGAGAGTAGTCGCGGCCAGGAAAGCATACCAGAAATCCGCCTGGAAGCTCGCCAGGATGACCATAAACTCGCCGACGAAGCCAGAGGTTCCGGGAAGACCCGCATTGGCCATGGCGAAGAAGACCATGAAGGCCCCGAACAGGGGCATGGTGTTCACCACTCCCCCGTAGGCGGAGATCTCACGGGAGTGAAGCCGGTCGTAGAGCACGCCCACGCATAAGAAAAGTGCCCCAGAGATGAAGCCGTGGGAGACCATCTGCACCATGCCGCCGGAGATGCCGAGTACCCCGCTGCTGGTAGCCGTGTCCTTGGTAAGGATGGTGAAGATGATGAAGAAGCCCAGGGTCACGAAGCCCATGTGGGCGATGGACGAGTAGGCGATGAGCTTCTTCATATCCTGCTGGACCAGGGCGACGAAGCCGATATAGACGACCGCGATCAGGGACATGGCGATGATCAGCCAGTCCAGGGAGGCACCGGCGTCCGGGGTGATGGGCAGGCTGAAGCGCAGGAAGCCGTAGCCGCCGATCTTGAGCATGATAGCGGCCAGGATGACGGAGCCGCCGGTGGGGGCCTCCACGTGGGCGTCCGGCAGCCAAGTGTGGACGGGCCACATGGGGACTTTAACTGCGAAGGCGAGCAGGAAGGCGATGAAGATCAGTATTTGTTCGGTCATGCCCAGTCGCAGACCGTGGAAGCTCGGCAGACCGGGGTGCGAGGCGACAACCTCGAAGGTCCCTGCTTGAAAGTACATGTAGATCAGGGCGACCAGCATGAAGACCGAGCCGAAGAAGGTGAAGAGGAAGAACTTGATGGTGGCATAAACCCGATTCGGACCGCCCCAGACCCCGATAACGATGAACATCGGGATCAGCATCGCCTCCCAGAAGACATAAAAGAGTATGGCATCCAGGGCCGAGAAGACCCCGACCATCAGACCTTCCATAATCAGGAAGGCGGCCATGTAGTGAGACGGCTTGTATTGGATCACCTCCCAACCGGCGATGACGACGAAGATGGTAACGAAGGTGGTCAGGATAATCAGCGGCATGGAGATGCCATCTATCCCTAGGTAGTAATAGACATCGAAGGTCTCGATCCAAGGACTCCGCTCCACGAATTGCACCACCGCCGTGCCTGCATCGAAGCCGGTCCAGAGTCCGAGGCTGACCAGGAAGGTGATGACCGCAGATGTCAATGCCACCCACTTGGAGACGTTGGGTGCCTTGTCCCCGCTGCCGAGCACGGCGATACCGCCGATGATCGGTAGCCATATGGTCAGCGAAAGAAGGGGGAATGAGTGCATTAGGTCCGTCCCTCGATAATCAGAAGACCACGAAGATCGCCTGCAGGACCACTAGCCCTAAGATCATGGCGATTGCGTAGCTATACAGGCGGCCGGTCTGGATCTTGCGCGCGAGCCGGGCGAAGCGGCCGACGGTCTTGGCCGAGCCGTCCACGATCACGCCGTCGATGACCGCCCGGTCACCACCGGACCAGAAGGCCCTGCCGATGCCTCGGCTGCCGGCGGCAAAGAACGCCTGATAGAAATCGTCGAAGCCGTACTTGTGATCAAGCACCCGATAAAACCAGGCGACCTTGTCCCGCAGCTTTTCCTCAATCCGCGGGTCCTGCGAGAACCGGGACCAAAAGACATAGGCCGCCACCACAAAGCCGGCCAGGGCCAACCAGAAAGGCGCCGCCATGAGACCATGGAGCACGAAGGCCCACTGTCCGTGGTAGTGCTCACCCAGATGGGCGAGGACGTCGTGCTCCGGCGCCACCTGGATGGCATCCTTGAACCAGTCTCCGAACAGGACGGGCTCGATGGTGATCCAGCCGATGAACACCGAAGGTATCGCCAGCAGCACCAAGGGCACCCACACCACCGCCGGCGTCTCATGCAAATGATGGCGGGTATGCTCGTCCATGCGTTCCTTGCCGTGGAAGACGATGAAATACAGCCGGAAGCTGTAGAGGGCGGTGATGAAGACGCCGATAGTCAGCAGTACCCAGGCATAACCCGAACCCGTCACCTGGGAAGCGTGCACCGCCTCGATGATGGCGTCTTTGGAAAAGAAGCCCGAAAAGCCGGGAAAACCGATGAGCGCCAGGGTACCGATCAGGAAGGTGATCCAGGTATAGGGCATGTACTTGCGGATACCACCCATGTTGCGAATGTCCTGATCGTGGTGCATGGCGATGATGACCGAGCCCGCCGCCAGGAACAGCAGGGCCTTGAAAAAGGCGTGGGTCATCAGGTGGAAGATGCCGGCAGCATAGGCGGAGGCCCCCAGAGCCGCGGTCATGTAGCCGAGCTGGGACAGGGTCGAGTAGGCGACTACCCGCTTGATGTCGTTCTGCGCCAGGCCGATCAGGCCCATAAAGAAGGCCGTCGTCGCGCCGATCACCATGACGAAGGAGAGCGCGGTCTCCGAAAGCTCATAGAGGGGCGACATCCTCGCCACCATGAAGATACCGGCCGTGACCATGGTCGCGGCGTGGATCAGAGCCGAGATCGGGGTCGGACCCTCCATGGAATCGGGCAGCCACACGTGCAGGGGAACCTGGGCGGATTTGCCCATGGCGCCGATGAAGAGCAGCACGCAGATAGTGGTCATCAGGCCCCACGAACTGTCGCCGAAGACCTGGATCCTGGTATCCACCAACTCCGGCGCCTTGCCGAATACGGTCAAATAGTCCAGGGACTGGAAATACATGGCTACCGCGGCGATGCCCAAGATAAAGCCGAAATCTCCGACCCGGTTGACCAGAAAGGCCTTGAGATTGGCGAAGATAGCGGACTCGCGCACCGACCAGAAACCAATCAACAGATAGGAGACCAGGCCTACCGCCTCCCAGCCGAAGAAGAGCTGGAGAAAGTTGTTGGACATCACCAGCATCAGCATCGAAAAGGTAAACAGCGAGATATAGCTGAAAAAGCGCTGGTAGCCGTTGCGGCCAGTCAGAGACTTTTTCGGCCAATTGTACTCGTCGTCGGCCATGTAGCCGATGGTGTAGATATGCACCATCAGGGAGACAAAGGACACCACGGCAATCATAAGCGCCGTGAGCTTGTCCACGAGAAAACCGATCTCGAAGCTGATGCCGTCCGTGACCATCCAGGTATAGACGGCCCCGTTGAACACCTCTTGGCCGTCGAAGACGAACAGTTTGACCACATAGAGGGATAAGAGGGTGGAGATGCCGGCCCCGAGGATAGTGACCCAGTGCGCCCCGGCGCGGCCGATCCGGCCCCCGAAGAAGCCGGCAATGATGGCCCCTACCAGGGGTGCGAGTACAATTGTCAAATAGATGTTTGCCATGGGTCTCGTGGGCCTCGGCTAGTTGCCGTTTCGTCTTCGGGTTTTGTGATTTTAGTCGTCCGTTTCTTTGATTTCATGTTCTAATGGTATCAGCACTGAAATCCTGACCTTCAGGCCAGAATATACCGAAAGTGTCAGGCTTACGCTTGTTTTCTCTCCATTTCTAACTCTCCAGCCAGGCTTTCGCCTCTTCCTTTTGGTCTCTGTTAAAAGCCTTGATTTCCAGGCTTGGGAATAAAAACCCTTCGAATTCGCTTACTTTCCTTATCCATGCCTTGTCGGTCAGAACAGCCGCACGATTGAACTTCCTCATAAATTTGAACATCGAGGGAAGGCGGGAAAACTCGATTCCGATTGCACCTAATGATGGGAAACGAAACTCGACAACATCGTACAGTATTTTGCCGTTCTCTATATTTTCCGACTTGCTGACAAGCTCATCCAAAGCGGTTTTCATTCCATCGGAATCCAATTTCCCACTCAATTCGATATCCAGACGATTCGTGCCGTTCAAAGTCACTTTAAACATAGTTGTTCCCCCTATTTATTGGTGGCTCATTCCCCATATCATCGGTAGTAAAAAAACAGAGCGAGAGACGAATGGCGATTTTTGCGGTCTACTGCGTGTGTTTGTTAGCTGATATTGTCTTTCGACATAATTGAAAACTCTTCGGTTCTTTATTATCAATGAACGCAATCGTTCAGACCAGGCGTATTCTTCCGGAAGAGAGGGCTAAAATCTAGAATCAGGTAACGAGAAAAACGATGGCGATCGGAATGATTACCGATGAATCCATCTACCCTATCACTTCAAAAATCACCACTACCCTTCATCCATTTCTTCTTCTCCATGCAACGTGGCAACGTACCTGTTTTCCCGAATACATTCTTTGAATTTCCCGAGAACTCTTGAAAACATTAAAATTACTATCAAGTAGTATTATGCTTGACCAAAAGGCAAAAAACGATCTTTTCGAATCTCATGCTGTTATTTTCCAGGGTCTTTGTTAAGCACAATTCATCCAGACCATTCTGTCGAAACGTAACCATTCAGCATCCTACTAGACCCTGATCCCAAAAACATCAAATCAAAGGGTTATACTTACATTGGGCCAAAATCCGGAGGGAGGCTTAACGGTTACGTCAAAATACCACCATAAGCGATACCTGTCAGATACATCATCTCTCGATTCCAGATAAGCAGCTCATCAATGCAGAATTTACTCAGGTGATTGTGGCCGCAGGCTCGGGCCATTACTTGCATTAATTCCGTAGAAACTTGGAAGAAATTGTTCAACTGTTGCACCCCTTTTTGGATTTTCAGCATTGTCGTAGATGCGGCTTTTGGGTTGCTATACCGACAGGACAACTATTGATATGACAGGCCCGCATTCCCAAACAACCTATGGCCTGAATTGCCGAATTGGAAACAGCGATTGCATCTGCTCCCAATGCCATTGCTTTGATAAAATCAGCGGGCAAGCATAAGCCTCCTGTAATCACTAGAGAGACGTCCGAACGGCCTTGCTTATCAAGGTAGCGACGAGCACGGGCTAACGCCGGGATGGTTAGAACTGAAATATTGTCTCTGAACAATAGATGTGCAGCACCCATACCTCCGCCACGCCCATCCAGAATAATGTAATCCACACCAATTTGCAGGGCGGCTTCAATATCACGCTCGATATGTTGAGTGGAAAGCTTCACACCGATCAGGATGCCGCCAGTGGACTCGCACACCTCGGCGGCAAAACGTCGATAATCATCCAGATGCTCCTAGTCCGGAAAGCGTGGTGGCGAAATGGCTGGCTCACTTTCAGCTAAACTGCGTACTTCAGCTATTTTCCCCTTTACTTTATTGCCCGGCAGATGACCACCTGTACCTGTTTTAGCACCTTGACCGCACTTGAAATGAAATGCCTGACATTTTTGTACCTTATCCATTGAAAAACGAAGCGCGCGGATGCCAATTCGTACAGGTAACGGGAATTGGCGGCTTGTTCATCCGGCAACATGCCACCTTCACCGGAACAAATACCTGTCCCCGCCAACTCCGCATCCATCGCCAAAGCGACTTTGGCTTCTTCTAAGAGCGCGCCAAAACTCATGTCAGACACGAATAATGGTCGCCTCAATACCAACGGTTTGTCCGCGTTTGGGCCAATGATGACTTCCGTACCGACCGGAGCATCATCCAAAAGAGGGACTTTATGCAGTTGAGCCGTGAGGACCTGTATGTCTTCCCACTTCGGTAGTTCATCACGGGGAACACCCATCGCACTGACACGGCCGTGATGCCCCCCTTTCGACAAACCCTGTTCAGAGAGATGTTGAATGTATTGAGCGTGTGGCTCATCTGGAGTGCCGTATATATCCTTATATAGCCATTGATAGGCATCACGATCATAAGGCTGTAGGTTATCAATCGCCCAAGCCTTGATTTCATCTTCATCAACCCAAACTTTTCCGCCTTCTACCCAGGATGTGAATCGATGTAATCGTTCAGTTGAATTATATGAACTGACCCCGGTCTTATAACTGTAATCCCAATTATGGAGTCCACATATGAGATTATCACCGTCAATGTGCCCGTCGTGCATCAATGCGCCACGGTGCAGACATAGAGTACGGACACTTGTTCTTCGTCTCGCCAACGAAAGATAACTAAATCCACATCTGCAACCAATGCGTAAGCTGGTGCGAATGGCTCAAGTTCATCCCAGTCATAAATGGATATTTAGTTCATAGTCTGCGGACAGATAAAGATAACATGACCTTTTGCAACCGATTTACGTTGATTCGCGTTCATTTGCGGAAAAAATGATTCCGATATTATCGGAATTTCTGTGTTGCTGTACCAGGTCATCAGATTTCTTCTGACCTCCTAAAGAATCCGAGTAGACATCTATACTAAGCCTCTTGGCAAGCTTCTTGGCCCTCTTGTCGACCATCGGCGAAATAACAATCAGGCAATCGGCCTTGCAATCGTAGCGCCGTTCGTAAAAACGCGCTTTGCGCTCGAAGAGATACATACCACCCATTATCAATGGATGATTTCAGCTCACAAATGAGCAACAGGGCGTTCTTGATAATTACATCCAGCTCTACCTGGTCCGGACGGCCAAGGACCCCGTCTTGCTCGTCGTATTCGTTGATGTTGAGTACTTTTATATCAAAGTTCTTTTCCAGTATCCCGGCCAAAGCGTTGCGGAAAGACGCCTCCGATTGCATGCCTCAACGTGCACCTAAGCACTGATGCGGCGGCCATGCTTCCGAAGTTGGGCCATAGTCTCCTTATGCACTTGCCGGGACTCAATTTGGCTCTCTTCCCATTTGCGCTTTTGCTCCTCCCACTCGCGCCTACCCTCCTCCTGCGCTTGCTCCCACTTGCCGGTCTTGCTCCCCCCATTTGCACTTATTCTCACCTTGCGCTTCCCACCACTTGCGGTTTTGCTCCTCCCATTTGTGGTCCTGTTTCACCCATTTGCGTTCCTGGGCCTCACGGTCTTGGCGCAATTCCTCCAGAATGCGATCGAAGCGGTCTTCCGTCTGCTGCCGCCTCGCATACTCCCGGCGCGTTGGATCCAGAATATGACGACGCAGATCCGGATCGGTACACAACAGTATGGGCAGCTCCCGTTTCAGAGTTTCCGAGACGTCTTCGACTGTCACGGTTTTCTTCCTATTCCAGCCCTTTCTTTTTAGCCACAAATGAACGCGAATCAACGCAAATGGGTCGTAAAAATCAGATTATCTTTTCTGTCCGCAGATTACGCAGATTACGCAGATTGTTTCGTTCTTAATCTATGAAAATCTGTGTAATCTGCGGATAGATCGAAGCGACCGGATCATTTTTCCCATGCTCAACTCAAACTTCGCTAATTCTATTTTTAGCCACAAATGAATGCGAGTCAACGCAGATTGGTCGCGATCGGCTCATCATCAAGGGTTCTTGATCCATTTGCGTTCATTTTCGGATAACCCTGGTTGAGAGTATCCGTACTAACCCTTCAGTGTATCCAGGGCTTGGACATCGATGGTACGGCGGCTGCGGAAAAGTACCACCAGGATCGCCAGACCGATGGCCGCCTCCGCCGCCGCTACCGTGAGTATGAAAAATACGAAGATCTGCCCCGTCGTGTTCCCCAGGAAGTGGGAGAAGGCAATGAAGTTCATATTCACCGCCAGCAGCATGAGCTCGATACACATAAGCAGGACGATGACGTTCTTCCGGTTGAGAAAGATCCCGGCAACGCCGATGGAGAACAGGATTCCCCCCAGCAATAGGTATTCGGTCAGGGAGATCATGGCACCTCCGCCTCGCGCGGTGCGGGCGCTGTTCGTACGTTCGCGGACACTACCCTCGGTTCGGCCGGCACCTGAATGACCCGGACCCGATCCGGTCCCTTTTTGACCCGCACCTGGCGCGACGGATCCTGGTACTTGGTGTCGGGGCGCCGGCGCAGGGTCAGCCGGATGGCAGCGACGATGGCGACCAACAGGATCACCGCCGCTATCTCGAACGGGTACATATAGACGGTGTATAGGACCATCCCCAGCTCAGAGGTATTGCTGTAATCCGCCGGTCGGGCTTGGGGCTTGGCGAACTGTTCCAAGCCAAAGGTATCCAGGCCCAAGACCAAGAAGATCTCCACCAGCATGATAACGGCGATCAGGAGCCCGAGGGGCAGATAACGAATGAACTGCGCATGCATCGCCGTTACGTCGATATCCAGCATCATGACCACAAACAGAAACAGGACCATGACGGCGCCCACGTAGACCAGCACCAAAGAAATAGCAAGAAACTCCGCTTCCAGGAGCATCCATAGCATCGCGCTTGTCACGAAGGTCAACACCAGATAGAGCACCGCATGGACCGGATTGCGGCGGGTGATCACCATGGCGGCTGCGATTACCGCGATACCGCCGAGGACGTAGAAGAGAATCTTTTCAAAGCCCATGATTTTTTAACCGCAAAGGTGTGAAGCTCGCATTAGTCTCAAAAGATCACATTATCTTTTTCTGTCCGCAAATTACGCAGATTCTCACAGATTGATTTGTTTTTAATCTGCGAAAATCTGTGTAATCTGCGGATAGATCGAAGCGACCGGATCATTTTTTCTATCTGCGGTTCGAATCTCTTATCGATACGGCGCATCCGCCGCACGGTCGGCGGCGATTTCGGCCTCGTATTTATCGCCATTGGCCAGAAGCTTTTCCTTGGTCATGATGTGCTCACCGCGCTCCTCGAAGCAGTACTCGGCGATCCCGGTCTCCACGATGGAATCCACCGGGCACGACTCCTCGCAGAAGCCGCAAAAGATGCACTTGAACAGGTCGATGTCGTAGCGGGTCGTGCGCCGGAAGCCGTTCGCACGGGGCTCAGCCTCGATGGTAATAGCCAAGGCCGGACAGGTCGCCTCACACAGCTTGCAGGCGATGCATCGCTCCTCTCCGTTCGGATAGCGCCGCAGGGCGTGCAGACCGCGGAAACGGGGCGAAATGGGCGCCTTCTCCTCCGGGTACTGGACGGTGAACTTGCGGCTGAACATGTAGCGTCCGGTGACACTTAAGCCCCGAAACAGCTCCACCAGCAGGAGGCTTTTCAGATAATCGCGTGCAGTTTGCAGCATTTCACGGAATCCTAATTCTATATTCTACTTTGTCACATTTAGTATGACTTGACTTTTGCTGGACTTCGTTATTTCTATGGATTCTTTTTAAATCAGTCGGTTACGCTGTAATTTGACAAAGTAGAACTAAGATCGAATTGTTCACGGCTGATTTTCAGCTAACATTTCCAACAATATGCCAACAATTCTACCTGGATTTTCCATTGAATATTCATCAAGATCGATCAACACATCAAGACCTTCCATTTTTATGAATTTCCATGCGGTTCCGGTAGTAACTACGCCGTAGAATTGCATAACCTGATTACCTTCAGCTTCATTAAAAATACTGGCTGCTACCATTTCCGCGATACATTGACCCAAACATCCAATAATGTTTTCGTTTTTAGCCTCAACCACAGTAATGACAGGACTACTCAAGGTTAATTGTTCCTGGGATGTACTAATAATAAAATCACAGAAACCACTTAACCCCTTTTCCTTATCGACATTAAACTCAATTCCGGAAAACAAACTAACCTTGTGCTTAAGTATTCTTCGCACTTCCACTAGAATATTTGCAATAATTAAGTTCCGAAACGAGCTTTCTCTGTATTGATAGCACGGGCAAGAGGGATATTTTCCGCTAATATTTCAGTAAGAAGTAGAGGAAATATCAATATTTTTGACAGCAGAAAAGACATTTTGCTTTTCTGTTAATGTAACCCCCAGTTCTTGTTTAACTTTCTTCAAGTCAAAATCATTGTATGACATAATCTTCAAAACCTAGCGGGTTAAATCCCAAGCTGCGTGCAGGCGTTGTCGAGATAAATGCCTCCAGTCCGATTTCTTTCTTCCAACAGCCGCTTCTTCATTGTCTCACTTTTCACTAAATAAGCCGTTTCTCTTTCTGAGGTAATTTCGCGCCAGAGCTGATAGGCACGATGACGCTTATAGGTTGCCCTTCTTCATCCAATATATACTGAATTTGTGCTTGCGCAGTCATTTACCTCCACAATTTCAGTTAGGTATTTCGATGATTGAACCGAAAACCATAGTTTGTCTCTCTATTTTACTTGATAATTTGAAGCGAACTCGTGAATTTCAACCCTCAATATACAGCTTTTCAGAATCTAAAAGCTCGTCCTTCCCTTGATTTACTCCTTCGACCCTTTTTCTTACTTCCGATATCCATGATTTTTTTACACCTTCTTCCTCATGATTTTCTCGCCAGAATTAACTCCGCAAATGCCACTCGTTCTTGTGGGGGCATCTTTAAAGTCGAATCAAGTAAACCGTTATCCATTTAATACCCCCTAGCATGGTCAACGGAGGCTGAGATTCGATGGCGCACCTCGCGAATAGAATCAATTAGATTCGGTTTCATGGTGACTCCACAGGTAGCTCAAGATGTGTCACAAGTGTCGGAACAAATAAGCCAAGAAACGTATTGATCCAGCGGATATGGCCGAACTTGTTCACATTTGCTAGGTGGCGACAGTTCCAGCTCAATGCCATTAAGTTAAGTGTTACCCTTCGACAAACTAGAGGAAAAACTACGAATCACGCGAATCCGATCCGCGCTGATTCGTAGTTTTTCCTCTAGTTTGTCGAAGGGTAACACTTAACTTAATGGCATTGAGCTTCATCCGCCGAGGAACGAGGTCGTCTGGAAGCTTTTGTTAGGCTTTTTGCAATATTCCGAGAATAGCCAAAAAGACTTCTTCTATATCTTCTGGTACACGATAAGTATGTAAATCCCTATAGATACTCTTCCCCTTTCTATCCAAAATACCAAAGCGCCAAAGCTCGCCTATGCTCACTGCACCATAAAGCGAACCTGGCAGCTCTTTTTCCTCATACATATCTAACGCTATCATTTCTGCTGTTAGCTGGTTAAATCCCTTATCAATATCTCCCTTCTTAGCCTCTATCACTATTATTTCTTGATTTGAACGTATAAGGTAGTCCAATGAGCCACTTAATCTATTATCAATTTCAATTTGGTATTCCACATTTACTTTTGCTTTGGCATGACGGATAATTTCCCATAGAACCGGTGCAATCATAAAATCCCTTTTTGCCATTTCAGAATTCAGTGTAATCTTCGGCAGTATTTCATAAAAATTTTCCTGCAAAGTGATGAGAACGTTCTTGTCTATATCTGTTGCAATCGGCAAGTTAAGAATCTTTGTTTCAAATGAATAGCTAAACTCATTAGCAATCTCTTCTGTCGGATTACTAAAATCGAAATAATCACTAAATGTATACTTTTTCCCTTCTTTGAAAACCAGTTTACTCATATATATGTCTTCCGATATATCTCTGGTATATGTGATCTGTACATGAAATTACAGAGGGTCTAGATAACTTTAGAGTGGGTTTTCTTTCAGTAGAGTAAGTATTCTATCAGAGAGATCTTCCTCTCGGTGATGAAATCTGAATTCACATTCCTTGAGGTGTAAAAGGAACGTTTGTCGGGGAACAGCATTGAACTTTGCAGGCCTCCGTTTGGCATATGAACAGAATGACTCAATGCCATTGATATGGCAATTACTACGGGCAAACTCATGCTCACCATAATGCACCCGGTGATGCATCCGGAAATGCTTTTTGTAGCCCATGTCCACCAGCCCATTGTAGCCTCTCCAGCCGTCCGAGTGGATGATGCTTTCAAGGCTGCCTGACCCCGGATCGCGCTCTGTAGCTGCTTCCTGGATCCGACACTTTCCCGTGGCGTTCCAGAATTCCGAAGACGATCGGTTTACCGCTCCGTGCCCCTCTGCTTTTTCCGCGAACACGGCGTGCGCCAAAATAAGATTCATCGACTTCAACCTCACCGGATAGAGGGGATGAAGCGTTACAAACCTGGGCGATTCTGATTCGTAACTTCATGAATAGCTGATTAATCGTCGGGCGGCTTACATCACTCAGCTCGGCGATTTTCCAGGCCGGAAAATCGTGCACGAAATAGCGTATAAGTGCTCTGAATTTAGCTTCCCGAAGGTGTGAACGCCTGAAATACCTGTTTCTTCCTTGCATAACATGACCTTGGCATACTCTCAAGATGCTAAAGTTATCCAGACCCTTACAGATACTTCTATCCCATAGTGTCCTTATATGCCGGGTCGAGCGGTATTGTCTTCCCTATGCCGCCCACCAAGGAGGCAGCTTATAGATTACCGCGAGCCCGATCGCCAGAATCCACACAATGGTGATGGGGATGAACACTTTCCAGCCCAGGCGCATGATCTGGTCGTAGCGGTAGCGGGGGAAGGTGGCCCGGAACCAGAGAAATAAGAACATGAAGAAGAAGGTCTTGAGTACCAGCCAGTGAAAGCCGTGGTCGAGCAGGAAGATCCCGTCCACCCAGGTCGCTGGCAGGGGAGACAGCCAGCCGCCGAGGAACATGAGGGCCGAGAGGGCTGAGATGAGGATCATGTTGGCATATTCGCCAAGGAAGAAGACCGCGAAGGCCATCCCCGAGTATTCGACATGAAAACCGGCTACGATTTCCGATTCGCCCTCCGCTACGTCGAAGGGGGCGCGGTTGGTCTCCGCTACGCCGGAGATGAAGTAGATGCCGAACAGGGGTAGCAGGGGCAACCAGAACCAGGTCAGTAAGCTGCCTTCCTGGGCACGCACGATGTCCCCGAGATTGAGGCTGCCGGCCGCCACCAGGACCCCTACCAAGGCAAAGCCCATGGCGATCTCGTAGGCGACCATCTGGGCCGCCGAACGCATGGCCCCTAAAAAACCGTATTTGGAGTTGGAGGCCCAACCCGAGATGATTACGCCGTAAACGCCCAGCGATGTCAGGGCGATGATGTAGAGGAGACCGGCATTGATGTCCGCCAGCACCAGCCCTTCGTCGAAGGGAAACACGGCCCAGGCGGCCAGGGCCGGGCCCAGGGTGAGTATGGGGGCGATCAGGAAGAGGGTTTTGTTCGCCTCGGTGGGCAGTACGATCTCCTTGAACATGAGTTTGACCGCATCGGCGATAGGCTGCAGGAGGCCGCGCGGCCCGACCCGGTTGGGGCCGATCCGAATCTGCATGTAGCCGATGACTTTGCGCTCGGCCAGGGTGTAGTAGGCTACTAGGCCCATGAGCGGTCCTAGGAGGACGACGATCTTGAGCAGGATCCGGATGACTTCCGGTAGTGAGTTCCAGAGTTCGATCATCATTGAACTCGCAGGATCATTAGGGAAGATTTAACCGAAAATCAACGCAAATGGACCAAGAATGCTCACTAATGGTGAGCTGATTGCGATCGATTTGCGTTCATCTGCGGCAAAAAAATGATTTTCATGTTATCAGTATTTCAGTACCGTCGTACTAGACCTTAGTCATGGAAACGGGACCGATCCGGTCCCCCAAGGTCTCGCTGCCGGCAACCCCGGCCGGGATGCGCACACAACCTGCGGGGACCATATCGTCCAGATCCACCCGCATCCTAGCGAAGAAGTCGTTCTGGCGTACCTCTACCAGGTCGTTCTCGGCCAGTCCCAGCTTTGATGCCTCGGCACGACTCAGAAATGCGCCGAGCCGACCGGCAGCCGATGTGCGCTGGAGGGCCGGGGCGCGGCGCACCAGGGCATCTACGGCATAGATGGGCAGATTGCCGATCCTGACGAGCCCCTCTCCTGAGCCCTGCGGTTCCACCTCTAGGTCGCCCCGCGGCCGGTTGCTCGGTTTTATACTGCCGCAGATCCCTTGCAACTCGGCGAGGACATCCGCCGAGCTGGTTTGGTCGAAACCGGGGAGATCGAGCAGATTACCCAAAACCCGCAACAGTTTCCAGCCGGGCCGCGCTTCTCCGGGCGGGGTCACCGCTCCGCGGAAGGATTGCCAGGTCGCACCTGCATTGACGAAGGTACCCGATGTCTCGGCGAAGGCGGCGATGGGCAGCATGATGTCGGCTGTCTGCTCCAGGGACGGACTGCGATGGGTCACGCAGGCCACTACGAGCTCGGCCTGGTCGAAGGCTTTCACTGCCTGGGCCGGGTTGCCGAGGTCATAAGCAGGCTCGAGGCCCCATAACAGATAAGTCTTGCGGGGACTCTCCAACATCTCCGCCGTGGACATCCCAGTGGTCTCACTCGGCCGCACTCCGGGCACCAGATACGGCAAGGCGCCGGCCAGGTGGGCCCCTACGCTGTTGGCAGCCGGCGGCAGGTAGCCGATCGCTGTCCCGGCCGCGTCGGCAATCGTCTGGGCCAGATTCTCGATGAGGCAGTAGTCCGGGTGGGCCACGGCGAGTGCGCCGAGCAGAATCAGCCCCCTACCTTGCCGCCCCGCCTCCTGCAACCAACCCGCGGTTTGCTGGTGGGACGTCTCTGACCGGGCGGCGGCGATTAGGTCCCCGACTGCGCCGGAGCCATGGCCACCCAGGGATTTGGCGATGGCTGCCAGGTCATTGAGCATCTCCGCCGGATGACCGACGTATTGGGTGCTCGGGAAGGTCAGAGCGAACCGAAGCGGATTGACCAAGGCCACCTGGGCACCGGCCATAGCTGCTTTACGGATACGATGGGCCAACAGGGGTTGTTCCTGGCGAATGTCCGTCCCGATCAGCAGCAGGCCCTGTTGCTGTTCCAGTTCTGCGATGGGCACCCCGAGCCAGGGCAGAGCAGGAGCGACGGCATCGCCGCGGAAGTCCTGTTGCCGCAGGCGGGTATCGATGTGGTTGCTACCCAGGCCACGCACAACCTTTTGGAGCAGATACATCTCCTCCAAGGTGGCGGCCGGCGAGACGAGAGCGACCAATCCATCGCCGCCGGCCCCTTTGAGCCCCTCGGCAACCATGGCGAGGGTCTCCTGCCAAGTGACGGTCTGCCACTGTGCATCTCCTTTGACCATGGGCCGTTTGACCATGGGCTGGAGCAGGCGGTCGTCGGCAGCAAGGCCCTGGTAGCTGAAGCGGTCCCGGTCCGAGATCCAGGTCTCGTTCACCGCCTCATTGTCCCTGGGGTGTACCCGCATGACCCGGTTGCCGCGGATGTGGAGATGGATGTTCGACCCCACTGCGTCGTGGGGGGCGATGCCATCGGCCTGGGCCAGCTCCCAGGAGCGGGCGCTGAAGCGGAAGGGTTTGGAGGTCAGAGCCCCTACCGGGCAGAGATCGATGACGTTGCCCGAGAGCTCGTGGGAGACGGTGTGCGCCACATAGGTGCCGATGCGCATGTCTTCACCGCGCCCGGTGGCCCCCAGCTCGCGGACGCCCGCAATCTCTGCCCCGAACCGTACGCAGCGGGTACAGTGGATGCAGCGGGTCATATCGGTGGCGATCAGGGGACCCAAGTCCTCGTCCGCGATTACCCGCTTGCGTTCGCTGTACCGGGAGACATCCCCGCCATAGCCCATGGCCACGTCTTGCAGCTCGCACTCGCCGCCCTGATCGCAGATCGGGCAGTCCAGCGGGTGATTGATGAGCAGGAATTCGATGGTACCCCGCTGGGCATCCAGGGCCAGGGGTGATCGGGTCAGTACCCGCATACCCCTGGCAACAGGTGTGCCGCAAGCATGGGCCGGCTTGGGGAAGGGTCGTCCACCCTGCTCTACTTCCACCAGACACATGCGGCAATTGGAAGCAACGGATAGCTTCTTGTGGTAACAGAAACGCGGGATAGGGATACCCTCGCGGTCGGCGACCGTGATAATCGCCTCGCCGGGAGTCGCTTCACAGACGCACCCGTCGATCTCGATAGTGATCTTATCCGTCATTTTTTCTCTGGTTGCCCGACTCTGTCAGGCGAATGATCTGTGAAAAGTGACCCATCAATTGAGCCCGACTCTTTATCATTTAGCGAAGAGCAAACTTCAAGCACTGCAGAGGGTTGTCCCTCTCAATTGCTTTTGTTAGCTGCATTCTAATACTCAAACATTTCCTGCAGACACTCACACAACTCTACTTGTGTTTTAGCGTTGATTACCCCTAGTTTTTCTACTAATCTTGATTTATCAACAGCTCTTATTTGATCTAACGAGATCAAGACGTCCTTTCCATTGAATCTACATGAAACCCTACATGGAAATTCAAAACCCTTCGTAGTCATTGGCGCCATTAGAACCGTTGATAGCGTTGACATTTCGTTAGGTGATATTACAACGCAAGGCCGTGTTTTATTGATCTCTCTACCTTTTGTCGGATTCAGGTCAACTAGCCATATCTAAAATCGTTTAGCCATCAATGATGCTATAGAGTTGGCGGATCGTTGTCATTTTAACGAGGGCGATGGAGCAGTAGACACTGCTAAGTAACGCTTCAAAAATAAGTATTACATTTTATCACGAAAATCAATTGGCATCGACGACGTAGTTTCATTTCCCGAGAACAGGGTCGTGGCGAATGAATTTGTCGTTGATATCGAGGAATGTCTCAGAACATTTCGTCCCAGCTCGTAGAGGGTATCGAGCAGGCGTGGCGTGACCGTGAAGCCGGTTTGGGTGTGGGTGCGCTGTACCGCTTCCAGGGCGGTCTGGTGCGAATCGAGGATGACACCGCTTAAGCGACGCGCGACATGACAAAACAAACGGTGCTCGATCGGATGCCGCTTGGAGGTG
>Ga0209259_1000041_pt1 | contig 30299 bp, 34 predicted proteins | sample WorMetGr2BELIZE1_FD_187417 | JGI IMG/M metagenome (GOLD analysis project Ga0209259, IMG submission 187417) | Marine gutless worms symbiont microbial communities from Max Planck institute for Marine Microbiology, Germany - Inanidrilus... ...
AACAATCGGGCCGAACGCGCCCTGCGCCCCGGCGTGACCGCGCGAAAGGTTTCCCACTGCTCGAAGAGCGCCGACGGCGCCAGAACGCTTATGCAGCCAAGACCATCATCGAGACCGCACGCAAACGTGGAAAGTCTCTGGTCAGCGGGCTCATGGACTTGTTCCGTTCTGACAATCAGGCATCTGATCCGATTCCTTCCGACTCCGCTTCCGGTGCATCCTGATAACATCCAACCCTCGGGGGACGCCTCTCCACAGGACCAGGCCACGCGAGAGGCTGCCTCGCTAATCAATTACATCCTCTCGATGTGGGTTTCCATAAAATGCCCGAATACCTGGTATTTTCGGCGCGCAAATTCTACCAATATTTCCTTTGGGTCTGGATAACTTTAGCATCTTGAGAGTATGCCAAGGTTATGTTATGCAAGGAAAAACAGGTATTTCAGGCATTCACACCTTTCGGAAGCTAAATTCAGAGCACTTATACGCTATTTCGCGCACGATTCTCCGGCCTGGAAAATCGCCGAGCTGAGCGCTGTAAGCCGCCCGACGATTAATCAGCTATTCATGAAGTTACGAATCAGGATCGCCTAGGTTTGTAACGCTTCATCCCCTCTATCCGGTGAGGGTGAAGTCGATGAATCTTATTTTGGTGCACGCCGTGTTCGTGGAAAAAAGGGGCGCGGAGCAGGCGGCAAACCGATCGTCTTCGGAATCCTGGAACGCCACAGGAAAGTGTCGGAAATCGTCCCTGACGCCTCCAGGAAGCACTTACAGAGCGCGATCCGGGGTCAGGTAGCCCTGGAAGCATCATCCACTCGGACGGCTGGAGAGGCTACAATGGGTTGGTGGACATGGGCTACAAAAAGCATTTCCAGGTGCATCATGGTGAGCATGAGTTTGCCCGCGGTAATTGCCATATCAATGGCATTGAGTCATTCTGGTCATATGCCAAACGGAGGCTTGCAAAGTTCAATGCTGTTCCCCGACAAACGTTCCTTTTACACCTCAAGGAATGTGAATTCAGATTTCATCACCGAAAAGTTATCTAGGCCCTTTATTCCTGTGGTTGCCGTCAAGATTCGATCTCCTCAATTAATGCTAAGTTCCGTGCGATTATATTACCAAGTTGGCATGCAAGCACGAACTTTAATATACTCATCACTCACCGTGAGCAACCTGTCAAATCCCAGTATATGATAGATTTGTTTTTGAACAGAATGTGATCATATCCTACGCCGCAATTCCGAACCTTCGATGTTTCAGAGAGCCCCATGACCACTAAAACCGCTGATCTTTTTGATGACTATGGCGACCGGATCCGGGTCTGCGACCCCATCTTCCGGGATTTCGGGGGACACGCCCGCTTTTCAGGTCCCATTACTACGGTCAAGTGCTTCGAGGATAACTCCCTGGTCAAGGCCACCCTGAGTGAGCCGGGTACAGATCGGGTGCTGGTGGTGGATGCCGGCGGTTCCTTGCGCTGTGCGATGCTCGGCGATAGGATCGCGGCGAGCGCCGTCGAGAACGGCTGGCATGGGGTTCTGCTGTTCGGCTGTGTGCGGGATGCGGTCGAGCTCGCCGATATGGCGTTGGGCGTGAAAGCGTTGGCCGCCAATCCGCGCAAGAGCGAGAAGCGCGGGGAGGGACAGCGAGACATCCCGGTGAGCTTCGCCGGCGTCTGCTTCCGGCCGGGCGATCACGTCTATTGCGACGAGGACGGCGTTCTGGTCTCTGCGGTGGCGCTGGAAGTTCCGGAGTGAGGGCTTGTCTGCCGCTAGGCAGGCGGCAATTTTACCCCGGTATCGACTGGAATCCGGAGTACCTGACGTAACACAAATACCAGCACCTGCAGCAAGCCCGCCACCGCTTCAGATGCGGCGCCACACCCATCTTCGTCAATAAGGTACATCGGGCCAGGGAAAACGCTGTTGCTACGCTGCATATGGGACGCAGATCCGGGTTTCCGATGCGGGAAGATAACCACAAAAAAACATGAACCGTAATTTTCGTGTTTGGGTCTAGATAACTTAAGAGGCTGTCTAAAAAGACATAAATTAATAGAAAATCACCCAACGGTCATTTTATAGGGCGTCTGGTTATTACAGACCTGTCAGAGAAGCAAGCGACTTGATGTGAAACAAACCTGAGCTTCACTCGAAGTTGGCTTGCGTTCGTAATCTTTACTTAATCGACGTGATCGAACTGGCCAGGCAAAGGTTCTTTCAACCACCCATCGACGAGGTAACACGTGGAAGCCGGGAAACCCTGTTTGTTTTCTAACGACCTCGATCAGGCATCCGAATTGGATGCCAGAACCAATCGGAAAGCTCCGGGCCGGAATAACCACTGTCGGCCCAGATTTTTGTGATGGTATGAAGGAATGAGAACAGATCCGTTATGAGCTGACGAGCCGCTTTCCCATCAAATACGTTGGCTGCGAACACCCGAACAATAATCAAACAACCTATTGTATCGACAAGGATATTTTTTCTTCCTTTAATGAGCTTGCCTCCATCGAACCCTGATTCCAGACAGGATTCTGAGGTTCCCTTGATGCTTTGACTTTCAATGATGGCTGCCGTCGGGTCTGGGTTTCGACTTTTTTTACGTAACTGCTGACGTAGCGCAGTATTGACTTTTTCCAACGTTCGATTGTCCGTGGACCAGAATGACTCAATGCCATTGATATGGCAATTATCACGGGCAAACTCATGCTCGCCATGATGCACCCGGAAATGCTTTTTGTAGCCCATGTCCACCAGCCCATTGTAGCCTCTCCAACCGTCCGAGTGGATGATGCTTCAGGGCTGCCTGACCCCGAATCGCAGCTCTGTAGCTGCTTCCTGGAGGCGTCAGGGACGATTTCCGACACTTTCCCGTGGCGTTCCAGGATTCCGAAGAGGATCGGTTTACTGCCTGCTCCGCGCCCTCTTTTTTCCGCGAACACGGCGTATGCCAAAATAAGATTCATCGACTTCACCCTCACTGGATAGAGGGGATGAAGCGTTACAAACCTGGGCGATCCTGATTCGTAACTTCATGAATAGCTGATTAAACAGTAATGGGAAATCCCCCGGGTATGCCGTGGAGACAGCTAACAGTTTGAGGTTTGCGGGAAGCCATCCCGACTAGAGGCACTCTCGTACAGCAAGAGTTTGGCACGAGACAGGAAGGGTTTGACGTTTTTGAGAGTCCATCTGGGACACTCCGCTCGTGAGCCGCCAAGCACACGAGTGAGAGGAGGTCCCGATGGACGAAGCCGAAAGCTTAAGCCACTCCAAGTGGGAGTGTAAATACCATGTGGTTTTTATTCCGAAATTGAACAACTGAATCTGTGGCGCTGATTGACCGCCTTTAGGCGGTAGCAAATCGGTGGGGTCGCGTTCGCGCCCCCGAAAGCCGCTTTGAGCGGCTCACAAACGAAAGCCCCCGGCTTTGCCCGGAGATTGTTACTCGTCGGGCGGCTTACACCACTCAGCTCGGCGATTTTCCAGGTCGGCAAATCGTGCGCGAAGTAGCGTATAATCACTCTGAATTTAGCTTCCGAAAAGTGTGAACGCCTAAAATACCTGTTTTTCCTTGTATAACATATACCTTAGAATACTCTTAAGATGCTAAAGTTATCCAGACCCTCGTGTTTTTCATGGTTCCATACTCTATGATTTCGCCTTCTTACTCGCCTCCCATATAACCCCCTTGCACCTCGCTTTCCGAACGATTTACGGGTAACGGGTACACCGATGGCATGGGTTCTGGCAAAGCAGATCGCGACGGCGATCCAGTCCGGGTTCAATCGCCACTATCGGTGGTACCGGATGACGACCGCGGGGGCAAGGCAGTGGTTCGAAGACGCGGACTGGGAGGAGGTGCAGCGCACTGCCCGCGAGCGCATTAGTTTCTACGACCGGCATGTAGGCGAGACCATCGCCGGCTTGCGCTCCGAGTTCGGGATTCAAGACCTCGACGAACGCCTGTGGCGGCGGGTCAAGGTCGAATACCTGCGCCTGCTGCCCGAGCACCGCCAACCGGAGCTGGCGGAGACCTATTACAATTCGGTCTTCTGCCACCTGTTCCACCGCACCTACTACAATAATGAGTTCATCTTCGTCTGGCCGGTGATATCCACCGAGCACCTAGAGTCGGAGATCCCTAGCTTCCGCTGCTACTACCCGGTCCGGGACGGCTTCGCTCAGATCCTCTGCGAGATCCTGTCCGGCTTCGGGTTTCGCCTGCCCTTCCGCACCATCCGATCCGATGTGCGCAATCTCATCCGTGCCATGCGGGTCCGGTTCCCGCATGGTAAGGAGCGACGCGAGAACTTCCAGCTCGTGGTCCTCAGCCAAGCCTTTTATCGCAACAAGGGTGCCTACATCATCGGCAAGGCCATCAACGGGGCTGACCAGATTCCCTTCGTCATCCCGCTGCTGAACGACGAAGACGGCAGTCTCTATGTGGACACTCTGCTTGCGGGCAGCGATGAGATCGGGGACATCTTCAGCTTTTCGCGCGCCTACTTCATGGTGGACACTGAGGTACCGGCCGCAATCGCGGAATTCCTGCGGCCACTGATGCCCCACAAGGGTAAGGCGGAGCTCTACACGGCCATTGGCCTGCACAAGTTCGGAAAGGCTGAATTCTATCGCTCATTCCTCAAGCACCTGCGCTATTCCAGCGACGACCTGGTGGTAGCACCAGGGATCCGCGGCATGGTGATGTGTGTCTTCACCCTAGCGTCCTTTCCCTATGTGTTCAAAGTCATCAAAGACCGCTTTCCGCCGCCCAAGGCGACGACCCGGCAGGCGGTCATGCAGAAGTATCAGCTGGTCAAACTGCATGATCGGGTCGGGCGGATGGCGGACTCCTGGGAATACTCGGATGTCGCCTTCCCCCGGCAGCGCTTCTCCGACGTCTTGCTGACCCAGCTTCGGGAGGAGGCGGCAGACAGCCTCTCGATCGAGGGCGATCAGGTTATTATCAGACACCTGTACATCGAACGGCGCATGCGTCCCCTCAATCTCTATCTGGAGTCGGCGAACGCCGAGCAGCTGCGACACGCGATTCGAGAATACGGCAACGCCATCAAGCAGTTGGCCGCCGCGAACATCTTTCCGGGCGACTTGCTGTTCAAGAACTTCGGCGTTACCCGCCAGGGCCGCGTGGTCTTTTACGATTATGACGAAATCTGCTACCTGACCGAGTGCAACTTCCGAACGATCCCGGAGGCACCTTTTCCGGAAATGGAGCTATCGGATGAGCCCTGGTACACGTCGGCGCCGGGGGACGTCTTCCCGGAGGAGTTCGCGACCTTCCTGCTCCCGGATCCCCTCATCCGTGACCGTTTTCTGGAGTACCACCGGGAGCTGCTGGACACCGCCTGGTGGCGTCGCCGCCAAGAGCGCATCCGTAAGGGATACCTGGAAGACGTGTTTACATATCCGCCAGAACGGCGTTTCCAGCACGCACAACCCTGATACGGGCAACGAAACGCCGATAACGACGGACTACGGATGTATCTACTTATGAGGAGGGCATCGGAGCGGACCCTGAGTCTACCGTGTACCCGGTCCTTTTCGTCTTGGCGTCACGGATCTTTACCGGTGTCGATTTCCTGCGGATGAGCATACGGTCGAACCAAGCATCGCCTGTGATCCGGTGCTCGAACGCGCGTCTCCCCGCTGAAATCAGCCGCAGCTCCCGCTGGGTGCAGGTAGCGGGAACCTGGAATTCAAATCCGAAGTCTTGCCATTCGCTGGCACCCAGAAAGCGTCCGCTTTCCCCCAGACTCTCTACCCGCGGCAGCAGACAGCGGGCGACCCACTTGAGCCCCCCTTTCGTATCCAGGTTGTCGGTACGGACCTTACCGGTCAGTTGGTACATGCCGGGGTTGAGGAACAGCGTTTAGTAGAGGCCATTGAAACGGCCCCGGTGCCGATCGAACCGCAAATGCAGAGACTTACTATCGTCATCGCCGTAGCTGTACTCCCTGGTGATCAGGGCAGTATGGCTGGCCCGGATGTGCCAACCGAGCCCCCAGCTGCTCGGATCGAGATCGAAGTCACCGTTGTAAAGCAGTCCCCATTCTTTCCGTTGCGCAGGGGTAAAACTGTTGACCCAGACATAGTAGGCCCGCCCGGTCAATCCATCCTTTTTGAGCCGGGCGATATAGTTTTTTCCGCTCGGATAGCGTGACTGGTACCTGCCTCGATTTACGTCGCAGGGAGTAGAGGTACTGAACGGTTTCGATCCGGATTGCGCGTCTGGCGACCATGGAAAAAAGGAGTTCCACCACGGAGGAGGCGCAGCCGCAAGGGCCTCGTAGGCAAAGCGGGTATCCGGATTCTCCGCGAGCTTGAGGAGGAGCGGGAAGAGCTCGCGCTTTGTCAACGGGTAGGCCTCCATAGCGGAAGACCAATGGCGAATTGCCTAGGTGACATCATTCCGCAAGATCCAGTAGTTACCCACCTGCCGCTGGATTTTCGGATCCGCCGGCTGCAACCGCAAGGCCGTCTCGACCAGGGTATCGGCGTGCGTCCGGTCGCCTCGGGCAAGCGCGGCTCTGGCCGCAGCGAGGAACGGACGCGCGTCCATCATGCGGTGTGTGTTGGCTCGGATCAAAAGGGCGGCGGCATTCGGATCGTCGTCGCACAATGCGATGGCTCGTTGATACAGGGCTTCCGGCCGGCGGCTATCCCAGGCGAGGGCCGAACTACCACGCCAAAAGGCAGCTGCGGCGCAAGATCATTAAAATCGACCAGCAGATCAGGAAGAAGACCGCCGCGGTAACCGAGAAATTCGAGGCCGCCCTCGAGGCCAAGGAACAAGAATATAGATCACTGAAGGCACGCACCGGAGAAGTCAGGAGCAAGATCCTCGCCCTGCGTGACCGCACAACCGACTTCCAGGCACTGAAACGGAAAGCCGACACCAACCGCGGGATCTACGACAGTCTGCTCCAACGCCAGGAGGAAGTCGGTGTCCTTTCCGCGGACGCCAGCAACAAAATCACGATCATCGACCGGGCATTGGTCCCGGGGCACCCCTTCAAACCCAATCTGTCCAGGAATCTGAGGATCGCCCTTCTCATAGGTCTCATCGGGGGCGTCCTGGTGGCATTCCTGTTCGAGCACCTGGACGACACCATCAAGACCAGCCAAGAGGTGGAAGAGCGCGTCCGGGCCCCGGTTCTCGGTGTGGTTCCATTCGTTTCATCATCAAAATTACCTGCTTCCGGCACGGGGCACATCTCGCTGGCCGCCGCCAAGGATCCCAGGAGTCCGTTCGCCGAGGACGGTCGCCACCAACCTTGCGATTGCCTTTGCGCGTTCCGGGGGCAAAGTGCTGCAGATATGTGCCGACCTGCACTCCCCGAGCCTGCATCACGTGCACGAGCTTCCCAACACCCTGGGACTCACCAACCACTTCGCCGGCAACACCAAACCCGGAGACGTCGCCCAACCGACCCAGGTCGTCGGCTTGTTCGTCGTTACCAGCGGGCCCTTACCGCCGAACCCCATGGAGCTGTTGGCCAGTGCCAAGATGTTCGACTTCATGAGCCTGGCTGCCGAAAGGTTTGACTTCGTTATTATCGATGGCCCGCCGGTCATCGGACTCGCGGATGCCTTGTGCTCTCCAAGCTGGCACGGAGCACGATTTTCGTAACGACGATCAGACACACGCGCCACGGCACTCTCGAAGGGGCGGTAAAGCGTCTCCACACCGCGAACGCCAACATCATCGGTGCCGTCGTCAACCGGTTCGACCACGCTGGCGGGCGCTATGGATACGGATATGGTTACGATTACCATTACACATACGACTACGGGGCTCGGCGACCAGGCGGCAAGGCTTCCGAAACAGGTGTGACCCCGGCAACCACCCCCTATGGTCCAGAAACTATTGGTACTTGCATTGGCGTTCCACCGGGCGCCGTTGAACTTCAGCCAGCTGACCAATCCGGTGCGACCCCTCCCGGCGGCCTTCGGCCAATAGCTGGCTGCGGTGAGCAGGGCGTTGGCACCGGGGGAAATCGAGGCCACGGCAGAGGCCCTCGACATGCCGCCGGAACCACTGAGAGTGACCCGCAGCTGTGACAGCATTACGACATGCACCTGCCGCCGGTGCCGGACGACGACCAAACCTGGAACTGTGTACCGGACTTCTTCGAGCCGAGCGAACCGGACCTGGAGTTCGGCGCATTTGCACGGTCCCCGCCGGGGCTATCCAGCCGTCTGGGTTAGGTCATTACTTGGCTGCTTGCAGCAGCCTTGGTTATCCTGCTCATACTCTAGGGGCTGTTGACATTTATCTGAGGGAGGGCGGTTGCGAGGAATTGGCGCGGCGAGGAGGAATAGCAGGCCTATTTTGACGAGCTCTCAGCGCCTGGATGATCGCATCGTCCATAACCTGCACGGCGGCAGGCCCCCTCCTCTTCATGGACTGGTCGTATTCGGACCTAGCCTTGATGCGCTCCGCCTCGACTCGGGTAAATTCCCCGTTCAACGCATTGAGAGTTTGCATGAGGGTGCCGAGCCTGTCCTCCGGGTCGACGATCTCACGTTCCTTGGCATAAGCAACAAGCTCTTTTTCGGAGTCTTCGAGGTTGACGCGAGCCTGCGCGATGCGTACCTCGAGGAACTGCTCGGCCTGCATGCTGGCCTCGAACTGCCGCACCACGCTCATCTCCCGGTAGGCGTCGGCATAGGCGTTGGCGAGGGTCTCCGGTTTCTTCTGGTTGACGGGCCCATCGCCGGTTGGCCTCTTGCCGGCGTCCTTGCCCTTGATCCACGCCTTGAGGGTGTTCTTCCACTCCGCCAGCCAGGAGGGTTTACGCTTGGGCGGCTGCCTGTGCGGCACCGCCAAGCCGAGCCGATCGACAACCCGCTCCGCCAGGGCGCGGCTCCTCAGCACGTTTTCCTGGGTCTTCTGGTAGCGCCTCGCCTTGGTGTAGGACCCGGCGAGACCGCCTTTCGAACCCCCGCAGTCAAAAGGTCGGTTCCTCGACCTGCACACTCGCCGTGCTCCGGTAAATGGGGGTGGTGTTACCATAGACTCGGGCCACGTAGATCGCGCTTTTCCCCTTGATGTACCCGACCACTTGCGACACTGCATACTTTGGTGGAATCGAAATCAGCATATGAACATGGTCAGGCATCAGGTGCCCTTCTTCGATCCAGCTCTCTCGCTATCGAGCCAACTCATGGAAAACTTCCCCGAGATGGCGTCGCAATTGCTCGCACAAGATCCGGCGCAGACATTTCGGAATAAAAACCACACGGTATTTACACTCCCGCTTGGAGTGGCTTAAGCTTTCGGCTTCGTCCATCGGGGCCTCCTCTCACTCGTGTGCTTGGCGGCTCACGAGCGGAGTGTCCCAGATAGACTCTCAAAAACGTCAAACTGTTGCTGTCTCCACGGCATACCCAGGGGATTTCCCATTACTGTTTAAGGTAGAGTTTTCGGTAGTGGTGATTTTTGAAGTGATAGAGTAGATGGATTCATCGGTAATCATTCCGATTGCCACCGTTTTTCTCGTTACCTGATTCTAGATTTTAGCCCTCTCTTCCGGAAGAATACGCTTGGTCTGAACGATTGCATTCATTGATAAAACGAACCGAAGAGTTTTCAATTATGATTATCGAGACTAAAGTATACAGCTGTCGAAAATGTCAGAGCGAAGAGCTCGTTAAAAATGGCACAAATGCATCCGGTAGCTCGCAATATCACTGTAAAGCCTGTGGTGCCTATGGCGTACTTGAGCGCACAGAACGCGCGACGGAAGAAAAGAAAGAACTCATTATAAACGTTTATCAAGAAAGATGACGTTTGGGGTCTCGCGCCGAACATTGAGCGCCTGGTTAAAAGAACAGGCGAATGACCTCCCACCCCTTGAAGAGACGCTACAACCTGTTGAGTGCAAAAAGATTCCTGTGCTGGAGGTGGATGAGTTGCGGTCCTTTGTCTTTCGTAGCAAAGACAAAGTGTGGGTCTGGATTGCCATGAATAGAGAGACCCGAGAAATCGTCGCCTCTGCCTGCGGTGATCGCACCGAAAACACCTGTCGGATACTCTGGGATCGCGTACCGTCTGCTTATAAAGAAGCCATCGTTTTCAGTGATTATTGGAGCGCGTATCGAGCCGTCATTCCGAGCGAGCAACAGCGCCCTGTGGGTAAAGAAACGGAGGAAACGGCTCATATTGAGCGTTGGAATAATACCTTACGGCAACAGTTGGCATGCTTCGAAAACTCTTCATACACCGATATAATACCGAATTATTGCCGATTGTTGGCTAGATATCACTTCAAAAATCACCACTACCACGAACTGAACATCGGTGCTGTAACAGGACCCGCGACGAGGCAGGTGGCCCAGCCTCTCTTTCTTCCTGGTATCGACACACAACACCGGTACGCCGCGGGCACGGGCTTGGCGGCGCAAGGTAGCGATCAACCGGAACTGCCGGTCGCGTTCATGTAGATCGACGTCACCGGTACTCAACGCCTAAGGTCGGTCCAGCGCACCGCTTCATCGGTCGGGCTGCCGGCACTGTGGGCTTCGAGCACCTCGTCTACCACTTCCCCCAGCCCCGGTTGGCGTTGGGTGACTTGGCGACGACCACCGCCAGGACGGCGGATGCGCTTGGCACCGCCACGGGGACGCTGTGGGGGGGTGATCCTCGTTGCCCATGGCCTCCAGCTCGCCGATTCCCGTATAGATCGTTCGCCGGCTCATCCCCAACACTCGCGCCACATACGCGAAACCGCCAAAGCCGATCTTCAGCGCCTCGACCGCGGCGTGGCGGCGTCCCTGCTCTTCCGGCAGCGAACGCAAGTAGACATGAAGTCTTCGTGCGATTGATCGTAGCCTTGAAATTCGTTCATCAGGTTACCGGTATCTTGTACTTCAGGTAGACTCATTCTACCCATGAGAACCTCGTATGTTCAACTCGCTACCGACATTTTTAACGAATTCACCAATACTAAACATGTCTAACTTGTTAGTGAATCGTTCCTTAGGATCGAGATCTGGCCCACGGCATGATCGGCGAGCTGTTCAAAAACGAACGACCCAGCAGTATGCCCAGGGGTACAACCTATGAGCAGTACTATTCCAAACCTTATGTGGAGCGGTGGAATACCTATCAGAAGCTGCTTAGATACCGGAACGGCAGGAGGCGGCAGCACCGGCCATTCCGGATTGCGGGCTACATTTCCGATCCTGGAGGCAAACATGTTCCGTCTTCATGCCGCAAGGGTACTTTTCATTTGCTTCATCGTTCTCAGTCCTACAGATGCACAGGAGGCACAACCGATGTTGGTTCTGAAGCCCGAACAGATCTTCGCGCTCGTCGAGAGGTTGATGGAGAACCTCCAGTATACCGTCGCCGGTGCCGAGCACCTCCTGGGTCCGATAGATCTACAAAAAAGACTTGGGCACTTCAGCAAGAGTTTTGAGCTTTATGGGGCCCAAAGTCACTAGCGTCCGGGGAAACTGGTTCTTCCATCTTGTAACCACTTGTAAGATAAAACAAAGCTGCCGATTTTAGGATGTCATCGACTTGAATCGATTTGTAGGTTTTGAAAAGATCCCGCTCCAGGAATCATGGAGATACCTCCAAAAGCGCCCCAATTGACGCAGGTCTCTATACAATCCTACAGATTTTGAGCCCGACTATGTGCGAAAAATATTGCTGAATCGGATGGTTATCGATGTGGACTACGATCTAAGCAATCTCGAAACAAATAACCATCTGAATTTATTCAATTAATATCCCGGACACTAGTGTGCAATGCCATTAAGTTAACTGCGGCCACTTGTCGTGGTCGGTCGGGTTAGGCGCATGCCCCAGCGTCGAGAGGTACAAACCAGTTTAGACGCGCCTTCGCCCGACAACCGATTTGGTAAGAGAAAACTACGAATCACGCGAATCCTCGCGAAATTGCTATCCCGAACCGAAGGGAGGGATCTTATTCGCGCCGAATTGCTCGCGTCCCTGCGGGTGTCGTACTTGATCTGCATGTAATTATTGCATATACATTTATCAGTGGAGTCAACCCTGCTTTCGGCTGCGGGGGGGAAAATAGTTGCCGGTCGCCGGCGACGGCAAAGTTGGGGTTCCACCGTCCTCCGCCATAGTTACTCTGTTCCACTGCTCCCGCAGCGAGGAGCCTGGACCTACCGGCAGCCGAGGTTTCCATCGCCCTGAAGAATGCAGGATACTTGCCCTCGAGCCCCTAGGAAGATGTCACAAAAGCCCATCCGTGGGGCGTAGCGCAGGCGTCTCGCCTGAAAACTGCCAAATTGCCGGCAGGTCTGCAGGCGGGGATGCCTGCGCTACAGCATCACTGGGTACCGGGAAACAGCTCGGTAAGTCCCTCGTTCCTGGCCTCGACCTTGTCGTAGAGGTCGTAGAGGGCCACCTGCAGGGCCTCTTCGATGACCGGGTGGTAGAAGGGCATGCGCAACAGTCGCCCGACGGTCAGCCCCTGCTCGATGCACCAGCACAGCAGGTGGGCCAGATTCTCTCCCTTGGGCGCAATCATCTCCGTACCCAGGATGACGCCGCTGCGCTGATCGGCATAGACCCGCAGCACGCCCCGGTTGTTGCCCATAATCAGCGCCCGTCCGACGGGGGCGAAGCGGATCTGGCCCACGGCGGTGGTCGCTTGGTCCAGGTCGTTCCAACGCCTACCCACGGCGCAGATGTTGGGGTCGCAGAAGTTGATGAAGAGGGGCACCTTGCGGCGGAAGGCGGTGACCTGGTCGCGGGCGGCGTTGTAACCGGCGATCTTGCCCTCGTCGCCCGCTTCGTGGAGGATCAGGTGTTCGCCGGTAACGTCGCCGGCGAGAAAGACCGGGAGGTTTCCCACCTGCATGCTGTTGCGGTCGTAGGCCGGGAGGCCACGGGCGTCCAGCTCCACGCCCAGATTCTCCAGGCCAAGCCTCTCGGCGTTCGGGACGCGGCCGATACTGCACAGGACCCGCTCCACCAGAACGCTGTTCTCGCCGGCCGTCACCCGCAGCTTGTCGCCTTCCTCGGCGATCCGGGCGGCCTGTCCCAAGTGAATGGGAAACTCCTTGCCCATCAGGTCGATGGCGCAGGTCGTGACCTCCGGGTCCTGAGTACCGGCGATGGTGGTGAGCTGGTCGAAGCCTGTGACCTCGACGCCCAGGCGGTGCAGGCTCTGGCCCAGCTCCAGACCGATGGTGCCCAGCCCGATGATTGCTATGGAGGTCGGCAGGTCCTCCAGCTCGAAGAGTTCGTCGGTCGTAAGGATCCGCTCACCGAAGGCCTGCCAGTCCGGGGGCACCAGGGGCCGTGAGCCGGTGGCGACGACCACGCTCCGGGCGCGGATGCGCTGTCCCGCGACCTCCAGCAGGGTGGGCTCGACGAATCTGGCATAGTCCCGGATAAATCGGTTCGGGGGCATCTTGTCAGTGGACTTGCCGAGCACCCGCTCGACGAAGGTGTCCCGCAGGTCCTGGACGTGCTCCATGGCCTGCCGGCCGTCGAGGGTCAGCTCCCGGTGCCTGGCGACGCCGTACTTGCCCAGGCGCAGCCGGCGGTGATAGTCCTCTGCCACCTGGATCATAGCCTTGGAGGGCATGCAGCCGACCCGAGCGCAGGTGGTTCCGGGCTCGCCGCCGTTGATGAGCACGAAGGACTTGCCGGCCCGGCGGATCTGGCCGAGGGCGTTGAGGCCGGCGGTGCCCGACCCGATGACGGCGACGTCAACGTTTCTCTCTTCCATTTTGAAACTCCTCGCTTGGACATTGATGACTGACGGGCATTTTATACCCGTCACATCCGGATTTTCCGCCACGAGGTCAAGGAACAGATGCGCCCGATGGCCTGTGCGAGCTGTTCCGGTTCCTGATCGTCCAGGTGGGAAAACAGCTCCTCAGTGGTACGCTCCAGGTGGGCAATGTGGGAGCCGCGCACGAGCTCTTTGATCTCCAGCAGCGAGCCTGGCTGCATGCTGAACTCACGCAGGCCGAGCCCCAGCAGCAGGGGTACGTGGTGGGGGTTGCCCGCCATTTCGCCGCACATGGATACGGGGATGCCGCGATTCCGTCCGGCTTCGATTGTCATGCGGATCAGGCGCAGTACCGCCGGGTGCAGGGGGTCGTGGAGATGGCTGACGGTATCGTCTATGCGGTCGACGGCCAGGGTGTACTGAATGAGGTCGTTGGTGCCGATGGAAAGAAAATCCAGCCGACGGGCGAATGCCGTCGCCCACAGGGCTGCCGCCGGTACTTCGATCATGCCGCCTACCGGCATGTGCGGATCGAAGGCGAGTCCCTCCTGGTCGAGCTCCCGGCTCACCTGCTCGATAAGAGCGAGGACCGAGTCGAGCTCCCGAACGCTGGAGAGCATGGGGATCAGCAGACGTACCGGACCATGGGCGGAGGCGCGGAGGATGGCGCGCAGCTGGGGGCGGAACAGCTCGGGCTCCCTGAGGCAGAGGCGAATGGCGCGCAGGCCCAGGGCAGGGTTACAGGCCGGTGGACAGGTGGCCGAGCTGCCGTCCACCTGTTTGCCCACCCCCAGGTCCATGGTACGGATAGTGACCGGGACCCCTTCGAGGCCGTGGATGACCTCCAGGTAAGCCGCCAGATGTTCCTCTTCGTCCGGCAGGCTGTCCCGGTTCATGCAGAGAAACTCGGTCCGGTACAGGCCGACTCCGGCGGCCCCATTGGCCTTGGTGGCTACCGTATCCTCCGGGAACTCGAGATTGCCCAGCAGGCTTACCGGAATGCCGTCGGCACTGAGCGAGGGCTCCCTGACCAGGTGTTGCAGGCGGGCCCTGCGTTCCTCGCGCATTCGCAATCGCTCTCGGTAATGCGCCAGGATACCTGCGTCCACGTCTGCCAGTACGACGCCGGCCTCGCTGTCGACCACTGTCGTCTCGCCCGGGCGAAAATAGCTGGTGACGTTGCGTACCCCCACCACCGTGGGGAGGTTCAGGCTGCGTGCCAGGATGGCGGTATGGGACGTGGGTGCGCCGTACTCGGTGACGAAGGCCGCGACTTGCCGTTGGCGCAGCACCACTGTGTCCGCGGGGGAGATGTCATGGGCGATGATGATACACTCGCGCAGATCGGCGTTCTCCTTCGGGGCCGAGCCCCGTTCCCCGAGCAGGAAGCCGAGGATGTTCTGCACCACATGGTCCACGTCGTCGCGGCGGCTCCGCAGGTAGGGATCCTCCATGTCCTCGAATACCTTCATCAGGCTTATCCGGTGTTGTTCCAGTGCCCACTCGGCACTGAAAGACCGTTCCCGGATCAGGGCCCGCACCGGATCCACCAGGGCCGCGTCTCCGAGCATGAGCAGGTGCGAGTCGATGAATTCGGCCACCTTGACCGGGGTCGAGGGTGGAATCTGGTCGCGCACGGCCCGCAGCGCCTCCCGCGCCGCCGCGAGCGCATCTTCGAGCCGTTGCAGCTCGCCGGCGACCGCGGCCGCATCCACGCTGCGGGGGGTGACCGCCAAGGGGCTGCAGTCGAGCAGGAAGGCAGGGCCGATCGCGATCGGCCGCGTGGTTGCGACGCCGAGACCGTAGCAGGAGAGGGTCATTCGTCTTCCCCGAAGCGGTCGGCGATAAGCCGTTCCAAGGCGATACCGGCGGCGGTTTCATCTTCGCCCTCGATCAGCAAGGTAAGGGTACTGCCCTGCGCTGCGGCAAGCATCATCACGTCCATGATGCTCTTACCGTTCACCCGCCGCCCTTTCCACTCCAACCGGACCTGACTGGTGAAAGCGCCGGCACAGGTGACGAGCTTGGCGGCGGCTCGGACATGCAACCCGAGCTTGTTGATGATCTCGATCTCTTTACGGATCACGGCAGCTCCCGATGGCGGACCATGACCTGGTGCTCGCTGGTCTCGAAATGTTTCCTGAGCTGTTCGGCGATGTAGACGGAGCGGTGTTGGCCACCGGTACAGCCGACGGCGACGGTCAGATAGCTACGTCCGTCCGCCTCGAAGCGGGGAATCCAGCGGTCGAAGAAGCGCGCGAGATCACTGTGCATCTCGGCGACTTCTGGCGAACCTTCCAAAAAGCGGGCTACTGCGGGATCCAGACCGGTCAGCGGACGCAATTCCGGCTTCCAATGGGGGTTGGGCAGACAGCGCACATCGAAGACGAAGTCCACGTCAGGGGGTATACCGTGCTTGAAGCCGAAGGTTTGGAGCAGAATCGAGACCTTGTGCGAGGTATCGTCGCGGAGGTATGCGCGCACCAGATCCCGCAGCTGATGGACGTTGGTATGGGTGGTGTCGATGCGCAGGTGGGGGTCACTCAGGATCGGCTCGAGTAGGCTGCGTTCGAGTTCGATGGCCTCGGCCAACGGGCGATCAGGAGTAGTCAGGGGGTGCTTGCGTCGGGTTTCGCTGAAACGCTGGATCAGGGTTTCGGTCTCGGCTTCCAAGTACAGGAGGCGATACTCGAAAGGTCCGTTGCAGAGGAGCTCCAGCCGCTCCGGTAGGCTATCCAGTCGTTGTAGTTGATTCCGTGCGTCGATGCTGACAGCGGTCTTGGCGAAGACGTCATCACTTGCCTCCTCCAGCCCGGTGACCAATTTCTTGAGTAGGAACAGCGGCAGATTGTCGATGCAGTAATATCCGAGGTCTTCCAGCGTATGCAAAGTGACGCTCTTTCCCGACCCGGACAGCCCACTGACGATAATCAGCTTTCTTGCACTCATCTTAGGTGATTTCCGGAAACCTTGAATTTTTCAAGGTGCCCTTATGTCGCGGGGATTGTCCTCAAGTCCTTCCAAAAGGGTAAGGATCTGCTCTGCCGAGGTGGCTCGGCGCAGGTCCCGGCGCAGCTGCGAACTACCGAGTCCGGATGCCAACTGCGAGAGTAGCTGCAGGTGTCTCTCATCAGCCGACTCGGGTACCAGCAATGCGAAGACCAGATCGACCGGTGTGTTGTCGATGGTATTGAAGGCAATTCCCTCCCGTAGCTGGACGAAGGCACCCACCGCCTCGGTTATCTCCTGCATGCGGGCATGGGGCAGGGCGACGCCGTGACCGAGCCCCGTACTACCGAGACGCTCGCGGTCGCACAGACGCTCGAACACGGCTTTCGGGCTCAAATCCGGATCGGCGCTTGCGAGCAGCGTTCCGAGGACTTCCAGGAGACGCTTTTTGCTGCTTAGTTCCAGGCTGTGGTCGATGCGGTCGGCAACGATGAATTGGGGAGGAAACATCGGATGTAGTTCCCGATAAGGTGGTGAAGTCGTTCGGTAAACCTATCGTATCCGGGGGTACGGGAAACGAGGGAGATCTAGGGACATCTATCGAGTCCGCAGGCAGGACATTCAGATCGTTTCCGGGTCCTGGTCGAATCCCTTATGGCCATTGCCCCGATGATCGCTCTTCTTCTCTTTGTGCTTTAAGACCTGACGATCGAGCTTATCGATAAGCCCGTCGATCGCCGCGTACATATCCCCGTGGACCGAGTCTGCAAAGACCTTGGCGCCGTTGATGTGCAATGTGGCCTCCGCTTTTTGGCGCAGCTTCTCCACACTGAGGATGATGTGAATGTCGAGGACGTGATCAAAGTGCCGCGCCAGGCGCTCGAATTTACTGTCGACATAACCTCTGAGCGCCTCCGTGATGTCGACATGGTGTCCCGTCAGGTTGATGTGCATAGCTTACTCCTGAAGTTTCCGAAGGTAGTGCCAACCCTTGCCCCAAAGCTTCCGGCGGTGGGAGTTGCGAAGACTTCGCGGCCTTAGAGGCTGTCTGAAAAAAGACCGTAGGCGTAGGCTGGGTTGAGGAACGAAACTCTACCGCTTTAAATCAATGTGTTAGTTTTCAGACAGCCTCTTAAGGAATCTCCGTCAGTACGGGCGCCTACGCTCGTTCGAGGACGGAACTCCCAAGCGCTCCCGGTACTTGGCGACCGTCCGCCGCGCGACATTGATGCCTTGTTCGGCAAGGACCCTCGCAATCTGGTTGTCGCTCAGCGGATGGCACGGGTCCTCCGCAGCAATCAACTTACGGATACAGGCACGCACCGCCGTCGCCGAGCGCTCATCGCCGGAGTCCGTGCTCACGTGGCTCGAAAAGAAGTATTTGAACTCGAACGTGCCTCGGGGTGTACCCATGTACTTTTTTGTCGTTACCCAGGAAATGGTGGAGTCGTGCAGCCCCAGTACCTCGGCGACGTCGCGCAGCACCATGGGCTTCATCGCCTCTTCGCCGTATTCGGGAAAGCCTCGTTGCATTTCCACGATCTTCGCGGCCACTTTCAAGACGGTATCGTTGCGGTTGGCCAGGCTGTTTATAAACCAGCGTGCCTCTTGGAGATGCCTCCTGAGACGTGTGTTGTCATCGCTCCGGTCAGCGCGCCGGATCAGCCTAGCATAATCCGGGTTCACTCTAAGTTTAGGCACTGTTTCCGGATTCAGCTCGACAATCCAGGTATTTTCCCGCTTACGCACGATAACATCAGGGATGATGTACTGCGGTTCGGGGTTCGCAATCAAGGCCCCGGGCCGCAGGTTCAGAGAGCGGATCAGGGCGATGATTTCGGCCATATTCCGCACAGACAGCCGCAATGCGCGCCGGATGTGCTCCGTGTCGTTTCTTGATAGGGCTTCGAAGTAGCAGTCGCAGACATCGATGGCCAGATCCCGAATCCCGGTCCCTTCCGGGAGGTGGCGGGGCTGGATCAGCAGACACTCGCGTAAATTGCGCGCTCCCACTCCGGGCGGCTCCATGGCTTGGACCCGATGGAGCACGACATCGACCTCCTCCGGCGCCAAGTCCATACCCTCAAAAGGTATCGAGGAGCTCCTCCGGTGTTACGGTGAAATAACCATCCTCGTTGATGGCATCGACGATGGCGGTGGCAATTGCCAGATTCGTCTCATCCAACCGGCTCAGGTTGAGCTGCCAGTGCAGGTGGTCCCTGAGCGTTGGTGTCTTGCTCTGGCGGGCAAAGATATCAAACTCGCTGACTTCCTGCCCTGGTGCACCGCTGCCCGGCAGATAATCGTCGTAATGATCGGTCCATTCGACGTCGACCGGTAGCTCATCGGGAAGCAGCATACTCTCGGGTCGTACCTCCGGCTCCGGGTCGGCAGCGGTACCCCGCCGCCTCTAGGGACTCGCACAGCGACCGGACGCCGAACCGCTCCACTTCCTCGGCGTTCTCCAGCATCAGGTTGGAATCCAGCACCTCCTGGATCTCTTGCCGCAGATCCAACGTCGACAACTGCAGGAGGCGAATCGCCTGCTGCAGGTGGGGGGGCATGGTCAGCTGCTGACCGAGCCGGAGCTGAATCGACTGCTTCATCGGGAATTTAAGACCTGAATTAGTCCGAACCGATTCTAGCCCATTCAAAGCGTGAAGTGCTCGCCCAGGTAGACCGCGCGCACCTCCGCGTTCTCCAACAGCTCCTGCGGCTTGCCTTCGGCGATGACTCTGCCGTCATTGATGATGTAGGCCCGGTCGCAGATATCGAGGGTCTCACGGACGTTGTGATCGGTGATCAGGACCCCGATATTGCGATCCCGCAAGTGGGCAACGATGTTTTTGATGTCCCTCACGGCGATGGGATCGACCCCGGCGAAGGGCTCGTCGAGCAGCATTACTTTCGGGTCCATCACCAGTGCACGCGCGATCTCGAGACGCCGGCGCTCACCGCCCGAGAGGCTCAGAGCCAGAGATTCGCTCACATGGGCGATGCCCAACTCCTCGAGCAGATCCGACTTCCAGTTCTTCCGCGCCTCCCGGTCGAGGTCCGGGCGCATCTGGAGGATCGCCATCAGATTGTCGCCGGCGGTGAGCTTGCGGAAGACCGACGGCTCCTGGGCAAGGTAACTCAGTCCCTGGCGGGCGCGGGCATGCATCGAGAGCAGGGTGATGTCACGTTCCTCCAGATAGATACTCCCCTGCTGCGGGTGAATCAGTCCGACAATCAGGTAGAAGCAGGTGGTCTTACCGGCACCGTTGGGCCCGAGGAGACCGACGACTTCACCTGCGTCGACGTTGACGCCGACACCTTTTAAAACCTCGCGGTGACGGTAACTCTTGACCAGATCGACCGCCCGCAGAGTCGTTGTCATCGCTGCCACGGGGAGATCGTAATCTGCACGCGCTCCTTCCCCTTGGCGATGGTTCCCGCTTTGATCCGATTGTGCACCCGGTCGTAGACGATACGGTCATTGCGGAAGGTATCCTCACCCTGAAACACTATGGCCTGGCCGATGAGGGTAAGTCGGTCCTTAGCCCGATCGTACTCCATCCGCAGGGCCGATGCCTCGACCGGTTTCTGTTCTCCCTCTACCAGTTGCAGATAGGTTACGGGATCGCCGATCGCGATGATGAACGTGGGCCCGTTCTCCGAATCGTGACGTACCCTGACCTGATTGCCCCGGAGCTCCATGCTGCCCTGCTTGACGAAGACGTTTCCCGTATAAACGCTCATTGATTTGGCCTCGGAGAATTCCGCACTATCCGCCTCCAGGTAGAGCGGTTCCTTATAGTCCTTTTCGAGGGCCGGCAGAGACCGCGGCACGAAGAATAACGCCGGCAGCAAAATCAGTACGGCCAAGTCGATGAAAGCGCGGGGAACGCTCATTGGCATCAGCGCATTTTCTCAGTCAGTCCGGAGACGAATATCTCACTGCGGACACGCCCCAACAGGGTTACCCGCAGATCCTTTCCCAGCCGAACCCGGGCACCGTTTTCCGCGGTCGTCCAGTCGTTTTCGCTCGTGATTCGCACCGGTTGATCCGTCTCGGCGTAATTTTCGACGTCCCGCTTCAGAAGTACCTCGCGGGTCTCCAGGTGCACCGGTCGCGTCGCCACTCCGGACTCACGGTCGATGTACACCTCACCCTGCAGCCGGATCAGATTGTTGTCGCTCGAGATCCAGGCCCTCTCGGAACGTACCAGCCAAGGTGGACCCGTCTTTACGTACAGGGTCAGGATGGGGGCTTCCAACTCTTTGCTGTCATCGTCAGGGTAATGGCGCAGCTCACCGGCAGTCAGGTGTCTGTTCGGCATTCCGAACTCGTCCATCGTGGTAACACTGAAGTCATTGACCGTATAGTCGGGACGGCGTTCCCGCCCGTCTTGTTTCGGGCCCGGAGTCTCCTTGTCCCGGTATAGCCACCAGGCGAGTACTCCGACCACCGCCAGGGCCAGGATCAGGATGCGTTGGCGTGTAAACAGTATACCGGGTCGCTTTGTCATGGTCAGGCTAGGATTCCTTGACGGACCCGCCTCTAAATGATGAATGACGAATGCGGAATGATGAATCCAAGTTCGCAGGCGTGGGGAACAGGGTCCACGAAAGACACGAACGGATACGAATTCAGGGCACTTTGAAAAATACGGTTTTCGTCAACGGAACATCTGAATAATCAATTGGTTAGAGTCGCTTGATTGGTGAAGATACCGATTTTTCAAGGTGCCCTTCAATACGAATGAGGGTTCGTGTCCTTTCGTGCTTTTCGTGGACTTCTGGTTTCCGTACCAAAATTCACGCCTCGTCGGTCTGAGGCGAGGCCTCGTTAGAGGTAACGTGCGGTCATCTCGTACAGGGTGTCTTGAGCCTCCATGACAAACTCACACAGCTCACGTGCGGCACCCCGTCCACCGGGGGAGTGGGTCTGCCAATGGGAATGGTGCCGGACCAGCGGGTGGGCATCGGCAACGGCGACCGCGAGACCTACTCGGCGCATGATCGGCAGATCCACCAAATCGTCTCCCACATAGGCGATCTGCTCATCGTTCAGGTGCAGGATCTTCCTGAGCTCCCGGTAGGCCTGCAGCTTGTCGTGCTGCCCCTGATAGACGTGCGTTATCCCCAGGTGTTCCATCCGGGTGCGCACCACCGCTGAGGTCCGGCCCGTGATGATGGCCAAGGTGACGCCGGTATGCTGCAGCATCTTCATGCCGTGACCATCCCGGGAGTGGAACGCCTTGTACTCCTGGCCGTCGTCACCGAGGAAGAGGCTGCCGTCAGTCAAGACCCCATCCACGTCGAAGATCACCAAACGGATCCGTCTTGCCCGTCCGAGAATATCCTGCATACCTGATGCTTCGGTTTATGGATTGGGATCTGTGGACATTTATCCGGGCGACATCCTTTTTACCCGCAGATTGTCACCGATGATTACTGTTCTTCATCTGCAAAAATCAGCGATTCAAAACGCGACCGAGGTTCCTTCCGCACAATCCCCCTCCCTGGCGAGGGTGTCGCAAAAGCCTATCCGTGGGGCGTAGCGCAGGCGTCCCCGCCTGCGCTACTTTCGCGACACTCTCCCTGGCGGGAGAGGGGTTGGGGGGAGGGTGAGTGAAGGGCGGTTGGCAGCGTAGATGTTGGGCACGCCACTGTCCTTGGCGGCTTTGCCCAACTACCTCGAATTTCCAAACGCCTGAAACCGGCCGTTCGGCTCTGAATGTCAACCTACCCTAACCCCGAACGGACAGCTCTATGGCCCGTCCGGCACCTGCTTTCAGACGGCTAATCCTTAGTCTCTCTTGTTCTCGGCTTCTTACTGTCGCGTTTGCACGACTTGCGGTGTTCGGACTTCTTGTCGCCTTTCTTTTCTCCTTCGCTCCCGTCCTTCCTTTTGTCGTCGGATTCGAGCGACTCGTAGAGTTTGCTCCTTGTCTGTTCTTTACCTTCTTGCTTTCGAGCTCCTTTTTGGCGTCGGATTCCTTCTCCTCTATCTTATTCTCTTAATCTCTTGCTTTCGAACTTCTCCTTGGCGTCGGACTTGACCGAGCTGTAGGGTTTGGACTTACAGTGACCTTTGACCGGCACCCCGTCCGTACGCTCGTACGACCCCACCCAGATACAACCTTTTACTCCGCATGGGTTCCGTTTGAGGCCCTTGCATGCCGACTTCGCCTGTACGGCCGCACCGCTGAATGAGAGTCTGCAGGCCAATGCGAAGGTAGCAGCGTCGGTTGGTGGTTGCTTGGTGCCGGCCGGAAGACTCGCGGGCCACAGTGCATAACCCCTCCGGGATGAATGCCCGTCCATCCGGTGGCACTGTTCGGGAAGATAACAAACCAGTCTCGATGTCACTATCTTTTTCGGTCGACTACCCGGCAAAGATTCGGGTTCCTCTAAGGATCCTAGCCGCCCCGGAGCCGGGCGATGACCGATGCCGTCGAGGGACGCACCCCTCGCCACAGGAAAAAAGACTCCGCGGCCTGCTCCACGAGCATGCCCAGACCGTCCAGGGCACGGGCAACGCCCCGTTCCCTGCCCCAGCGCAGAAAAGGGGTAGGCGTGTCGCCGTAGAACATGTCATAGGCCCAGCCGCCTACGGCCAGGCAGTCCCGAGGAATCGCGGGCACGCCCCCATCGAAACCGGCGGAGGTAGCGTTGATGATAAGGTCGAAGCCTGGTCCGCTCAGTCCCTCCAGCCCACACCCGCTGACTCGATCCGCCGCGGCGGCTGCGGCCAGGTCCAGTGCCCTGGAGACGGTGCGGTTAGCGATGACCAAAGCCGCCGGTCCTGCTTCCAGGAGGGGGAACAGCACCCCGCGGGAGGCACCCCCGGCCCCGAGCAGGAGTACCCGTTTGCCGCCGAAATCGAAGCCGTGGTTTCCGGACAGATCCCGCACCAGGCCGATTCCGTCGGTGTTGTCCCCGCGCAGGCGACCGTCGGGGAGCAGGGTCAGGGTGTTGACCGCCCTCCCGCGCTCGGCCTCGGGACCGCGCTCGTCGACCATCTCCCAGGCCTGCTCTTTGAAGGGCAGAGTGACATTCATACCCCGCCCACCCGCGGCGAAGAAACGGTGCACGTCTCCGGCGAGGTCGTCCGGGTTACCCAGGATGTGTCCATACGTCATAGCGTGCCGCGTCCGGCGGGCAAACTCGGCATGGATGAACGGCGACTTGCTGTGCACGATAGGATTGCCGATGACGGCGTATTTGTCGGCCATGTTAGGGTTTGTTGACATTTAGCCCACAACCGTCAACCGCCCCTTAACTCCTCGGCAGCCGCGAGGACATCGGCCACATGGCCTTTAACCTTCACCTTCTGCCACTGCCGGCGCAGTACGCCCGCTTTGTCGATCAGGAAGGTGCTGCGTTCGATGCCCAAGTACTCCCTACCGAACATCTTCTTGGGCTTGATGACGTCGAACAGCGTGCACAGGGCCTCGTCCCGGTCGGAGACCAGATCGAAGGGGAAGGAGTGTTTGGCCTTGAAGTTCTCCTGGGCCTTGAGGCTGTCGCGGGATGCGCCCAGGATCCTGGTGGAAGCCGCCGCGAAGACATCGGCGGCGTCCCTGAAGTCCCACCCCTCTGTCGTACAGCCGGGCGTGCTTGCCTTCGGATAGAAAAAGAGCACCAAGTTTTCGCCACGAAAATCGGACAGCTTCGGCGTCTTCCCGCCGGTGGTCGTAAGCCCGATATCAGGTACGGTATCGCCGATGGTTAGACCCACTCGTGATCTCCTCCGAAGTTGTTTGGTCAATCAGGATTGTTTACCCCTTCAGGGGCTCAAGTACCGCATCCAGATTCAGCCCGTCACAGTAATCCATGAATTCCTCTCGGAGCCCGGCGATGGGCTGGTTTGCCGGGATACCGACGGTCATATGCACGGCGAACATCGGCGTTCCGGTATGCGCGGCGGCGTAGGTGCTGGTAGTCAGGTCTTCGATATTGATACCGCGCTCCGAGAAGAACCCGGTCAGGCTGTTGACGATACCCGGATGGTCCATGGAGATTACGTCCACTGCATAGGGCAACAGGTCGGCCTCGACGGTTCGCTTTCCGGTACGCTTGGAAATGATGGTCATGCCCAGCTGCCGCTCGAGCTCCGGCAGTGCGTTCTCGACCTTGGCTACGGTATTCCACTTGCCCTGCACCAAAAGGATGGCCGCGAACTCTCCGCCGAGAACCGTCATGCGGCTGTCTTCGATATTGCAGCCCTGGTCGAGGATAGCCTTGGACAGGGTGTCCACAACGCCGGGGTGATCTTCCCCGAGGGTGGAGATCACCAGATATGTCTTCTGCGCAACCATGGTCTTAAATTCCGAAATCAGGTCTTGTGAGCGGCTGGATAGGGTCGAGTTTAGCATGGGCGCAGTTGGGTTGTGTTGCTCGATCAGAGCAGGATAATATGATTATTTCCGCATACCGGAGCTGTGCCTAATTTATGTTTCGCGGTAGCATCGTTGCCCTGATTACGCCCATGTTCGAAGATGGCCGCATCGATGGGGATTCCCTACGTCGGCTGGTTGATTTCCACGTGGAAAGCGGCACTTCGGCAATCGTCGCCGCCGGAACCACTGGGGAATCCGCGACCCTGGATGCAGAGGAGCACTGCGCGCTCCTGCGGAGCGTCGTCGAGTTCGCCGCGGGTCGAATCCCGGTGATTGCGGGTACCGGCGCGAATTCCACCACCGAGGCCATTACCCTGACCGAGTGCGCGCACCGGGCCGGAGCACAAGCAGCGTTGCTGGTCACACCCTATTACAACAAGCCGACCCAGGAAGGCTTGTATCTGCACTTCAAGGCCGTCGCCGAGGCCGTGGAGATTCCACAAATCCTGTACAACGTACCGGGCCGGACGGCCTGTGATCTGTTGCCCGAGACCACGGCGCGGTTGTCGCAGATCCCGAATATCGTGGGCATCAAAGAGGCAACCGGGGATCTGGACCGACTCGGCCGTCTGCAGTCCCTGGGTGCGGAGGGGTTCGATCTGTTGAGTGGTGACGATGCGACCGCCTGCGAGTTCATCCTCCAGGGCGGTCACGGAGACATCTCGGTAACCGCCAATGTCGCCCCCCGGCTCATACAACAGATGTGTGCCGCGGCCCTGTCCGGGCGGCATGGCGAGGCACGGGCGATCAACGCCCGTCTCGATCCCCTGCACCGCGCTCTGTTCGTGCAGTCCAGTCCGATCCCCGTGAAATGGGCGGTGGCGGAGATGAGGCTATCATCGCGGGGGATCAGGTTGCCTCTGACCTGGCTGACGGAGGACACACAATCGACTGTGCGATCCGCCATGCAGCAGGCGGGCGTCCTATCAGAGTGACTTGCAGGCGATAAACGACGTTGGACGAAAAGACCAGCAAACAAATGGGTAGGTTCCGGTAGATGGAAATTGCCCGAGAATAGTGCCTTCGGTCCGGTCCGGCACAGGGCTTTCCGACCAGGTGGAGAGCGATCTCGATGCGAAATGCCACGGTTCTCTCAGTATCTGTGACGGGTGTATTGTTGCTGCCAGCCTGCGGTAGTTTCCCGGCTGGAGGCGGTTACCTGCCCGATCAGCGCCTGCAATACAAGAAGCAGCGTGAGGCGGCGGAGAATCTGGAGGTTCCGCCGGACCTGACCGCCGGTAGCTTCGATGACACCATGGACGTCCCGCCACCCGATGGGACCGCCACCTATTCCGAGTATGTGGGCGGGCAGTCAACACGACGCCGGACCGTGGGCAGCAACAGGGTTCTGCCGGAGGTGAAAGACGTCAAGCTGCACCGCGAGGGTAATAATCGTTGGCTCGAAATCAAGAAACCACCCCAACAGGTATGGCCGAAGGTGATCGGCTTCTGGCGTTCCCAGGGTATCCCGCTGGTGGAGCAAGACCCTTCCACCGGCATTATGAAGACCGATTGGTTGGAGAATCGAGCCGACATCCGCCGGGACTTCATTACCAACATAATGAGCAAGGTGGCGGAGGGACTCTATGCCACCGGCCAGCGGGATCAATACCGGATCCGTATCGAGCCGGGTCTGCGGACCGGGACGACCGACCTGTACCTGACCCATCGCGCCATGGAAGAGCGCATGCGCAGAAATACGGCGGGAGAGGTTACCTCCTCCGTCTGGGAGCCGGCCCCGACGGATCCGGGAAAAGAAGCCATCATGATGCGCCGGTTCATGGCCTACCTCGGCGTCTCCGGGCAACCGACGAGCGGATCGGTCGCTCAAAAACAGCAGGCGACCAGAAGCGCCAAATCGCGACTCGTCAAGGGCCCCGACGGGGAGAATCTGCTGATCATTTCCGACGAGTATCGGCGCGCTTGGCGCCTGACCGGGGTAGCCCTGGATCGAATCGGTTTCGCAGTGGAGGACCGAGACCGTACTCGCGGGATCTACTATGTCCGATACGACGATCCCGCACGGGGCAACAAAAAGAAGGGCTGGGGTGCGAGACTCGCGTTCTGGCGTCACGATGACGAGAAAGACGAAAAAGGTGCCGTCCAGTACCAGGTCAAGATCATGAGCGACGGTCCCCGGACGCGCGTTGCCGTGCGTGACCGGATCGGCCAGCCCGCCCTGGCCACCACCGCGGATCGTATTTTACGGCTGTTACAGGAGCAGATTCGCTGATTCCCCGTTTCAGCCTATTTTGCTGTTTAAGGATCGGTACGGTAGCGCAGGCGTCCCGCCTGCTGATGAGTGATGAGTGATGAATGCGGATGGGGGATAAGAAAAATAATCCTGTTAATCTTGTCCTATTAGCGGTTGGCATGACGATCATGTCAACAGCGCCTAGTACCCCATTTCACTCTATTTTGTGGATACGAGTCGGCGGGTACACCAGGTTCCCTCATCCTAACCGGTCCTTGAACGGTAGTGGTTAAATTCAAAGTGACATGGTTGTGCGACTTAACGATTCGACCCCCACTGCTTTTGCCATCCCTGGCGCCTGGATTCCGGAGGCAATCCCTGCCGGAATGACGGGGTAGGGGTCAGCAGACTTCATCACTTAAAATTTAGCCACTACCCCTTGAACATGCAAAATATGCCGAAACGGCGTACTAGGGGGCGTTCTCAATTAAGCCGGGTCATCGCAAAAACCAAGAACGTAGCGCAGGTGTCTCGCCTGCACCCGCCGGCGAAACGTCCGCCCACCTGTGTGCTCTGCGGTGTCCGGGGACAGGGTGAGTTGGATTCGTGCGCCTCCTGCCTGGCGGATCTCCCGAAAAACCGGCACTGCTGCGATCGGTGCGCGTTGCCCCTGGCCGCCGAATTACCACCGGGTACCCTGTGCGGTGAGTGTCAACACCGTCTTCCGCCCTACGCGGTTTGCCATGCCGCCTTCCGTTACGAGGGGGCCGTGACCGCCTTGGTAGGTGTGGTCAAGTTCCGGGCCCGTCTGAATCTGGCCAGGTTGCTCGGGCAATGCCTGACGAACGCCCTGCGCGAGTGCGCCGCCGAGGTGCCGGAGCTGATTCTGCCGGTACCCCTGCACCCGAAGCGACTGCGCGAGCGCGGCTATAACCAGGTCCTCGATATTGCCCGCACCATCGGCCGCGAGCTCTCAATCCCCGTAGATGCCCATAGCTGTGCGCGCGTCTTGGCCACACCGCCGCAGGCCGGATTGACGCAGAACGAACGCCGACGTAACCTGTGTGGGGCATTTCGGGTCCTGCGGCCACTGGGCACCGAACAGGTGGCGATCCTCGATGATGTAGTGACCACCGGCAGCATCGTCTCGGAGCTGACCGGGGTGTTGCTGAAGACCGGGGTCGAGCGCGTGGATGTCTGGGCGGTGGCGCGTACGCCCTGATCTCCGCCGGATAGGTTCCATTGAGGGCGATCACAAGGATCACCCCTACATCCCATACTTCCCGCGGAGTAGGGGCGAACCTTGTGTTCGCCCGGATGGGTTTGCCCTGACTTCTCAGCAGCGCGATGTTTCCGCGGGCTGTCGCGTACTCATAGGGTAGCAAGCCCCCGTGCCAGGTCGGCTTTAATGTCCTCGACCGCTTCCAGACCGACTGCGATTCGGAGCAGACCTTGGCTGATCCCTGCTGCCTCCCGTTCTTCATCGGTAAGCCGGCCATGGGTAGTGGTGGCGGGGTGGGTGATGGTGGTCTTGGTGTCGCCCAGGTTCGCGGTGATCGAGAGCAGTCGCGTCGTGTCGATGACCCGCCATGCCGCCTCTCTGCCGCCGCGGACCTCGAAGGCGACGATGCCACCGCCGGTGCGCTGCTGGGTTCCGACCAGGTGGTGCTGGGGGTGGGAGTCGAGCCCCGGATAGAAGACCTGGGTCACGCCGGGTTGTTCCTCAAGCCAGCTGGCGAGCATCTGGGCATTGCGCGCGTGGGCCAGCATCCGCAGCTCCAGGGTCTCCAGGCCCTTGAGGAAGACCCAGGCATTGAAGGGGCTCATGCTGGGACCGGCGGTGCGCAGTACACCGAAGACTTCCTCGCCCACCAGCTTACGGTCGCCGATTACGGCGCCGCCGATACACCGCCCCTGCCCATCCAGGTATTTGGTGGCGGAGTGCATCACTAGGTCTGCCCCCAGGCTCAGGGGACGCTGCAGGGCCGGGGTGCAAAAACAGTTGTCCACCACCAACAGGCAGTCGTGGGCGTCGGCAAGATCGGCTAGGGCCCGGATATCTACCATCTCAGTAAGGGGGTTCGAGGGGGTCTCCAGAAACAGCATCCGGGTAGCAGGGCTGATCGCCTTTTCCCAGGCCTCCGCCTCCGCTAAGGGGACATAGCTGGTCTCGATCCCGAAGCGGGTCAGGTAGTTGTTGAACAGGATGGTGATGGAGCCGAAGATGCTGCGGGAAGAGACGATCCGGTCTCCCGCCTTCAACAGCCCCAGGCACAAGCTCAGGATCGCGGACATGCCCGAGGCAGTCGCGACGCAGCACTCGCCCCCCTCCATGGCCCTCAGTCGTTCCTCGAAGGCGGATACGGTGGGGTTGGTGAACCGGGAGTAGATGTTTCCGGGCTCGTCGCCGCTGAAGCGGGCCGCCGCTTCGCGGGCGTTGGCGAAGACGAAGCTGGAGGTGGTGAAGATGGGTTCGCTATGCTCGCCCTCCGGCGTCCGGTGGTGCCCGGTGCGAATGGCGAGGGTGGCCAGTCCAAGTTCGTCCGCGGTGCTCATCGATAGCTCTCTATGGTTTGAGACGCTGTTTGGTCAAAACGGATCTCGGTCCGAAGATGCGATTCACTATGGGATGTTTGTCTGCGTTCAGCACCTTGATAGGCGGCGCGTCTCATGTGTTATGCTCTATTTCTGCCTGTCGAATTTTGCATTATGTATGACTTTGCGACAGACCCTTCACAGATAGATAGGCGAAAAACAGTCGGATGGATAGAGATAGCCCTCACCCTCCTCATCTATCACGCGGATTTCGTGGTGCTTCTCTGCCTCTTCGTCTAGCAATGATTGATAAACCTTCCACTGTTCAAGAGACGCCTCATTTCTCCAACACTCGCGCCACATACGCGAAACCGCCAAAGCCGATCTTCAGCGCCTCGACCGCGGCGTGGCGGCGTCCCTGCTCTTCCGGCAGCGAACGCAAGTAGACATGAAGTCTTCGTGCGATTGATCG
>Ga0209259_1000043_pt1 | contig 29893 bp, 37 predicted proteins | sample WorMetGr2BELIZE1_FD_187417 | JGI IMG/M metagenome (GOLD analysis project Ga0209259, IMG submission 187417) | Marine gutless worms symbiont microbial communities from Max Planck institute for Marine Microbiology, Germany - Inanidrilus... ...
CTCAAGGCACTCCGGAAACAGCGTCGCTTGGTCCCGTGCCACCCCTTCTACAAAACGCTTCATCCGATCCCCCGCAAAGACTGCACGGGAATCCTAAACGTATTCGCGTTTTCACACAGCCAGGGTCAACACCTGAAAGGTGCCGGCGTTGACCGCCGCGGCGATACAGGTGAGCGTATACGTGCCGGCTTCGGCCTTCGGACCCAGCGCCGGGTCGGCCAGGGTCGCTACGCCGTCGCCCGTGTTGCCGGCATCCGCCGTCGCCGTGACGGTGGACCTGGTCCGCTTGCCGATGACCTCGCCAACCTTGAGCGCACGGTCGGCCCCGGCGCCGGCGAGCACGGTGACGGCCTCGCGGGAGTAGAGATTCGGCGCCTCGTGCTTGAGAACGTCGCCGAGGTTGTTGGTTTCCGAGAGTACGGGCATGGATCAAGCCTCCTTCGCTGCGGCGGCCCGGGCCTTCGCGGCCCCCACCACAGGGTTGTCGTTCAGGTCCAAGGGCTGGCCGGTGCCGGCGCCCGGCAGCAGGTGGCTGCGGACCTCGGCCCCGTCCTCGCCGGCCTTCAGCGCCAGCAGCTCCCGGCGCACCTCGTCGGCCGAGAGCCCGCGGCTGATCATCTCGCCGGTCCGCTCCGGCATTCCGGCGAGCGCGCAGAGATCGGCGATGCGCGCGACCTCGGCCGCGCCCTCGCCCCGCGCCTCGGCGCGGACCTTGTCGAGGTCGACCACCTCGGCGGTCTTCCTGTCGGTCTCCGCCCTGCCTTCGCCGGAGCGAAGCCCCGGCTTTGCGCAGGCAGGCGCGGTATCGGGACCCGGCTCGGAGCCGGTCTTGTTCTCCGCCGGCGGCGCGGCGCCGCCCGGCTTCGCGGTCTCTGTGATGGCGTCGGTCATTCTTTCCTCCTTGACAATGGGTTGCGTGTGCAAAACTTCCGGAGATCCCGGCGAAGCGGTCGCCGTCACTCCACGAATCATCGGCCGAGGGCCGGACATGGCCGCCGCCAACGCCGCCAGGACGTCCCGCATGGTGCCGACCTCGTCGGCGAGCCCGGCGCGAACGGCGGCCTCGCCGAAGAACAGGCCTGCCTCGGTCTCCCGCACGGCTGCCGTAGCCATGCCGCGGTTGTGCGCCACGGTCTCGACGAACAGCCCATGGACCCGGTCGACTTCGGCCTGGAGCGCGGTTCTCGCCTCGCCGCCGAGCGCCCCATGCGGGTTGAAGTCGTTCTTGTGCGCGCCAGCGAATATCGTGGTGTAGCGGTAGCCCTCCATAACGTCCCTGGCCGAACGGTCGATGTGGACCGCGACGACTCCGATCGAGCCCACGCCCCCGGTGCGCGGCACGATAACGCGCTCGGCGGCGCTGGCGATGGCGTAGGCTCCGGAGAAGGCCTCCTCGTCGGCGACCGCCCACACCGGCTTCAGGCTCCGCGCCTCGAAGACGAGATCGGCGAGGTCGAACACGCCGCTCGCCTCGCCGCCCGGGCTGTCCACGTCGAGCACGATGGCGCGCACCGCCGGATCGGTTGCCGCATCCAGGATCTGGGTTTCCAGGTCGCCGTAGGACGTCAATCCCGACGCCGCCTCGATGGGGCCGGCGCGCTTCACCAGCGTGCCGAACACCGGGATCACCGCGATTCCGGACGGGGTAACCGTCGTCGCTCGCGGTCGCCCGGCATCGTCGTGAAGGGCGACGGCCGCGGACGGCGCCTCGATCCCGATGCGGGGACCGAGCACGGATACGATCGCCTCCAGCTTGGCCTGGCCGATGACTAGCGGCGTGCCGAGCACCCGGCTCGCGATGTGCGGCAGAATTTTCATGCGCTTCTCCTGTCGGATTCCATGGACGCCGGCTCTCGGTCGGACTCATCCGCCACGGGCTCGGCGTCGGGCTGGGCGGCGCCGATGCGCGCGACCTTTCGGGGGTCGTTGTCGAACACGAGCCCGAGGGCGTCGGCGCGGGCGTTGTCGGCGGCGATCTCGCGGTCGATCTTCTCGGCGTCGTAGCCGAAGGCCGAGATGGCCTCCGAGCGGCTCATCAGCCCGGCGCGGATGGCGAGCACGATGGCCTTGAACTCCTTCTCCGGATCGACCCACTGCCAGCCCTGCGGGATCCACTTGACCGACAACCAAGGGGCGGGGCTTCTCACGAACCCGGGCGCCTCCAGGGCGCCGGCCAGCACGGCCTGGTTCATCCATTCCCGCCACACCGGGCGGCAGAGCTGGTGGACGATGACGGCGTGCTGGACCATCTCGCAACGGCGGCGGAACTCGAGCAGCCCGGCGCGGATCGACGAGTAGTTGACCTGCGTCAGGTCGCCGCTGAGTTGCTCGTAGGTGACGCCGGCGGCCACCGCCACGGCGCGCAACTGGTTGCGGAAGAACTCGGCGTAGGTCCCGCCAACGTCGGCCGGGTCGGAGAAGCGGACGTCCTCGCCGGGGCTCAGCACCTGCATGGTGCCGGGCTCGAGCCCGGCGACGGCGGCGCCGTCCTCGTCCGGATCGCCCTCGCCGAGCATGGCGTCGTCAGGCGTTGGCTTGACGATGAAGCCGGTGAACAGCGCCGCGACCTTGGCCTTGACCAGGGCGGCATCGTCGAACTGGTCGAGCTCGTTGAGCTTCACGAGCGCCCGGGCCAGCCAAGGCTCGCCCCGGATCTGGCCTGGTCGCAGCGGCCGGAACAGGTGCACGACGCGTTCCGCCGGCACCCGCACCGCGTCGAAGTCGCCCGCCCGCATGGCCGGATCGCCGGGATGCTCGCGGGTCACATGGTACGCGACGCGCCGGCCCAGCCGGTCGAACTCGATCCCGGCCCGGATGACGTTGCCGCCGGCGAGCGTCGTGTTCAGGGTCAGTGGGACATGCTCGGCTTCGAGAATTTGAAGTTGCAGCGGCACGCTGAGGCCGTCCTCGGGGCGCCGGGGACGCAGGCGCACGAAGCACTCGCCGCCTTCCATCATGGCCCGGCAGGCCAGTGTCTGGAGCCCATAGAAGTCGGTAATGCCGGCCGCGTCGGCTTCGTCGCACCAGTCCCACCACAATGCATGGACCGCTTCCCGGAAGTCGTCATCGGTCGCCGTCGACTGCGGCTTGATGCCGGTGCCGACGCAGTTGGTGACGAAGGCGTCGACGGCGTTGCCGGCCCAGGCGTTGCGCCGCACCAGGTCGCGCGATTTGACCCTGAGATCGTGGCCGGAAGCGAACAGCGCGGCGACGGCGCCCGGATTGCCCGGCTGCCACGCCAGCGCCCGCCGACCCATTCCGGCGACCTCGTGCACCGGCCAGCGCGAGCCGTGCATGGCATGGCGCGCGGCGCGCCAGGAAGCGGCCATTCGGGAGAGCAAGTTCATCCTCAGAACCCTTTGTTGGTGACCACGCGGATCTGCCGCACGCGCTTGCCGGCGTCCCTGGCGAGCGCCGTTTCCACCTGCGCCAGCGCCTCCTTGATCTCCGCTACCGAGCGATAGGTGACCCGTTTTCCGTCGTACTCGACGGTGAGCACGCCCGAGGCCAGGGCCTCGCGAAGCGCCTGCGCCTGGGTTTCCGTGTACGCCATGTCTCAGCCCATCCACTTGCTGCGGATCACGCGCCGGCGCGGCGGTGTCCCGTGGTTCGCGTTCCCCGAGGACGCCGTGTCCTTGGAGGCGCCTCGCTCGGATCCGTCATTTCCGCCCAACGCCGCCTCCAGGCGCTTCCACTGCCGCTCCTGGAACCGGTCGAGCCCGTGGATCGCGGCGGCGGCCCGGGCGTAGACCCGGCAGTCCAGGGCCTCGTTCCGGCGCGCCGGATCCTTTTCCCAAGAGGCCTTGGGGAAGCCCTTGTGGATTCGGATCACCCGCCGCTCGGCGGTCAGCTGCTTGAAGTACTCCTCACCGTACTGCGGGAAGTGGCAGTAGCCCGGCGGGTGACCCTTGCCTTCTGCCAGTTCCTCGTCGGTCGGCCGATCCAGCCGCAGCCAGCGGTAGATCTCGCCCTTGACCACCGGCCCGCCGACCGACCACACGCGGAGCCCGCGCCGCCGGCCGCCGCCGTCGGCCTTGGAGGCGCCCAGGATCAGGGCCGTGTCGCGGTCCCGTCCCTTGACCGCCACCGCGGTCCGGGGCTGCCGCGCCGCCGCGCCGGCAGGGCCCCACGAAGCCTGCGGATGGCGCCGCGCCCAGGCATAGACGTCCTGGGTCGCGTAACCGGAGTCGACGCACATCACTCGGATCGGCAGGGAGCCGCCTCCCTGGCGCGGCCAGTCCCTGGCCAGGATTTCATCGAGCCGGCTCCAGACCTCGGGTCGCGCCGTGTCACCGTCGAGGACCCGGTAGTCCACCGACCAGCTCTCCTTGCCCCGGCCCCAGGCGACGACCTCGACCTCGATGCGGTCCTTCTGCACGTCGGCGCCGGCGGTCAGGAACAGGGCGCCCGCGGGCACGGCGCCGATCGGCCAGGTCTCGCGACGGTCGTAGAGCTGCCGCCATTCCGGCGCCTCGTGCGCCTCTTCGAAGGGCTCGCCGAGCACCGTGTTGACGAAGCCCTTCATCAGGTCCGGGTTCTTCTTCGCCGCCTCGAACATCACCGCCGCGTCGGCCCAGGAGAACCAGCCCACGGGGCTGTAGAGGCTCGAGAGATGGAAGCCGGCCGTTCGGCCGTCCGGCTTGTTGCCGTCCCCGTCGGGGCTCTCGTCCGTCTCCTGCTCTTGTGCGGTCGGCCGCCACTCGCCGCGTTCCAGCATCTCCGTCTTGCGGTGCTCGTCGATCAACGAGCCGCAATGGGCGCAGCGGTACATCGCTTCCCGGGGCCGACCCTCCGGCCAGTAGAGGCCGTCGAACCCGAGCGTCTGGTACTCGCCGCACTCCGGGCAGGGAACGAAGTAGCGGCGCTGGTCCGAGGCCTCGAACTCGCGCTCGATGCGCGACAGCCCCTTCGTCTTCGGCGTAGAAACCAGGAACGTCTTGCGGCGCTGGAAGGTGGAGGCCCGGCGCTCGGCGAGCAGGACCGGATCGCCTTCGCCCTCGACGTCGCCCGGATAGCCGTCCACCTCGTCGAGAAACAGGTAGCGGGCCGGCATGGAGCGCAACCCCACGGCCGAATTGGCGCCGGTGAGCACCAGCACGCCGCCGGGAAAATCCTTCGACAGAACGGTGTTGCCGGAGTCCCGGCTGCGGCGCTCCTTGACCAGACCCTTGAGCGCCTCGCTCTCCTCGATCAGGGGATCGATACGCTGCTTCGAGTTGCGCTTGGCCAGCTCCACCGTCGGCGAGACCGCCATCATGGGGCCCGGCGCCTGGTGGATGACGTAGCCGATCCAGTTGTTGCCGCACTCGGTGCCGCCGACCTGGGCGCCCTTCATGAACACCACCCGCTCGACCTTCGAGGCCGGCGACAGGCAATCCATGATCTCCTTGAGGTACGGCGTCCGGCCGGTGCGCCAGCGGCCGGGCTCCGAGGCCGCCCGCTGGGACAGCACCCGGTGCCGGTCCGCCCACTCCGAGACCGTGAGCAGGGGGTCCGGGGTCAGTCCCTGCCGCCAGGCGTCCTCGATCCCGTCCGCGCCCTCGTACCAGTCAATCGAGGCGTGGTCGGACGTCGGCGAGTTCGGTGAGGTGATCCCGGACATGGTTCTCGAGGGTCGCGTGCATCTCGTGCGGATCGGCTCCGAGTTCCGCCGCCATCAGCGCCGAGACCCGGGCGGGCCAGTTGAGCCACGCGTCCCGCTCGTCTCTGGCCAGCCTGAACACGTGGGCGGCGGCCCGCGCGCGGTCGACCAGCTCGCCCTTGAGGCGCCGGAGCCGGACGCGCGCCGTCTGCGCCTTGAGCACCTCGTTGGCGGTCCGCGCCTGCATGAAGGTCGTGCCGCCGGCCGCGACCGACTCGCCGCTCTCGCGCAGCGTCTCGCGCACGGCGTTCAGCGCCGCCTCGGGGACGGGCTTCACCGTCCTGCCCCGGCCGGCGGTCGCCTTCGACTTGCCCCGGCCTCGCGCGGCGCCCGTGTTCGCCGACCACTCGGCGTCGGCCTTCCCGGGCTCGATGGTGCCGTCGGCCTCCGGCGTGATCCGACCCGCGGCGATCGCCTTGCGGACGGCCGAGTGGCTCACTCCCCGGTGACGGGCATATGCCCTGATCGACAGTCCCATGACCGGTGGCCGCCCCAAAAAGCAATGGAATTACAACAGATTAGAGTTTCCAGGTCCGGCGTTCGAAGCATGTATGTCCATCAACGAACGCGGCCCCTTCGCCAAACCCGGAAGGGCGCCGCCACCCGAAGGAGGCCAGGCCGATGACCACCACCTACACCCCCGACGAACTCAGCGCCATCTTCGCCGAGGTCCACGACCCGGACGACTGGAAAGCGCCGATCGCCGTCTGGTGCGCCGGCGAGGCGGTGCTGCCCATCTGCGAGGCCATCCGCTTCTTCACCGCCACCGAGCCCAAGGTCGAACTCGACACCACCCGCATGCGCTACCTGATCACCTCCGAGGGCTACCGCGCCGGCCCGGCCGGCGACCACTGAGCGCCGGCGCCCAAGGAAAGGGACACGATCATGACCGCCCCCACGCCCGAAACCGCTCCGCGAGGCTACGCGGGGATAATCTCCGAAGCCACCGGGATCGCCGACCCCGAGGCGCTTGCGGCCATCGAAGACTGCATGCGCCACGACATCTTTCATTCGACGCTGGACTGGCAATCGCGCTCGCTGCTCCGCAAGGCGGCCAGGGTCGTCGTCGCCGCGCTCGATTACGAACGACCACGCCCGGCGTTCGGCGCGAGCGGGCCCGGATAATCTTGTGATCCCAACGACCGGAAAATAGCAATCATTCCAGTCGCTTATTCAGTTGATAAACGGACCGGACGAAGCGTTCATGTCATCGCGATCAAGACCGGAGGACGTACCGATGACCAAGACCCGCCGCGACAACGCCCAGGCCCTCGACGCCTTCGTGCGCCACAAGGCCGAGATCGACGAGATGCTCGCCCGGCTGCAGCGCCTGAGCGACGACCACTTCAACGTTTCGCCCGACGACGTCACCTGGGGCCACGTCGGCACCCTCGGTTCTTACGTCGAGCAACTGCGCCGCATCACCGACGCCGCCTTCCACGAGGGCGAGCACGCGGCTTGAGCCCGGTCCCGCTCCCCCCGGCCCCGACCGGTATCGCCGGCGGGGCTTCGGGCGGTAGGAGCGCCGCGATGGGCGCGGCGCCCGAACCAAGGAGGGAGCAACTCCCATGACCAAGCTCACCGATACGCAAGTGATCGTTCTCACCGCCGCCGCGGCGCGCGAGGACGGCTCGATCCTTCCCCTGCCGAAGTCGCTCAAGGGCGGCGCCGCGGACAAGGTGATCGACGCCCTGATCCGCAAAGGCCTCGTCGAGCGCATCGTCGACGAGCGTCCCGCCGTCGACGACGTCCTCCGGATCACCCGCGAGGGGCTCATCGCCATCAACGCCAACCCGGACGACCCTGGCTACGCCGGAGGCTCCGCCGGGGCGAGGGGCGCACAGGCGGCCGACGTCGCCCGGAGCGCCGAGCCCGCGCCTTCCGCCCGCGGGAAGCGCAAGAAGGCGGCCACGGCCCCCGACGGGCCGAAACAGCCCCGCAAGGGACGCGAAGGCACCAAGCAGGCGGTGCTCATCGACATGCTCCGCCGCGACGAAGGCGCCACCATCGACCAAATCGTCGAGGCCACCGGCTGGCAGCCGCACACGGTGCGGGGCGCCATCTCCGGGGCGCTCAAGAAGAAGCTCGGCCTCACCGTCACCTCGGAGAAGACCGAGGGCGGCGAGCGGGTCTACCGCATCCCCGCGTGACGGTGGCGGCCATGACTCGCAAGACCAAGAGGCGCGGACGGCCCGCGACCAAGCCCGGAGGCTACACCGTCCACCTCGTCGAGAGCCCGGTCGGGCAGGCGCAACTGGCGAAGCGCGGGCTCACCACCCGCGACCTGGCCACGGCCATCGCCCGGTTCCAGAAGGCCGAGAAGGTCCGCGTCGGCACCCTGATCGGCATAAACGAGGACGGTTTCTTCGGCTCCACCGAGGAAGGCTGGACGCCGGATCGGACCGGCGCCTTCGACGAGCCGCTCCTCAACATCCCGTGGGTGCAGATACTGGAACTCCTGGGTCGCTTGCCCGAGGGCGCCACCGGCGAATTCCTGGAAAGCGGCGGGAACCTGCAATAACCCCCATCGACACTTCACGCCGCCGGCGCCTCGCCGGCGGCGTTCCTTCGCGCGGCCCGCACCCGGATCGCCTCGAACAGGCGCCGGAGCGCGAAGCTCCGCGCGATCGACACCGCCGTGAACACGCCGCCGATGGCGAGGTTGTCGCCCAGCGCCACCCTGAGGCCGAACAGCGGAAACACGGCCAGCTGCGCGAGCACCGCGACGCCGTAGCCGACCGCGACGTTGGCGGCGGCCTCGACCGCGGACATGAAACGCGATTGCTTCATGCCGCCGCACTTTGCGATTCGGCGGCGGTCTCCTGGAACGTGCGGCCGGTGCCGTCCAGGGTGGCGGCTTGGCCGGTGAACTCCTGCCAGCGCCGGACGATGACGTCGCAGTACCGGGGGTCGAGCTCGAGCAGGCGCGCGTGTCGGCCCGTCTTCTCGCAGGCGATCAGGGTGGTGCCGGAGCCGCCGAACGGGTCGAGCACGGTGTCCCGGCCCTTGCTCGAGTTGCGGATCGCCCGCTCGACCAGCGCCACCGGCTTCATGGTCGGGTGCAGGTCGTTCCTCGCCGGCTTGTCGACGAACCAGACGTCCCCCTGGTCGCGGGCGCCGCACCAGTAGTGGTCCGAGCCCTCCTTCCAGCCGTAGAGGATCGGCTCGTACTGGCGCTGGTAGTCGGCGCGGCCGAGGGTAAAGGTGTTCTTGGCCCAGATGACGAAGGTCGACCAGTGGCCGCCCGCCGCCGTGAACGCTCGCTGCAGCGTGTGCAGTTCCGAGGACGACATGCAGACGTAGGCCGCCCCCTTGGTCACGGTCAGGATGTTGACGCAGGCGTCATACAGAAACCGCTCGAAGCCCTCGCCGAGGTTGTCGTTCAGGATGCGCCGGTCCTTGCCGCGCATCTTGTCCTTGGCGTTGTTTCCGTAGTCGACATTATAGGGCGGGTCGGTGAAGCACAGGTCCGCGAGTCCGCCGTCCAGCACCCGCTCGACGTCGGCAAGCACGGTGGCGTCACCGCAGTAGAGGCGGTGATTGCCGAGCAGCCACAAGTCTCCCGGTTTGGAGACCGGATCGTCGGGCGGCTCCGGCGCCTCGTCGTCATCGATGTTGCCGGCCGCGAGGGTCTCGGGGTCGGCCAACAGGTCGTCGAGGAAGTCCTCCGGGAAGCCGATGAGCGTGACCAGATCGTCGCCGCCCTCCCCGCCCAGGATCTCCTCGATGGACGCGCGCAGCAGATCTTCGTCCCATCCTGCGTTGAGGGCGATCTGGTTGTCGGCGATGCGAAGGACGCGCGCCTGCGTCTCCGAGAGATGCGGGAGCGCGATGACCGGCACCTCGGTCATGCCGAGCAGGCGCGCGGCCAGGACCCGCCCGTGTCCGGCGACGATCACGCCGTCCTCGCCGACCAGCACCGGGTTGACGAAGCCGAACTCGGCGATCGAGCCTGCGATCTGCGCCACCTGGTCCTCGGAGTGGGTCCGGGCGTTGCGCGCGTACGGCACGAGCCGGTCGAGCGGCCAGGGTTCGACTTTCAATTCCATTGGCGATGCATCTCTTGGCTCGCAAAGCGAGCCTGGGGATTCAGGGTCGTGACTGGGCGCGCCCGGTTTCACGATGATCGACTGAACCAAGCAGTCGAAGGAGGCAAAGGATGGCGAAGAAACAGCGGAAACGCAGACGGCGGCCGCGCGAGCCGGAGTACCAGTCGTACATCTTCCGCATCGAGGACTGGGAGCCGAGCTACATGTTCGCGCTCAATCGCAGCCGGCATTTCGAGGGGCCCTATTGGGAGCACCTCGACCTGTCGCTCGAGGGCGTGTTCCTCTCGCCCGACAAGGCGAAGGATCGCCGCGCGAGCCTCAAGTTGCTCGCCGACCGCCGCGAGACTCGCGCGGTCACCGATCCTGAAAGCTGCGATTGGAAGCCCCTATGTGTGGGTACGCTTACCATTCGAGGCGACAGGACCGACTACCTGGGCTCGCTCCCCTACGACGCGATGTGGGGTCTGATCGGACTCCTCTCGTGCGGAGCGATACGCATGTTGGACTTTCACGGCCAGGCCCTTTACCGAGGCGAGGCAAAGATCGAAACGATGCATTTCGCCAGGGACATCGACCCCGAGGACTGGTGATCCCACCGCACGCCGGCTCACGCGTCACTGAAGGGCGTTGTCAGGCGGCGTGTACCGTGAGCCCACTCTCCATCAAGCGTTGGCCGGCCATGCTGGCGTAGTCCGGACTGAGCTCGACGAGCACTGCGTCCCGGCCCAAGCGGCCCGCCACCAGCCCCGTGGTCCCGGCACCGGCGAAAGGATCGAGCACGATTCCGCCCTCCGGGCTCCCGGCCTTGATGCACACCTCGGCCAGCCTGGGCGCCATGGTCGCGAAGTGCGCCTCCGGGAACGGCTGTGTCGAGATGGTCCACACGTTCCGCAAGTTGCGCCGCTCCGGATCGCCGACCGCGCGCTTGCGGCCGATGCGCGAGGCGACGTTCGCCTTGGACAGCGGATCGAAAAGGTCCTTGTGCTTGCCGCCGATGCGGTCCTTGGCCTCGCGCATCTTCTTGAGGTCCGACGGACCGCTCGTGCACGGCTCGCTGGCCGCGGCGCGGTCGTAGAAGTACCGCGCGCTCTTGGCCAGCAGCAGCACCTCCTCGTAGGCCATGGTCGGCCGGTCGCGCACGCTCTCCGGCATCGGGTTGCCCGACCACGGTCCGAAGCTCGCGCCCTTGGACCAGATGATCCGCGAGCGCACCCACCAGCCGTCGGCCTGCAACGCCAGGGCCGCGCGCGAGGGAACCATGATCAGGTCCTTGGGCTTAAGCCCCGGCGCGGTGGCGGCGGGCGGCAGGCCGTTCCAGCCGCCATGGTCTTCGTAGGCCCGCCGCCGGTACCGTTGGGAGGCGCGGGCCCGCTGCTTGCCCAGCCGTGTCCCGTAATTGCCCCACGACCCGGCGTGGGAATCACCGATGTTGAGCCACGCGGTGCCGTCGTCGCGGAGAACCCGGCGGACCTCCCGGAACACCTCGACCAGGTGCTCGACGTAGAGATCCGGCGAGGGCTCGAGCCCGAGGCAGCCGAGCCAGGCGCCGCACTTGCCGCAAAAGGCGCCGGCCGCGTGCTTCTGGTGGTTGCCGTTGAAACGGCGTGACGGCGCGCCGTAACAGCGGTCCGTGGTGCGGCTCTTGCCGGCAAGCGTGGCTTCGCGCTCGTCATGAGCCTCTCGCCATTCGCCCCACTCGTGATCGCAGGCCGCATCTCCGCCCCAGACCGACGGCGGGACACGGTAGTCGCGCAAGCTGTAGTAAGACGGGCTCGTCACCACGCAGTGCACCGAGCCCTCCGACAGCTCGCGAAGCCGCTGCCGGCATTCGCCTATGAGAATGCGCACGCTCACGTGCCGCACATCCCTTCACATTCGTTGAGGAAGAGGTCGATCTGACCTCGTTCCGCAGGCGTCGACAGGTCGACCTGATCGAGCGGGACCCGGGCGCTGTGCATGAACTGTTGTTGGCGCATTCCGCGCAATGTGCCGCCGGCACGGATCAGCCGGTCCACCTCGACCGCGTCGGCCCACTCCTCCGGCACCTCATCACGCATCTCCCGCCACAAGTCGTCGCTGTGGTAAGGGCAGCCGATGCAGGACGATTTCGGCGGAATCGGATAGTTGTGGCGATCCAGCCAGCGCCGGCAGTCCCATCGGCTCATGCGCTGTTCGACGAGCGGCCAGCGATTCTCCTGCCAGACGTGTCGCGCCGGCTTCATACGGAAAATCTCGTCGGTCGAAATCCCGATCCAGACCTCGACCGTGACGCCGGCCGGCACACGCCGTCCCTTCGCCACTCCGAGCAGTTCTCGAATCTTCCGCGTGATCGGCTCGAGCTTGAATTCGCGGGTGCACTGCCGCCGGCCCATCCCGCCGTCGCTCGTGAAGAACGGCACGGCGGCGAACCGGCCCTTCCCGCCGGCCGCCTTGTTGACGACCGCGTCGCGCACGCTGCCGGCGGTGACGCGATGGATCGGAAACGGCAGGACGTTGCCGCTTTCCAGCCATCGGAGGTGTTCGTAGACGGCGGACGGCTCCCACTGGGTGTCGGCGAAGATGGCGCAGTCCGGAGCGACGCCGAATTCGCCGTGCGCCGCCATGAGGGCGACGGTCGTGGACTGTATCCCCGCGCCGAGTGAGAGCACGCGCAAGCTCGGAGTACTGCGGGGTATCAATCCGCCATTGCATGGAACGCCGACGGTCATGTCGCCTCGACCTACATCGGTGGCGAACCGAGAGCTAAGAGTTCGCCACGCATATCCGTGAGAAAGCCGCCCGCGCCCGGCGGCGCCGAGCGGGCGATGTCAATCACCGCACGGGGGTATGAACGATCTTGTTTTTGCCCCCTCGGTCGTCGGTTGGCGGAAAGCCATGAGCCGCCAGAGGTGGGAACCGGAAACCCGATCCGGCGCCGAGCGCTCTTATTGGCGGAAACCCGCGGGGGTACCGGGATGGGAACCGGAAACCGGGAACCTAATTTTTCGAGCTGTCGCTAGCGAAATGCCGCGCCACGCCCGCCCGCATAGGATTCGCGCCGGGAAGGACCCGCGAGAGCCACGAGATGTTGTGTCCAAATGGAAACGAATCGCATGATGTTGTTCACGAGCACAGCTGATTGTGGTATGAGTCCATCCAACCCATCGATCGTATCGAGGAAGTCGCCAATGGCGAAAACCGACCGCAATTCAGGAAAGCCCTGGTCTTCTCAGGACCAGGCCAAGCTTCAGTCCTTGATTGGGCAAAACACGCCGACGAGAGTGATCGGTCTCAAACTAGGCCGCACACCGGGCGCGGTTTACAACAAGGCCTCTGAACTCGGCCTGAGCCTCAAACCGACGAATCAGTCGCCGTACAACCGGCGACGCTGACGCTCGGCTTTTCCTGCTCAAACGCACCGGGCCACGGATAGTGTGCCCGGGGTTTTTGTGTGCGCCTCTGCTGACGCACCCGCGGAGTCTGTCCGATCCGGCTTGCCGCATGGACCGCTTGCCCATTCCTCAATGAAGCGGATCGTCGCCGCGTCCGCGCAGAAGCTCCTCGATCACGCTCAGGATGCGTTTCCAGATGCGCTGGCCGTCGACGTCGCCGTCGGCGAGCAGCTCGTCCGCCCGCATCGCGGCGTGGATCGGCGCTTCATCGCCGTGGCGATCCACGAGCAGCTTGGCCGCGCGCCAGATGTCGATGTCCTCGGTCATTGCCGCGACCGGCGCCACCCGGCCGCTTGGGCCTCGGCCTCGGAGCAGAACCAGCGCTCGCCCTTCGATGTGTCGATCCGCGTGCGCTCGTAGAACCGGCCACCGGGGACGTGATAGATGCGCTCGCCCTTGGAGCTGACGTTCCCCTTGATCCGGCAGTCGCCGGACTCGGTCGCGACCGCTTCGAGGCGGCGGCCCCGCCGCCAGTCCCACGGCGGCACGAAGGTCCCGCGCCAGACGCCTTTGCGCGCCGCGCCGGCCGCAGCTTCCTCGTCCACGTAATCCGTCGAATACCGGCGGTACGCCAGCGCCCAGCCCTCGGCGACCAGCCAGGCGTTGATGTCCAGATCGCCCGCACGGCACACGGCCACGATCCGGCCGTAGCGGTCGCGGTCCTTCTCCGTGCAGGCGACGGGCCGGCCGGCGATCCTCTCGTCGAGCGCGAGAGCCGCCTGCTGTCCACAGCGCCAGCGTCTGTCCTCGGCGAGACAGAGCTGCGCGCTCTCCGGCGCATCGATACCGAAGAGCCGGATGCGCTGGCCGTGGATTTCTATCGTGTCGCCGTCGATGACCGACGCGCGGCCGACGATCTCGGCGTGCGCCGCCGACGCGAGGGCGGCGAACAGAAACAGGAGAACCGTGGCAAGAGCTCGGGTCATAGCGGCATTCCATCGCGCCGCGCCCCGAATTGCAACGAGCCGCGAGGTGGTCTCCCGCGGCTCGCGCGCACGTCGCCTGAGCTTGTCGCTGATCTTGTCAAATTTCGTGCTCATTGTCGCAGACTATTTTGTTGCAACGTTTTTGTTGCATCGGTGCTGTTGAGCCGGGTCGCGATCTTGATCAGCGCGTAGGTCCAATGCCGCCAGGCAGTCGAGCGGTTCATGCCGAAGCGATGGGCGATGACCTTCCACCGGACGCCCTCCGCGCGCAGCCACACGAGACGCAGCTCGTCCGGCTCGAGCCATCGCAGCCACAGCATGGTCTCGTCCATCCGGTCGATGGCCTTCGGCATCGGTGGGCCGAGCCGAACTTCCGCCTCGTTCCAGCCGAACGCCTCCCAGAAGTCGCGGATGATCGGCGGCCAAGTGCTGAAGTAACCCTGCACCTTGACGGCCGGCAGACGGCGAAGGGTGTCGGCGGCTTCCTCCAGGCGCGCCTCGACCGTCTTGGGCGTCCAGTGCGGATCAGCCATGGTCCGCCCTCCCGTGCCTTCCGTAGAGCCTCGTGCCGAGCTGGCGGACCAGCTCGCGCTCGAGCCAAGTGAGCCGATGATCGTCCTCCGAAATCACCAGAATCCCATGCCGGCGCCAGCCGTTCCGCTTCTCGGCCTCGACGTCGATCTTCCGGGGCTGCAGCCGCGCGAGCGGCGATTGGGGAGGTCTCGGCCCGCTCATCGACTCACCTCCCTGAGGCAGGCGGCGTAGCCGGCCATGTCGACCAGGGAATCCAGATGTTTCGGATTGCGGGTCAGCCTCGCCATCTTGAGGTCGATCAGGCACAGCGCCACCTGGGCCGGCGTCACCTTGTTGCCAAGGACAAGCGACCAGCGCTTCGCCACGTGATCGAAGAGATCCTCGGGCTCGCCATAGCGCTCGCGCCGGTCCGCGACGACGCCGGCGGCGTGCTCGAGCAGCATTTCCGCGTTCATCGCACGCCTCCCCGGGTATCCATGGCCCAGAGCAGCAGCGCCAGCGCGTCGGCCTCGTTGTGGTCGGCGGGTGCGAAGCCGCGTTTCCTGACGGCGGCGATGACGGTCTCCTTCGGGGCGTTGCCCTTGCCGGCGACGTGACGCTTGATGGTGCCGACCGGCACCCCCTGGTAGGGCAGGACGCGCTCCTCGCACCAGGTCGTCAGATGGGCGAGGAAGCCGCCGAAGATGTGTGCCGCGTCGGTCCCGGCATGGCGCCGGACCTCCTCGAAGTAGACGGCGGCGAGCCCAGGCGTTGTCCGTCGCAGTTCGTCGAGCCAGCCGCGGAAGCGCAGGTAGCGCATGCCGCCGCCGTCGTAGCGACTGGGTCGGAACGAGACCGTGCCGCTGATGACGGCGCCGTCACCGGCCCGCATCGCCCAACCGGTGACCGTGCCGAGATCGAGGGCGAGGATGGCCGGCCTCTCCTTGGAGCCGTCGGCCGTCATCGGGGCCGCCGGGCACGTTACGCCGCCGTTGCCGGCATGCCGGGCGATCGGAAGCCCGGCGTGGTTCACATGGGCGCCCTTCTCGGGCACAGTCATCGTAGCCATGGCGTCCTCCATCGTTGGGTCATCGTGGTGAGGGTGGCGGCGGAGGACTTGCCAGGTACGCCGCCGCCACCCGTCGATCTCGGGGGTCGATCCGGGGTGCAGAGCCCGGGTGGACAGGGGAGCGCACGACCGCAGGAGTGCGCTCCCCCTATCCCGTAGGGATAGAAGTTCCGTTGGGTTCTGGATTCTGCTGCAAGCCTCTGAAATCGTTGACAGAATCCAGATGGCAATTTCAGACCCCAGATCCGGTCTGGGTTTTGGGTTCTGGCGTAAGTGCTTGATTTTCCGAGGTTCCAGAACCCAGAACCCAGAACCCAGAACCAAGTTTGGTTCTGCACGAGCGGGGCAGGCCGTCATGACACCGCCTCCCCGTCGTCGTGGTAGACCCACACCTCGGGGTCCTCGACGGGCAGCACCGCGCCGCTCATCGGGCACTTGTAATGGGTCGGCGGCACCGGCCTGGGCTCGTCCAGGACCTCTCCGGTCTCCGGGTCGACGCGGCTCTCCGCGGGCCCGAGCCGCATTCCCTCAACGCAGGCGTAGCCGAACTTCGAGCGCGTCGCCGGAGGCAGGCCGTAGGCGTCCGGATTGCGAAAGAACTTGATGTAGCCCTTGGTGGCCAGCACGCTGAGGCGCTGGCGGATGGTCTCGTAGCCTCCGAGCGACGCCTGGTTTTCGAAGCGGGTGGCAAACTGATTGGCGGTGTAGACCCGCCCCTCGAGGGCCTCGTCGTAGAGCAGCTGCAGGATGACGTCGTGCTTGCGTCGACGCTCCGCGTCGAGCTTCTCGCCGAGCTTCTCGCCGAGCGCCCTGCGCACGAGCCGCTCGCCGCGCGCGTCGAGTTCCACCCAGCGGCCGTCGATCTTGTCGACGAGCTTGGCCGGGATGGCGGGTCCGTTGCGGAGTTCCAGGTAGAGCCGGCGCTCGGTCCGCTCCTCGTCCGGCCGATGCAGCAGCATGCCGCTGGTGTAGAAACCGCGCAGCGCGCCGGCGCCGGAGAGGGCCTGGAAGGGGTCCTCCTCGAGGTCCTTCTTGCGGGCCTTACGGGTGTGGTGGCAGAGCACGATCCCCATCGCGGGGTCGAGCTCGTCGCGCAGCCTTTCCACGCGCTCCTGAAGGAAGAAGAGCATCGCCGCGTTGTCGTTCTCGGCGTTGCCCTCCGGCCCGCCGTCGAAGAGATTGCGGATCGGATCGATGCAGAGGACCTCGGGCGCCGCGTCGGGGAACCGGTCGCGCAAGGCCGCGAGCGTCAGCTCGACCCCGCGGTCGTTGAGCAGCATCCGCACCTTCGGGGTGGCGACGAGGTTCGTCGAGGCGGCCACGACGATGTCCTCGGGCAGCCGCATGGCCTGCATGCGTTCGCGCAGGTAATGGTATTGAATCTCGGCCTGCAGATAGAACACGCGGAGCGCCCGGGGCGGGGCGAAGCCGAGGAAGGGCACGCCGGCGGCCACGTGCACGAGCAGCGAGGTGACGAAGTCGCTCTTGCCCACCTTGGGCGCGCCGCCGATCACCAGGAGCCCGCCGGGGGTCAGCAGCCGGGGCGCGATCAGGTCCTCGGGCATGGGGCTCGCGTCGGCGAGCAGTTCGCCCAAGGAGAAGGTCTCGAGGCGTTGGCGCGCGGGGGCGGCTCCCGCCGGCTGGCCGTTGCGCTCGCAGTGCTTCTCCCACAGGCGCTGCGCCTCGGCCGCCAGGCGCTCCTGCGGCCAGGGCGGGACCAGCATGGCGGCGTTGTACTGGCAGATCGCCTCCCAGGCCTCGGCGTGGCTCATGCGTCCCTCGTGGGCGAGGCGGACGTAATGGCCGATGGCGGCGGAGGCGCCCGCGAAGCGCGTCCAGGCGTCCTGTCCGCCCTCGCGCACGGGCGTGATCAGCACATCGTCGAGCCCGGGCTTCGATGTTGCGCCGTTATGGTCGAAGCCCGCACCGCCGTGGCCGAGGAGCGCTGGCATCTCGTGGACGCTCTCGGCAAACTCGGCGAGGTCGTTTTCGAGGCCGGTCCGGCTGCGAATCGAGACGAGCCGCTTGCGTCCGCCCTTGTGGTAGACCGAGCCGGCGACGCGGATCGGCTGGTGCGCCGAGCGGAAGTGGGTGTCGGCGCCGACCTTGACCGCGATCTCGTGACGCAGCCGGCAGACGAGCGCAAGGTCGTCTCCCTCGGCCGGCTCGGTGAGCTTCCAATAGGCGTGGAGCTTGTCCTGGCCGTCCGCCGTGCGCCCGCCCGACTCGACCACGAGGCTCGGCTCGCCGAGATGGCGCGCGAGGTGGGCGAGCTTTGCCGCGACGTCGCCGCAGTCGATGTCGGCGAGCACCACCTGCATGCTCACGACGTCGGCGGCCTTGGCCTGACCGTGGGCGGCCACGGTGCCGGGGACGACGTAGAAGGCGGCGTGGTCCTTCGCCGCCCAGCCGGCGAAGGAGACGGCCTTGGCCACGGCCTCGCCGTCGGCCTCGACCCAGACGTTGTGGGGCCGGCCGTTGAGACCCTGACCCTGATCGACGAAGCCCCGGAGCGGGATCCAGCCCTCGCAGTAGCCGAAGACGGCGTCGAAATAGGCGGCGATCTCGCCGGGGTCCGGGTCGAGCACTATGAACTCCTCGTCTGGTTTGGCGTCTCCCCGATCGGGGTCGGGGACATGGTTGAAGTCGCGCCATTTCTCGAAGTCGATGACGTCAGCCATGCGCCCAGCACCTCGCCTTCCAGGCGCACCCGGCGCACTCGTGGTGATCGGGATTCGCGGCGACCCTGGGCATGAGCTCGCCGGCGTCGGTGGCGCGCAGGATCTGGACCGCCTTGTCGCTCACGCGCTGGGCCAGGGCGGCGTCGAAGGGCAGGAGCTCGTGCCAGAGCTCCGAGGTGTCCTTGTTGACGACGGTGAAGAGGGCGGGCGCGCCGGCGAGGTCCATGTAGGCCTGGTAGAGCGCGACCTGGGCCGCGTAGACCGGGCGCGCCACGGCGACGCCGCGGCGGACGATCTCGCGCCAGCCCTTGGCGTTGGCGGTCTTGCATTCCCAGAGCGCCGGGTAGGCGAAGCCGGGCGCGCCGCCGCACAGCACGCCGTCGATGTGGCCGCGGATGCGCCCGCCCGCGACCGAGAATCCGAACTGCTCGCCCCCGCGGTCGCGCGTCCTAAGGTCGAAGCCGGCGCTTCTCAGCCAGCGCACGGCGAGGTCCTCGAAGGCGTGACCGGCGGCGAAGATGCGGAGCGTCCGGCCATTCAGGTGCGCGCCCTCGTCGCGCGGCGTGTGCGTGTACTCGTACTGCAGGCGCCTGAGACAGGGATCGCCGAGCCGCGACGCTCCGAGATAGTCGCGTGGCGCCCGAGCGCGGTCATCGGCCTCGAGCGCGGCGTCGATGAGGACGTTCACCCGATCGGCCGTGTTCCAGCCTTCGCCAAGGCTTCGGCTGGCAGGCGACGCCTTCGGCCGTCGGTTGAAGTCGAGGTCGATCTCCATCACCGGCCCGCTCCCGGAGAGCCTGCCCCGGGCGTGACCCGGGGATCGAACGGGATATCGACGTCATCCGTGCAGCCCATGGACCGCTGCCAGGCCTTGAGCACGGCATCCGCGATCTCCATGAGCTCGGCGAAGGTGAGGGTGTGAATCGGGCGCGCGATGTCCTTGCCCTCCAGCACCCGGCCCACCGCCTCGCCGGCCATCTCGAGGAGCTCGTCAGCCATGGGCGGCCTCGCCGATCCCGGAGGCGAGAGCCGCCCGCCGCTCCATGCGCCGGCGGCGCGCCGGCATCTGCTGGAGGGCCGCACCCTCGTTCTCGATCAGGCGGAGCGCGCGGTCCCGGACCAGCTCGGGCTCCAGCAGCGCGAGGTCGCAGACGATGCGGAAGTCGCGGCCGGCGTGGCGAAACCAGTCACGGGCCTCGTCGCGGACGCGCCGCCGCTCGACCTCGCTCGGCGCCGATGGGCCGAGACCGACGGCGTCGAGCAGGGCCACGTGAATCACCGCGCGCCACATCGACACCTCGCCGCGTACGAAGGCCATGCCGTTCATGCCGCCGCCCTCCCTTCCGAAGCGTCGAACACGGCGCGCCGGATGGACGCACGGTTCCATCGGAAGGTGAGCAGACACGATGCCCGGTAGCGGGTGAGGCCGAAGTCCTGCGCCGCCGCCTCGCCGAGGTGGACGAGCTGCTTCGCCGTCGCCGGCTCGCGCAGCCACCGCTTCGCCTTCGAGGCGGCGTCCGTGGTCTCGTTGGCGTTGAGCCAGTCGTCGGCGGACGCGATGGCCATGGCGCGGTCGCCGATGGCGAGACGCCGAAACGGCAGGTCACGGCCGCCGCCCACGGCGTGCCAGAGGCCGTCCCACAGGAACGCGCCGGCCCAGGCGTCGAAGCCGGCCGCCAGAAGCGCGCCGTCGTCGCCGAACAGATCGACCCAGCGGAAGGGCGACCGGTCGAGCAGCTCGATCTCGGTCATGGTGAAGCTCTCGAGCTCCGGTTTGCCCTCGCGCTCGAACACGTGGCCGCAGAAGGGACATTCGCGGACCGACAGATGGACCTCGGCCGAGCATTCGGGGCAGGTCTTGGTCGGAGCTTCGCCCTCTTCCTCACGGAGCCGGTCGTCGAGATCGACGTCCTGTTCGAGCGAGCCGTGGGTGAGCACCGAGGTGCCGAAGTCGAGGACGAGGCAGTCGGTCTTGACGACGCCGGGATAGAGCTCGGGATCGACCGGCCTGAGCCCCCGGCCGATCATCTGGATCATCGTGCTCTTGTGCGAACACGGGCGCAGCAGCATCACGCAGGAGACCGGCTGGCAGTCGAATCCCTCAGTCGCCACGGCGACGTTGACCAGCACTTGCGTCTCGCCGGAATCGAGCCTGGCGAGGATGTCGGCGCGCGCGCCGGCCGGCGTCTCGCCGGTCACCGTCTCGGCGGCGACGCCCTGCGCGCGGAACGCCTCCGATACGTGCTCGGCATGGGCGACCGTCGAGCAGAACACGATGGTGCGCCGCTCGCCCGCCTTCTCCTTCCAGTGCCGGACGACCTGCTCGGTCACGGGGGCGCGGTCCATTACCTGCGCGACCTCGCCCATGTCGAAGTCGTCGACGGTGCGGCGGACCCGCGAGAGGTCCTCCCGGACCCCGACGTCGACGACGAAGGTGCGGGGCGGCACCAGGTGGCCCGAGGCGACGAGTTCGCCGAGCCGGATCTGGTCGGCGCAGTTGTCGAAGACCTCGCGCAGGCCCTTGCCGTCGCCCCGGCTCGGGGTCGCCGTGACGCCGAGCAGCTTGAGGTCGGGGTTCCGCTCGCGCGCCCGGTCGATGACGCGCCGGTAGCTCGCGGCGACCGCGTGGTGCGCCTCGTCCACCACCAGCACGTCGAGCGCCGGCATGGCGGTGAGGTTCGCCTGGCGGGAGAGCGTCTGGACCATGGCGAACACCGCCCGCCCGGCCCAGTCCTTCCCGCCCGCGTCGACCACGGAGGAATTCAGGGTCGGGTTGATGCGCGCGAACTTGTCCCGGTTCTGGGCCGTGAGCTCGTCGCGGTGGGCGAGCACGAGCGCCTTCGCGTCGGTGCCCGCGATCAGCCGTCCCGCCACGGCCGAGAGCATCAGCGTTTTGCCGCTCCCGGTCGGGGCGACGCCGAGGGTGTTGCCGCGCTCGTGAAGCGCGGCGAGACACCGCTCGACGAAGACCTCCTGTCTCGGTCTCAGGATCATGGGCTCCGCCCCGGCTCAGCGGTTGGCCCAGGCCGGGACTGGTCCGCCGGCCGCCGGCTGCTGCTGGCCGGCCTGCGGCTGCGGGGTCGGTTGCGGGGCCGCCGGCTGCGGCGTGCCATGGCCCTGCGCCGGCTGCGAGCCGGGCCAGGGGGCTCCCGCCGGCGCGTGGCCAGGCGGCTGCGACACCGGCTGGCGGCCCATGAGCGCCGCGTAGTCGCGGTGATCGGGACCGACGGCGGCGAGGACCTTGTTCTTGTCGGGGTACTGCCCGTCCCTGTCCTTCTCGACGCCGATGCGGGCGATGAACTCGATCCCGTCGAGGTCGCCGAGGGAGTCGATGCGCCGGGCGGCGACCGCCTGCGGGCTCTCGTCCTTGGGGTGGATGCCGCGGGCGGACTCCAGAATCGCCCGGATCAGGCTGCGGCCCATGTTGGCCCACTTGTCCTGGCCGTGCTCGTCGACCTTGGTGCCCTTGAGGCCGATCAGCGACCACACCTTGCGCCGGGCGTACGGGCCCTCGGCGACGGTGAACTCGCAATCGAGGTAGGCGGCGCCGGTCGACGGGTTCTCGGTGATCCAGCCGCCGGGGCCTTGACCGCCCGGGCGGATGCGGGTGACGACCTTGGCAAGGGACCCGTGCGGGATCGGCTCGCCGGTGAAGGCCTGTTCGGGGGCGTTGTTGAAGTCGTTGAAGCTGTCGTATGACATGGTTGCTCCTCGCGTTACGATGAGGTTTCGGGAGGGGTGGCGTCGGTGGAGGCCGGGCGGCCAAACTCGAGCCTCTCCGACGCCGGTTTCACGGGCCCGCGGATCTTCTCCATCAGGCGGCCCAGGTGCGGCTCCTCGATCATGTCGAGGCGGCCGGAACGGTCCTTGGCGGGGTAGCCCCAGGGATTGGGACCGCAGACGAAGGCCCGGTACGGGCGGCCGTCGTCGGCGTGCAGCTCCGCCATGGTGATGACCTCGTCGACGATGTAGGGGAGCTCGTTCGCCGCCTTGGAGCCGTCCATCAACGGCGTCCAGTAACGGCGGTTGAAGTCGTCGGTGCGCTCCTCGAGCCCGCCCACGAGCTAGATGTTGCGGTCGCGCACGTGCTGCCACTGGTTGGCCCAGAGGCTGATCTCCTGGGCGAGCAGCCCGTAGGCGCCGCGGAGGTCCGGCTTGCCGGTTCGCTCCGAGACGGCCTGCGGCTGACCCTTGCACCAGTTGAGACAGAGGCGTCCGGCGACCGAGGTCGAGTCGATGAACACCGTGTCGTACTTGGCGAACGTCTCGGGATCGCCGAACCTCTCGACGGCGTAGCGGTAATGCGCCTCGCTGTAGGGCTGGTCGCTGCGGTAGGCCGGGTTGGGCCCGCCGATCAGGCAGGCAATGTCGCGCGCCTCCTCCCAGGAGCGGATCGAGATGTCGTCGACCGGGGCGTCCTGGATCGCGAGCAGTCCCGCCTCGAGGTCGATCACGAGCGGGATGAACTCGCCGATCAGCGTGTGGACGAGCGAGGTCTTGCCGATGCCGTAGCGGCCCCAGATCTGGCCCTTGATACCGGAGCGCTGCTTGAGCCGCTCATCGGCGGTGACGATGCGGAACGCCATCACGCCACCTCCCGCCGCTCGCCCGCGGCGATCAGGCGGAAGCGCGGCTTGCCGGTCTTGACCGTGCGCGCCTCGCGGAAGAAGGCCTGCAGGGTCTCGGGCCAGGCGGCGTATTTGCGCTCGTCGATGGCGTAGGAGACCCGGAGGTACTGGTCCCGCTCGTCCGGGGGAATATCCTGGTAAGCGGCGGCGAGCTTTTCCTGGTTCCAGTCGACGCGCTTCGGGATCTCGACCACGACCTCGAAACCGCCGTCGTCGAGCCGGGCCGTCCCCGTGTCCTTGCCCTCGGCGACGAGGCGCGCGCGCCGGGTCGAGGTAGCGGAGCGCGAGGCCGGCCTCAAGGACGTCCTTGCGGCGCTTGAGGGTCGCGGCCGCCTCGTCGGTCTGGGTGATGAGAGCCTGGAGCTCGTCGGGGCCGCGCGCCGCCACCTCGGGCGGCGCGGCCTCGTCGAGCCAGGCGATGGTGAGGTTATGCATGGATGATGCTCCTCGTCTCGCGTGGGGCTCCCCGAAGTCGTCCCTGAGATCGGCTGCCGGGACGGACGCCGCCCGAGGAGCGAAGGCGGTGGCGTTATTCCCCGCTAGGGCGGGTGTGGTATTCGCGCCAGATCCCGGCATGATGTTTTCACCAATTTGCATAAACTGTTGAATTCCTTGCCCGAAGAAAGGGGAGCGAGGGCTCCCCGATCTCCTGTCTCCTGTTCCTGGGTCTATTAACTATTCGCGCAAACTGTGGAAATTCTCCGTAAAAAAAGGGCTACGCCGGCAGCCCCCGGACCAGCCCGTACTTCCTGAGCCGCACCTGGATGAAGGAGGGCGAGAGTCCGAACTCCTCGGCGAGCTCGTAGATGGCGGGCTCGAGCTTTTGGGCGTTCGAGCCCGTGAAATCCGCCTTCATCGATCCGCCGCCGAGACCCGGCAGTCCCTGCTGCGCCTACTCCTCCTCGACGAGGGGAACCCAGAGGCGCTTGCACAGACGGAAGAGCGCCCGGCGCAACAGATCCTCGGGGGCGAGGAACGAGCCCATGAACTCGTTGGCGCGGAACTCCTGCCAGTCCATGGGACCGTCGGCGGTGCGGCTGTTCCGGAGGTGCTCCTCGCCCGGCGTGACGATGCGGAACACCCGGGTGCCGCGGCGCGAATCGAGGCCGAAATCGAGCCGGCCCTGGCGGTTGGCGATGATCCACGCCGGCGCATCGAAGATTCCATGGCCCAGCTCGTGGATCGCGGTGCTCCGCTCCAGGTACTCGCGTCCGCCGATCTCGTCCATGTTGACGTAGACCAGCGCGTGCTCGGGCATCTCGAGATCGTACTCGCAGGACCCCAGCGCCGGCGCGCCGCTGTCGTCGGTCACCGGCGCGTCGAGGCCCCATTCGACCTCGACCCGCACGCCGTTCACGTCGAGGCGGCGGACGCGCTCCACGATTTCCTGATGGTCGATTTTGTTCCGACCGTTTCCGTAACCGATCTGCCGGCGCAGCGAGCGCGCGACCTCGGCGACGTCGCGGGCGCCGACGTAGTGCGGCTTGGCCGTTGTCTGGGAATGGCGATACGAGAGGCGAAGCGTCATTGTCATCCTTCGGTCAATCCTTCTTCTGGGATTTGCGGTAGGCGGCGATCACCTCGTAGGCGTGGTTGCGGAGGTCCGGCGGCAGGCGCCGCGCCTCGGCGTAGGCCTCGTCGCAATTGATCCCGAGCGCCTTGCAGATCTTCTGGATCAGATCGTCCTTGGGGGCGTTCTCCCGGTCCCGCTCGATGCGCGAGAGGTAGGCGACCGAGATGCCGAGCTTCTCGGCCAGCTGGGCCAGGGTGAGATCCCGCTCCTCCCGCTTTTCCCTCAAGTAGCTTCCGAACCCCATCGTCCTTCCTCGGTGGGCGCGATCGTTCTTCAATTCGCGCGTTTGCATAAAATGTAGAACCATCTTATCCTCATCCCGTCTGGCGAGTCAATACCCTTCGAACCACGGGTTCGGAAAAGGTCGCGGGAGGGAATGCCCCCAAGTGATGTTCTATCAATGTTCTCATAATCGGCGGGGGGAGTCGAGTCCGAATGCGCTCGACCCGGCGCGCATGAGCGCGGCCGAGCGTCTCGACGAGGTGGCGGAAATCCTGGCCGCCGGCCTGCTCCGGGTCCGGGCCCGACAATCCAAGAGAAAATCGAACAAATCCAACGGGTTGAGAGAAGTTCCGCTGGACTTTCCGCCCGAACGAAGCGTGTGTGGTCACGAACCGAACCACGACAGAGAAGGACGATGACCACACCGATTCTCAAGCAGATCACGGAGCTTCATGGGCTCGACCACGGCCAACTGAAGGACCGTTGGCGCGAGTACTTCGGAGCCGAGCCGCCGGGCTATCGACGTGGCTTCCTCATCAAGGCGCTCGCCTACCGAATCCAGGAACTGACCTACGGCGGGTTGCCGCGGGAGGTGCGCGAGGAACTCGATGCCCGAATCGAGGGCAAGGCGCCCAACGGCAAGCGCCGCAACGGCGTCTCGGAAAACCGCCCGGTCGCCGGCACCCGGCTGATCCGGGAGTGGCAGGGGGTCGAGCACCACGTCACGGTGCTGACCGACGGCTTCGAGCACCAGGGCCGGAAGTACAAGTCGCTCTCGGCGGTCGCCCGCGCCGTCACCGGCACACGGTGGAACGGGCCGCTGTTCTTCGGCTTGCGGAAGCACGGGAGCGCCCGATGAGCAAGGCTCCCGTCCGCAAAGTCCGTTGCGCCATCTATACCCGCAAGTCGAGCGAGGAAGGCCTCGAGCAGGAGTTCAACAGCCTCCACGCCCAGCGCGAGGCTTGCGAGGCCTATGTCGCCAGCCAACGCCACGAGGGCTGGGTGCCGGTCCCGCACCACTACGACGACGGCGGGATCTCCGGCGGCACGCTCGAACGCCCGGCGCTCCAGCAACTCCTCGCCGACGTCGAGGCAGGCCGAATCGACGTGGTTGTGGTCTACAAGGTCGACCGGCTCACCCGCTCGCTTATGGATTTCGCCGAGCTGGTGGACGCGTTCGAGCGGAACGGCGTGTCGTTCGTCTCCATCACTCAGCAGTTCAACACCACGACCTCGATGGGACGCCTCACCCTCAACATCCTGCTCTCCTTCGCCCAGTTCGAGCGCGAGGTGATCGGCGAGCGCATCCGCGACAAGTTCGCCGCCAGCCGCAAAAAGGGCATGTGGATGGGCGGCAATCCGCCCCTCGGTTACGACGTGCACAACCGCAAGCTCGTCGTCAACGAGGGGGAGGCCGCCCTGGTCCGCCACGTCTTCGAGCGGTTCATTCGCGTCGGCTCGGCTACTAAGCTGGTGAAGGAGCTGGCCGCCGAGGGACACCGGACGAAGTCCTGGGTCACGGCGGCCGGCCGGCAGCGCGAGGGCCGGCCCATCGACAAGGGGTATCTGTACCGGCTTCTCAACAACCGGGTCTACCTCGGCGAGGCGGTGCACAAGGGCGTCTCCCACCCCGGCGAGCACGAGGCGATCGTGCCCCGCGACCTCTGGCACAAGGTCCATGCGATCCTCTCCGAGAACGCGCGCACGCGGGCTAACCGCACGCGGGCCGCGACTCCAGCGCCGCTCAAGGGCCTGATCCGCTGCGCCCAACACGGCTGCGCCATGACGCCCAGCCACACGCGCAAGAAGGGCAAGCAGTACCGCTACTACGTCTGCATGCACGCCACCAAGAACGGCAGCGACACCTGCCCGGTGCGCAGCGTGCCGGCGGGCGAGATCGAGGACGCGGTGGTTTCCCAGGTCCGCGCCCTCCTGCGCACGCCCGAGATGGTCGCCCGGACGATACGCGCGGCGCGGATGTCGGCGGCCGAGCGTCCCCTGGACCAGGACGAGGCGGCCCAGAGCCTGGAGCAGCTCGACGCCATCTGGGAGGAACTCTTCCCCGCCGAGCAGGCGCGCATCCTACGACTGCTCGTCGAAAGGCTCGAGATCGGGACCGAAGGCATCGACCTCAGGCTCCGGGTCGAGGGCTTCCATAGCCTCATCGCGGAACTGCGCGACATGGACCAGCCGGAGGAAAAGGCGGAGGCAGCGGCATGAACAGCGGCCCAAAGCTCGAGGTCAACGGCGTCACTATTCGCATCCCGATGAAGCTCCGGCGCCGCGGCGGTCGGAAGCTCGTCATCGCCCCGGACGGCCTCATCAACCACAAGGCTGAACCAATGATCGACGACGTGCTGATCAACGCCCTTGTGCGCGCGCATCGGTGGCGGCGGCAGATCGACACTTCGGAGTTTCGCTCGGCCTCCGAGCTGGCCGCCCACGAGAAGATCACCGATTCCTACGTCGCGAGGATGCTAACTCTGACCCTGCTCGCGCCCGACATCACCCAGGCCATCCTCGAAGGTCGGCAGTCTAAGGGGCTCAAGCTGGCCACGCTGCTGCGGGGCATTCCGCTCGCCTGGGAGGAGCAACGGAAACTCTTTGGCATCCGAGGCGATCTTTAGCCCTGGGTCAGTTGCCGTATCCTCACGGCAACTACCCAGTGCGCCCGATGTTGATTTCAGGAAGCTTGCGCATCAGGCGGGCACGATGTTTCCGGCGCTCAGAATCTCGGTGCAAAGACGTTCCAGATTGGCCGAACGCTTTCCCGCCTCCCAGGCAAAGGCCAAGCTTGCACCAATGTGTAGGGCATTTTTTCTGAGCCCGCCTGCATGGCCGTAACGCTTATCGGCTTCGGCGCGGAACGCAGCCCAGTCTTCCTTGCCGATGTCCGCTTCGACGACGGAGCCGATGTCGGAATGCCACATCGTGAAACCCGTGCCGCTGACTGTAGCGTCCGGCATGGGGTTTTCGTCCGGCCTGCCCAAGAGGGTCGGGAGGGCCTTGTTGTCTTTCTCGTGCTTGGTGCGGCTACCGTTATTGTCCGGCTTGTCGGCGTCGGCGTCGAAAACGACGTATGTGGGAATGCCCATGTGCTTGGCCATGACCAAAGGCTGTAGCAACTCGCTCTTGCCGTTAGCGGGTACGATGTGACAGCCCATGCGCCGGTAATCTTCCAATTTTCCGAGAAGATTGAGGTAGGCCAGGAGATAGGCAACATCTTCGAGTCCTTCGACCAAAATGAGCCGCCGCGTGAAAAACATCTCGTTGACGACCGGCTGCAATGCCTGGTGAATCTTCGCAAGCGCGCCCTCGGGCTTCGTGGGTTGCTCGCCGGTCGCACCGGCGACGGCTTCGGCGATCTGCGCGTAAGACATATGGGAGACAGCAGAGCATGAGCTGCCCCGGTCTTTACGGATCATCCGCACGTCCTCAAATCCTTCGCCGGACACGAACAGCGGATTATGGGTGGAGACGATGACCTGGGAATTCCCGTGGCTGAGGTTATGGAGGACGGCGGCCAAGTGACGCGCTTGGGGCGGATGTTGGTACAGTTCGGGTTCCTCGCAGGCAAGGATAAGCGTGGGACCGCCCGTGTCGTCGGTGCCCGCGAGTTCCTGCAAGAGCGCGAGAAGGTAAGACCGCTGCAGGCCGTGACCGAAGCGAGCAAGCTCGCCTTCAAAGTCACCCTCGCCGGCGAGGATGTGCGCCCAAGGTTCCTCCACGCGCACCGACTTGTCCGGGTCCTGCTTCCATTGCAGGCGCAGGGTCGCGTCCGGGTGCGCCCATTCGGACAGGCGCGCCTGAAGGGCGGTCGAGATGTCGTCGAGAACATGTTGGTTTCCATCTAACAGGGCCTGATACTGACCCTGCATGTCGCCGCGCAGGGCCTGCACGGTTTCGTCGAAATTCGTTTTTGAGCGGACGGTGCGGGCGAGCAGCTTGCCCAGGGCGGAATTGCGCGCCTCGACCTGCTCAGACGTGGGGTCCTTGACGGCTGGCACATAGACCCACTGCACGTGTTTTGCGAGACGATTGGCCCCCTTTGAAAAGCCGTAAAACTGGTCCTCGCTCGGGATAAGTTCGCACTGGTCCGGGCGTTCGGCCTCATAGCTGTGCAAAGCCTCCACCATCGCATCCTTGGTTCCGGGTGCTGGCAGGTCGGCAAAAGCCTTCTGAAGGCCGGCATAGATCTCCTTGAGCTCCGCGACCTTCTTGCCGTCGGCTAACGCCTCGAAAAACGGGGCGAGAGCCGGCATCCCGAGTCTTTGCCCGTATTGTTTGACTTCTGCTTTGCCGGTGCCTTCGTCGAACCTAGCAACGGCGGAGACGACCAGTTGGCCCTGACGGAAGTAGTCGGCGAAGTCCTCCTGAGCATCCGCGCTGAGATCAGTGAAGGTGATCGTGATGCGGATGGGTTCGTCTGTGTTCTTCTGGTGAAAATCCTCGCGGTCGAGTTGACTGAGATCGGTGGCAGCATTGTCGGATTCACGAAAGAACACATTGAGCGCGCAAAGGACGGTGGATTTGCCGGAACCGTTCGGGCCGACCAGACAGGAGTAGTCGTTCAAGGGAACGGTCGCGTCCTGGAACGAGCGCAGGTTCTCGATGCGTACGGAGGCGATTCGCATGGTCCTGCCCCCCGGAGCTCGCCATTCATGCAGTCTGACCACAGAATCTACCAGGACAGCGAGATGTGTGCGAGGCAGTTCCCCCAGGAGGGCGCTGATAAGGTTTGCCGAACTTCGTCTTCCGATCCGGGTGGCGCTCGTGAACCCATCGGGGAGTCGAACTGAACCCTTCCGCGTCATCCGTATGGCCTTGATTTATCGAAAGAAAATTATCCGTACCCGATCCAGCAAGTGCGGACGGTTTGGAGAAACGGGGCGTGCAGAGAACGGTTTTCGGCCGAGTTGTGACCACACGACGGCTTTGAAGGTGCGGATGTCACCGGCGAAAGCCCGCATTCCCTGGGCTCTCGGGCGACCTCCTCGGCTCGCGGAGAATTCTCGCCCGGACGTAAATGGCGGAGGAGAACGGTCGTCTCCGCAAAGCGGTCTCCGATCTAACGCTCGATAAGCTGATCCTCAAAGAGGCGCTTGAGGGAAACTACTAAGCCCCGCCCGCCGCCGGCAGTGCGTCGATCATCTGCAAGAC
>Ga0209259_1000045_pt1 | contig 29257 bp, 34 predicted proteins | sample WorMetGr2BELIZE1_FD_187417 | JGI IMG/M metagenome (GOLD analysis project Ga0209259, IMG submission 187417) | Marine gutless worms symbiont microbial communities from Max Planck institute for Marine Microbiology, Germany - Inanidrilus... ...
ATCGCCACGGCCCGAAAGTTGCTCAAGATCATCTACGATACGCTGAAAAACGGCTGGGTCTTCGAAGACTTCCCGGCCTTCAAAATCGCCGGGGAAACAATCCCCGCTGGACAATCATCATAGGAGGAGCCGCTGATCAGATAGCGCAGGCCCGGGCGGATGTCGTCGCGGGCCGCGCCCATCTCCGGATGATCGGCCAGAAGGCTGGCCGCTTCGTCCAGCCGATCGAGAACCCGATCGGCTGCCGCCGGGTCGTCCTCCGCGATATGAAGCCAGATGTCGATCAGGTCCTCGCGGGCCTTTTTCGTGAAGACGACACGCGCCATGGGGATCAGGCGTGGGCTTTGCGTCGGCGGGCCTCGGCCTTGATGTCGTCGATGGTTGTGCTGGTCTCACAGGGACCGCTGGCGACGCCTTCGTCCCACATCTGGCCCAGAAGGCGGCGGGTCTTCCATTCCCGCAGGGCTTCCCGGATCACCTCACTGGACGAGGCGTAGTCGCCGCTTTTGACCGCTTCCTGCAAGAGGTGTGCGTGTTCATCGGTCAGGGAAACGCTGATTTTCTCGGTCATGTCCGTATCCTCCCGACTCCAAAAGTAGGAAATATTCGCACCAAGTGCAAGCTCACGAAAGGACTTATCCCATGCGAAACTACATCCAGCCCGGCAACACGATCACGCTCGCCGCTCCCTACGATGTCACGTCCGGCGGCGGCCTGTTGGTCGGAGCGATCTTCGGCGTGGCCGGTGGCGATGCTCTGAGTGGAGAAGAGGTCGAGGCCTCTCTGGTCGGCGTTTTCGATCTGACCAAGGCGGCGTCGCAGGCGTGGAGCGCCGGCGATAAGGTCTACTGGGACGACACCAACAAGGTCGCGACCAAGACGGCGACCGCGAATACGCTGGTCGGGGTCGCTTTGGAGGCCGTGGCCGGTGGAGCCGGCGACACGATCGGCTGGGTGCGGCTTAACGGCAGCTTGTCTTAAGAAAGACCCCGGTTCCTGTGCGATACGGGAGCCGCTGCCCGGCACCCCAAATATGCCGGGCAACGACGGGGGACGGATCGAAACGGCAGTGGTTGTTCGAACCGGTCAGAAGTGGGATCGCCCCCGCCTTTTCGCATGTCCTGAACGGATCATCGGGGAAGGCCCATTGGCCTTGCCCCGCATGACAAGCACAGGAGACGAAAGACAATGCACGATACCATCGGCATCGACATTTCCAAAGACACTCTCGACGTTCACCGCCTGTCCGACGGCACATACATCCAATTCGACAATGATGCGACCGGCATCGAGGCGCTGTGCCGCTGGGTCGGCCAGAGCCCGGTCCGCGTCGTCTACGAGGCGACGGGGCGGTATCATCGCGATCTCGAACGGGGACTGGGCGCGGTCGGGCACGGGCTGGTCAAGGTCAATCCAGGCCGCGCCAGGCGCTTCGCTCAGGCGGTTGGGCAGGACGCCAAGACCGATCGGGTGGATGCCGGGTTGCTCGCCCGCATGGGTTCGGTTCTGGACCTGGATGCCAAACCGGCCAGAACCGAGGACATGCATGAAATCAGGGAATTGCACATTGCGCGCGTCGGATTGATCAAGGATCGGACGGCCTGCCGAAACCGGCTCCAGGCGGCTCGCAACAAGGTCGTTCTGGCCCAGCTTCGGGCGGCGCCTGCGGCAGGTCGAACGCCAGATCACTCAAATTGATGCGGAGCTGCGCCGAGTTGTCGCCGCCGATCCCGTTCTGGCGCGTCGCTTCGATATCCTGATGTCCATTCCCGGCATCGGTCCGGTTGCGGCGATTGCGCTGATTGTCGAGATGCCGGAGCTGGGCAGGATGAACGGGAAGGAGGCTGCGAGCCTCGCCGGCCTCGCCCCGATCACGCGCCAGTCTGGCACGTGGAAGGGCAAAGCCAAGATTGGCGGAGGCCGCGCCCTGCTACGGAGTGCCCTGTATATGCCGGCACTCGTTGCCACGCGCCATAACCGCCAGCTCGGCAAGACATATCAGACGCTCTGCACAGCCGGAAAGCCTGCGAAAGTCGCGATCACCGCTGTCATGCGCAAGCTTCTGATCCCCGCAAACGCCCTGATCCGCGATGACCGGAAATGGTCTGAAATCAACCCTTGAACAAGACGGATACTTCTGAATCGGTCGTCGTTTTGCCTCAGTGCCCGGCTCTCGATGGAGATGCATGAGCGCGAAGACACTTGTTGGCGAGGTCGAGGTCGAAGGTTTCTGCATCGAAAGTACCGATCCAGTCGCGGTAGTGCGCGTGGTCCTCGTGATCGGAATCGCGAAGGGCTTCGAGCATTTCAGGATACTGGACGGGACCACCGCAGTCCTCGGGAGGACAGGCGTTTTCGCCGGCAAGAATTGCTGGAACCGTCTCGATTTTGCCAAGAGGGCGCAGGGCCTCGACGGTGATTTCGTGACGCCAATCGTCTCCGAAATCGTAGATGTAAAGAAACCGATCCCCGGCCTCGACGAGATCGCCGAGACAGTGGTCGGCGTCGTCGAGAAGTTCGTTGCCGCGATCCCAGTCGTCGTCCTCGGGAGTGCCGTAGCGTCGACCGTTGACCATGAACATGTGGAGGTGGGAGTCCTCCCATCCCATGGCCGCCTGGATCACCGTGTGCAGGCCGGCGAGTGAGATCGCAGCCGGGACGACCACCCGACGCCAGATCTCGGGCGTGATGTCGGCAAGAGCGATCTTGATTTCGGCGACCTCGGGCATCGGCGTATGAACCAAACAACATTGCTGGCGGTCAGAATGCCATGACAGCGCTTGCTGCGGCCATCGAAATGCTGTTCGCGGACCCCAACCTGTCCACGGCTGCCGTCTACCGCGTTCAGGGAACGGGCGATCCGGTCGCCATCCGGGTCATCGCTCGCCGCCCCGACCAGATCCTCGACTTCGGAAACACTCGCATCCACACGGAGACCTCCCTGTTCGATGTCCGTGTCTCCGAGGTCCCGAGCCCGCGTCCCGGGGACACCCTGGACATCGATGGCGAGACGTTCGTCGTCCAGGGCGAACCGGTGCGCGACAGCGAGCGCCTGATCTGGACTTTGGATGCGAGGCCGTCGTGATCTGCGGCCCCTTCGTACGCGATCCCCATCGGATTTCCCATGAAGCTCGCCGCCACCATCGTCGGTTCCATCAAGGCCGATATGCAAACCGAGATGCGCGGCATCGAGAAAGCCGTGGCGACCGGTGTCAAGGAGGCCGGCGACGGTCTCAAGGGGAGCTTGCGAAAGCAGGTGGTCACCGCTGCTGGGCCAGGGACGCGATCCGCTGGCGCCGCTTCAGGACGTGATCAACGACGAGGGCGACATCGTCGTGCCCGTCGATCCCCGCTACCTCGGTTTCTGGCTGACCGGTTTGCTTGGCGATCCGGTGACGACGGACAATCTCGATGGCGCCTTCGATCACGTCTTCGCCTCGGGCGCCCAGGATATCCCGAGCTACTCCATCGAGGTCGGTCAGCCCGAGGTGCCCGCCTTCTTCATGCACACCGGCGTCAAACTCAATTCCATTGCGCTGGAGTTCCAGCGCTCGGGCGCGGCAGCCGCCACCATTGGCGCCGTGGCCCAAGGGGAGACCCGATATGGCGCGTCGCAGGGCGGCACGCCGACCTCGCTCGCCTTCTCGCGCATCAGCCAGTTCCAGGGCTCGATCACGCGGGGCGGATCGCCCGTCGGTAACTTGACCGGCGGATCGCTGACCTACGCCAATAATCTGGAGAAGATCGAGACGATCCGCTCCGATGGCCTGATCGACGGCGCCGACCCGACCGTGGCCGCACTCACCGGGCGCATCGACGTGCGCTTCGTCGATACCGGATTGATCGACGACGCGGCGAGCGGCACGCCGGTGGATCTGGAGTTCGGCTATACGCTGAGCGCCACCGCCAAGGTCCTGTTCACGGCCCACGAGGTCTATCTGCCGAAGCCGAAGCTGGCGGTCGATGGCCCCGGCGGGGTGCAAGCGAGTTTCGATTTCCAGGGTGCGAAGAACGATGGAGCAGGCCGGATGCTGACCGTCACCCTCATCAACGATCTGGACGGGACCGACTATTCATGAGGACCTGGGCATGATCAGCCTCAAACCCCAAACCGAACCCTATGAGATCGAGCTTCCCTACGGCGTTTCGGTCACCGTCAAACCCTTGACCACGGCCGGCATGGCAGCGGCGCAGGCCGCCGCACGCCGTCGGGTCGAGAGCCTGGAGGTGCAGGTCGGGGAACGCCAGGAGAGCGGACTGCCGCTGGAAGGGCTGCCGGACCTCGAGGACGAGGCGGCGCGGGACGGCTTGTTCCAGGACCTGCTGATCAAGGAACTCGGTACCCGGCATATCACGGGCTGGTCGGGGGTCGAGGACGATCAGCCGGTCACGCCGGAAAACGTCGCTGCCGTCATGGAGCTCTATCCCGTCGGCGAGCGGTTTTTTCAGGAGTTCACGCTGAGGCAGGTGCTCCTGAACGCGGCAAAAAACGGATCAGGGCCCTCTGCCGTTGGCACTTCGGCGGAGGGCCCGACTACTGCGAAGGCTGCCGCCGGGAAGGCGCGGCCTGCGCGAAAGGCGGCATCGGCCTAGACGGGCAACGCTGCCCGTACCGTGAATACGCCCTACGGGCACTGGAGGAACACCAGGCATGGGACGTCCTCTTGGCCTGTCTCGGACAGCTCCGGCTCGCGCCATCGGGTCATGTCGTCGGCATTGACTTGGGTGTCGTCATGAAGGTCGCGGAAGCGCGAGGCTGTGATCCCGTCGTCGTCTCCGAACTGCTGCAAGCGGCCGAGACCGGGCTGGTCGAGGCGATGAACACGCCTGGGAAGGGCGGTTAGCGTTTCAGGTCACGGTAGAAGTTCTCGTGACTGCCGAGAGCGAGCAATTTGATCGCGTCCTCGGCGTTCAGCAGTTCATAGGCGAGGAGGACCAGTTGCATGCTTATCCTGAACTTGTGTACTCGGACGCCGGCGAGATCACCGACTTTGGCCTCCCCGATCATGGGGTCGGCGACAATGGCCCGTACGGCTTCGTCAAGTTCCCGCTTCTGCCGCTTGTGAAGCCGCTTTGCTGCCCGTTTGAAGGTCGGTGTTTGTCGGACGCGAACCATCAGTCAAAGGCATACTCTTCATCCGCCTCTTCTTGCAGGGCGATCAAGATGTCCTTGATTATCGAGAGGGGCAGGTCGGAATTCTCCTCTGCGATTTTTCCCATGCGGGACCAGTACTCGATCTGCTTGGGCAAAGAGCGGTGGTTAATTGCTCCGTAGCGCTTGGCTTCGGATGCGAGTTTCTCTGAAAGCTTTACGTTTACGGCCATGATCGATTATATGGACGCCTCCCGGTGGCAAGGTCGGTTTGATGCTCCGGGACAAGCAGGTTGCAGTTTTATATCCGGCCTATCGGTGCGGGGCGTTATGCCCGCTGGCCCTGATGGGATCTGCCGACCCGCGCCTCATTTCCTTGGTGGACTTTTCGCCCTTCACATCATGCAGGCTTGGCGGATCGCGGTCTGACCTGTTTGCCATCACACTTTGTCGTCCCTTGCGCAACCTTTCAGCGTGCCACCTCCTTTATGGTTCGTGTTACCTCTTGCCGGCCACCCTTACGCGGGCTGGCTGACGAAGTTCGCCTGGTATACCCGGTCATGGGCCAGCAAGGCCCAGATCGTGCGTGCCATCTTGTTGGCGAGTGCCACCACCGCGACGTTCAGCGGTCGCCGTTCGGCTAGGCGCAGCGCCCATTCCGGCGGCGCCTTGCTGTGGGTCAACATCGAGCGGGCGCCGTGAATCAGCAGGGTTCGCAGATACTTGTCCCCGCGCTTGGAGATACCGAGCATGCGCACCCGCCCGCCGGTGCCGACATGCCGGGGCACCAAGCCCAGCCAGGCGGCGAACTCGCGTCCGGACCGGAAGGCAGCGGGATCACCCATCGCGGCCACCGCCGCGGTCGCGCTCAGCACCCCGACGCCGGGGACCTCCGCAATCCGCCGGCTGGCGGCAGTGTCCCGGCGCCACAACTTGAGCCTACGCTCGATCTCGCGATCTCCCGGTCGAGCCGGATCACACGGGCCCACTGCTCGCGCAGGGTCTCCACGACCATCGCCGGAAGCCGTTCCGAGATCCGCCCCAGCGCCGCGGCGATGCTTCTTGCGATGCCGGCCCGGCCTTGCGGCATGACCTCGCCGTACTCGGCCAACAGCCCCCGTAGGCCGTTGATCTGGGCAGTGCGGAACTTCACCAGCTGCTGGCGCATGCGATGCAGCGCGAGGATCGCCTGCTGCTCCTCGCTCTTGATCGCGACCGTCCTGACACCCGGCTGTTGAACCGCCGTCCAGATCGCTCGCGCGTCATGCGTATCGCTCTTGTTGCCGCCCACAAACGGCCTGACCATCTTCGCCGGCAGCAGCCTGACCTCGTGGCCCAGCTCGCGAAGCCGGCGTGCCCAGTGCTGCGAGCCGCCGCACGCCTCCATCGCGACCAGGCATGGCGCGCGATTGGCAAAGTGCTCCAGGAACCTCGCCCGCGTCAGCCGCAAGCTCACGATCTCGCCCGTCTCCATGTCGACCCAGTACAGTTGAAACACCCTTTTCGCCGTGTCCACGCCGACCACCGTTCTGCTAATCTCCATCTCGGACCCTCCGGTTTGCCTGTGAAGAGTTCACTCTTCCACCTGGGCACTTAGATGCCGTCGGCCCGCGAGGGTCCACCTCAACCCTCCGCCTCAACATCAGGATCCGGGAGGCGTCCATTCCATTTCCTTCAGGGTGCCACCACTATAGACCAATAAGGACCAAAACGGAACCCGTTGATGGCCAAGGCCAAGCACACATGGCGTTAATCTGCTCTCCCTATCCTGTGGGTGACGAAACCCATGGAACATAGGCGAACGGGGGGGATGGAATGGACGCCTCCCACCCTGATGTTCTCGGGCTGGAGGGATTAGTTGGACCCTCACGGGCCGACGGCATCGAAGTGCCAAGAGGGAAGAGCAAGCTCTTCGCAGGCAAACCGGAAGGTCCGAGATGAAGGCTGACAGAACCGTGGTCGGAGTGGATACGGCAAAGCGCGTGTTCCAGTTGCACTGGGTCGATATGGAGACGGGCGAGATCGTGGATTTGCGGCTGACCAGGGCGCAGTTCCTGGATCACTTCGCCAACCGCGCGCTCGGCCACGAGCCGCGACTGCTGCCGGCGAAGGCGGTCCATCCCTTCGTGCGCGGCAACAAGAACGATGCGCACGACGCGCAGGCGATCTGGACGGCGGCGCGGCAGCCGGGCATCAGGACGGTTGCGATCAAGAGCGAGGAGCAGCAAGCGATCCTCGCGCTGCACCGCATGCGCCAGCAGCTGGTGAAGTTCCGCACCGCCCAGATCAACGGCCTGCGCGGCCTGCTGAGCGAATACGGCGAGGTCATGCCGCAAGGCCGAGCCGGCATCGCCCGAGCGATCGCCCCGGCCCTGGAGCGGGTCGCCGAGCGGCTTCCGGCGATGGTCGTGGAGACCCTGCGCGAGCAATGGGTGCGGGTCGGCCAGCTCGACCGGGAGATCGGCGACAGCAAGCGTCGGCTCAAGCTGTGGCGCCGCGGCAATGCCGCCAGCCGGCGCATTGCCGAAATCCCCGGCGTCAGAGTGCTGAGCGCGACCGCCGCCGTCGCCGCGATGGGCGATCCCCGTGCATTCAGCTCTGGCCGCGAGTTCGCCGCCTGGCTCGGTCTGGCGCCGCGGCATGAGGGCGCCGGAGGACGGATCCGCATGCTCGGCATCTCCAAGCGCGGGGACAAGTATCTGCGAACCCTGCTGATTCACGGCGCCCGCTCGATGTTGACCCACAGCAAGGCGCCGCCCGCGTGGACGGTACGCCTGGCCGAGCGGCGGCCGCCCAACGTGGTCACGGCCGCGCTGGCCAACAAGACGGCGCGCACGATCCGGGCCTTGCTGGCCCATGACCGGGCGTACCAGGCGAACTTCGTCAGCCGGCCGGCGTAGGCGCGGCTGACCGACGGCAACGAACCGACACAGGAGGTGGCCGCCGAAAGGTTGCGCAAGGGACGACAACGTGTGATGGCAAACAGGTCAGACCGCGATCCGCCAAGCCTGCATGATGTGAAGGGCGACAAGCCCACCGGAGAAATGAGGCGCGGATCGGCAGATCCCATCAGGGCCAGCGGGCATAATGCCCCCCATCGACAGGCCGGATACAAAACTGCAATCTGCCTGACCGTCATACTGAAATCGGTCCTTGCGTTCCGGGAGGCGTCCATACAAACCGTCATGATCACTCCATTCACGACCCATATGTGGGGCCTGCCGGCACCGCTGAGGCCTTGGAGGCGACGGGACGCCGAGCCCGCGACCTCGGCATCGTTCTCGATGAGGATCTGGTGCGGAACGCCGAGAAGGCGCGCGACGAACTCGACACGCTGGGCAAGGTGATCTCGGCCAACCTGACCCGCGCCGTGCTCGATCTGGCGCCGGCCATCGCCGACGCGTCTTCCGAGCTCGCCGATCTCGCGAATAGCGCCGGCGTGGCCTATGAGCAGCTCAAGCTTCTGGCCCAGGGGGATTTCAGCTTCGAGGGCCTGAGCCTGCGGGGCACCAAGGCGATCGTCGAAGATCTACGCGAGGACGTTCGCGCCTTGCGGGCCGAGCGAGACGCCCTGGACGACGGGGTGCTCGACGACCTCCGCCGCCGCTACGTCGAATGGCAGCTCGAGCGCAAGGAACGCGCACTCCAGCAGTGGCAGGTCAAGCTCGCCTGGATGCAGCGGGACCAGGGAGATGGGCGAACGCCGCCGGCGACGAATGCCGGCACGACGTTCGATGCCATCGAGGCCGACATTCGCGCGGTCCAGGAGCGGGCCCGGCGCATCGCCCAGATCGAAAAGGACCTGCAGAAGCAGTTGTTCGACGCCACCCACGAAGGGGCCGATCGCATTCGGGCGGAATACGAACGCCTGGTCGCCGAGATGCAGACCCTGATCGCGCCGGATGCCAGCAATCTGGAGAAGGTCGGTGAGATCATGGCGCAGGCCGCCGCCGTTCGCGATGCGCGGTTCGCCCAACTGGCGGCGCAAGAGCAGGAGGCGGCGCGACGCCGCGCCGAGGCCAATCGCAAGATCGTCGATGGCTTGCGAGCGGAACGCGACGAATTGGCGATGACTGATCGCGCGCGCTTCGTCTCCCAGGCCTTGCGGCGTCTGTCGGCGGACGCGACCGATGAGCAACGTCGCCAGGTCCGCGACCTGGCCGGCGCCCTGTTCGACGAGCAGCAGGCCATCGAAGCTCGCAACAAGGCCGAGCAGGAGGCGATCACGCTCAGGGAGAAGGGAAAGGCTCTCACCGACAGCCTGCGCACGGCGGAAGAAGCCCACAAGGCCGAGCTCGTGGAGCTGAACGAACTCTGGCCTGCCCCCGATTGGTGGTCCACCACTTAAGTTTGAGGTGGCATCATAGTCCGTGATGATGCGATGAACTCGGTAAGGTGCCAGAAACCCGTCGGCAATGCCTTGCGCCAGACTGTATTGGTAGAGCGGGTCACCGAAATAGGCGTAGGTGTCCGCGTTCTCCTGGCGTCGCGGCGTCGCAGTCATCGCGATCTGGGTCGCGGGTTCGAACCACTCCAGAATTTCGCGCCAGACGCTGTCGTCACGCGCGCTGCCCCGGTGGCGCTCGTCCACCAGGATAAGGTCGAAGAACTTCCGGGCATACTCGCGATAGAGGCCGGGCCGGCTCTCGTCTCCGGCCATCGTCTGGTAGGTCGCAAAATACATCTCGCGGCTCTTCACCGCGAGACCGCCCGCGATTCTGTGCCTCGCCTCGCCGAAGGGGAGGAAGTCCTTGGCTATGGGATCGTCGATGAGAACGTTCCTGTCAGCCAGGAACAGAACCTTCGGCCTGCGGCTGTCGCCTCTGGCGTTCCAACGGGCCTGCCAGAGCTTCCAGCATATCTGAAAGGCGATCGCAGTCTTACCTGAGCCGGTGCAGAGGGTCAGCAGCGCCCGCCTGTGTCCTTGCAGGACCGCCTGGGCCGCACGGTTGACAGCGATCTCCTGGTAGTATCGCAGCGGCTTCGCACGGTCCGGGAATGTCGGCGTAAGAAGGCGCTCGGCGGCAAGGTCGTCTGCTGGACCATCGGTGTGCCGAAGACGGGTTCACAGATCATCCGGTGTCGGAAAATCCGCGACCGCGCGTTCGATACCCGTGGTGAGTCGAACTCCACGATGCCGTCGCCGTTGGTGGCGTAGGCGAAGCGCAGACCGAGGATTTCGGCACAGTTCTTGGCCTGCTGAAGCCCTTCCGCGGCATGCCTGTAGTGCGCTTTCGCCTCGACGACGGCGATCGGGAAGTCAGGACGGTATCGGAGAAGGGAGTCCGCCCGCTTCTGTCTACCGTGCTGCGCTTTGCCGCCGACGAACAAGACCCTGCCGTCGGTAAAGGTTCTCTGCTCGCTGATGGCATGCGGCGGCTCGTCCCAGCCCGCCGCCCGAAGCTTGGGCACGACGTACTTCCGGCAGGTATCGGCCTCGTTCATTCGGGTTATCGTCCAGGCACCGTTATCTGTCGCTACTCTTGTGCGCGTCGCCGATGTGGAGGCACCAATCGTTCGTGCGAAACCGTCATGTGTGAATAGCACAGGTTCGCCAAGGATACCGGTGGGGGAATTGACGGAACTGGCACATGAATTCCGTGTTGCGGAGCGACCGAGCGACGGCCATCGGCAATCCAATGAAGCCGGGCCTCGCGGCCCGGAAGCATGCGCGAATGGTGCGCACGGACAACCCTACCAACATAACGCTTCAATGCGGCCTGCTTCCTCCGATTCGCGTCGAAATAGGATTTGTTTTTGTTATCTTGGTTGGGTTCCAGGGGTTGACATACCGCCTTCACTTCCCGTATAGCATCTCCAGCCCCATTCACCAAGAGGTGAGCCACGCCGGAATACCGACCGGTCCAGGATTTCCGATGGTCCCAAGCCGATAAGGAAGCGTTCGATCGGAGCGGCCGGCCTGTCGGAATGATCGAGTGGAGAAAAAAACGATGACAATCGATCTGAATTCCCTGAAACGTGCAGTCTGCGAGGATGCTGCAATTCGCCGCCTCCGGCGCCTTCAGCCGATTGGGGGGCCAGGGGACAAGATTTTCCCGCCGACCTATCCGCCCGCACGCCGCGAGGTGCCGCGCGGGGCGCCGCCACGTCACGTGTTCGAACGGCGGCGCGTTGATCGCGAAGAGATCTGGTGTGTGCTGATCGACAGCGTTCAGAGCCAGGCAAACCGGATGGAAGAAGCGCTACTGGCTGCCGCTGAGGAAGGTGGTAGCGACGCGCCGATACCGCTGCCGTATATCACGGTGGATTTTCGCGGCAAGGGCCTGGAGCCGCTGGAGCGTATCACTTCGCTGGATGCGCCGCATCGTGTCTATGACGCGATCCTTCGCGACAGTTTCCTGCAAAGCACCCCCTTCATGCAGAGCGAAGAGGGCCAACGCCTTGCAGCGGCAAAGCCCGCCGATGCGACGGCGTTGCTGGAACTGTCCCCGGCTGCATTGCTGTTCGGAGCCTGGCACAGCCAGGGAGAAGGCGGCGGCCTGGGGGCCAAATTCTCGCGTGCACTCGTCTCCGAAATCATGGGCATCGACACCCCGGTTGAGGTTGGCCCCACCGATCCGCGTACCGGCGAAGTCGAAGCTCGAACAGCGGGCCGGCGAACGGGGAGCCGGATCGATCCGCTGGGCATCCTTCGGAGTGTGAAAGTATTTAAGGGCGCGTCTGTCTCCGATTGGAACACAGACAAGAACGCGGCGGGAAAAGGCGCCAAGTTGGTTTACCCTTCCGAGATAAACCACAGCAACATAGCACCCAAAGTCGAGCCCCTCGGTGTGACCTGCGATCACGCGGAACATCGGGCTACTATCACTCTGGCCGGACTGAGAAGGCTGCGTTTCGGCGGCGGCGAACGAGACGCCACGGGGCGAGCGCTGATTGCGGCTCTCGGCCTGGTGGCATTGGCCGAGCAGGATGCACGCGGCTACGCCCTACGCTCGCGTTGCGATCTGGTCTGTGATGGGGCCGGGCCGCTTGCACTGGTGCGCGCTGACGGCTCGTCGGAAGAGTTCGAACTCGACCGTACGGCAGTGCGAGCATTGTATCGGGACGCTCATGGGGAAGCCGAGGCGGCGGGCTTCAGGTTTCGGTCGCTGACTCTCCGGCCCCAGGACAAGCTTGTCGAGATCGTCCGCAGCAGCCGTCAACTGGCATTGGGAGGCCAGAGTAGCGAAGACGAGGATGGAGAATGAGCCTCATCTTCGAAATCGAGTTCCTGACCGGCGTCTGCCGCGCGGCGCGAGAACCGGGAGACGACACACCAGACTGGCCTCCACAGCCGGACCGGGTTTTCTCCGCACTGGTATCCGCCTGGGCGGCCCGAGGTGAAAAGTCGGAGGAACGGACCGCGCTGAAATGGCTGGAAGAGCAGCCCGCTCCAGCCATTCACGCGAGCGATCACACCTCCCGGACAACGCCCGACGTATACGTGCCGCCGAACGATCCCAAGGCGTCGAGAGCGGCGGACACGTACATCAAGGTGATGCCTGAGCGGCGTCCGCGCCAACCGCGCCGCTTTCCCGTCGCGCGTCCGGACGATCCGCTGGTGATGCTTGTCTGGCCTGAAGAACCCGAGCCCGTTGTGTTCGATGCGCTGGACGCGATGGCGCGAGATGTCGGCTACGTCGGACATTCAGCGAGTCTGACTCGGTGCCGGTTCCTCTCCGGCAGCACCGTGACGTTCAGGCATCCGGCCGGACTCGCCCGCCGACGCGTCTATCCCGGACGATTGCGCGAACTGGAGGCGGCGCATCGCGCGAACCCTGTCCGCCCGTCGATCCGTCCCGGTGCGCCCATTTTCGCTGAGCGATCCTCGACTTCTGAATTGTCCAGCGAATGGCTGGTGCTGGAGGCGGTCGAGGGCGCGGTTCCCGATATCCGGGCAGCCTCCCTCGTTTGCCGCTTGCTGCGGCAAACCCTGATGAGCGGTTATCGCAAGGCTGGTCGGGGAGACTCCATACCGGAGGAGATTTCGGGTCACACGTCGGAAGGCGCGCCTACCCGGCACCCCCATCTTGCGATCGCGCCGATGGCATTTGCCGGCTTTCCCCATGCCGATGGGCGTGTCTTCGGTTTCGCCCTGATCCCCCCGCGCGGGACGGCCCTCGATAACATCGAGGGATTTCGTGCGGCGTTCGAGAGAGTCGCGCCATATCGTCAGGACACGGAACGGCGCGTTCTGACATTGGAAGGACCGCCCCTGAACGAGCCACTGCGCTTGGCGCCTGCCCCGGACGAAGGTGCACGAAGGCGGTCCCTTTCGTCCGCACCCTATCTGGAGTCGTCGCGTGTCTGGGCCAGCACCACGCCGATCGTGCTGGAACGACATCTCAAGCGAAAAGGTGAAGCTGAGAAACGGGAGCTTGTCGCGAGCGCCTGCGAGCACGCAGGATTGCCGCGGCCCGACACAGATCGAATCCAGGTCGGCAAGCATTCGGCAGTCGATGGGATGCCGCCGGCGCGCCCCTTGGCGGGAGAGCCTCCATGGGCCCAATGGAAGACTCCGAAATCGCTCTCGAGTCGGTCGGTTGTTCATGCCGTGATTGACTTCGAGCAGGAAGTACGCGGCCCCGTCCTCCTTGGCGCCGGCCGGTTCACCGGCCTCGGCCTCTGCCGCGGTCTGGTAGCCTGACCCATGGATCTGCGTCCGGCCGACTTCGACGGTTTCTTTCGCGCCATACATGGTCATCGCCCGTTTCCGTGGCAGCAGGCATTGGTGGAGCGCCTCGCCGAGTGTGACGCATGGCCGGATGTGCTGGACCTGCCGACCGGCGTCGGAAAGACCGCAGCCCTGGACGCGGCGGTCTTCCATTTGGCGTTACGCGCGGATACGCCAAGTAAGGCCGCGTTGCGGATCGCCTTTGTAGTGGATCGGCGTCTCGTGGTGGACGATGCGTTCACACGCGCGCAGAAGATCGCCAAAGCGCTTTGCGACCCGCTGAGCAAAGTTGCCGATGGGCGTGACCTTGTTGGAGAAGTTGCAAGCCGCCTACAAAAGTTGGCGGGCGATGGCGCGCGACCGCTGGTCGCCCGACGGCTTCGCGGCGGTGTGCCGTTAGAGAACGATTGGGCGCGGACGCCAACGCAGCCGACGATTCTCTGCTCCACAGTCGATCAGATCGGCTCGCGGCTTTTGTTTCGCGGATACGGCGTATCTGACCGCATGAAGTCTGTCCATGCCGGCCTGCTCGGTGTCGATAGCCTGATCCTTCTGGACGAGGCACATCTCTCACAACCGTTCCGGCAGACGCTCGACGCCGTGCGGTCGATTGGTGGAGCCAGAGTGCAGAGAGTGCTCCTGTCAGCAACGCCTGGCGAAACGGCGGCACGACACTTCTCACTCCTACCGGAAGATCGGGATCATCCCGAACTGAAGAAGCGGATTGAAGCGCGCAAGCCAGCTTCGCTACGGGTCGTGCGCGGCGCGTCTGTCGCGGACGACTTCGCAACGACCGCTTGCGAAACGATGAAGCGGCTGAAAGAGCAAGACATGTCGCCGCCTGCTGTTGGGATCGTCGTCAACCGCGTGGCCCTAGCGCGAGATGCTTTCGAGAGAATCAGGGAAAGGTCGAGAGAGAACGACGATGGCGGTGCCGACGTCATTCTGATGACCGGGCGCTCGCGAGACGTGGACCGGGATCGGATCGTTGAGGCGCTTGCTCCCTTTCGCACCGGCGCAAGATCTCGCGGGAAAGCGAAACCGCTGTTCGTAGTCGCAACCCAATGCCTGGAAGTCGGCGTCGATCTCGATCTCGACGGTCTCGTAACCCAGGCTGCGCCATTGGAGGCGCTCCGTCAGCGGTTCGGCAGGCTGAATCGGGCCGGACGGCGCGGTTGTGCAAAAGGTGTAATCCTGGCCTGTCCCGAGGATATCGGCAAGAAGGCCGACGATCCGGTGTACGGCGACCGCATCCGCAAGACATGGGAAGCGCTTCAAGCGGTCATCCGGGACGGCACCGTCGTGGATTTCGGCGTCGAGACTCTGCCGAAGCGCCTGGTGGAAGCAGGCATCGATCCGAACGATCTCTCGACGGAACGGCCGGACGCTCCCGTGGTGATGCCGGCCTATCTCGACCTGTGGTCATGGACATCGCCGCGACCGGCAGCGGATCCGGAAGTCGCACTGTTCCTGCACGGAGCGGACCGGACTGCCGCCGGGGTATCCATCGTCTGGCGGGGCGATGTTGAGGAAGACGATCTCGAGGACGTTAAACAACAAGACTCACTTGGCGAACTGATCCGGCTGGTTTCGCCGCGCGCCGCCGAAGCGGTCGAAGTCCCCCTCTGGACCGCCCGGGCTTGGCTGCGCCGGGAAGGAGAGAATCTTGCCAACATATCCGATGCACCCGAACGTGAGGCTTCGGGAGCAATCCGAACGCGACAGGATGGACGCCGCGCCTTCCGCTGGGCCGGAACCGGCGACCCGCGCACTCGTGTGGTCGGGCCGGAGGATTTGCGCGCAGGGGATGTCCTGATTGTACCCGCCAAGTACGGCGGTTGCGACGAGTTCGGTTGGGCGCCGAATTCTGAAGAGATCGTCAAGGATGTGGCTGATGATGCGGCCGAACCCTATTGGGGGCGGCGATGCGCGGTTCGAATTGCGCGAGATACTGTGCGAACGGGCGCCCAATGGGACCGGCTGTCCGCGGTGCTTGCGGACGAGAGTATTGACAGCTCTGATCTGGTGGAACGGCTCATTGAGGCGCTGCCTTCCACCGTGGCGGTGGAAGAAGGCGATGAGGAAGACAATAACCCTCGGCCCCGCCATACGATCCGATCCTTGACGGAGATGCGAGGCGCCAAGGGGCGGATCGACATATATTTTCCTTATGGCGCGGGACGGAAAAACGGCGCGATCCTTGTCGCGGAGCGAGGAATTGACGGTAAGAGCGCGACGGCTTCCGCTCTGCCGGCGACCGAATCCGCTCTGCCGGCGACCGAAGACGACAACGCCTCCCACACGTCCAGCGAACGAGTGCCGCTTGACGACCACAGCCACCATGTCGCTAGCCTCGCCAAGTGCTTTGCCCAGAAGCTCGGCCTCGGTGATGTCGCGGACGATCTACGCCTGGCGGCTTTCCTGCACGACGCTGGCAAGGCCGACCATCGCTTCCAGACCATGCTATCAGGCGGCGATCCGTGGAACCGCCCTGACGGCCCGCCGCTGGCAAAGAGTGGTCGCTCATGGTCGCCGGATGCGTGGACACGCGCTGGACTGCCAAAGGGCTGGCGGCACGAAGCCTTGTCCGTACGCATGGCCCGGACGCATCCCCATTTCGCGGACGCGAGCGATCCCGCGCTCGTCCTCTGGCTGGTCGGGACCCATCACGGTCTGGGCCGGCCGTTCTTCGATTTCCTCGACCCGGAGGCGGAAGGGGACTTGCCGCCATGTCTTGACGTTCCCGCGTGGCAACTGGAGGCGGAAGAGCCGGGTCCGCAGTCCCTGGCCTTCGAATTCCACGGCGCCGATTGGCCAGCGTTGTTCGAGGCCCTCAAGCACAGATACGGGATATGGGGTTTGGCCCATCTGGAAGCGGTGCTGCGTCTCGCCGACCACAGGGCGTCGGAAGCGGAAAGGGAGCGCGCGTCGTGACTGGCCGCACAACACATCGCCTTGACGGGCTGGAACCCGACAATCTGCTGGCCTTTATGGCGTTGTTGGGCCTGCTGCGCGTTCTCGAAGAGACGCGGTCGGACTGGCGTCCGCGAGCCTTCTGGACGTTTGATGAACCGCCCCTCCGGCCCGTTCTTCGGGTGCCGGAAACCGCGGACGAAACCGCCATTGTCGAGGCTGCCTCGGAAGGGCTGCGCAGTTTGTCGGCGTGTCACGATTTCGATGGGCTTCGGGACTTGACGCTATCCCCGCAAGAGGCGGCCTGGAGACTCGGGCAAGCCGCGGCCGAAGCTGATGAAGCTCCCTACACGGCCGATTTGTGGTCGGCTCTCGTCAGCGATGCGGCCCTGTCCTCCGACCGCAAGAAGGCCGAGCCGACGCCGCTTTGCCTCATGTTCGGTCAGGGGCATCAGCGCTTTCTGGCGCGTCTCGCTTCGGTTCCCCGGAAAGTGGCCCCACCGGATCGCGGCACGGGTCGCAGGAAAGTCGAGGTGTCCGAAGGGGATTGCCTTCGCGAAGCCCTGTTCGCGCCGTGGACACGCCCAGACGCAACCCAGTCGTTTCGCTGGGATCCCAACGAAGACGTTCGTTACGCGCTACGCGCGCGGGATCCGACGGACGCCAAAACCAAGGAAACCACGCAACACGGAGCCAACAGGCTCGCCGCCATCGGTATCTCCGTTCTGACCGTTGTTCCGACGCAACGCGCCGGCGAAGTGAAGTTGGCGATTGTCGGTGGCCTCCGGGAGGCCGGTGGCCGATTTGCCGTCGAGTGGCCAATATGGCGAGAGCCCATCAGCCTCGCATGTATCCGTGCGCTGCTTAGTCATCCACATCTGGATCGGTCTGAGACGCGCGCGGCATTTGGTGTCGTCGAGCGTCGCCGGGCGCGGTGCATCTCGTCCGGCAAGTTCATGAACTTCACGAGAGCCAACACGGTGTCCGAACAGGATTAGGTTGGGTGCCTCCCTCCCAATTGGAACTCCATCTTCCCGCGCCGTCGGCAACAGGCGAGCATCCGCTGGTCCCGGCAAGGATGGTGAACGAGTTCGTCTATTGCCCGCGCCTCGCGTATCTCATGTGGGGCCAGGCCGAATGGGCGGAGACCGGCGACACGGTGGACGGGCGGCGGGTGCATACTCGGGTCGACCGTCCCAACAAGCCGTTGCCCGATCCCGAAGCTCTGGAAACCGACGATAACAAGGTTGCCAGCCGCTCCCTGACGCTTTCGTCTGAGAAGCTCGGTGTGATCGCGAAGATCGACATCGCCGAGGCCGAGGACGGCGCGGTTACGCCGGTCGACTACAAACGCGGCAAGCGGCCCCATGTGGCGAAGGGCGCTTACGAGCCGGAGCGTGTCCAGGTCTGCCTTCAGGCGCTGCTGCTCGAAGAGCGCGGCTACAAGGTCGAGGAAGGCGCCATCTGGTATGCCGAAAGCCGCGAACGCGCCCGGGTCGCCCTGGACGACGAGCTCCGCCTCGCCGCGCGGGAGGCGGTGAGCCGGTTGCGCCTGACGGTCGCCCACGGCCGTATTCCGCCGCCCTTGAGGGACAGCCCGAAATGCCCGCGCTGTGCGCTCGTGTCCATTTGCCTGCCGGACGAGATGCGCGCGCTCGGGGGCTCCGACCTTGCGCCCCGCCCCATCGCCATCGGGGCGGACGAGGCCCTGCCGTTGATCGTCCAGTCGCAGAGGGCGCGGGTCTCGAAGGACGGCGAGACCCTCAAGATCGCCGACGAGGAGCAAGGCGATTCCACCGTGCGGCTGAACGACGTGTCCGACGTGGCACTGTTCGGGAACGTTTCGATCACAACGCCCGCGCTTGCCGCGCTTATGGACCGCGAAATCCCAGTCGCCTTCCACAGCCACGGCGGCTGGTTTCGCGGCATCGCTCAGGGAGTCGGCCACCGCAATGTAGAAGTCCGCACGGCGCAGTATCAGCGCAGCTTCGACCCGAGCTACTGCTTGGCCTTCGCCCGCAATCTGGTTGCCGCCAAGATCGTGAACCAGCGGACCATTGTGCGCCGAAATTGGCGCGGTGATCGGGACCAGCGCAGGGCCGTGCTGGACTGGCTCAACGCCGCCCGGAGGTCGACGAAGCGCGCAACTGCGGTGAGCGCGTTGCTCGGACTGGAAGGGGACGCGGCAGCGACATACTTCCGTGCATTTTCCGATCTGCTGGCGCCGCCGGGCGCCAAGGAATCGGCGGAAGCTGGGAATGGATTGGCGCCGTTCCGTTTCGACGCCCGCAACCGGCGTCCTCCGACCGATCCCGTAAATGCCATGCTGTCGCTCGCATACGCCATGCTGACGCGCCACCTGACCGTCGCGCTCGCCACAGTCGGCCTCGATCCCTATCGGGGCTTCTTCCATGCGCCGCGATACGGAAAGCCCGCGCTTGCCCTCGACGTGATGGAGCCGTTTCGGCCGATCATCGCGGACTCGGTGGTCCTGTCGGCGGTCAATACCGGCCAAGTCTCGCCGGGGGACTTCGTGAGCGCTCCGACCGGCACATCTCTGACACCAGCAGGGCGCCGCCGTTTCGTCGGCGCGTTCGAGCGACGGCTCTCTCAGGAAACCACCCACCCGCTGTTCGGCTACCGGCTCAGCGTGCGACGGCTTCTGCTGCTCCAGGCGCGCCTGCTGTGCCGCCATCTGCTGGGCGAACTGCCCGACTATCCGCACTACCTTCCCCGATGACAGGTGGTCACCATGAGCGATGAGCGCACCTACATCGTGACATACGACATCTCAGATACGCGACGCTGGCGGCGTGTTTTCAAGACCATGCACGGATTTGGAGAATGGCTCCAGCTATCGGTGTTCCAGTGCCGCCTGTCGCGTCGGCGCCGCGCCGAGCTTGAAACGAAGATGCGCGAACTCATCAAGGCGGGCGAGGACCACGTTCTGGTGATCGACATCGGTCCAGCGGACAAAACCGATATTGCCGTCATGAGCATCGGCAAGACCTTTTCGGCGATCGAGCGTCAGGCGGTTGTTGTATGATGGTGTACCCGCTTCAAGGGATTGCCAATCCGATGCCTGACGCCGAAATCAGCCGTTGCGAGTTCCGCCGAGTCGGTTCGAGCGGCGAGGCAACGCAGAATTACCGGGAATCGCTCGAAACCGTGCAACATGTTGATTCCTGGGAGATTCGGGGCGCTCGCCAGGACACCCGAGGTACCGAAGAAGTGCCTGCGGCAAGGAAATTCCCGAACCGCTCGAAATCGACTGGAATTTGTCATGGCCGCCAACAGGTTGTATGGTGCCCATATCCGGGGCGCGTGCGCCCCGGCCTCATTGAAGCTTATTGATCGTGGGTCCGCGTGCGCTTTCTTCGACATATCCGGGGCGCGTGCGCCCCGGCCTCATTGAAGCCTTCCTGTTTATGCGCCAGCACTCCCTGCCGGCGGTATATCCGGGGCGCGTGCGCCCCGGCCTCATTGAAGCCCGCCAACGCGGGGCTGATTTATGCGTTCAATGCCTAATATCCGGGGCGCGTGCGCCCCGGCCTCATTGAAGCCGCTTCCACAAGGCGGCAAGCCGCCCCTTCCACCCCCGATATCCGGGGCGCGTGCGCCCCGGCCTCATTGAAGCCCGTACTGTTTGTCCGTGATGGTGACGATATGGACATATATCCGGGGCGCGTGCGCCCCGGCCTCATTGAAGCATCATAACGGAGAAGGCATCTCCGCCCCCGAAGTGGGGACTGTCAGATAGTTTGTGCTTGGGCCGAGTTATCACACATTGACGAATCGTTCGCCGAAGATGATGGCGAACTGTGTTTTCGCCTCGATCCATTCACGCGGCGGTCGTTTCCATGATTGAGCCGCATGGTTGAGCACCAGATATAGCGGCTTTGTCGCCGCGTCGTCATTGGGGAAGCACCCCCTTGTTCTGACGGCGCGGCGGATTTTGGCGTTCAACGATTCGATGGCATTGGTAGCCGGTATGAAGATGTCGGCGCCGCTGTCTCCGTCGTGGTCCTTGGGGCTGTGACGTATGGTGCGACCATCCGGGACAAGAGGCGCCGGGAGCACGAAGGTGCGGGCAGGCCGGTCCACACGATGAGCTGCGAGCTCGTGTTAGCAGCTGGCCGCCTCTGCGGCTCGCCCGGTTGCGCCGAGAGCGCGGATCCGTAGGTGTCGTGTTGCCCGCCGCTCCCGTCACGCAAACGACAGGAGGCGGGGAATGCGACGTGTCATCGGTATCGACCTCCACCGGACCTTCGGGGAGGTGGTGATCTGGGAGACCGGGGCTTTGCAGCACGCCGGTCGGGTCGACATGACCCGCGCAGGGCTGGAGGGCTTTGGCAAGAGCCTGCGGGCGACGGACGAGGTGGTGATCGAGGCGACGGGGAACTGCATGGCAGTCTGGCGTGTGCTGTCGCCCTTCGTGAAGCGGGTGGCGATCGCCAATCCGTTGCAGGTGAAGGCGATCGCGCATGCTCATGTGAAGACCGACAAGGTCGGCGCGGGGACGCTGGCGAGCTTGTACGCGGCGGGGTATCTGCCCGAGATCTGGACGCCCGATGCAGCCACCGAGCGGCTGCGCCGGCTGGTGGCGCGGCGCTACCAGGTGGTGCGCCACAGGACGCGGCTCAAGAACGAGGTGCATTCAATCCTGCATGCCCATCTGATCCCCAAGTGCCCGCACGCGGATCTGTTCAACCGGCCCGGTCGGACGTGGCTGTCGCGCCAGCCCCTTGCCCGACGACGAGCGTGCCGCGATCGAGCGGCACATCCGCGAGCTTGATCGTCTCGCAGAGGACCTCGACCTGCTCGACCGCGAGATTGCGCAGAGCGCGCTGGACGATGTGGCGATCAAGCGGCCGATGACGATCACCGGCGTCAATCTCACCGTCGCGGCGGGGCTCATGGCGGCGATCGGCGACATCAACCGCTTCGAGAACCCCCAGAAGCTGGTGAGCTACTTCGGTCTCAATCCGCGCGTGCGTCAGTCTGGTCTCGGCGCCGCCCATCACGGGCGGATCAGCAAGATCGGGCGCAGCCACGCCAGGGCGATGCTGGTGGAGGCCGCCTGGGCGGCGGCGAAGGCCCCGGGGCCATTGCACGCCTTCTTCGTCCGCATCCGCGCCCGCCGCGGCCACCAGGTCCGCCGCCGTCGCCGTCGCGCGCAAGCTGGCTGTCTTGTGCTGGCATATGCTCACCAAGGAAGAGGACTACCTCTGGGCCCGCCGGCACTTGTGGCCAACAAGCTGCGCGCCATGGAGCTGCAGGCCGCAGCAGAAGGGGAACCGGCGCGGGCCTGCCTACGCCTACAACATCAAGGCCTTGCGCAACCAGGAGATGAACCTCGCCCGCCAGGCCGAGAAGAGCTATCAGCGCTTCGTCGGCGCATGGCGCCCGCGGCGGCCAAAGGAAGGGGCGCGCGGACGCCTCAAGCCGGCAAGGCCTGGGTGAGGCAGCCCGGCGGCGCTTTCAGCCGCGGCGTCGCCCTTCGCCACGAGGTCGCCCGCGCAACTGCGATCCTGACACGGCGCTGGAGAAAACGCTTGTCCATCTCATCCGTCGTATAGATCATTCAACGCACTGCTTCGGGGAAGGCGAAGAAGGGAATGATGTGCTTCCAGTTGCGCCGCCAGCTCCTCGCGATGGCGGGATGTTTTTCTCCCCACGGTCCGGCTTCGAAGAATGACGGATCGGATGCACGATGCAGGTCTGCACGACGGTTTCCGGGAAGACGGCGTTGATCGCTTCGGGGAAGCCCTTGAGGCCATCGACGACGGCGATCAGGATATCCTGGATACCCCGGTTCTTCAGTTCGTTCATCACCCGGAGCCAGAACCTGGCGCCTTCCGTCTGTTCGATCCACAGTCCGAGAATCTCACGGGCGCCGTCCGGCAGGACCGCTAGGGCGATGTAGACGGCCTTGTTGCGAACGAAGCCTTCGTCACGGATTTTCACCCGGATGGCGTCGAAGAAGACGATGGCGTCGCACGCTTCCAACGCCCGGTTCCGCCATGCGCCAACTTCCTCGAGAACGCCGTCCGTGACCGTCGAGATCAGATCGGGCGAGACGTCGATGCCGTAGTATCCGTGTCGGTCAAGTGGCATTTGGGCTCCATTTCCTGTTGTCGCGAATGAGCGCGTTGGTCAGCACGATCAGCTTTCGCATGATGGCGGCGATGGCGACCTTCGAGGGCTTTCCTACTTCCTTGAGGGCCAAGTATTTGCGCCGCAGGTCCGGGTTGATGCGCAGCGCGACGAGCGCCGGCATGTAGAGACCGCATCTGAGCGAGGCGCGTCCGCCCTGGATGCGGGAGCGCCCTTTCCGGCCGCCGGATTCGCGCGTGATTGGCGCCAAACCCGCCAGGCTTGCCGCCTGCTTGCCGTCCAGTTCGCCGAGCTCAGGCATCTCGACGATGATTGCCATTGCCGTGACCGGGCCGATGCCGGGAATACTGGCGAGGATTTCCCGCCGACGCGCGAGCGTTTCGTCGGCGGCGACGATCGCTGCCATGGCCTTTTCGATCTCACCCATCTGTTTCTCTATCTGCCCGAGTCGAGCTTCCAGCTGGCGACGGATGATGGCGTTCTGCGCCACCTGCTCGCGGTTGCGCGCGGCGGTCCTGTCCTTGATCAGCGCCTGTCGCGCCATGCTCAACTCTCTGAGATCGTGATGAATTTCCGAACGCCCAGGACGCGCCTGCAGGTCCAGAACCGCGGCCATCCGCGCCAGGAGCATCGCGTCAATCCGGTCGGTCTTGGCCAGTTCGCCGGTCGCTTCGGCAAAGCGGCGGGCATAGCGCGGGTTCACCTTGACGATGGCGGTCCCGGCCTGGGTCAGAGATTGCTCCAGAAGGCGGTGATACGGGCCGGTGGGCTCAAACACGATCCGCATGGGCGTCTTGCCGATCCAACGGATCAGCGCGGCACAGCCGGCCTTGTCGTTCGGGAACTGTCGAAATTCACCTGTCGTCAGCCGCAAGGCGTCCAGAATGAGTTTCGAGATATCGATGCCGATGGTATCCTGCATTGTCTTTATCCACTTCCTCGTCTTGTCATCCGGGCCGTGAACCCGGGTATCCGTTCAGGACAGAAGATGAAGACGGGGGCGATCCCACTACGGCACGGCGCCAGAGGCGGCCCAGCTTCTCTCGATCCAACCCCCGCCACTGCTCGCCATAAATATGGCGTGGCGGGCAGTGGCTCCCTGTTGCCTCGGGAGCCGACAGAAGTCATAAGACAAGAGCTTCTCGCCGGTCTGCCGGACCAGCTCCCGCTCCGGCCAGGTCAGGCGATCGTCCTCGACCGACACGGCAAGCACCCCTTGTTCGCGCCAGCCGTCCCGCTTGACGTCATCGACCGCCCGCCGCTCGCCGCCATACCCCTTCGGATGCCATCTCATCGCTGCACCTCCCTGAGACACGCGGCGTAGCCGGCGACATCGACGATGCTGTCCAGATGTTTCGGGTCGTGGACAAGGCGTGCCATCTTGAGATCGATCAGGCAGGGCGCCACCTGGGCCGCCGTGACCTTGGCGCCCAGCACCAGGGACCAGCGCTTGGCGACGTGATCGAACAGGGCCGTGGCCTCGCCGTACTGCCGCCGCCTGTTCTCGACCACGCCGGCGGCGTGCTTGAGCATCATTTCCGAGTTCATTGCCGTTCTCCGTGCTTACGCGGCCCCACCGGGGCCACGGTCACTCCGAACCCCGTTGCCAGGTGCCGCTGGCCGTAAAGCGCGATCAGCGCCGCCTCGGCACGCCCGTTGTCTTTCACCCGCGTCCACAGCCCGGCATGGCCGGGCATCAAGGCGGAAGCCCGCGCCCGGCTGCCGTCCTTGCCGGCGCGCACGCCGAGGCCGGAACGCCATTTGCGCGGCGCCACGTAATCGGTCGGAATGAACCCGGCGGACAGCACGCCCTCGACGATGCCGAGCGACCTTCCGAACTGGAACATGCTGGTCACGCCCTGTCCGGGCATGGCGCCGACCTGCTCGACGAAGGCATGGGCGACGGGACCGTGGGCGTCGACGAGGCGCGCCAATTCGTAGTGGTCGATCTCGCGCTTGGCCTTTCCGCCCCTCTGCAACCGGTGCACGGGCATGTCGAAGATTTCGAGAGCGCCGTCGGCATGGAGGAACGCCAGCGCGCCGCCCAGTCCCGGATCGATGCCGAGGATTTTTTGTTGTTCATGGTTCATGTCGCTGGCCTCCTTCCGCCAGGGTGACGGGGCTCACCCATCGCCTTGCGCCGGTTCGTTCGGGTAGAGATTGATGACCTCGGCGTCGGGAAAGACGCTCTTCGCGGCCTTGAGCAGCTCCATGCCGCCGACCAGCGCCGCCACCTCGTCGGGCGTGATCCAGATGACCTTGTCGCCGTGCAACTCCCGCACCCGAGCGATGGCGTGCTTCTGCTCGCCGATGGCGACCCTGGTTCCGGTCGCGCCGTGAAAGCCGAGCAGACAGGCGTCGTCCTCGGCCCCCGCCGCCTCCATGGCCCGGGTGATCGCCGCCCAGCCCCGGCACATGGCGGCGGCCTGCTCCTCGACCTCTGGGTCGCTGCCGGTGATGAGGGCCTCGTGATAGAGGGCCTGCTGCTCGCTGAAGAGCCGGTGCAGGTCGGGGTCTACGCGCTTGAGGGCGGCCAGCGTCCAGCGGCTCTCGAAAGCCTCTGCGGCCCCGGCGACCTGGGCCATGACGCGAGGGATCAGCGGCTCGCCGACCCTGCGCGCGACCCTGCCGGGCGACGCCGCGCTCACCACGACCCCACCACCAAAATGCGGCACTTCTCGCGCGCGCGTATTTCCTTCCCCTTACTTTTCATCTTTTAGCTCCTTTTTTGATGTCCTGGACTAACTGGAAAAGAAGTGACGCAACCTGACCTGATGCCCTGAAACTCCTTGGTTTCCGCCGGTTTGAACGTGCGTCACTTTGTCGATTTGGTCATTAACGAGCCCATCAGAACCTCGGCTCCTTGCCTTGGCGCCGGACCGCTGTCGGGTCCTGAAAGGACTTGTTGATGAAGTTGTCGGCCTCGCCGGAGCCCGTCTGCTTGCCGTAGTTGTTGTCGGCATAGTCGTGGATGTGGCCGATGCCTTCGTCGGTCAGCTTCACGCCGGTGACGTAACGGCGGCTGCCGATGCGGTGATCACCAGTCCCCGGCATGGCGCGGCGGATGGCCGGAAACACGGTGCGCCCACCGAAGGGCTTGGCGTCCTGCCCGAACTCCGAGATCATCCAGCCGTTGAGCGAGGCCAGCAGGTCGCGGCGATCAACCATCATGCCGTCCGACGGCACGACCGCCGTCGCCAGCCAGGCGCCGATGGGGTTGTTGTCGTGCTCGAACATGCCGACGGCGTCGCGCATCACCTTGGGCGGATCGAAGTACCGTCGCTCGGACAGCCCGGCGTAACCCTCCAGCGCCCAGTTGAGGACACCGCCGAGTTCGGCCTCGATCACCCGTTCGGAGATCGATTTTTCCTCGGCCGCCGTCTCGTCGTGCTCGACGGTCATGGGCAGCACGATGGAGCGGTTGTAGACCGCGTGGGACTGGTCCTTGACCCGGGGCAGATGGTTGGCGGTGAGGCAGACCGCGATATCGAGGCTGCCCTCCCAGTTGTCCTTGTTCTTGCGCGGAATGCTGACCGGCTCGCCCGTGACGATGACCTTGTAGCGCTCGGCGTCGAGGAACTCGCCGCTCGAGACCGCGTCGTCGGCGATCCAGGCCGAGGCGCGGATCAGCGGCTGCATCCCAAAATGCTCCTCCAGATCCCGGGCCCGCATGCCCGTGGCGCGCCCGCCGATCAGGGCGCGGAGCACCTGCGCCAGCTGGGTCTTGCCGGTCCTAGACGGGCCATAAACGATCAGCCCCTTGGTCATCTCGCGGCTTTTACCGCGCACCAGGGCCGAGCCGAACCACTCGGCAAGCGTTCCGGTGACGGCCCGACGCTCGTCCTTCTCGATGTTGCCGAAGGCGGTTTCCAGAAAGGCGATCCAGATCGGACAGGTCGCCGCCGCATCGATGTCCGCCTCGACCCGGCAGGTGGCGTAATCCTTCTCCGCGTGGCCCCGGATCTGCCGGGTCCGGGGATCGATGACGCTGTTGCGGCAGACGATGACCCCGGCGGCGTCCCATTCGATCCCTTCGCGGAGAAGACCCGGATGCTCCATCACATAGCGCCAGGCGGCATTCAGCAGTTGCGGCGAGGTCTTCTGGCCCATTGCCCGGACCACGCCCTGGATAGTGACCCGCATGATGTGGTCGAGCTCGTCATCGAACGGCCGCCAGAAACCGTCGGCATAGGTCCAGGCCTGGCCTAAGGTCAGCATCAGTCGGCCGCGATGATCAACCCAATGGGCGATGGCGGCTTCGCCGACCTGGGCGATCAAGTGTTCCTTCGCGGCCTTGGCTTTCTTGGCGGGCTCCGGTTTGGCGGCGCCGGCGGCGGCCTTCTCGGTGGCGCGTTTCTCACGGGCCTTGGCCAGGCTGACGACGCGCTCTTGGGCCTTGTCTCCGAACTTCTCCCGCGCCGAGGCGATCATGCGGCGGATGGCGCCCTCTTCGCGCTTCCAGTTCCAGGTTGCGCCATGGCGCCCGGCGGCGGCGCGGGTGGCGTCGAGCAGCAGGGCGACAATCTCGTCCTCGTCGACATCCTGTGAGGCCAGCGAAGCGGAAACCCGCAGCTGTGTCTGGTGAATGCTGGTTTCGCTTTCGCCCAGGTAGGTCATGGCGGCCAATGCTTGCTCGACGTCGAGCGGCGGCTTGAAGCCCAGGCGCTTGGCGGCGGCGAGGTAGGGATTGTCGTCTTGCGCCTCCGGCGCGGCGTCATTCGGTGCCGGCCGCTCGACCACGGGCCGTTGCCAATCGAGCCATTCGACCAGGTCGTCGAACTCGTGGCGCACCCAGGAAGCGTCGAGAACCCTGCACTCGGCAGGCGCGCCGGCGTTGCTCGCGACGACGTCGGGCTTGGTGTTCAGGGTGCCGGGCAGGCGCATCACCCGGGCCAGGTCGCAGACGTTGAGATCGCCGGCGCAGATCCCGGCCAGCTGTTTCAAGGTGCTGGTGATCGCCTCCTCGGTGGTTTCGGCATCCGGCGCATCAGCGCTCACGTCGATCGCCTCTATGAGCAGCCAGTAGGCGTGCAGGCCGCCACCACTGTCGACGATCACGGATGGGGGAAACGGCAGCGGGCGGAGTTCCGAGACGACCGTGTCCTTGTCCAGGCCCATTTTGCCGGTGTCGATGTCGGCCCAGAGCGCAGGACATTCCGCCAGATCGATCCGCCGCCCGGTGTGGGAGCCGGTGACGCGGGTGCAAACGCCGAAGAACATGCCGCGCCCTTGGTCGTCCCACCTGGCGCAGTGCGCCGTGATCACCTCCATGTCGCGGGTGAACAGGGGCCGCGCCGGGCCATCACCGCTGCGGTTGGTGAACGAACGTTACTCGACGGCGTGCTCGGTGGTCGCGCCGAAGAACTCGGCAAGAAAATCGGCGGACTCCTGATACGATCGCTCACGCATTATGGTGTTCTGACTGGCCTGCTGTTGCGGGTTGGTGTGGAGTTGGACGGAGGCGTTGCAGCGCCCCCGCCCAACGTGTCGGGTCCGGGACCCCGAGGGTCTAGAACCTGGTACGACGGCCGGCGCCGGGACGGTTCGCGCTGTCGGCGGCGCCGGTCGTTCCCTCGGGTTCGGAAGCCGGTGCTTCCCCGGTCTGGTCCCCGGCCTCCCCGCTCAGCAGGTCCACCTCGTCCACCCAATCGACCAGTTCGAAGACCGGCACGTCGACGCGGCCATAGGCCTTGTTGGGGTGGGCATAGTCGGAGGCCTGCAGCTCGACCACCGGCAGCTTGCTGAGCTTCTGCCGGTAGACCGTGCCGTAGGTCTTGGCGAAGGCACCGATGGCCCCGATGCCGCCACGGGTGCTGGTGGCGAACAGGAACTCGTCGCCGGTCTCCGGCCCCTTCAGCGGCAGGTGGTTGGTGAGCTGCCAGGGGTCCTTGGGATCGCCGCGGTCATCGGTCTCCCACTGGCTCCGGTCGTCGTCGCCAAGTTCGCTCCGCCGCGGCGGCGCCGCGCCGTCGCTGATCAGCACCATGACCTCGTCGGTGGGGCGGCCGTCCCACCACCGGACCCAGCCGACCTTGGCTCCCGCCATGTTGGCGATCAGCCGAGTGCCGACCGGAATCTCGATGTCGTCCTGGCTATAAAAGAACCGGCCCTTGCGGAACTTGATGATGTTGCGGGCGCCGCCGGTGGCCTGCTCGCCGTAGGCGGCATAGGGGTTGTAGTCGTCCGGGTTGGCGACGGCGCCGCCGGTGGTCTGGGCCTCTGGTAAGTTGTTGTGGGGTACGTTTGACATTTTTAATTTTCCTTATGTCAGGTTGCGGTTACTTGACCTTGATGGTCAGACGTTCGCCGGGATCTCCCGGCGTCTCGAACGGCGAGAGATCAATGCCGGCCGCCTCGACGGCTTTCCTGTCCAGGGACAGGCGCCCCTTGACCGGGAAGTAGGCCACCGACCAGTTGTCGCCTTCGACCTTGCGGGTACGGTGTTCCCGCAAGAATTCCTT
>Ga0209259_1000049_pt1 | contig 27876 bp, 27 predicted proteins | sample WorMetGr2BELIZE1_FD_187417 | JGI IMG/M metagenome (GOLD analysis project Ga0209259, IMG submission 187417) | Marine gutless worms symbiont microbial communities from Max Planck institute for Marine Microbiology, Germany - Inanidrilus... ...
ACGCACATCACGTCTTTCGACAGAGATGCACAGACTTAAACGGCCCAAACCACACAACACAAACCACGCACAGCAAAAACCGCCGCCCACGCATCCCTTCCAAAACAAACAATGTCAAAGAGCAAGCGAACGCAGAAGCCAAACCCCCGGACCCCTTGGGACCCGCTCCGCCGATCTCTCAGCATATGGATTTGGCGAACGGCAGAGCCGTGCGCCCGCGACCACTCAATATAGCAACGCCGATGTCCGGCGGCAATAGCCTCGACGCTCGCGAAACCCAACGATGCGCCGGCCAAAGTTCTCTTCCGCGCCGCTGCGTTCTATAGTGCAGCCAACAACCGCGGAACGGGAGGGCGACGTGCGCGACGTGGTGATCATCGACGGGGTCCGGACCCCAATCGGCCGCTACGGCGGCGGCCTCTCATCGGTCCGGCCCGACGACCTGCTGGCCCACACCTACAAGGCACTGGTCGACCGCACCGGCATCGACCCGGAGCTCATCGATGAGGCCTATGCCGGCTGTGGCAATCAGGCGGGTGAGGACAACCGCGACGTGGCGCGGATGGCGACCCTGCTCGCCGGTTTCCCCACTTCGGTTCCCGGCGTCACCGTCAACCGCAACTGTGCGTCCGCGCTGTCGGCGGTCAACGATGCGGCCCGGATGATCGTTTCGGGCGAGGCTGACGTCTGCATCGGCTCCGGCGTCGAGTGTATGAGCCGGGCGCCCTGGGCGATGCCGAAGCCCGAACGGGTGCCGACCCACGGCCATCCGAAGATGTTCGACACCACCGTCGGCTGGCGGTTCGAGAATCCCCGCATGGACGCGATGTACCCGATCGTCAGCCTCGGCCAGACGGCGGAGAATGTCGCCGACGAAATGCAGATCAGCCGCGCCGACCAGGACACCTTCGCCCTCGAAAGCCAGCGCCGCGCCGTCGCCGCCATCGAGGCCGGGCGCTTTGCCGATGAGATCGCGCCGGTGCCGGTGCCCAAACGCCGTGGCGACCCGGTTCTCGTCGAGATCGACGAGCACCCCCGCTACGAGAAGATCGACGGCCGCTACGAGCTGGCGGCGTCCCTGGACGGGCTCGCCAAGCTGCCGCCGGCGTTCCGCAAGGACGGCACCGTCACCGCCGGCAACTCCAGCGGCATCAACGACGGCGCCGCGGCGCTCCTGCTGATGAGCCGCGACAAGGCCGACGAGCTGGGCCTCAAGCCGATGGCCCGGTGGGTCGGCTCGGCCTCGGCCGGGGTCGATCCCGGGGTCATGGGCTACGGGCCGGTGCCGGCGACCGAGAAGCTGCTGAAGCGCCTCGGCCTCACCCTCGACGACATCGGCCTCGTGGAGCTCAACGAGGCCTTCGCCGCCCAGGCCTTGGGGTGCATGCGCCGCCTCGGCCTCGACCACGCCAAGACCAACGTCAACGGCGGCGCCATCGCGCTGGGCCACCCCACCGGGTGCTCGGGTTCCCGCATCCTCGTCACCCTGCTGCACGAGATGAAGCGCCGCGCGCCTGACGAGCCCAAGCCCTACTACGGCCTCGCCACGCTCTGTGTCGGCGTCGGCATGGGCGTCTCGACCGTCGTCGAATACATCGGCGGCTGACACCACAAGAGCACGGGAGGAAACGATGGAACGGCCGCTGACCGGCATCCGGGTGATCGGCATGGAGCAATACATGGCGGCGCCCTACTGCACGATGCTGCTCGCCGATGCCGGCGCCGAGGTGATCAAGGTCGAGCGCACCGGGCGCGGCGACGCGCGGCGCTCCATGCCGCCCTTCGTCGAGCGGGACGGAGCGCGCAAGGCCGGCGGCTTCATGTCCTACAACCGCAACAAGAGGAGCTTCGCCCTCGACATCCAGAAGCCCGAGGGCCAGGAGATCTACCGGGGCTTGGTCGCCGCCGCCGACGTGGTCGTCGAGAACGCCCGGCCCGGCGCCATGGACAAACTGGGCCTCGGCCCCGAGGCCCTGCGGGCGGCCAATCCGCGGCTGGTCTACGCGGCGATTTCCGGGTTCGGGCGCCTGCCCGGCCACGCCGGGCCTTACGGCAACCGACCCGCCTTCGACATCGTCGCCGAGGCGATGAGCGGCATCATGAACGCCGTCGGCTTCAAGGACAAACCGCCGTCGTGGACCATCTACGGCATGGCCGACATCTATTCCGGCATGTGCACCGCCTGGGGGGTGATGCTGGCGCTCTATGCCCGCGAGCGCACCGGCGAGGGACAGATGGTCGATTCGGCGCTGTTCGACAACATGCTGGCGCTGAACGAGCGCATGGTGACGCTCTATTCGGTGGCCGGGCGCCCGACCAACCGGGGCGAGCCGACCCTGCCGTACCCGCGCGGCGCCTTCCTCTGCCGCGACGGCTGGGTGGCGATCAACATCCCCGACGGTCTGACCTGGACCAAGACCTGCGGGGTCATGGGTCGCGACGACCTGGTCGATGTCGGCCGCGCCGGCCCCGGCGGAACGCCGGCGATGGACGCCAACGAGCTGGCCGAGATCGTCGCCGCGTGGTTGGTCGACATGGGCCGCGACGAGGCCGTCGACACCCTCAACGCCGCCGGCGTGGCGACCGGGCCCGTCTACGGTGCCGAGGACGTGTTCGCCGATCCGCAGGTCGCGGCGCGCGGCATGCTCATGCCCATCGACGACCCCGAGGTCGGCACCTACCGCTTCTGCCGCACCCCGCCGCACCTGTCCTCGGCGCCCGAGCTGCCGGCAGAGCCGGCGCCCAATCTGGGCCAGCACACGGCGCCGATCCTCCGTGAGTTGCTGGGCTACGACGACGCGCGGATTGCGGAGTTGGCGGAGGCGGGCGTCATTCAGGTGGGGTGAAGAAACGTTTTGCCGCCCCGCCAATGAACCGGCCCTGCAGCCGCTTCAGGCGAAGGCGGCGACGCTCAGACGCCGCGCGGGCTTGATCCCTACCCGTTCTCCATGATGGTCGGCTCGCAGTACTGGCGGCGGCGCTTGAGCTTGCGGCAGAGGTCGACGGCGGCGCCCTTGTTGGCGACCGGGCCGGCCTTGAGCCGGTAATAGGTGCCCTTGCGGGCGCCGAGGTTGACCGGCGTCGCCTGGGAGTCGAGGCCGCCGAGCAGCGCGCCGTGCGCCCGCTTGAGCTGCGATCAGCCGCGCTCGGCCTGCTTGCGCGAGCGGTAGGAGGCAAGGTGCACCGCCGGCTGCGGCCCGGACGGCGCGGCCATCTCCTTCTCCATCTTCATCGGTTCGGCCGGCTTGGTCATCGCCGGACGCACCGGCGGCTCGGGCTGCAGGCCGCGTTCAACGGCGGCGCGCTCCTTGGCGTATTCGTCCGAGGTAATGAAGTTGCCGTCCCGAAGGTGCTCAAGCCGGCGCACCGAATCAGCGGCTTCCATCAGACCCTCGGGCGGCGGCGCCGGGTTGGCCACCACAACCGGCGCCGCCGGCATCAGCGCGTCCAGGATCATCGAGCGCTCGGCGGCGTGCTGGGTGACGGTCATCGCGCGGAGCTGCAGAGCGCGGTTGATGGCGCGGATGCGGCCAACGATCTGCTCGGTGGTGGGCACCGGCCGATCGAGCCCCGCGGCCGGCGGCGGAGCGGTCAGCGGCAAGAGCGCGCCGACGTTGGCCTGACGGCGGACGGCGTATTCCTCGGGCGTGATCAGTTCCTGGTCGCGCAGCGTCCGCATGGTGATGAACCGCGAAACGATGTGGGAATCCCCGTCGGCGAAACGGGTGATCATCGGACCCGAGACGACGGCCTGTTCCGGGGCCTGTCCGGTCGGTGCCGCCGCCATTGATGCGCCCGCTTCGGTCCCGGTCATCGGCGCGCCCATGGCGCCGCCGCTCCGGGCCTCGGCGTCCTTCATCGTCACCATCGATCCAGCGACCTTGTTGCCCGCGGCGTCTATCTGGCCGCCCGCGGCGCCCCGCTGCATGCCCTCGACGACGACACCGCTCTGCATCAAGGCGACGTTGACACTGGCGATCTCGGCGATGGGCTTGGTGGCGATGTTGTTCCAGATGACGAACTGCTCGGTGTTCGGCGGGCGGATGGCCAGCACGGCCTCGTACATCTCGCGCGCCTTCACCTCCTGGCCGGTGTTCTGGTAGAGGACGCCGGGCAACGGGTTGTCGTAGTAGGGTGCGACCTCGATGAAGCCCATGGACCCGTAAAGGGCCGTCGCCGCGTCGAGATGAGGCAGCGTATCCAGGCGCATGCGGGCATGGCCGGCGGCGCGTCCCGCGTCGACGATGGCCTCGGCCAGCCGCCGGCCGAGGCCGGTGCCGCGCCAGGGCGGGCGCACGAAGAGGCGTTTCATCTCGCAGACGCCCGGCTCCAGCGGCCACATGCCGACGCCGCCGGCAACGGCGCCGTCGAGCGCGCGGGCGAGCAGCAGCCGCCCCGCCGGCGGCGCGTACTTGCCGGGCAGGCTGTCGATCTCGTCCGCGAACCCCTGGAAGCAGAGGTCGACGCCCAGCCACTGCTGGTACTCCACGAACAATGCGCGGATCTCCGCCATGTCGGCGGCGGACTCCGCGTCGGAGATGGCGATGTCTTCCGTCATGGTCCCCTTATACCGCGTTCCGTCCGCTGTCCTCGATGATGCTGCCGTCGACGATGTGGATCTGGCGCTGCGCGTGCTCGGCGAACTCGGGGGCATGGGTGACGGCGATGACGGTGCGACCCTCGTCGGCGGCGAGGCGGCCGAGAACGTCGAAGACGGTGGCGGCGTTGGCGGTGTCCAGGTTTCCGGTCGGCTCGTCGGCCAGAACGATGGCCGGGTCGTTGGCGAGGGCGCGGGCAATGGCCGCCCTTTGGCGCTCGCCGCCGGAGATCTGGTCGGGGCGGCGCTGCGCCCGTTCGGCGATGCCGAGGCGGTCGAGGATGGCCTCGGCGCGCTCGCGCATCTCGGCCGCGCCGAGACGACCCAACCGGCGCATGGGCACCAGCACGTTTTCGAGGACCGAGAACTCGGGCAGCAGGAAATGGAACTGGAAGACGAAGCCGATGCGCGCCAACCGCAACGCCGACGCCTCGTCGCGATCGAGATCGGCGGTGTCCTCACCGTCGATCCTCAGGGTTCCCTCGTCCGGCCGGTCGAGCAGACCCAGCAGATAGAGCAGTGACGATTTCCCCGAACCCGATGGGCCGGTGACGGCTGCGAACGTTCCGGACGCGATGGCAAGATCGATGTCGCGGACCAACGTCACCGGCACTGTCCCCGGGAGGACACGCGTCACGCCGCGTGCTTCGATGGCGGGCGCCCCGGATGCGGTCGAAAAGGTCATGCCGCCCCCCGGATGATGTCCACCGGGTTCAGCTTGGCCGCCTTGCGCGCCGGCAGGTAGCCGGCGACCGACGAGGCGACCAGCGCAAAGGCGGCGGCGATGACGTAATCGATCACCGCGTAGCGGACCGGCAGCGTGGTCGCGTCGGTGAACTCTTTCATGTCGATCTCGAGGCCGTCGAGGTAGGCGCTGAGCCCGTAGCCCATCGCCCAACCGAGGGCGACGCCGACAACGCCAATGACCAGGCCTTCGAGCAGAAAAATGGTTTTGACGTCGCCCTCGGTGAAGCCCAGGGACTTCATGATGGCAATGTCGCGGACCTTCTCGTAGGTGATGGTCGAGACGACGTTGTAGATGCCGAAGCCGGCGACCAGCAGGATGGCGCTGACCACCGACAGCATGATCTTGCGCCGGACCACCAGGGTCTCCATCAGACCCTCGTTGACCTCGTCCCAGGATTCCGAGCGGTAGCCGTAGCGGGCCTCCAGCCGGCGGGCGAAAGCGCGGGCGCCGTCGACATCGTCAAGGCGGACGCGAATCTCGTTGATGACGTTGGCCTTGTCCTGCAGCACCTGGGCCTTCTTGAGCAGCGCGTAGGTCGTCTGGTTGTCGAGCGAGATGACGCCGGAGCGGAACATGCCGACGATCTTCATGCGGAGCGTGACCCCGGCCGGCGAGGTGACGGTAAGCGTCGATCCCATGCGGGCGCCCAGCTTCTCGGCCAGCCCGGTGCCGACGATGAGGCCGTTGGCCGAGGTGAACAGCGACTCCAGCGAGCCCGCGACCATGTCTTCCTCGATCTGCGAGACGCGGCGCTCCCGTGCCGGTTCGATGCCGAGCACGGAGGCGGAGATGTCCTTGCCGGCGTAGCGGACCACAGCGTTGCCGTTCAGGGTCGGCGCCGCGTCGATCCCCGGAAGCCCGTCGATAGCGGCCATGCGGGCGCGGGCCCGACGAATGCCGCGCAACTCCTGTTTGGGCTTGGTGCCTTCGAGGGCGACGGCACCTCCGGCGTAGGCCCGCTCGGCTGGCTGGCGCGGCGGCACCCGGAATTCGTCGCGGACGGTGACGTGGGGCGTTGCATCGACGACGCGCTCGATGAAATCGGCGTCGGGGCCGGCCATCAGCGCCGAGATGGCGATGAAGAAGCCGGTGCCCATGGCCACGCCGATGACAGAGATCAGTGTCTGGCGGCGGCGGCCGCGGATGTGGATCCAAGCGATGTCGAGCAACAGACCCATGGCAATGAACCTAGTCTTCGGCGGCGAGGCGTACCCGTCCGCCGTCCTTCAAACCCTCGGGCGGCGCGACGACGACGGTGTCGGAAAGCGCGAGGCCGGAGGTGACCTCGATCCTCTGGCTGCCGACGACACCGGTCTCGACGGCACGCCGTCGCACGCGGCCGTCGGCGAACACCCAGACGGCGCCGTCCATCACCGCGTCGGCAGGGACCAAAAGTGTTTCGGGTACCTCGCGGATAACGACGTTGATCTCGGTGGTCATGCCAATCATCAGCGGCGTGTCGTCGGAGAGGGCGACGCGGACGCGGTAGTTCTTGTTGATCGGGTCGCCCTTGGGCGTGATGTGGTGGACGGTGCCGGCGAGCACGTCGCCCGGAAAGGCGTCGGCCTTGATCAGCGCCCGCTGGCCGATGCGGACCTGGGGGATGTCCTCCTCGTCCACCTCGGCCTCGACCTCCATCGGCCTCGGCCGGCCGACCCAGAACAGCACGTCGCCGGGCTCGGCGATCTCGCCGACCTCGCCGTCGCGGCGCAGCACCACGCCGTCGATGGGGGCGCACAGCTCGAAATCGGCGAGCCTCTCGCGTTCGACAGCGACCGCCGCACGCACTTCGTCGTAATTGGAGGCGACCCGTTCGTAGGCCTGGGCGCTGACGTTGCGGCTCTCCAGCAGCCGCCGGTAGCGTTCCACGTCCTTGGCGAGGAACTTGGCGCGGGCTTCGAGTTCGGCAAGCCGGGCCCGCTGCTCGGCATCGTCGAGACGGGCCAGCACCTCGTCACGGGCCTTCTCCTCGCCCTCGCAGGCGCAAAGATCAACGATCCGCCCGCGGATCATCGGCGTTACCTTGGCCCAGGTGACCGGTTCGACGACGCCCGTCGCATAAACGGCCTCGACGGCGGGGCCCATGGACGGGGACCCGATGCGGACCTCCGGGATGGACAGGTACCACGACCCCGCAGCGCCGGCGGCAACGGCTCCGGCGATGACGACAATGGCGACGGCCCTACCCGCGCGCACTGTCTTTGCCCTCCAATCGATACATGGCCACGGTCATTCGTCGAAGTGCACGTTGACCCGCCGGTTTTGGCGGCCCTTCTTCTCGATTTTGCCGAGCCGCATCGGCCCGATCTCGCCGGTTGAGCGCACATGGGTGCCGCCGCAGGGCTGCAGGTCGGCGCCATCGACGTTGATCACCCGCACCCGGCCCTGACCGGACGGCGGCTGCACCGACATGGTCCGTACCAGATCTGGATTGGCGGCGAGCTCGTCGTCAGTGATCCACGAGAACGAGACGGCACGGTCTTCGGCGATCAGCCGGTTGAGGTCGGCCTCGATGGCCTCCTTGTCCAAGGTCGGCTCGGGGATATCGAAGTCGAGCCGCCCCTTGGCCTCGCCCACCGAGCCGCCGGTGACGGCGCCGGGGACCACGGCGCAGAGGAGGTGCAGACACGTATGCATGCGCATCAGCCGGTAGCGGCGGTCCCAGTCGATCTCGGCGGTGACCCGGTCGCCGACCGCCAGCGCCGGCGCACCATCCGCGGGGACGTGGAGATGGTCTCCGGTCTCCCGGTCCTTGACCGTGTCGGCGATGGCGACCGAGCGGCCGTCCGCTGTGTTGAGCGTGCCGGAATCGCCCGGTTGGCCGCCGCCCATCGGGTAGAACACGCTGCGGTCAAGCTGGATGCCCCGCGCGTCGGCGGCGGTCACCACCGCCTCACAGGTGCGCGAATAGGCATCCTCGCGGAACAGCTCCTCGGTCATCCGGTTTCGCCCTCCCCGGCCGGCTAAACCCGTAGTCCTCACCCTATACCATGGCGTGCAGGCATGCGAACCGTGCGGACCGGTTGACAATGGGATTTAAAGTGTATATACACTCTTTCTGGTTCTGCACGGAGATCCCCGATGTCCGACCCGATGCATTTCGCCGCGTGCACCTGCTTCAACCTGCGAAAGGCGGCACGCGCGGTGACCCAAGCCCACGAGGCCGCGCTGGCGCCCATCGGCCTGAAGGCGACCCAGTTCAGCGTCCTGACCGTGCTGTCGTTGATCGGCCGGCCGATGCCGCTCGGCCGCGCCGCCGAGATCATGGTCATGGACCGCACGACCCTCACCCGAAACCTGAAACCGTTGGTCGCCGCCGGGCTGGTGTCGTCGACCCGCGGCGAGGACCGGCGCGAACGGGTCCTCGCGTTGACCGACGAGGGCCGGGCGCTGGTCGAGCGCGCCCACCCGCTGTGGCACACCGCCCAGGCCGCCATCGTCAACCACGTCGGCGCCGAACGCTGGACGCGGATGCTGGGCGACCTCGATCACGTCGTCGTCGCGGCGCGGTCGGCAAATGCCTTGGCGTCCGACGACGCCCCTGGGACGGGATGAAATTTTTTTGACGATAAGAGTGTATCTACACCTTCTTTGTCAGCGCGAAAGGAGATCCCCCGATGACCACCCTCGACCAACCCCTAGATGGACTGCCGGCCCGTCCCCACGGGGGAACGGGCGCCGTGCTCGTCGCCGCCGCGGTTCTCGGTCTGTGGTTCACCGCCATCTTGGCCGCAAACCTGGCCGGCGCCTTCGAGCCCGATCCCACCCGGCCGCCGCTGGCCCTGGCCGCCGCGCTCGCTCTTCCGGTGATCATTCTCGTTGCGGCATATCGCCTCTCGGCGCGGGTGCGCACGTTCGCCCTCGGGCTCGATCTCGGATTGCTGACGACGATCCAGAGCTGGCGGGTCCTCGGCGGCATGTTCCTGGTCCTGTACGCATACGGGATGCTGTCGGGGGTGTTCGCCTGGCCGGCCGGTGTGGGCGACGTTGCGGTCGGCATCGCGGTGCCATTCGCCGCGGCCAGCCTCGCCGCCGGCGCCGCCGGCTGGCAACGCAAGGTGCTGTGGCTGAACATTGCCGGCCTCTTGGATTTCGTCGGCGCGGTCGGCACCGGGCTCCTGACCAGTAGCTCGGCGCTGGGCATCATCGACGTCGCCGTTCGCTCGGACCCGATGACCAGCTTGCCGCTGGCGCTGATCCCGACCTTCGCGGTGCCGTTCTTCATCGTCGTCCACGTGATCTCGCTGATCCAGCTTGCCCGCATCAAAGCTGATGACCGCGCCGAGCGGCTGTGATTGACCGGATCGATCAGACAGAGGCACTGGCACCTTATTGCGCATCTGCCTCTAAACCCTTACTTATGGGGGCAAGGTTGAAGATTTCGTCGGCGTAACTGGCTGCCGTTCCAACGCGTCGCCTGGCTACTTCCGAGAATCGCGATGCCTGCTTAAGCGTAATCGCCGCGATTGCGGCACCACGACTGATACACGTTGCGAAAGGACTAAGTATGGCTACCGGAACCGTGAAGTGGTTCAGCCCCGCCAAGGGATACGGCTTCATCGCCCCCGATGGCGGCACCAAGGACGCGTTCGTCCACATTTCCGCCGTCGAACGGGCCGGACTTTCGACCCTCACCGAGGGCCAGAAGGTTGAGTACGAGCTCGTCCAGGGCCGGAACGGCAAGTCGTCCGCCGAGAATCTCGTGATTGTCGACTGACGATATCCGACCAAAAGAATGCGAAGGGGCGGGTCCGCAAGGGTCCGCCCCTTTTCTATGTCAGCACTTGTCTATGCCAGCACTTGACGGAACAGCGTCGCATCGGCGTTGCCGCCAGAGAGGATCAGGCCGACCCGCGTTCCGGCCATCTGGTCGCGCTCGGCGAGCAGCGCGGCCAACGGCGCCGCGCCGGCGCCTTCGGCGACGTTGTGGGTATCGGTGAAGTAGTGCGCCATCGCGTCCATCACCGCCGCGTCGCTGACCTGGTGCACCCGCTCGGCACCGGCGAGGATGATCTCCAACGCCGCCGGATCAGGTACACGGCAGGCGACACCGTCGGCGATGGTGTCGGCGGAGTTCGTTGACACCGGCCGGCCGGCGGCAAACGACAAGGCGTAGCAGGCGGCGTTCTCGGAGACGACGCCGACGATGCGGGTCGCGAGACCGAGCGCGTCCCGCGCAGCAATCAGTCCGCAAATGCCGGAGCCCTGGCCGATGGGCACGTAGACGGTATCCAGGTTAGGCGCCGCCCGCAGGAACTCCAGACTGTAGGTGGCGACGCCCAGCACCAGCCACGGATGGAAGGCGCGGATCATGTGCAGGCCCTGCTCGTCGGCGAGCCGGTCGGTATATCCGTAGGCCTCCTGGAAGTCGGCGCCGTACTCGATCAGCTCGGCGCCCAGCGCCTTCATCGCCGCGTTCTTTTCCGGGTTGTTGCCATGCGGCACGACGATCACCGCCCGCAGCCCCGCCCGGGCCGCGGCAAAGGCGACGCTCTGGCCGTGGTTGCCGCGGGTCGCGCTGATCACTCCGGCGACGTCCGGCCGCTCGCGCTTCAGGTGCTCCATGTAGACGAGGCCGCCCCGCACCTTGAAGGCGCCGATGGGCGTGTGGTTCTCGTGCTTGACCCAAACCTCGCAGCCGGCGCGGGCCTCGAGCAGCGGCCAGCGGATCTGGGGCGTCGGCGTCACGTGCCGGTGGACGATGTCCGCCGCCGCCTCCAGGTCCGCAAGCGTCGGTCCGGTCATGAGCATAGTGCCCACTAGGCCCGCCAGAACGGCTTGCTGCTTTCCACGAACACGTCGGCGCGGCTAATCCCGATGTCTTTCATCATGCGGTCGTCGAGGTCCATCAGCGCCCGCCTCTCGCGGGCCCGCTGCGACCAGGTTTCGACGATGCGGACGAGGTGCATGACGTCGCGTCCGGCGATCCGGGCGCCTTCGGCCAGCCACTGCCGCCACGAACGAGGAGGCAACTGGACTGGGCCGAAGTGAGTCATTGTATTGATACAATCTGACTGTCTCATGGCCGTTACTCCAGAATTGTCCTGATCGAAACGTTTATATTGACTCTAATTCGCCGTCAATGTATTTATTGTCACCATGACAAATTGGACCCCCGCCCTCGAAACCCGCGCCGGCCCCAAGTACCTGGCCATCGCCGACGCGTTGGCCGAGGACATCGCCGACGGGCGCCTGGAGGCAGGAGAGAAGCTGCCGACCCACCGCGACCTCGCCTATCGGTTGGGCGTCACCATCGGGACCGTCAGCCGTGCCTATGCCGAAGCCGAGCGGCGCGGCCTCACCGCCGGCGAGGTCGGCCGCGGAACCTACGTCCGCGGTCAGATTGTTTCGCACGGGACCGCCACCGACGTGGACCCCTGGCGCGCCCTCACCAGCGACCCGCAGCCGGCAACCAGCCTTGTCGACCTCAGCCTCAGCTACCCGCCGCCGGCCGCCATCAGCACCGACTTCGGCCGGGTCCTTCGCGAGATCGCCGCCGAGCCGGGCTCCATTAACCTGATGTCCTACGGCGGCCACGTCGGCGCGTTGGAACACCGGGCCGCAGCCGCCGCCTGGATCGCCCAGGGCGGATACCGGCCCGAGCCCGAACGCATGGTCGTCACCGCCGGTGCCCAGCATGCACTGCTCGCCGCCCTGCACGCCGTCGCCCGGCCGGGCGACCGGATCGGCGCCGAACGGCTGACCTATACCGGCCTCATCAAGGCCGTCGAGATGCTCGGGCTCGCCGTCGAGCCTATCGCCATGGACGAAGAGGGCCTTTTGCCCGATGCCGTCGAGCGTGCTTGCCGCTCGGGCGTCAAGGCCATCAGCCTGGTGCCGACCCTGCAGAACCCGACCACGGCAATCATGTCGGCGGCGCGCCGCGAGGCCATCGCCGAGATCGCCGTACGTCACGACGTGCCGCTGATCGAGGACGACCTGTTCGCATTGCTGTCGCCGAACGCGCCGCCGCCGATCGCGACCCTCATTCCCGATCACGTGCTCTACGTCACCAGTCTCTCGAAGACGGTGGCGCCGGGGCTCCGCGTCGGCTATCTCGCCGCCCCCAAGCGGTGGCGGATCGGCGCCGTACTCGCCGTGCGGTCGTCGACCTGGATGGCACCGCCGCTGATGGCCGAAGTCGCCAGCCGGTGGATCGCCGACGGCACCGCCCGGCGTGTGCTCGAAAGCCATCGCCGCGAGGGGTCCGAACGAATGGCGCTCGCCCGGCGGGCGCTCGCGGGATACGACGTCGCCGCCGGAGCCGGCGCATTACATCTCTGGCTCAAGCTGCCTCCGCCGTGGCAGGCCGAGGAGTTCTCGCGCCGCGCCCGCGACGCCGGCGTGATCATCGCCTCGCAGGCGCCGTTCCTCGCCCGCCAGCCGGCCTCCCCCGCGACTCCAATCGGCGAACAGGCGGTGCGCGTGTGCCTCGGCGGCTCGACCGACCGCGACCGGCTGGCATGGGCACTGGACCGGATCGCCGGCGTACTGCGCGCCGGCCCGGAGTCCGCCCAGCGCGTCCCCGAACTCGCCTCGATCGTTTAGGGACGTCTGAATGGAGATCGGCGGCACTGAGCCGCAAAGCGTGCATGGGCATTTTTTCGCTAGCAATCACCGGGGTCCGAGAGGGCGATAACTGCCCCCTCGGACACCAACTGCCGAACTCGCTCAGATCGCCCCGCCGAGGGAGGGCACCGAAGCGCGACGCCTTAGAACACCCAGTACGCCGAGGCCAAAGACGAAAAGCCAAGCCGGTGCGGGCGCAGGAATTGTCTCGGGATCTTCTTGGGGGAAAGCATTCTGGACAAGGAACACACCTTCGGCGCTGCTTGAGTAAGTGATCAGTTCGAAGAAGTCCGAGCGTGCGTCCACCGTAGATCCGGGACTGCCGAAATTCCCGTGATCAACAAACGCTCGTCCGATGAGGCCGTCGACAAGGTTCTCGTTTTGGAACAAGCCCGCGGCGGAGCCGGCACCAGTCGCTTTCAGGTCAAAGACGAAGTTCACAGCCGCGGCAGCGTTCTCGCCACTCGGTGAGCAATGCTGGGCGCCGTTGTTACAACCTGAGTCCGGTGTAAAGCCGTAGGCGGTAAGAAGTGCATCGATTTCGCTGAGTTCGGCGACACGCCACGAGCCGTCTAAAAGCCCCCCGAGACTCAAATCGCTTTGGACCTCCGGCACGCTCATTCCGAAGGTGAATGTCAGGTCGAGCCAGTTCAATCCGGTGTCCTCGACAAAGGTCGCCGCCCCGTCGCCAGGAACAAACAGGTCGATCGGATCGATGATTGCTCCTTTAGCGTTCGGCACTGCAGACACAAGTGCGGACAAAAAAGAGCTCCCCCAATAAGCGAAGTTCGCTTCATGATACGTCTCCTATTCGGATATGGAATCACCTGTGGTAGACGAGACGTAGACACAATTTTTACGAGTGCTTCTATATTTTTCTCTCTCTTAAGATGAAAAACGCGTGAAGATTTGGCCGCGGACTGGCCGAACTCGCGAGCGCCAATCCGCATAGGCGTTGGACCGAGTCGGCCAGCATCCTGCGCGCCGGACCGAGGTTTTCCAGCGCGTCCCTGAACTCGCCTCGATCGTCTAGCCGTCGAAGGGCCTAACCGTGTGCCCGTGGTTGAGGGGCCCGTGGCCATGGCCGAGGCCGGGGGCGGTGCGGATGGCTTCCTGGACGTAGGCCAGGGCGCGGACGACGGCGGCGCGGACGTCGAGACCCTGGGCGATGCCGGTGGCGATGGCGGAGGCCAGGGTGCAGCCGGTGCCATGGGTGTGGGGTGTGCCGATGCGGGGGCATTCAAACGCCTCGATGGCGCCATCGGCTGAGGCCAGCAGGTCGGTGACCATTTCACCCAGGCCGTGGCCGCCCTTGAGCACCACCGCCTTCGGCCCCAGGGCCAGGAGCTGGCGGACAAGCCCTTCGCCCTCGCCGGGCAGCTCGCCATCCATGCCGGCGATGGCCTCGGCCTCGGGCTGGTTCGGCGTCAGAACGGCAGCCAGCGGGATCAGTTTGCTACGGAGACTGAACATCGCTTCGGGCGTGAGCAGCGCGTGCCCGCCCTTGGCCATCATCACGGGGTCCAGGACAACCGGAACTCCCACCGCCGCCTCGGTGAGCACGCCATGCACCGCGTCGATGATTTCGGGCATGTGCAGCATGCCAATCTTCACGCAGTCGGCGCCGATGTCGGAGAGCACGAGGCGCATCTGGTGGGCGACGAAGTCCGGCGGCACGTCGTGGATGCCGAACACGCCCTCGGTGTTCTGCGCGGTGAGCGCGGTGATTGCGGTCATCGCGTAGCCGCCGAGCGCCGTCACTGTCTTGATGTCGGCCTGTATACCCGCCCCGCCGCCGGAATCCGACCCGGCGACGATCAGCACCCTCCCCTTCATCGGTGCGCCGCGCCCTAGGCCGCGGCCGAGCGGATGGCGCCGCAGAGCTCCTCGACGATGGCATCGAGCTGGGCCTCGTCCTCGCCCTCCGCCATCACCCGGATCACCGGTTCGGTGCCCGACTTGCGGATCAGCAGCCGGCCGGTGTTGGAGAGCCGCTTTTCGGCGTCGGCAATGGCCTTCTTCACCGGCTCCGCGTCGAGCGGCTTGCCGCCGGAGAAACGGACGTTGCGCAGAAGCTGCGGCAGCGGCTCGAACAGGCGGCAGATCTCGCTCGCCCGGCCGCCGCGCTCGACGATCACCGCCAGAACCTGCAACGCGGCGATCAGCCCGTCGCCGGTGGTGGTGTAGTCGGAAAGGATGATGTGGCCGGATTGCTCGCCGCCGAGGTTGAAGCCATGCTCGCGCATATGTTCGACGACGTAGCGGTCGCCGACCTGGGTGCGGGCGAGGCTGAGGCCGAGATCGCCGAGGTGGCGTTCAAGACCCAGGTTGGACATCACCGTGGCAACGAGGCCGCCGCCCTTGAGCTGCCCGCTCTTCGACCAGTGGCCGGCGATCAGCGCCATCAGCTGGTCGCCGTCGACCAGGGTGCCGGTCTCATCGGCGATCAACACCCGATCCGCGTCGCCGTCGAGGGCGATGCCAAGGTCGGCCCGGTACTCGCGAACCGCCGAGCACATGGCATCGGTCGCCGTAGAGCCGCACTCGCGGTTGATGTTGAAGCCGTCGGGATTGACCCCGATGGGAATGACCTCGGCGCCCAGTTCCCACAGCACCTCCGGTGCCACCCGGTAGGCCGCGCCGTTGGCGCAGTCGAGGACGATGCGCAGACCTGAGAGGGTGAGGCCCTTGGGGAAGCTCTGCTTGACGAATTCGGTGTAGCGGCCCTGAACGTCTTCCAGCCGGCGCGCGCGGCCCAGCTGGTTCGGTTGCGCCAGCTGCTCGGACATGCCGTTGGCGAGGTGGCGCTCGATGGTCGCTTCGACGGCGTCCGAAAGCTTGTAGCCATCGGGGCCGAACAGCTTGATGCCGTTGTCCTCAAACGAATTGTGCGACGCCGACAGCATGACACCGATATCGCAGCGCATGGACCGGGTCAGCATGGCCACCGCCGGCGTCGGCATCGGCCCGACAAGGATCACGTCCATGCCCATGGAGATGAACCCTGCCGTCAGCGCCGGTTCCAGCATGTAGCCGGAGAGCCGCGTGTCCTTGCCGATCAGCACCCGGTGCTGGTGGTCGCCGCGCCAGAAATGCAGTCCCGCCGCCATGCCGACCTTCAACGCCGTCTCGGCGGTCATCGGTTCGGCATTCGCGGTGCCGCGGATGCCGTCCGTTCCGAAGAGTTTCCTTTTTGTCATCGTCGTCCTGTTACTGCCGTCCGCCCCCCGAACGAATCCCGTCTTATATCACCGGATGCCCCCCTCAGGGCACGGGGTTGTTGGCGGCAATGGCCTGCCAGATGGCCACGGCCTGGCGGGTCTCGGCCACGTCATGAACGCGGAGAATGTGGGCGCCGGCGGCAATGGCGGCGAGGCCGGCGGCGAGGGAACCGGCGAGGCGTTGCTTCGGCGGTACGGGATGGTCAATCCGCGAGATGAAACTTTTTCGTGATACGCCGACGACAACCGCACAGCCGAGGTCGCGAAACAGATTCAGCCGGGCGAGGATGTCGATGTTGTGGGCTGCGGTCTTGCCGAAGCCGATGCCGGGATCGATAGCAATTCGGGATTTGTCGATCCCGGCCGCCTCGCACGCGGCAACGCGATCGGCAAGGTCGTCGTGTACCTCCAGCGCCGCATCGCCGTAGGTCGGGTCGTCCTGCATCGTCGCCGGCTCGCCCCGCATGTGCATCAGCACCACGGACGCGCGCCGCCCGGCGACGATGCCGGCGGCGCGGACATCGGCGAGCGCCGTGACGTCGTTGACAATGCGGGCGCCGGCATCCAGCGCCGCGTCCATTACCTCGGCGCGCCGGGTATCGACGGAAACAAGCACCCCCTGCGCGGCCAGCGCCCGCGTCGTTCCCGTCGTGCGGGCGAGTTCCAGCTCGACAGGTACCGGCTCGGCGCCGGGCCGCGTCGATTCCCCGCCGACGTCGATGATGTCGGCGCCGTCATCGATCAACGCGCGCGCGCGCGCCACCGCCGCATCGGCGCGCAGCGCCTCGCCGCCATCGGAAAAGCTGTCGGGGGTGACATTGACGACGCCCATCAGCCGGGGCCTGTCGAGACCGAGGCCGGCGAACGTCAACGGGCCAACGGGTTCCGAGATCGTCCGGGCGTGCGCCACCAGTCGCGTGGACGCCTAGTCAGTTGCCAGGCTGCGGTTCGGCTTCGAGGCCGCCTGCCGGCTTGTCCTTGCTCTTCTTGGTGCCGCTCGACGGTACCGAGGACTTCCGCCCCTGGTCCTTCGGCGGGCTTGTCGGACCGCCGTCGTGCTCGGGCCGGACGACCGGCTCGCCGCGCAGCAGCACCTCCACTTCGTCGCCCGAGAGCGTCTCGTACTCCAACAATGCAGCCGCCAGCGTTTCGAGGTCCTTACGGTGCATCTCCAGGATCTTCCGCGCCGTCGCCTCGGCATCGTCGATCAGCCGGCGCACCTCCTCGTCGATCAGCCGCGCCGTCGCATCCGAGACGTTCTTCTGCTGAGTCACCGAATGGCCGAGGAAGATTTCCTCCTGGTTGTCGGTGTACCGCAGAGGACCAAGCTTGTCGGAAAAGCCGAACTCAGTGACCATGCGCCGCGCCATGTCGGTCGCCTGCTGGATGTCGTTGCCGGCACCCGTGGTGACGTTCTCTTCGCCGAACACGATCTCCTCGGCGATGCGGCCGCCGAACATCACCGCGAGGCGCGATTCCAATTCCAGCTTCGACCAGCTGTAGCGGTCGCGTTCTGGCAGCGACATGGTCACGCCTAGCGCCCGTCCGCGCGGAATGATTGTCACCTTGTGCAGCGGCTCGTGCTTGGGCACGTTGAGGCCGACCAGCGCGTGACCCGCCTCGTGATAGGCGGTGAGCTTCTTCTCCTCGTCGGTCATCACCATAGAACGCCGTTCGGTGCCCATCATCACCTTGTCTTTGGCGGCCTCGAAATCGGCCATGGTGACGACGCGCTTGCCGGCGCGGGCGGCGAGCAATGCCGCCTCGTTGACCAGATTGGCCAGGTCGGCGCCTGAGAAGCCGGGCGTGCCGCGGGCGACGGTGCGGGCTTCGACATCTGGACCCAGCGGCACCTTGCGCATGTGGACGCGGAGGATCTGTTCGCGGCCGAGGATGTCCGGGTTGGGCACCACCACCTGACGGTCGAAGCGACCGGGACGCAGCAGCGCCGGGTCGAGCACGTCGGGCCGGTTGGTGGCGGCGATCAGGATGACGCCTTCGTTGGACTCGAAGCCGTCCATTTCGACGAGGAGCTGGTTCAGGGTCTGCTCGCGCTCGTCGTTGCCGCCGCCCAGCCCGGCGCCGCGATGGCGGCCGACAGCGTCGATTTCATCGATGAAAATGATGCACGGCGCATTCTTCTTGCCCTGCTCGAACATGTCGCGCACCCGTGAGGCGCCTACACCGACGAACATCTCGACGAAGTCCGAGCCCGAGATGGTGAAGAACGGCACGTTGGCCTCGCCGGCGATAGCGCGGGCGAGCAAGGTTTTGCCGGTGCCCGGCGGACCGACCAGCAGGCAGCCCTTGGGAATCTTGCCGCCAAGGCGCTGGAACTTCTGCGGGTCCTTGAGGAACTCGACAACCTCTTCCAGCTCCTGCTTGGCTTCGTCGATGCCGGCCACGTCCTCGAAGGTGACGCGCCCGGTCTTCTCGGTCAGCAGCCGGGCACGGGACTTGCCGAAGCCCATCGCCTTGCCGCCGCCGGACCGCATCTGGCGCATAAAGAAGATCCACACGCCGATCAGCAGCAACATCGGGAACCAAGAGATCAGGATGTTGAGCAGCGGCGAACCCTCGTCGACGGGTTCCGCCGTCACCCGCACGCCGTTCTCCTGCAGCTTGGAGATCAGCTCGGGGTCATCGGGCGCATACGTGATCACCGTGCGGCCGTCCCGATAAATGCCGATGATGTCGTTGCCCTTGACCGTGACTTCGCGGACGTCACCGCTCTCGACCTGGGAGATGAAGTCCGAATATGCGAGCTTTTGGTGGCCGCCACGCTGAGGCGATTCCTGGAACAGGCTGAACAGGGCGAACACCAGGAGCGCGATGATGACCCACAAGGCCAAGTTTCTGCTGAAGTTCACGTAGCGGTTTCCTCGTTCTGGCCGGGCGCCGTTGACCGGCCACCCGTGTCCCAGCTTATGAGATAATACGCGAACGTTGCGAAGCAAGGAAATACCGCGCTCCGGAGACCGCGGTGCGGGGTTGGAAGGCGATTGCGGCGAGCTCTAGGGGAACCGTCCCCGGCCGGCGATAGCCGAGATTCGGCACCGCAAACACACCATCGTCATCCGACAGGGCCGGCAGCGCGGGTCGCGCCGGCGCCGGTACGGCCGACCCAAGCGTGCCGACGCCCCCCCGGGCATCGCCCAACGCCGCCAGCATTGCCCGTCCGCTTCCCGAACCAAGACCGATGCGGAAACGCCCGTCCCACAACAGCCGTTCACCCGCAGTCACCGCCGTTGGTTCCGGAAGCCCCCTTTGCTCGCGGCAGACGAGGATGCTCCGGCTGTCGCAAATCACCCGGCATCCTGCCAGGGTGTTCCTCACGTCCGCACAGTCTTTCGCGAGGCGCGCATGGAGGCGTTCGAGTTTGGCGCTCGCCGGACCGTAGCCGCGTCCGCCGACGGCCGCGAGCACGCGGCCCAGCGCGCGCAACGAAACCTCGGCCGGAGCGGATGCCAGGGCATGCCGGTCGACGCGCGCGAACCCCGCCGGGTGCAGATGAACCGCGCGACCGATCAGTACCGCCGCAGACTCCTCCAGTGCTTCACGGGCACGCCCCATACGGTCCGCGAATTCGGCTAGACCGCATTCGGTTACGCCTGTTTCCGCGAGACCCGGCAAGGCGGCTCGCACGCGGTTCCTTTGATAGGCCGGATCGAGATTGGACGGATCTTCTATCCAGGACACGCCTCTTTCCCGTAGCGTTGCCCGCAACTGTTCCGGAGCATTTGCAAGAAGCGGTCTTAGTAGACGCACCGCTGGCGTCTCGACCACTGCCGCCATCGCCGCAAGCCCGTCCGGCCCGCTGCCGCTGGCAAGACGCATGAGCACCGTCTCGGCCTGGTCGCCCCGCTGATGGGCCAAAAGCAGGTGCAGAACGCCGGTCTCGCGGCACCAATCGCACAACAGCGCGTACCGCGCGCGGCGCGCATGGTCCTGTACGCGGGACAAGGGTTTCGCGCCACGCCACGTCAACACCCGATGCTCGATGCCGAAACTGGCCATCTGCCGGCCGACAGCGGCGGCTTCGCCCGCGGATTCCGGCCGCAGCCCATGGTCAACGGTCAAGGCGGTGACGCGTCCCCGGCGGGCCCTCACCCAATCCTGGGCGAGCACCGCCAGTGCTACGCTGTCAGCGCCGCCAGAAACGCCGACAGCCAAATGGGGCGACTTCTCGAACGGGCCGAGTGGCGTCATCAAGGCTTCGAAGGCGCTGCCCGTCAGGATATCGTCGGCAGCCATGACATTGGGCGACTCAGGGGCAATCGGTCCGCTGGCGCTCACGGGCGACCCGATCGCGCACCCGCGACGACAATTCGGGGAACGCCTTGGCGATCTCATCGAACGTGGCGCAGGCTTCCTGTTTCTTGTCGAGATTGGCTAGCGACATGCCGAGCTTGAGCAGCGAATCCGGTGCTTTGGATCCGTTTCGACGCTTCTGGTAGCCGTCGAGGAAAACCTCCGCCGCTCTGGCGTAATCCCCACGCACATAGAAGGTTTCGCCCAGCCAGTAGCGGGCGTTGGCGGCGAGCGGCTCGTCAGGATGCTGTTCGACAAAGGCCTGAAGTGCCGTTTCCGCCTCGCCGTACTTCGCCTTGCGCAGAAGATCGAAGGCAAACGTGTACTGTTCGCGTGGCGTCCCCGGCGGCAACGGCCCGGTCTCCGGCTTCGGCGTTTCCACCGGCTGCGGCGGACTCGTTTCGGCCGGCGGGCGGGCGGCATAGGACTGGAGCTCGGTTTTGGTCATCGTGCCGAGCGTGCCCGGTTGGGCCGGCGGCGGGGCCTCGCCTGGTCTCGCCGACTGCACGGCCGGCGGCGACGGCGCCGCGGCGATTGCCGGTGGAGCCGAGGTTGGTGTCCCGGCTGCCGCTCCTCGTTGCTCGACCTGGTGCAACCGAAAGTCGACATCGCTGACCAGCTTGTCGAGTCTGGAATTGGCCTGCCGGACCTGATGGGCGATTTCCTCCATCTGGCCAGTCATCGACCTTAGGTTGCTCTCAAGGGCCGAAATGCGGGCGTCGAGGCGGGCGATTCCGGCGGTCCCCGCGGCACCAGTGTCGCCGCTGACGAGGGGGGCCGGCGCGCCGGACGATGTAGGCGCCGAGCCACCGCGCGAGATTTGAAGGTTGAGGGTGCGGATATCCCGCTCCAGACGCTCCATCCGGTCAAGCAGCGGCGCGAGATCGCCACTTTGCGCCAGGGCCGTCGACGCCGCCGCCCCTGTCACCACGGCAACGGCAACCGCCGTCCACCACCTTCCGCTGCCGGCACCAACCTTGCTCATCGATACCGCTCGACTGTGATCGATCCGAGTCCGCCGAGATCGGCGGTTAGGCCATGATCGGCCGATATGAGGGCAATTACGGCGCCTGCCCGGTCCGATCTCGACCGGACCGGGCAGGCGCCAAATTCGCCCGGCAAAAAATGTACGTCGGCTCAGCTACCTGCCGCCGCTCCACGAATGCGCGTGCGCGCCCGCCGGTTCTGCGCCCAGGCCGTCTCGTTGGAGCCGACCGCGAACGGGCGCTCTTCGCCATAGGAAATGGTCCGGATGCGCGACGGCGCGACGCCGAGCGCGATCAGGTAGTCCTTCGCCGAGTTGGCGCGACGCTCGCCCAGGGCGAGGTTGTACTCGCGGGTGCCGCGCTCGTCGCAATGACCTTCGATCAGCACCGACACGGCCGGATTCTTCATCAACCAAGCGGCCTGCTTCTCGAGCGTCGCCCGGGCATCCGCCTTCAGGTTGTAGCGATCGAAATCGAAGAACACGCTGTCGCCGATGGACACCAGTTCTTCGGGCGATCCAGCCATCGGCCCCGGAATGGAGCCCGAAGCGGCGCCGGACGACGCGCCCGATCCGGACGAACCGGTTCCGCCCGCACCACCGGCCGAGCCCCCCTCATCCGGACCACTGGCGCAAGCAGCCAGAAGTCCCACGACAGCAAACAGGGTTACGATTTTGAACCGCATAGAAATCTCCCTATACCGGGCGTTAGACGACAGCAAGACCCCTAAACATGATACGACCGTTCCAAGCGCGTTCGCACAATGATGACCGTTCTTTTATTGTCGAACCTGGGCCGAGGACAGCACCTCGCAAAAGCGAAAAGGCCGTATTATTGAGGCGACTATAGGCTTCCACCCCTAGGGAATCAAGGGGGACCACGCGGGATCGGACGCATCCGTAGGCGTGATGATTTCGCGTTCGTTGTGGCCGGTTAGATCAATGGAATAAAGCCGCGATTCGCCCCCACCGCCCTGGTTATCCGTGGGTTCCTTGCGAAAGTACATGAGTACACGGCCATTGGGCGCCCAGGTCGGCGCCTCGACGTTGAAACCCTCCGTCAGCAGGCGTTCGCCGGAACCGTCCGGCCGCATCACGCCGATATAGAACCGGCCCCCGTGGATCTTCGTGAATGCGATCAAATCGCCCCGCGGTGACCACACCGGTGTGGCGTAGCGGCCTTGGCCATAGCTGATGCGCCGGACGGTCCGTCCGGCTGCATTCATGACGTAAAGTTGCTGAGTCCCGCCGCGATCGGAGTTGAACACGACCTCGCGGCCATCGGGCGCGAATGACGGCGATGTGTCGATGGCTGAATGATTGGTCAGCCGCTTCACCGCCCGGGTGCCCAGGTTCATCGTGTAGATTTCCGAATTGCCGTCCTTGGCCATGCTCATGATCACCGTCTTGCCATCGGGCGAGAACCGCGGCGCAAAGGTCATGCCCGGAAAGTCGCCGACAACCTCCTGACGGCCGGTATCGATGTTGAAGATGTAGACCCGGGGGACGTTGCCGAAATACGAGAGATAGGTGATCTCCTGGAGGGTCGGCGAAAACCGCGGCGTAAGTACGAGGTTGCTGCCGTCGGTCAGGAACCGATGGTTCTCGCCATCCTGGTCCATGATCGCCAGGCGCTTTATTCGCCGGGTATGCGGACCGCTCTCGGCAATGTAGACGATGCGCGTGTCGAAATACCCCTGCTCGCCTGTGATCCGTTTGTAGATCGCGTCGGCGATGATGTGGGCGACGCGGCGCCAGTTGGTCGGCACGGTGAAATAGGCGAGACCGACCATCTGCTGTTCGGCGAACACGTCCCACAGCCGGAACTCGACCTTGAGGCGCCCGTCCTCGGCCACCTCGACCCGTCCCTGAACCAGCGCCTGGGCGTTGATCACCCGCCATTCGCCGAACCGGGGAACCGTGTTCATCGACGGCTGAGTCTGGATGAACGCCTTGGGATCGATAGCGCGAAACAGGCCGGACCGCTCGAGGTCCGAGGAGATCACGCCGGCGACGTCGCGCCCGAACTGTTGCTCCTGGACGCGGCGGCCGGTGAAGGCCGTGATTGCGATGGGCAGCGGCTCGACAACGCCCTGCGTGATGTCGATGCGCAGTTCGGCGACCGCCGGCTTCACCAGACCCGCCAAAACAAGTGCCGCGACAACCAGCGTCGCGGCGCGACGCATCAGGCGTCGATTGATCCTCATGTGCCGAACATCTCCTTGGGATTGAAGACCAGGGTCATGGTCCGCCAGCGGTCGAATTTTTCGGCCGGCAATTTGAACGGATGGCAACGCGGATTCAAGACCGCCCGCAACGCCGTCTCCGCGGCGGCACGGAAGAACGGGTCGGCACGCATCCGCGCCTGATCCTTGATCTGGGCAAGCCGGGGGCGGCCATCGATGTTCATTTCCACCCGGACCTCGATGATCAAGTCCTCCGCGTCCTTGGCGCCAGCCGGCAGGCTCCAGCACTTGGCGATCTGTTGGCGGACGAGGTCGATTTCGCTGATCGTCAGCGGTGCGGTCGGGTCGAAATCGGCCCGTTGCCGTTTGCTCAGGGCGCGAGCAACCTGGGTCTCGAAACTCTCCTTCGGTTCCTCGACTTTCTGTTCCTTCTTCTCGGGTTCATCCTCAGGAGGAGGCGCCGGCCGGTCTTTGAGCTTTTCTACCGTTCGCAGCACAGAAGCGAAGCGGCTCGGCGGTTTCGGTTTGCGCTTGGGTTTCACCGACGCCAGCACCGGTGGCGGATCGGGCTTGGGTTCGGGTTTCGCTTCCTCGACCGGCTTTTGTTCCGGCTTCGGTTTCGGGGCGGGTTCCGCTCGGGGTGCCGGCTCGGGTTCGGGTTCCGGCTCCTGAGCCGGCGGCGGGGTTTCGGCCCGCGGCGGTGGCGAGGGCGGCGGCTTCTTCTCCGGGACCGGCTTCGGTTCCTCGGCGATCTTCGGCGGCGGAGCATTGGTCGTCTCGGCGACGGTGACGACATCGACGACGATGGGTGTATCGACGAGGGGCGCGTCGCGGCGGACCAACGGCACGCCGACGTAGGCGACGGCAACGACCGTGAGATGAAAGGCCAGCGATGCGATGAACGCCCGTTGCATTCTTACCTGCGGTCCCGCCGCTCCTCCGTCGCCTTTGCACGGTCGGACGTCCGACCCGACGGCAGTTCGGCGATCAATGCCACCTTGCGGTATCCGGCGGCGTTCAACGTGCCCATGACCTCCATCACCCGGCCGTAATCGACGGACTTGTCGCCGCGGACAAAGACACGGACCTCAGGATTGTTCGCTGTGATGGCCTTGAGCCGCGGAACCAGATTGTCGATACCGATCTCGGTATCCTGGAGGAACACCTTGCCGGCGGCGTCAATGCTCACCGCCAGCGGTTCGTCCTCGCCGCTGATCAGGTTGGCGCGGGTTTTCGGGAGGTCGACCTGCACGCCGACGGTCAGCAGCGGCGCCGTGACCATGAAGATGACCAGCAGAACCAACATCACGTCGACCATTGGTGTGACATTGATGTCGCTCATCGGGCGGGTCCGGCGCCCGCCGCCCCGCCTCCGCGTCGTCGGCTGATTGAGCGCGACCATACTCAGTCTTTCTCTTCCAATTGCCGCGACAATATGGCGAGGAATTCGCCGGCGAACCCTTCCAGCCGCACGGCGTAGCGGTCGAGGTCCTTGGACAGCTTGTTGTAGGCGAGCACAGCCGGGATTGCCGCGAGCAGGCCAAGCGCCGTGGCGAACAGCGCCTCGGCGATGCCCGGAGCGACCACCGCTAGGTTGGTATTCTTGGTCAGCGCAATGGCTTGGAAGCTGTTCATGATCCCCCACACGGTGCCGAACAGACCGATGAACGGCGCCGTCGCCCCGGTCGAGGCGAGGAACGTCATGTAGCGCTCGGTGCGGTCCATCTCGCGCGCCAGCGTCACCTGCATGACCCGCTCGATCCGCTCCTCGAGGCCGAACCGGGACGACGTGTCGCCCCCTTGCATGCCGCGCGACAACGCCCGGCGCCACTCGCGCATGGCGGCGACGAACACCGCCGCCATCGGATCGCGCGGCTGGGCGCCGATGCGGTCATAGAGATCGTCCAGCGCGCCTCCGGACCAAAACGCCGTCTCAAACTCGTTGGCGTGGGCGTTCAGCCGCCGCAGCGAGACCGATTTCTCAAAGATGATCGCCCAGCACCAGATCGACGCGACCAGCAGGATCACCATCACCGACTGCACGATCCAGTCGGCGCGAACGAATAGCGACCACACCGAGAAATCGTAGGCCGCGACCGATCCCGCCAGGGTCACGGCGTCAATTGCGTTGTTTTCCATTCACTCGCCTTCACCGAATTCGTTGTGGAAATCCTCAAACATCGCGCGTATCCGTGCCGGCACGCGGGTCGCCCGCCCGTCGTTGGTCATGCAGGCGAGCGTCACCTCGATGGGCACGATCACCTCTCCATCCCGGCAAACCGCCTGCTCGAGGACGATCGACGCGCCACGGACAGCAATGACCCGGGTGCGCACCTCCAGCCGGTCGTCCAGCCGCGCCGGAACCCGGTAGTCGGCCGAACAGCGGCGCACCGCGAAGGCGACGCCATCGGTGGCCAGGAGCGACGGGTGGTTGATCCCGAAATCGCGCAGCATCTCCGTGCGCGCCCGTTCGGCAAACTCGAGGTAGTTGGCGTAATAGACGATGCCGGCGGCGTCAGTGTCCTCGTAGTAGACGCGGACGGGGAACACGTGGACGCCGGCCCGTCCCGCCGCCGGTCGGGCTGGCTGTTCATTCATCACCGGCCTCGGCGATGAGCTGTAGCTGCGCCGCCGGCGCCGGTGCTGGCAGTCCGAGGTGGCGATAGGCCCTTTCGGCGAGCGCCCGCCCGCGCGGGGTGCGCATTAGGAATCCCTGCTGAATAAGGTAGGGCTCGATGACGTCTTCGATGGTGTCGCGCTGCTCCGAGAGCGCCGCCGCCAGCGTCTCCACGCCCACCGGACCGCCGCGATAGTTCTCGGCGATACAGGAGAGGTACCGCCGGTCCATCAGGTCGAGGCCAGCAGCATCGACCTCGAGCCGTCCGAGGGCCGCATCGGCGGTCGCGGCGTCGACCTCGGCAACGCCGTCGTGGGCGGCGAAGTCGCGCACCCTGCGCAGCAGACGGCCTGCGACTCGTGGCGTTCCCCGCGAGCGTCGAGCGATCTCGGCGGCGCCGTCGTCGGTGAGGCGAAGATCGAGCAACCCGGCCCCGCGCCGGACAATGTGCTCCAAGTCGGCCGGCTCGTAAAAGGTCAGCCGGATCGGAATGCCGAAGCGTTCGCGGAGCGGCGTGGTGATCAGTCCCGACCGCGTCGTCGCCCCGACCAATGTGAATGGCGGAAGGTCGATGCGGATGGACCGGGCCGCCGGTCCCTCGCCGATGATCAGGTCAAGTTGGAAATCCTCCATGGCCGGATAGAGGATTTCCTCGACCACCGGCGACAGCCGGTGGATCTCGTCGATGAACAGCACGTCCCGGGGCTGCAAGTTGGTAAGGATGGCGGCGAGATCGCCCGGCCGCCCGATCACCGGCCCCGAGGTGGCGCGAAAGCCGACGCCGAGCTCGCGGGCGACGATCTGCGCCAGTGTGGTCTTGCCGAGACCCGGCGGACCGTGCAGCAGGACGTGGTCCAATGCCTCGCCGCGAGACCGCGCAGCTCCGATGAACACCCGCAAATTCTGGCACGACTGGCGCTGGCCGACGAAGTCATCGAGCCGGGTGGGGCGCAGCCCGGCCTCGGGCGCATCGCTTCCCACTTCCTCCGGGGCGATGATCCGGTCCTCGCTCATCGGGCGTGCTCCGCCGCCGTCAGTTCGGCGAGGCCGCTGCGGATCAGTGCTTCGACTCCCGCGCCGGCACCCAGCTTACCCGCGGCGTGGGAGACGGCTCCCAGAGCCTCGGCTGGCCGGAAGCCGAGATTGACCAGCGCCGAGACGGCATCGCCGGCCTCGCCGACGAGACCGGCACCCGTCGCCTCGCCCGCGGTGGCCGGGGTCAGCGCGATGGCACCGACTTTGTCCTTGAGCTCGGCTATGATCCGCGCCGCCAGCTTCGGCCCGACTCCCGCGGCGCGGGTAATCGCGGCGCGGTCGGCGGCGGCGACCGCGTGGACCAGCTCGTCAGTGGACAACACGCTGAGGATCGCCAGCGCCGCCTTGGCGCCAACGCCCTGGACCGTGGTCAGGGTGCGGAACCAGTCGCGCTCGGCGGCTTCGGCAAAGCCGAACAGCTGGATCGCGTCCTCGCGGACCTGGGTTTCGACGAGGACGACCGCCGCCTCGCCGGGAACGAGGGTCGACAGCGTGCGCCCCGAGCACGATACCAGGTAGCCGACGCCACCGACGTCGACGACGGCCCAGCCGTCGCCGGTGGCATCGATGATTCCGGTCAGCTTGGCGATCACCACGCCGGCTCCGG